>JAABUZ0100002061.1_pt1 | contig 34932 bp, 33 predicted proteins | sample 5562091 | NCBI WGS metagenome assembly JAABUZ01 (sample SAMN12813069, study PRJNA571459) | rock metagenome | isolation source: Antarctica rocks | place: Antarctica: Victoria Land, Linnaeus Terrace sud | collected 2015-12-21 | reverse complement strand
TCCCCTTCTTCGATGCGATGACCGAGTCGGGCGTCTGGTTCCTCACCCGACTCCGGGAGAAGAGCGCCTACACGGTGGTGCAGACGCTCAGCCGTGGCCCGGACTGGCGTGATCGCCTGATCCAGTTAGGCATCTACCGCTCCAATCCCTGCCGCCATCCCGTGCGCCTGGTGGAAGTGTGCCACCAGGGCACCTGGTTCTCCTACCTGACCAATGTCCCAGACCCCGCCCTCCTGCCCCGCGAGGACGTCGCCGATCTCTACCGCCGCCGTTGGCACGTCGAGTCCGCCTTCTTGACGGTCAAATGCCTCCTCGGTCTGTCCTACCTCTGGACCGGCGCCGACAACGGCGTCCACCTCCAACTCTGGGCCACCTGGCTCCTCTCTGCCATCTTGGTCGACCTCTGCGACGACATCGCCGAACGCCTCATCGTCCCCACCCAGCGCATCTCCCAGGAAATGGTCTTCCGCGGCCTCTATCATTACGCGGTCGCCCGCGCCCATGGCGACCCCCGCTCCCCCGTCGCCTACCTCTCCGCCCCAGACAATGCCGACCTCGCGATCCTCAAACGCCCACGCAAACCTCGCCCTGTCCCCTTGACCACCGCCAAACCCGCTTAACTTGTCTCCCATGATTGCAATACGCCCCTACAATCTACCAACCGGTGATGGGCTATTTTCAGGGCAGTCGGGGTTACTTTGGTGCGGACCGCAGTTCGCACCCTACAATTAACCAGACGGTGATCCTCGTTTTCAGAGCAGTCGGCGCAGCTTCGGTACCGGATGCCCTTTGAGCGAACAGCCGCACCCCTCTTATGCCACCATAGGGTCATGTGGGTGCGGACTGTACATCCAGAGGATGCCAGTGCGTTCAAAGACCGGCAGGTTCATCCGGGTCGGTGGCGATGTCGCTGAAGGGAGACGGAGGACAGGCACATTTTCACTGCCGGTGGCGGCTCGCAGGGACGTGGATACACTGGCGCGGACGAGGCCCTCATTGAGGCGCAACTCGTGAAGGCTTACCGACTACACCGTAGCGCCATGACCCCAGGGACGCTGCAATGAGTGACCCCGCGCCTGTAGAGAGCAGATTGACGACATCATTGGTACACCAACGATAACCTCCGGTTAACGTGGTGGTGGCGCCGCATGTGTGGACCTTGCGCTCGGTCGGTTTGTCGCAAGACTGGCAGCGATACCGGGCCTGTATGGTGGCACCGAGAACGCTGTCGATAACACTGCCAGCCACGCCAGATGTGGCACAGAGAACCGCGTCGAGCACGCCATTGTCACGCCGGAGCCAGAAGAGTGACGACGTAATAGCGGCACCGGCCAACGCCGCGCATACTCCCTGCCAGCTCACCGCACCCGACGTGCCCGCCTCAGCTACGCGGCCGGTGGTGATGATGCGTGGAGCATGTCCGCACACCGATCCTACTTCGGTTGCCCAGGTATCAGCGGCGGCTGTGGAGATAGCCGCGCAGCAACCGCGGAGTGCGTAAGGCGAGCGAGTATGCCCATAGATCATGGCACAGACGGTTGCTACGCCGCCGTTGGCAAACACCTGCGTCGCATCTCTCGTGTCACTTTTTTCCCACATTGCCAGGAACGACACTTTGGACGCACGTCCCACGCGCGAGAGGGCGGAACTGGTCAGAAAGAACGTAATCATGCTGAGCCCGGCGCGGGCTCCCGCTCCGGCTACAAGATGCGTTCCTGTGGCGATGGCCGCAGCCCCTCCAGCCGGAGTGAGTGTGCGGCGATGAACGGCAACCAGGGCAAGAACGGTGCTCACGACCAGGCCGCCGGTTAACCGAGAGCCAGATGTCAGCTGCACCATGCGCAAACAGTTCCTTTGTATGGTTCTGCCGCCCAACAATTGCATGGTTGTGCAAGGTGCAGTCGCGTCTGCACAGCTGAGAGTATATACTTGAAGCTTGATAGCGGCCAGAGTGACTGGTCGTACACCTGTCGGTTTCCGTGATGTCGGACCAACTTATGAAACGATGAAATGAGGTCCCGTGAATAAAACGAGACGAGTTGCGGTGGGGAAACGGCGAGTCAAAGCAAAAAAATATGACGAGCGTCGGAAGGCTGCACCCACACCTGCGCCGGCAGCTCGTCGTCCCTAGCGTGGGGAAGTCGAGGTAATCTCCGCCGAGCGGAGCAGGAGCTGATGACGCTCGCAAGTCCACACTCTGGCGGCTATCGACGTTCTCTGCCGTGAACGTTGCAAGCCTCCCGCCGTGATGTCCGTTCCACATGCCCAGCAAAGCGGCTATCTAGCATTCACGGAGGTCTGCGAGGGGCCTACCGCTCGCACGCCTGCCGTTTCCATGCTTGCACGCGAAGTATTGCGGTGCTGATCGTGGTGCCAGCGCGGCTGACGGATGGTTGCTTATTGAAACAGTGGTCTTATCCTCACGGCGTCGTGACCGCGGGTTCCGGATCTTGTGGCGGTATGCGAGTGGTAGAATAGAGCGACATTCGTAAGTGTCCTGCCGGAGAAACGTGCCTTGTTGCCGCAGTTCCGCTCCACCACTACCGCCGCCCCCCCTTCTCCTTTTGAAACGCATCCGAATGGTGGCACGTCGCTCCCGACCTCGACGCCAGTCATACCACGGGTAGCGCAGCGTGAGCGATTTCCATCTATTCCTTCGTGGGTACCTGTTGCCGCGCTGGTGATACTTAGCCTGCTTCTGCGTCTCACGGGTCTCAACTGGGACGCCGGACAGCACCTGCATCCTGACGAACGACAGATCACGTTTGTCGTGAATAAGCTTGCGCTTGTCTGGCCCCCGGACCTGTCGCTGCTCCTGAGTGCTAAGGAGAGTCCGCTCGACCCGCACTTTTTTTCCTATGGGAGTCTGCCCCTGTACTTTCTGGCCTTCGTGGGCGCCACCGTGTCGCGCATCGGATGGCTGTTGAACATTCTCGTGGGACACGGCCCACGGCCGGGCCTTGCATTCCTGCGCGACGCCGCCGATTACACTGAGATCAATCTGGTTGGACGTATCCTCTCATCGCTCTTCGATACCGGCACCGTTGTTCTCCTGTATGTCCTGGGCACGCGTCTCTACGGTCGCTTCGCCGCGCTCGTTGCCGCGGGAAGTTACGCGGTCACTGCGCTTGCCATCCAGCAGTCACATTTTTTCGTGGTGGACCCCGTACTGACCTTTCTCGTGACACTGACGATTGTTGTGGCGTACCGTGCCATGGAAGCGCCCTCTCCCCGGCTGTCTGCCTTACTTGGCGTACTGCTGGGGGCGACTGTGGCAACCAAGGTGAGCGCGGCGCCGCTTGCACTCCTTGTGACCGTTGCCCACCTGGCAAGCTACCATTCGCGCGAGCGAACGTTGCGATGGCTGCATCCACGCGACTGGATGGACGGGTTTCCCCGTCTCGTTGGAGTGGCGGTGGTGGCGTTGCTGACGTTCGCGCTCTGCGAGCCCTATGCACTTATTAACTCGGTGGAGTTCAGCCGTGACATCACGGCGCAAAATGCTATGGTTCGCGGCGTCGCTGATTTTCCCTATACGCGCCAGTACACGCACACGCCAGCCTACACCTACTGGTTCAAGGAGCTGGTTCTCTGGCAACTGGGCATTCCCCTTGGCGTCCTCGCATGCCTGGGGACGCTCTTCGTGTGCTTCCGTTCCGTGCTTCGGTATCGTTCCCCCGAAATCGTCTTCCTTTCCTGGCTCGTCCCGTACGTAGTCGTGACCGGCAGCTTCTACGCGAAATTCCCGCGCTATATGCTGCCCGCGGTGCCGTCCATGCTGCTGTGTGCGGCGGCTTTACTGGTGGCGCTTCGGCACATCCGGTGGACCCGCCATCTGAGCGTAGCGATTGGCGCGCTCGTCATCCTCTTGAGTGGATTCTGGGCACTGGCGTATACCAGCGTGTATCGCACAGAGAATACACGGGTGGCGGCCTCCCACTGGATCTACAGCCATGTGCCCGCGGGCAGCATGCTCATCGGGGAGCACTGGGACGATGCGCTGCCGCTCAACCTGCCGCACCGGCCCCCTGGGCAGAACGTGTCCGCGTATAAGCAGACGAGCCTTCCAATTTACGATGATGACAACGCGGCGAAATTGAACGTGATGGCGACATCTTTGCAGCAAGGCAGCTACGTCGTCATCTCGTCGGATATCGTCCGGGGATCGGTCCTTCGTGTGCCAGAACGCTACCCCATGATGCGCAACTATTACCACGCGCTCTTCGCGGGTGATCTGGGATACCAGCTGGTGGCATCGTTTGTCTCCTACCCGACACTGTTTGGCATATCGATACCGGATAATACGGCTGATCTCAACTGGGAGTACTATGATCATCCCCGCGTTTTTATCTTTCAGAATCAGGAGCACCTTTCAGCAGCGCAATTGATGGCGCTCATCGGGCCGCCGCTGGAAAAGCCGTGGCAACCTGGCCGGGATGCCATGGCGCAGCAGCAGCTTCAGGTGTCACGTTCCGACTTGGCCGCTAACCTTGCCGGACCGGTTTACGATGATATGTTCCCAGCGACAGGTCTAGGCATGCAATTTCCCATACCCGTGTGGCTGATCGTGTTAGAACTGCTCGGCCTGCTTGCACTCCCCCTGACGGCCCTCATCATGTCATCGCTGGCAGATGTCGGAGCCTGTATCGCTAAAACGCTTGGGTGGATTGTTCTTGCCTATGCCACCTGGATGCTTGCGAGCACGCATCTCATGACTTTTAGCCGCACGACGATCTGGGTCGTCTTTGCGGCGATGGTCGTGCTGTCGGTGGCATTGGTCGTTTTGCGTGCTGACGTACGTGAACGGCTGAGGCGCAGCTGGCGCTTTCTCGTGGCAAGTGAACTTATGTTTCTGCTCGCGTTTGCCGCATTTCTGGCAATCCGTGTGACAAATCCGGATCTGTGGCATCCCAATCGGGGCGGAGAAAAGCCGATGGAGATGACATACATCAATGGCATTCTCCGTAGCGTGTACTTTCCACCGTATGATCCCTGGCTTTCGGGCACGTACAACAACTATTACTATTTCGGTCTCTCCATGGTGGCTACATTGTTCAAGTGGACCCAGATTGCCCCGTCATACGGGTTTAATTTGGCTGTTCCCACGCTGTTTGCGCTGAGTCTTGAAGGTGCCTTTGGGATTGCGGTGACGCTCGCCCGCCACGTACGCACAGAGCGGTTAGCAGAACGCCTGGGTCATGCAGAGTCAGGTGAAGACGTAGGCGCTGCCGTCGGTGATGGATTTGCTTCCGTCACATCGGGCATTGCCTCAGCGGCATGGCACGTTTCCAATGCTGGGGGAATTGGTCGGTGGCTACGGGATGAGCGCGGCCCATTGCTGGCGGGCCTCGGGTCAGCGCTCATGCTCGGCGTCATGGGCAATCTGGCCGCGCTCGTGCAGGTGGTCCAGAACCTTCGTCGCGTGTCGGCTCCCGCGGTGGACGGCGGACCGTCGTTACCGCTGCTCACGGGCGCTGCAGAGGCTCTCCGTGGACTCCTGACAAGCATCGCAAGCGGTGGCACGCAGTTCCCGCAGTTTGACTACTGGGGGCCCACGCGCGTCATCCCGTTCACTATTAACGAGTTTCCATTCTTTAGCTTCCTGTATGCGGACTTGCATCCGCACATGATTGATATTGCTGTGTCGCTGGTCTCCGTGGCCCTCGCGTGCAACCTTGCTCTTGGTGGAGTCGGAGATCTCGTGCCAGTGCGTGTCCAGGGAAGGCGTCTTCGTGGACATCCGACGGTTACGTGGGTGGCCACATTTGTTGTCGCGATCGTGGCCACCGGGGTGATCGGACCCACAAATTTTTTCGATCTTGCCACCTACCTTGGGCTTGTCACGCTGTCCGTGGTTATTTGCCAATGGAGACGCTCTGGCCGGACCTTTTTGCGGGCGGCGCTCGATGGCCTCTGGTGGGGCATTGCACTATTTATCGGCGGTCGGCTTTTCTTCCGTCCGTTTTACCAGCATTTCCTGGCACAGAGCGGAGGCGTTGGACTACCAATGCACCACTCGGAGTTGGGTCCGTTCCTACAGGTTTACGGTCTGTTGTTCTTTGTTGCTTTCTCATTTGCGGTCGCAGAGTTCGGGCGGTGGCATCGCCAGAATCTCTTTCTTGTTGTCCCGGGCATTCTCCTGGGTCTGATCACGATGTCGGTGCCGGTCTGTTTGCTGACAACGTTCCTCCTTCTCCTTCTCGGCACGATCCTTAAGCGACAGCCAGGAGCGGCCTGGCTCACGCTCTCTTTGCTGACCGCCACCGCTGGAGCACTGGTTCTGGGTACGGAACTCCTGTACGTGCGTGATCCGCTTGAGGGGGGCGACTATCAACGGATGAACTCTGTCTTTAAGTTTGGTGTTCAGGCCTGGGTGCTGTTTTCTGTCGCTCTTGGCCCCTCGTTGCTCGTGCTGTTCCGGGGCTACCGCGAGGCGGCACGAGAAGAAAACGCCGCCGTAAATGAAGCGGTTGCCGTCGCTGATGGGTTGCTTGCTCCGGGAAGGCTCGCCCCAATAGCTGGAGGGGAGGACGATGAGCGTAGCGACGCAGACGCTTCCTCACGACAGCATCCCGCATGGGTAGTGGGTCCCCATGCCTCTATGGATGTGCCCGACCGGCACCGGCGCCCTTTTTCACTGCGTGAAGGCGGGCGCCAGAGGGAGGCTTTCGATGAGACCGACGAGTGGGATGAGCGGCCTGGTGGCAGGCAATTTGACGAGGAATTTGATGCCACCGAGGACGACGAATTCGATGCGGAAGCACCGGCGTTCTGGCAGGGTTGGAACTGGCGTGCTCTTAGCCGACGCGTTTGGGCAACGCTTCTTGTCTTCCTGTTCCTCGCATCGTGGATCTACCCGATCGCTGCGACCTCCGTACGGGTGAGAGACCGCTTTGACAACTCCATCGTGCCCACGCTTGACGGCCTTGCGTTCCTGCGTCGTGTCTATCCGGGGGACGCCGCGGCTATTGCCTGGCTCAATGCGCACGTTGACGGTAATAAAGTGGAAGCCGAGGCCTTCAAGGACATCTATGCCTATTATTCACGGGTCTCGTGGTACACGGGGTTGCCCACCATCCTTGGCTGGGATAACCATGAGCGACAGTTCCACGCGGCGGCGCTGGTAGATGCACGGCGCCCTGTACTCGATCGAATCTACAACGATACGGACCCCGGCGCCGTGCTTCAGCTTCTCAGCGAATATCACGTGTCGTTTATTTACCTTGGGGACGTGGAGCGCAAGACATATAAGCCGACAGGTCTTGCCAAATTTGCGGGAATGGAAGGCCACGGTCTCGAAAAAGTGTATGACGAGCTAGGCGTCGTGATCTACCATGTGGATGGGCAACCGTGAGCGCGGTCATTTCGTGGTGGCTGGCTATCCAGTTCCTTGGGTTCGCCGCACTCCCCGTCACACTGCTCCTGTTCCGTCGCCTCTCGGACCGCGGGATTTTCTTTTCACGAGCTATTGGACTGCTTGTTCCATGCTACGTGATCTGGCTCCTGGGGTCGTTACACCTGGCGCCATATGGCCGCTGGTCGCTTCCGCTGGTCGCTCTGCTGCTGTTTATCGTAGGCGTCGGGGTCAGTAACCGACTCGGACGCCCGTGGACGGTGGAGTTGCGGTCGCTCTGGTCGCACCTGGGGGCGCAGCTGGTCGTCGGCGAGGCGGCCTTCACGCTGTCGTATCTCGCGTGGTGTTGGGTACGAAGTTATACGCCAGATATCGTTGGCACCGAAAAATTTATGGATTTCGCATTTATCAACTCGATCAACCGGGGCTCGTATTTCCCGCCACTGGATCCCTGGTTGAGCGGCAGTACCATCAACTATTACTACTTTGGCCACCTGATGATGGCCGCACTTACACGACTGAGTGGGGTGTCCCCGACCGTCGGCTTTAACTTGACCATTCCCATGATCGCGGGGTTAGTGGCATCCGAGGTGTTTGCTCTAACTGCTCATCTCGTCAGGGTAGAACATGGGACGCCCCATCGTGCATTACCGGGTGCCAGTGACAGCGTCTCCACGCGCGCAATCGTCGCCGGTCTGGCGTCGGCCGCTGCGTGTACGGTGCTCGGCAACCTCGATGGCGCGGGTCAAATGCTCGGCGCGCCATCAACGTGGCGTGCCTTTAACTGGTGGAATCCCTCGCGTGTTATTTCGCACACCATTAATGAGTTTCCGATGTTCAGCTTTCTTTTAGCCGACGTCCACGCCCATGTCATGGCGGTGCCTTTTGGCCTCCTTGTCGTCGCAATCTCGTTTGAAGTGGCCATCACGCCAGCCCAGGAACTTCTCTGGTGGACACGAACGCCGCGGGTACCTGTCGCAGTGCACGAAGACGAAGCGGCCGTGGTGCCGGTGACCGGCCACGTTGGCGTGCGTCGGCCTGTTGCTATTGGCATTGTGGCCACAAGACCTGTCCTCCCTGCACTGCCGTCGTGGGCAGATCGGCGCCTGTTCCTTTTTTGGTCCGCGGCACTCGCCCTCGGATCCCTGTACTTCCTCAATGGCTGGGACTACCCTCCATATGCCGTTGTCCTCGTGCTGCCAATCCTCGTGCGCGCATTCCTGCTTCGTGAAGCGAACGAACGCCTTGAGAAAGTCCCCGCGCTTGTGTGGTGTGCGGCACTCGCGGCGTGTAGCCTCCTATGCGTTGCACCGTTTCTCCTCTCCTTTCGTGCGCCAACGGCTGGCGTTGGCGTGGTACGGGACCGCACGGCTGTCGGCGCATTTCTGACGGTGTACGGTCTGTTTGCCGCAGCCGTAGGTCCCTGGCTGATCGCCACGTTGGATGCCAGGTACGGGGTGCAACGGAAGTATGCGGTACTTCTCGGATGCGCTGTGCTCTTCCTGGCGACCCTGTTTGCTACCGCGCGTCTGGATGTCCTGTTCTTTGTGCTGCTGACCGGGGGCCTGGCGCTACACGTTCTGTCCAGGGAGCACCCGGGCGGTGGTTCGCGGATGGCCGCGGGACTCGTTGCCGTGGTATGTCTCCTATTAGCCGCGGCAGAAATTGTCTACCTCCGGGACGCGTTTCAAGGTTCCCCGGAATACCGCATGAATACGGTCTTCAAGTTTGGCTACGTCGCCTGGCTGCTCCTTTCCGTGGTGTGGGGCTTTGCCTGCTTCAAGGTATATGCGCTGCTGAATAAAGACCTTCGCCTGCTCTGGGTTGGAACCATTGGTCTCCTGGTGGCCGCAAGTCTGGTGTACCCAGTGCTGGGCGCGTATAGCAAAAGTGGGCAGTTCATGAGTCAGGTCGGCCTGGACGGATTGGCGTATATGAAGCTGCGCGCCCCGGGAGATGAGCGAGCCATCCGCTGGCTTCAGGCGCAGCCTGGCCAACCAGTCATCATGGAGGCTGTGGGAGGGGAGTACAGTGAATTTGCCCGGGTCAGCACAAATACCGGTCTTCCGTCCGTCCTCGGTTGGGAGGGGCACGAGGGACAATGGGGGCATACAACGGGTACGCGCGCGGCTGACATTGCAACGATCTACGGTACGTCGGATGTCGCTCTGGCGAGGAACTTGCTTCAGAAGTACCATGTACGGTACGTTTTTATAGGAAGTCAGGAGCGAGCGAAGTTTCCAAACGGTCTTGAAAAGTTTGCACAACTCGGAACCGTCGCCTTTGAGCAAGCGGGAACGGTTATTTATGACGTCAGTGGTAGCTAAAGGATAGGATGCGTGGCAACATCCGTGAAACCGGACGGTTCACGACGTCCTCAGCGACGACCGTCCAATAAGTCGACTGGCGCCCGGCGCACGCCTCGGGTGCCGGCGGGGGGAGCGGCGGGACCCGAGGGTCGGAATGGGGCCCTGGTAGCAGACGCACCTCCGGCGACAGAACAGGACGTCGCGGCACAGCACGTCCAGGGCGACATCTTGACCTTACCGCCAGAGTCGGAACCAACCGCGGTACCGGTCGGCCAGCGTCTGGACGTTCGCCTCGCACGCTCTGTTGGGGCGCCTTGGCTGACGCGCGAAGTGGGGATCTACGGGGGGCTCCTGCTGCTCTCGCTGGTCATGCGTCTGGTGCTCCTTGCCGACAAACCCCTCCACCACGACGAGAGCCTCCATGCCACCTACTCCTGGTATCTGTACCGGGGTCGGGGCTACACCTACGATCCCATGATGCACGGGCCCTTTCAATTCCACCTGACGGCGCTGGTGTTTTTCCTGTTCGGGGTGAGCGAATTCACCGCGCGCTTGCTTCCGGCGCTTTTCGGGACTGCCATCGTCGCTCTGCCCTGGTTTTTGCGGAAAGAGCTAGGGCGCGCAGGGGCGCTGTTCCTGGCGATCATGCTCTCTCTCTCTCCATCCTTTCTGTACTTCTCTAGATTCGAACGGAACGACATCTACATCGCGTTTTTCACGCTGGCCATGGTGGCCCTCTTTTTTCGGTTTCTCGACCGTCCCCGGCACATTCACGTCATTCTGCTTGGCGCCGTGTGGGCGCTGTCCTTCACGGCGAAGGAAAATACGTTTATCACTGCGTTTGTCTTCGGCCTGTTTGTTCTCGGAGTGCTCGCGCGTGAACTGGCGATGCGCCCTGCTTCTGGTTCCCGACCACTCATTGATGCGGTGCGTTCGGTGGGCATTGAACCATTCCTTTTTGCCCTGGCAACGTTCGGTATTATCTTCGCTGTCCTCTTTACCACCGTCTTTACCCATCCGCAGGGTCTCCTTGATGGACTCACGAAGTCAATTCAGTACTGGCTGTCGCAGCAGCCAGTGGCCCGCGGGAGCCAGCCGTGGTACTTCTACTCGGTCATCATGCCAGCGTATGAGCCCCTCGCCATTCTTTTTGGCCTTGCGGCAGGTGGTCTCGCTGCTGTCCGCCGTACGTACTGGGCAGTCTTTCTCGTCTGGTTCGCCGTTGGCAGCCTGGCGGTGTATTCGTGGGCAGGCGAAAAGATGCCGTGGCTGGTGCTGCACACCCTGCTTCCATTCCTTCTCTTATCAGCGTGGATGCTCAACTGGGTGTGGGAACGCCGCCGCGCACTGGGAGCACGCATCGCACTTGGCGTTGCCGCTCTCCTTTCGATCTATATGGTCCACTCGGCCACGCTGCTGAGCTATGTGAACTACGCGAATCCCGTGGAACTGCTTGTCTATGTCCAGAGTTCAACGGATGTGCTTGACGCCATGGATCAGATCAATACGGTAGCGCGGCGTAGCGGCCAGGGGTACATGATGCCAATCGTGGTCGATAGCCACGATTCGTGGCCCTTCGTCTGGTATTTGCGCGACTATAAGGCGGTGTCGTACCCCGCCAGTGTGACCGGCCCGCAGACGGCACCGGTTGTGGTTGTCTCAAGCGACACGAACGCTCAGGTGCAACCTTTGATGTCGGACTACCAGGGGACGACGTACAAGTTACGAATATGGTGGGTACAGCAGCCCTTGAATCAGGCCGATATGATGAAGTGGTTTCGCTGGGCGATGTGGCGCGAGGCGTGGAATCCCCTTGGTTCCTATGACTTTAATCTGTACATCAAGCGCGACCTGGCGGCAGGACCGTAGGTTCGTCCCCGAGCTATCGCTCTTGCCTCGATGGGGTGCCGGGTGCGGTTGTGCGGGGCGGTCTCGTGTCGTCGGCCCTGAGACGATCTTCGGCTTCCTGCGTGAGGGCCTTGCCATAGAATGTCGTCGTTCCAGGAAGGCGAGCAAAGCCGTATTTTTCATACAGCTGCTGGGATCGGATATTGTTCCATTGCGTGGAGAGGCCAATCGTCCGCGCGCCAAGGTTTGCCAGACGATGGACGGACCAGGCGAGCAGTTCAGAGCCATACCCGTGTCCCTGTGCGGCCCTTCGAATCCCCAGGCGATCGAGGTGTCCGCGTTCGTTGCGGATCGTGTGCGTCTCATATCCGACTACATCGTCACCCGCGTAGGCCACAAATGTTTCCACTCCTGGCATGAGCGTGATATTCAACCATTCGTCCAGACTGTAGCACCACATCCAGGGAAAAGCGTCCCGTTCCATGTCCATCAACTGCGAAATGTCTCGCTGTTTCAATCGTTCCACACGAAGTGTCCCCGCGCCTCTGGGCATCACCACGTCCGATTTTCGGTAGTAGATGATCTGCTCCACGGCTCGCCATCCCTGTTCTTCATATAGCGGTGCGGCGCGCTCACCTTCTCGTTCTGATAGCAAAACCAGATGCGCCCCATGTGCTTGATACGAATCGGCAATGCCGTTCATCAGTTCGCCGCGTCGTTCCCGCCACGATGACTGTTCTCTTCGTCCACTGGTCCCGTGGAACACCCGGAGGGGTATTCGGGCGGGCCCTCCGAGTTCCATAATTTCACCAATGTCGTCTCGTCCTTTCCAGAATCCGCCAATGATGTATTCGTGGAGCGTGTTGCGCCAGGCAAAGTTGGGATGCAACATCAGGTGTTCTGTGAGACTGTGCCGCGTGAAGTAGCTGTTGGGCCGGAGAGAAAGGTGTTGCACGTCGGCTGGGAGCAGGGGTTCAATCATGGGGCGGCATCGATACGACCGTCCCAGGAAACTTGCCGGGGTCTAGGCGCTCCATAACCCATGTAGGCTCTACCAGGTCTGCCCTGGTTGTGGAGTCGCCAACTGCTTCCGCGATAGCCCGGCGAACGGTCCAGTAGATGATGACGTCCGGGGCAGACGGCGCTTGGCCTCGTTCTGCCATGGTGGCTTTCATAAGGTCATCCGGGATTGTGTTCGGCGTAATCGCTGGCACATAGACTTGCCCAAGGCGATCCCCGAGCCAGTTGACCAGGGTGGCAGACCCGATATCTGGAGGGCCGATGGCGGGTGCCATGACTCCCATCGCGCGAAGAGGTCCGAGCAGCCGTGCAACGCTGGCAGCGTCGAGATCAAGCATGAGGACATCGGGAGCTATCTCGGCAACCGTAGACGCGACGACGTCGGGCAGGTCGCCCTGCTCAGGAACATAGGTGATGATGGGAGTACCGGGCCATGCATCGAGCACGTTCATAGCAGCACGGCTTCTTGTTGACACGCGGGACTGGATCAGGACGGGATGGTCGGTATGGAGGATCCGAACGGCGGTATCGACAAAATAGGACGACGGCGGGGCGTGATCGACGAGCGGCCATGCGGTGCGTGTCGCGTCGCCCTGTGCTGCCAGGGGAAGCAGCCGCATAGCGTGTGTCACTGTCTGGGTGGAGCAACAGATGACGCGTAGGATAGACGGGTCATGAGCGAGAGCACGCTGTGCTGTCGTTGCACCCTCCACGGTGCCGCTGTCATCGAGCGCTTCGACGACAAAACGGAACCCGTGGTAGAGCGGAAGGCCAGCGGTTTCTGCTCGCACCCCGGCACGAGAAGCTGTCAGCGCGTCGTAGCCTTCCGTTTGTAGTGGACCAGCGAATGCATGAATGAGCGCAATTTTCTGTGTGCCGTGTCCAGGTTCTCGTAGCAGGAGCCGAGCGGCCAGAGCACCGGTCAGCAGCAACACGGTGGGCAGGACGGCATACAGCAACAGCGGGAAGGGGATCGAGGAGCGATCGTTTGGAACGACAGAAGCTCGGGAAACGGAATCCTCAGGCATTGGGCTCATAGAAAACGACAGGCACTTCTTCGGTGGCGCATAGGGCCATTCTACCAGCGTCGCTCCCGGTGATGAAGCAGGCTGGAGTATAGTACTTTGCTCCTAAGGTTTTGTACCGTAGGTTGCTTTCACACGTATAGTGGCTACGCATTCAGAGTACGTTCTCCCCCATCCTCAGTTCCCTCGCCGTTCTACTGAAGGGAGTATGCGAGCAGTGGACAGTGCACGGTCACAGGACTGGCTCGAGCAGCAGTTCATGGACATCTGGCGAACGTACTTCCCGGATGTTGACCAGGTGAATGAAGTCTGCATCCGATTCGTAAAAGAATCAAAGACCCGTCTCGGATGGATATCATTGTCGCTGTCCGGTCGCTCAACTTTGATCGGCATCAATCGTCTGCTGTCGAACCAGGATATGCCCCTGCACGTGTGTGAAATTACGATAGCTCACGAGATTGCTCATTACGCGCATGGATTTGGTTCTCCGCTGCCCCGTAAGTATGCCGATCCGCACGCGAACGGAATTGTTGAACAGGAACTTGAGGCGCGAGGTCTCGGACCGGTGCTCGCGATCTATCAGGAATGGACCGAGACGCAGTGGAACTCCTGGGTTCGGCGGAACGCGGCGTTGCGCCAAGGTCTCACGCATGCTGTCGAACTGGTGGCGACAGGTGGACAACGCCAGCACGGATAGGACAGATGGCGCGACATCCTCTGCGCCACCGAATCCACGGTGACCCTCCCACACTGCCTCACTGCATACCAGTGGCATCGTCCCATCGGTTTCACTGTGAACGTCCCTTTTAACCATTGATCCCGCCGCGCCCGTTGGCGAATCGCCGCGTTCGGTCCGCTGGTACAATTGTTGATGTGGTCATGTGGGTTGCACATGTACTCCAGGTGTGGGGAGATGACGATGAACCGATGGGATCCATTTCAGGACGCTTCACCCTTTCAAGATCGCACGCACCACGCGTTTGATCGTTCTTCGGGTCGCAGAAGCGGGGAGCAGCCAGCAGACGGGGAGCAGATAGTTCCGATCAATGCCTTCGAAGCAGGCGATGATGTAATGATCGTGGCGCCGATGCCGGGGCTGCAGCCAGATGACGTTCATATTCGACTTATCGATGATATGTTGACGCTCCAGGGCAGACGGACTCCTGGCCAGGAAGACCGGCAGCACCTGCTTCGAGAGTGGACGTACGGTCCGTACTCGCGGACCGTGCGGCTCCCGTTCCGTGCAGATCCAGACGACGTTGTCGCCACGCTGAACAACGGGGTGTTGACGGTACACTTGAAGCGGGCGAAGGAGTCGCGTCCGCGGCGAATTCAGGTGCGTACCACTGGTATGGCATCATCAAGTGCTGTGAACACGCCTCGAGAGGAATGAAGACAGGATAGGGCGTTCGATGGTGTTGATGGCAACAACTCCCCTGGGCCCTGCGTGGGCTCGGGACCTTCCACGCCCATGGGTGTGTCTTGCTCCCATGGATGGCGTGGCCGATTGGGCGTTTCGTGAACTCTGTTATCGCATGGGCGTGGATCTGGCCGTCTCGGAATTCGTTCCTGCGGCGGGAATCGTGGCGAGCCCAAAAAAGCTCTTGCCACGTATTGGAGCCCGGCACGGGAACCGACCATTTCTGGCACAACTCTACGGCACCGCGCCGTCAGAGTTTGCTGCTGCCGCACGCATCATCACCGGTTCGTTGCCGTGCAGCGGGATCGACGTGAACATGGGGTGTCCCACCGATAAGGTCGTGGCACACAGTCATGGTTCGGCGCTGATGCGGGAACCACACCTTGGTGCCGACATTGTTGCCGCCCTGGTAGCCGCCACCCGCCTTCCTATCAGTGTGAAGCTTCGGGCGGGCTGGGATACCGTGAACGCTCCGGAGGTCGCGAGCTTGATCGAGGCGGCTGGCGCGACCATGGTGACGATCCACGGACGGACGCGGGCACAGCGATTTACGGGCGTTGCTGATCTCGATGCGATTAAAGCAACGGTCGATGCCGTCGCGATTCCGGTGATCGGCAACGGGGATGTGGTTGACGAGGCTTCCGCGCGACGCATGCTGGATCAGACGGGCGTTGTCGGTGTCATGGTTGGCCGTGGTGCGGAGGGCAACCCCTGGATCTTTCCCGAACTGGTGCAGGCGCTCCAACATCGGACAATTCCGGGTGTCGAACGATGGACAAAGGGTGAGGTTGTGCGGGAGCACGCGCGCCTCATCTACGAACAGAGCGGCACCTCGCGTTTCGCCTTGCTTCCCTTCCGGAAACATCTGATATGGTACGCTCGTGGTGTTGTCGGCAAAGCGGCACTCCGCGAGCAAGCTCAGCGAATCGAGTCGCCCGATGATGTTGAAGCATGGGTACGCTCGCTCGAAGAGGCGCTGCGACAGCAGCAGGAGCACGTGGACGTGCATGCCGCATAGCCGCAGCGAGCCCCTGGGGATAGAGGAGAAAACGTGCGCATTTCGTTTATGACCGCCAACTATGTAGCCCGGGAGTCGGGATACAAACTCAATCCGTTCAACTGGGGAGTTGCGGACCGTGCCACGCAAGACGCATTTCACGGTCCTCAGTTCGCGGAAAAGTTTAATGAACTGGCACAGCTTGTTCGGAGTGTCGGATTCACGGCTATTGACCTCTGGGTAGCCCACCTCAATCCCTTGCGTGCCAGCGATGCCATGGTCCAGGAGGCGCGGGCCATCCTCGATCAACACGGTCTGGAACTTGTGGCGTATACCGCTGGGCTAGGACGACCCGACATGACACGCCAGGATGCGGAGCGCGTGTACTCTGTCGCGAAGAGCCTCGGAGCCCCCGTCCTGGGCGTGGGTCTGCATCCATCGAATATGCAACTGGCATTCGACCTGGGCCGCGACTACAACATTCGATACGCCATAGAAAACCATCCCGAGAAGACGCCTGCCGAGATTCTGGCGCGGATGGGTACCTACGACAAATATATTGGTGTTGCTCAGGACACAGGCTTCTGGGGGCAGTTTGGGTACGACGCTGTGAAGGCAACCCACGAATTGAAGGATCACCTGTTCCACATGCATTTGAAACAGGTACGCCAGGAAGCTGATGGCTGGCATAGCTGTTCCTACAGCGACGGTGTTGTGGACGTGGAAGGCGTGGCGCGTACGTTGAAGGAGATTGGGTACACCGGAGCCGTGTCCGTGGAGCATGAACCGTATGCTCACGATCCGTATGACGAGGTGAAACGGAGCGGTGAGCAACTTCGGCAGTGGCTGGGGGACGCGGCCAGCTAGCCCCTGAGAGGTCACGCGCGAATTATCCACAGAAGAAGCCGACGTCGCGTCCCTCTGTGCCACGCCTCTCAGACCGGACGACTACGTTCAGGATCGCTGATCAGCGGTCGTTCTCGGCGTCGGCCTCTTTTTTATCACCGAATGTGGAGAGACGCTGCGGGCGGCAGTGTCGCAGCTCAGCAGCGGGCTCGCCACTCACCAGTTCGTTGGCAACCAGTCGTCCGACAGTGGGAGCGAAGGTGAGAGCCGAGTGCATGACAGCCACGTATGCGGATCGGTCTGGCGTCAGATATCCCACAATTGGGCCTCCCAAGGGCATGGGGCACCTGGCGACACCGTGTCCGAGCAGGCGGAGATAACTTGAGCCGCGGAACAACAGCTGTACGCGCTCCAGTGCGTGCAACGCGTGCTGCCTCAGCGCCGACGCTGACGCCCCTTCATCAAGGGGGGCCGTCATCAAGAGGTGCCCGTCGCGGCTCTCTCGGACTTCGAAGTCGGGCCTGGCGAGAATAGTCCTGACCAGTCCAGGCGGTGCTGCCACGCGTATCAGGAAGGCTGGAGATCCCGCAACGGGGAGATCGATTCCGAGCGGCTCGCATAGCACCCTGACATCGGTGCCAGCGGCGAGCACCACGGTTGATGCCGGGTAGAATCCTGCCGAGGACAGTACTCCTTCGACGCGCCCACCGACAATTTTAAGCGATGCCGGGCCCGAACCAAGAACCACCTGCGCACCGAGCGTTCGAGCGGCGTCCACGAGCGCCTCGGTTGTGCGTGCTGCATCGACACCTCCATCACCTGGTGTATATACGGCCCGCTCGGGAAGATACTGAAGGTTTGGTTCGAGTGCCGCAACCTTGCTGCTCCCAATCCAACACTGGCCGCGCGTCAGTCGAGCGCCTGTCGCGTGCTGAACTGAGATGTCGCTCCATGTCAAAGAACCAGTCCATCGAACTGACACTCCGGGGACCTCGGCTTCGAGTCGTCTGTAGTCCGTCAGGACAGATCCGCGCAGGTCCTCGGCTCCGCCAGGCCAATCACCGCCAGCCCCGCCGATCCATCCAAAAGAATGAGCTGTCACTCCACCGGCAGGTGCCATAGCGCGATCGATCAAGGTTACGGATGCGCCCTGGCGCGCCAGGTGATAGGCCACTGAGGCGCCCACGATTCCTGCACCGACAACCGCAAACGTAGCGATATGTACCCTCTCATCGTACTGGCCCACGGGCTGTAGCCCCAGGGTCTGGCTAAAGCGTTAAAGTCCAGAACTTGCTCTAAGTGTGCAGGATGATGAGACCGCGCTCGACGGTTACCTGATAGGTTTCTACAGCAGGGTCGTCAGGTTCCACCTGTGGCTCCGGTTCAACGGTGACGTCATATGCCTTGACCCGGACACGATGCGGGTTGAAGATGGACCGTCCCGTGGTGATGTCAAACTCCCAACCGTGCCAGGGGCAACGCAGGATTTCCCCTTCGCGTGACCAGACGTACTCACCGGGGTCTGATGGCATGGTCATGCCTTTTATGGAGCCAAGGCAAAGAGGCGCCGCCTGATGCGGACAACTGTTCCGCAGTGCGTAAAACGCTCCATGGACGTTGAAGACGCCTACCGAGCGCCCGTCAACCAGTACGATTTTGCGTTCCCCTGGCGGCAGTTCCGACACGTGCCCAATGATGTGGCGAGCCACCGCTACAGTCCGTACAACTCGCGTGCGTTCTCCTCAAAGATGCGCTGGTGCATCGCTTCCGGCAGTTTTGGAAAGGCATGGCTGGGTGAGTCGAAATCCCAGTGGGGATAATCGCTCGCAAACATAAGGATGTGCTCTGCGTCCATCATCTCCAGAATCTGAAGCAGATGTTGTGTCTTCTCTGGCCGCTCAAGTGGCTGAGAAGAGATGCGTACATGGTCCCGCAGGTACTCGCTTGGCATGCGCTTTAACCACGGCACTTCCATGCGCAACGCTTTGTACTCCGCGTCCAGGCGCCACATGAGCGCCGGTAACCACGACACGCCCCCTTCGGTGAGCACCACCTTGAAGTTTGGAAACCGCTCGAACACGCCCTCGGTAATGAGGCTGACGAGGTGGGCCTGAAAAGCAAGGGAAAGACAGGTGTGCCACTCGATGTAGTGTGTCGGATATCCGGGAGATGGTTGTACATTGATGCCCATCCCGTCCGTTCCTGGGTGTATCGCATAAGGAAGTCCGTTGCGGGCACAGGCTTCGTATATGGGATAGTACTGCCGCTGGCCAAAGGGAGCACGGGCGCCGGAGTCCGTCATCACCTGCACGAAATGGGGATGTCCCGCCCATCGTTCGATCTCGTTCGCGGCCGCATGGGGATCCTGATGAGCAATTGTGATCGAGCCTTTGAATACGCCATCGTGATTGTAGCGGCCAAGCCAGGTATCGGCGACCCAGTCGTTAAATGCGGCCGCTATGGCGGTGCCGAAGTCGGGGTCGGGGTGGAGATTACAGAAGGCGCGGGGCAAGAGCACGGCGTGCGCTATCCCATACGCATCGATTAACTGCGTACGTAGAAAGTCGGGGTCAGTACCTGGGCTGCCGCCCGTCGGCGGTTTTGCATCAAGTCGTGCCCCGTGGCTCGGATTTCCGAAAAATCCACGCCCACCGCCTGTGTAGCGGTCCTTCCATGGCTGCCGCATATACGATTTGATCTCGTCGATGGAACGTGGCCCCGGGTGTACATCACAGTCGATGATGCCGATTCGTTTTGGTGCGGTCGTCCCCGGGTTCGATGTTGTCGTTGGGAGTGTCGTGACCATCGTGCGTTCTGCCTCTCATCTGCCCATGGCGACTCAGCGCGCCATGGCGGCTCAGCGCGTTCTCAATCACTTCACGTAGATCGCGCCATCATACCTCTCACAGCATACCAAATGTCCTCACGTCTGGTTCCGTGATCTCCGTCATCCAACCCGTGTGTCCATGGTCAAAAGGCCGCAGGTTTGTTACACTACATGTCGTCCCCGCCAAGAGGACGATACGCGAAACCTCGTCGAGTGTGAGACGGAGGGAGGGTACATCAGGTTATGGCAGCGGAAGAACCACGGGGACTCCTCATGCGCCCCGATGATACCGTGCTCACAGCACTCACACGAATACCTGCGGGAGTAACGGTGCGCTGGTATCGCGGGGATACGCTGCACGAGACGACCGCACTGCAGATCATTCCCTTCGGTCATAAAATGGCGTGTGCCGATATCCCCCTGGGCCATCCTATCGTGAAATACGGCGAGCCGATTGGGCTCGCGACGGCGGATATCAAGGCTGGCGAGCATGTGCATAGCCATAATGTTGAAAGCCAACGAGGTCGCGGTGACCTGGATCAATCGCAGGAACAGTCGAAAGTAGGTGGTAGTGCAAACGTTTGAAGGGTACCGCAGGCCTGATGGCTCGGTCGGCATTCGGAACCACGTTTTGGTTATTCCCTCGGTTATGTGTTCGACGCATGTGGTGCAAAAGCTGCTGGCTCGCTATCCTGAGTTAGTCGGGATTCCGCACCAGCACGGCTGTTCGGGCATCGGCTCAGACTTCGATCAAACGCTTCGCACGCTCATTGGTATGGGACGAAATCCCAATGTTGCATCGGTGCTCATTGTGGGTCTGGGCTGCGAATCCGTGCAATCTAACCTCATCGCTGATGGCATCGCCATCACTGGGAAGCCGGTTGAGACGATTGTCATGCAGGAGGTGGGGGGCACGACCAAGGCGTACGATCTCGGCATGGCGGTTGTTGAACGGCTGCTGCTCGAAGCGCAAGAGATGCAGACGGAAACGGTGCCGCTCTCGGAGTTGATCGTGGGGACGGAGTGCGGTGGTTCGGACGCATGCTCGGGCATTTCCGCGAACCCCTCTCTTGGCGTGGCCAGCGACCTGATCATCCGCGAAGGTGGCACCGTCATCCTGTCTGAGACCACGGAGTTCATCGGTGCGGAACATATCCTGGCACGGCGTGCTGGCGACCAGCGTATTAAGCAGCAGTTGCTGGCGATTGTGCAGGCGTGTGAGGACGGGGCCCGCCGCATGGGCGTCGATATCCGTGGCGCTCAACCAACCCCTGGCAATATGGCTGGCGGTCTCACGACGATCGAAGAGAAATCGCTGGGGTGCATCTACAAGGGCGGCACGACCGAGATTCGCGAGGTGATTCCGTATGCACAACGACCGTCAACACGCGGTCTTGTGGTGATGGACACACCGGGTAATGACGTCGAATCGGTCGTGGGCATGGTGGCGGGTGGTGCTCAGGTGGTGGTCTTTACCACAGGGCGCGGCTCACCGACCGGATCTCCCATCGCACCGGTGATCAAAGTAGCCAGCAACACTCCGATGTACCGACGCATGTCAGAAAATATGGATGTCAATGCGGGCACGATTGTCGAAGGTGTGGAGACACCCGAGATCGTCGGTCAGCGCATCTTTGACGCAATTCTCGCTGCGGCATCTGGCAAGCAGACACAGGCCGAAGAGCTGGGACACCGAGAGTTTGCGATCAACCGCATCGGACCTTCCATGTAGTTGTACGCACCGCACCGCGTAACGGAGCGACCCGCATTGAGACCGTGTCATCCGGTCTTTCTGTGAGAATCTCCGACGATGCACCTGTCGCGCTACCATGTGACTCTGGAATGCCACGAATGAGCTGGCCGCAATCGTTCGTTCTCTGTTACGCAGTACCCAGCGGAGCATCCGTCGGCGCGATCTCTCCGCAGCCTGTCGAATGCGGTCTTCAAAGCGATGTCCATACGCCCGGTGGGGTGCCGACGGGTGTACGTGCCCATACCGGTCTCCTTTTAACTCCGGTCGATTGCTGCGCAACTTCTCCGTCCCGGCGGAGAGTACGTGGTAGGAAGGCGAACGCATTCGCATCCGTTCGATGGGCACGGGGTTCAGAGCAGGGCAACTGGTAGGTGAGCATGCATATCGACATCTTGACGCTTTTTCCCGAGATGTTCACCGGGCCGTTTGATCACAGCATCATCAAGAGGGCCAGAGACCGAGGGTGCGTCGAGATTCAGATTCACAACATTCGAGACTGGACAACAGACAAACATCACGTGGTGGATGACTATGCGTTCGGTGGGGGACGGGGCATGCTGCTGAAACCGGAACCGGTCTTTGCCGCGGTCGAAGCGCTTCGCCGGCCGGGCCAACCGGTCATTGTCACGACCCCCGCTGGGGACGTGTTCAACCAGGCCATGGCGTCAGAGTTTGCTTCCCACGAGGCACTGTTGCTGTTGTGTGGACACTACGAGGGGTTTGATCAGCGTATCCACGATTATCTCGCCGACCGCGAGGTGAGCATCGGTGATTATGTGTTGACTGGAGGCGAACTGGCCGCGGTTGTCGTGGTGGACGCAGTGGTCCGCCTCCTTCCCGGTGTTTTAGCGACTGGCAGCGCCGACGACGAATCACACACGGATGGACTTCTCGAATACCCGCAGTACACCCGGCCCGCCGTGTTCCGATCCTGGAGCGTACCAGAGGTCCTTGTATCAGGCGACCATGCACGTATTCACGCGTGGCGACGGGCACAGGCGATGGAAAGGACGCGGACAAGGAGGCCAGACCTGTCCGTACCCTCCACCGAGGGTCCAACACTCCCATGAACGATGTCAAAGACCGGCTGCTTCACACGGTTGACCGCCTTTCGATGGTGCGCCTGCTGGTGCTCGGCGATATCGTGGCCGACGAATATATCTTTGGGCAACCCACACGGCTTTCGCGAGAAGCGCCGATTCCTGTGCTTGAGTATCGTGGCCGGCAGATACGGCCAGGTGGAGGCACCAACCCGGCCATGAATGCGCGTGCGCTCGGCGCAACGGTCCACGTTGCCGGCATTATCGGGAACGATGAAATGGGGGAGACGCTGCGAAGCCAGCTGGCCGACGTGGGAATCGACCCGAGCGGTCTCGTGACGGTGGACGGGCGGCGAACCTATACAAAGACCCGGATCGTTGCTGGCGATACGCAGGTGTTTCACCAGCAGGTGGCGCGAATTGACCGTGTCGATTATCAACCCGTGGGAGCCGACGTCAATGACAAACTCTGGGCGTTTCTGTCGGACTGTTTAAAGGATGTTGACGCGCTGCTCATTGCCGATTATGAAGCAGGGGTCATCAATGAGACCATTTTGGAATGCTGCCTTCCGTGCGCGAGAAAGTTAGGGACGATGATTTGCGTGGATGCACACGCCGAACTGTTTCGTTTTCGCGGTGTAACGGTAGCCACGCCGAATCAGCCGGAAGCGTCGCTGTCCGTAGGCTACCCCATTAACGACGCAGCGTCATTGGAGCGCGCGGGCCGCGCATTGGTCGATACGATGGATGCCGAAGCGGTGTTGATTACTCGAGGCAGCGACGGGATGGCGCTCTTTGAACGGGACATGCCGACGTCGACCATGCCGAGTGCGGTGTTCGGGCAAATGCGTGACCCGACGGGCGCGGGTGACACGGTCGCTGCCGTGTTTGCCATGGCCCGTATTGCTGCCGCGTCCTACCTCGATGCCGCGCTCCTGGCGAATCTGGCCGCCGGCGTAGTGGTGAGTCGCCTTGGGGTTGCCACCTGTTCACCAGACGATCTTCGTGAAGCGATTGTCACCTGGCAACCGACCACCGTCAGTGAATGACAAACGGTTGCGCCTATCGGACATTCCTGCCTTTAGCCAGGCCGTGCAGTCTGCGGGTCGGCGCCTGGTGGTAACAAACGGACATTTTGATCTGCTGCACGTCGGCCACGTTCGGTACCTTCAGGCCGCGCGTGATCTCGGCGATGTTTTGCTGGTCGGCGTCAATGGTGATGCCGCCAGCCGCGCCTTGAAAGGTCCACATCGTCCGCTTGTTCCTGCCGACGAGCGTGCGGAGTTACTGGCTGCCCTCGCCTGCGTCGATGCCGTCTGCATCTTTGAAGCGCTGACTGCCGTCGAACTGGTGCGCCTGGCCCACCCCCACATCTACGTGAAGGGAGGGGATTACCGTGATGACGATGGCGGCTACTCCCGGCTGCCAGAAGCTGTACCTGTCGTGGAAGGCGGAGGACGGGTTGTCCTGCTCCCGTTCACCGAAGGTCATTCAACGTCGGAACTTATCGTGCGCGTGGTAACACGGTACGGTGGGTCGTTGGCGGCGCAGGCAGAGACGTGACGGCACAGGTCGCGGAGAGCGATACCGCACACGCTGACGCCGATGCAGGGATGACCCGCCGCCGTGTGGCTGCGGCTGCGGGGTTGATCGCCATCGGAGCGTTGGGCAGCAGGATCCTGGGGGTTATTCGGGAGCCCGCAACCGCCTACTTTTTTGGCAGGTCGGCGTCGACCGACTCCTACTTTATTGCTACGTCGCTGAGCACCATCGTGTATGACCTGCTGGTCAGCGGCATGGTCGGTGCGGCGCTCATTCCAGTGTTGAGCAGGCTGGGAGAAGCTGAGGATCGCACCGAGTTCTGGGAAGTTGTCAGTACGCTTGCGGTGGCTGGCGCGGCTCTCCTCGCGGCGGTGGTGGCGTTGCTTGTTGTGGTCGCGCCTCAACTGGTGTACATGATGAACAGCGGCGCTGGGCTCGCCACGCAGGCAGAAACGGTATTGCTTGCCCGTACGATGATGCCAGCAATGTTTTTCATGGGCATGTCCGCCCTCTGCACCGCGGTACTGTATTCGCTCCACAGGTATCGCTATGGCGCGCTGAGTGTGATGTGTGTCAACGCGGGCGTGATTGGTGGCCTTGTTCTTCTGCATCGCTTTGGGATTGTGAGCGCGGCTTACGGTCTTGTCGTTGGAGCGATCCTTCAGTTTGGCGTACAGATCCCGGGACTCAAGGAGGCAGGCGCAGTTGTCCGACCCCGGCTGCACCTTCGCCATCCAGAAGTGATCAAAATCGGTGTGCTGTATGCCCCCGTGGGACTGAGTTTTTTGATTACGGGTCTCATCGTCATCGTTGACCGCAACCTGTACTCCCACGTCGGCGCTGGCGCGCTCTCAGCATCGCAATATGCGACGAGACTCGTGCAGGTTCCGCTGGGTCTCGTGTCGACGGCATTATCCATGGCAATTCTCCCCACGCTCTCGCGCTACGCGGGCCTGGAAGATCTGGCCCCTTTCAGGAGGGTTGTCTCATCGGGCATCAAGCTCGCCGCGTTACTCATGTTGCCCGCAATGGTGGGACTCATGGTCCTGCGGACACCCGTGCTTGCCTTGCTGTTTCAGCGGGGACAGTTCAGCGGCTCCGATACCGCTGTTACGGCCCTCGCCTTTTTTGTCTACGCGCCGCAGATGCCTTTTGTCGCGATCGATCAAGTAATTATTTTTGCCTGTTATGCCATGCATGACACGAAAACGCCCGTGGTAGTCATGGCCATAACGGGTGCCCTCTATTTCCTGGTAGCATTCAGTCTGATCGCTCCGCTTGGCATGATTGCACTTATTCTGGCGAATACGGTCCAAAACAGCGCGCATGCGTTGCTCCTACTGTGGCTGTTGCACAGACGTATTGGTGGCGTTATCACGCCCGATCTCGGAGGAACCCTGGCGTCCATGCTCGTTGCAAGCGGTGCTATGGCTATCGTGTGCGTCATCATTGCTTCATCGTTGAACGCCATCATGGGAGGTACAGGGATGTTTGGGCCTTTGTTGACCATCACGCTGGCCGGAGGTGCCGGACTCATCGCGTATGCCGGCGTTGTGTGGCGCGCGGACATCACCGAGGCACGCGTCGCGTGGCAGCTCATTGTCGGTCGCTTGCGGCCTGGAGCGACGCGTGGCTGAGATACACCAGCCAGGTGCGTCAGCACCCTTCCTCGTGTTATGCGATATGGATGGTGTGTTGTACCGCGGGCACGACCCGATCGAGGGCGCGAGTGCGGCTATCGGCGTGCTGCAATCTCAGGGACACGCCGTTTGCTTTGCCACGAACAATGGCTGGACACCGGTACCGGAGCTTGTAGAACGGCTGGCACGTATGGGAATTACGACTGATGAGCACCATGTCGTTGGAGCCTCGTGGATGGCCGCCGATCTGTTCCATCGCACGTACCCGGGGGCACAGCGCCCATTTGTCGTCGGAGGGGTGGAGTTGCGACGCCAGTTACGGCAGGTGGGCACGCGCCCGGTGCCGTCCATTCAGCCCGACCAGGCTGACTCTCTTGTCGTGGGTCTTGACCTCGCCTTCGACTATGGCCGCCTGGCCCGCGCGCAATCCGTGGCACTCCGGGGTGGTCCTTTTGTTGCCACCGATGGGGACAGTGCGTATCCGTGGAAAGATGGGTGGATGCCCGGTACGGGAGCTCTCCTATCGGCCATCGAGACGGCCTCGCACAGGACGGCCGTGCAGGCGGGGAAGCCAGAGCCGCACATGTACGCGGAATTGCAACGTCGTATGCAATGGAGGGGGCCCACCGTGGTCGTAGGCGACAATCTGAACTCAGACATTGCGGCTGGACGTCGTCTTGGCGTTCCTACCATCCTGGTGCTCACTGGTCTGGCGACCCGTCAAGCCGTGGACGACACCGACCCCGGTGAACGACCGGATCACGTCATCCCGAGTATCACGGCGGTCCCAGATGTGCTCAAAACCCTCGGGAACAAACGTTAGCCGAATACCATGTGTATAGGTCGTACCACAGCGAGGATCGCGGAACTATACCGTGTCAGTGTGCTACGACGGCTCAACAACGTGTCGTTGTTGCTTATCCGTGTACAGACGACGATCAGCGGCCGCGAGGAGGTCTTCAGGCGTGCGTCCATCCGCCCCATAGACGGCAGTGCCAAGCGATACGGCCACGGAGGTGCCGGGGAGCGGAGGAACAGTCTTCTCCAGGACATTTCGGAGGCGATCTGTCAGTGCAAGTGCCCCCTGCATGTCAGCATCCGGAAAGATCGCGGCAAACTCATCACCACCTCGCCGCGCAATGACATCTCGGACGCGAGCCGTTTGCTTAAGCGCGTCCGCGACAGCCTTGATCGCCTGATCCCCCACAGCATGACCAAAGGTGTCGTTGAAGTACTTGAGATGATCCAGATCCGCGACCAGCACGGTAAACACGTGTGCGCCGCTTGAAGCGAGCTCAATGTTCCGACCCAGCGCCGCATCAAAACCACGGCGATTTAACAGGCCGGTGAGTGGATCGGTTGTGGCGAGTGCCCGTGCTTCTGCTGCTAGTCGTTGCTGGTCGCGCAGCTGTTGCATCCCGTCGACGGCAAGAGCGAGATGCGCGGCTAACCGCTCCATCCATGTGCGATCGGTGCCGTCAAACGTACGGCTGAACTGGCTATTCATTTGCCAGACCCCAATCCGATGCGGGCCCACGTTCAAGGGAATCGCGGTGAAGCTTCGGACTTTACCCCGCTGACTTCTCCTTTCCCTGTCGGCCACATGAGCTGTGTTTTCGACGAAGATCGGACGACCGGTATCACGTACCATGGCTATGCTTCCTCCGGGGGGAGGCGCCACATAGTAGAGCCAGCGCGGTTTACCGTCGATGGTCGTAAACCCTGGCCCCCACGTTCCGTCGCTCGTGATGGTGAAGACGGTACTGGAATCCATGGAAAAGAGTACGCAACCGCGGCGCAACGCTTCCGCGAGACGTGCTTCTATGGATCGCACGCCGGTGAGTTCAAGCGCAATGCTTTTCACCTCTTCGGCGTGCGCCTGCTCTCTGCGCGCTTCGATAGCACGCTCGCGGTGCTCAAACGCGCGTTCCACAACACTCTGGAGGCGCTCAAGTGGAATCAATGGCTTTTCGAGAAAGTCAAACGCGCCATTCACACGCATTGCTTCCACCGCTGCCGCAAGACTCGCGTGGGCTGTCAGCACAATAACCTCGATGAAGGGATCGTACTGCTTAATCTGGTGAAGCAGTGTGATGCCGTCCATATCTGGCATCTGCAAATCTGTCACGACGATGTCTGGCGGATTCCGCCTCACTGCATCCATCGCCTCGCGGCCGCTGGCGACACCTTCAACCACGAACTCTGCGTCGCGTAGGAACATGACGAGCATCGAGAGGACAGTGGCGTCATCGTCTACGACGAGGATGGTGGGGTGACCATGTCCTTTAGTTGAAGAACCGGGCGATCCGGGCATCTCGGAATCTTCGTGCTCGTACATCTGTGTCACGCGATCTCACGTCCCCTTCTTTCGGGAGCTACGCGCGAAGCTGACGCTACCTGCATGTACTGTACCCTCTGTTCAATATACGCACTATGGCCAACGGCACATCCGGGAACAGGTGATGTTATTAACGCCGACCATGCAGGTACGTCAGCCACGTTCGGTACAGCATACGCCCGAGCTGGAATATGGTAGCCCAGAGGAGCAGTGAGAACAGAAAAGCGAACATGGTGAGGTCTCCCATGGGATGGGCACTGCTCTGTGGAGATTCGGCGTTCCCTGGCAGGTTGCTCAGTACAAAGAGGAGTGTCATAATTAGCACGATCCTGGCATGCCACCGTAGCACGGCTGCTCCTGTTCGTACCATCTGCGTACCTGATCTTGCCAACACTGCTCCGCTTGATACTATCATCCCAGGTGCACGTGGACATGGCGTGTTACGCGTGTGATAGAAGGCGCATCGACGGTATTGGCCTTGGTCGGCATACGGATACATCGATCATCACTGAGGCGAAGCACTGGACACACATACAGGATTTTGGATCGGTTGCACGCTTGTGCCGGGTCTTGGGCCGGTGCGATTCAAGCGATTGCTGGACTATTTCGGCACCGCCGAACGCGCCTGGTCCGCCAACGGTAGCGAGTTGCGGGATGCCGGGCTGGACTCCCGTGTCATCGAATCGTTCCTGATCGTCCGCGCGACCCGATCCCTTGATCGCCTATGCGCTGATGGCGAGGCTGCCGGGGCACATGTCGTAACGTGGGAAAGTCACGACTATCCAGATCTGCTACGTGAAATCTACAATCCCCCGCCGGTGTTGTATGTACGGGGTACGCTGTCGGACCAGGACGATAGCGCCGTAGCGGTGGTAGGTACACGGCAGTGTACGGCGTATGGAAAACAGGTGACCGAGCGCTTCGTTACCGATCTGGTAGCAAACGGATTGACGGTGGTCAGCAGCCTTGCCCTTGGGATAGACGCGGTGGCGCATCGGGTGGCCGTGGAGCAATCGGGCCGAACGATAGCAGTGCTTGGAAGTGGGGTCGACGTTGCGTATCCAGCGGCGAATGCACGTTTGATGGAGCGTGTCGTCGAGCACGGAGCGGTGGTGAGCGAATACCCGGTCGGGTCCAAGCCAGAAGCAGCGAACTTCCCCGCACGAAACCGCATTATTGCGGGGCTCGCTCGTTGCACCCTGGTGGTGGAGGCGGCGAATCGAAGTGGCGCGCTCATTACGGCCCGCATGGCACTCGACATGAACCGCGAAGTGTGCGCCGTGCCCGGCAACGTCTTTTCGCCGAAATCCGACGGCACGAACACCCTTATTCAGCGGGGCGAAGCAAAACTCGTCATGAATGTCCAGGATGTCCTTGCCGAAATGAACGTGACGGTCGTCACGCAGCAGATGGCGATGAAAGAGTTAGTGCCATTGGACGCAACAGAAACGCTCGTGCTCGCATACCTCGGTGCCGAACCCACGCATGTCGATGAACTGGCGCGCCTGGTGAGTCTACCCGTTCGCGAGGTCAGTGGCACACTCCTCCTCATGGAACTGAGAGGCATGGTGCGAAGCAGCGGCGGTATGACCTTTGTCCGAACTCGGTAAACAGCGTCCTAATTCGCGCGGGTCGTGTAGACCACGAGCCGGTTCGTATACGCGGCGGACTTTGCGTTCCACGAACCGCCGCAGGTGATCAGGTTCAGATTCGTACTCTGATTCTGGCCGAGACCGAATATCTGATTGAGCGGCGCGACGTTTGATTGATATGACTGCTTGCTCTGGACGACAAAATCCAGCGGGCCCGATGTATCCCAATCCACGAAAACATGATCACCCGGTGCGAGGTTCCCGAGCGACCAGAATACTGCGGGCGCAACATCGGAGTCCAGATGGCCCGCTACCACCGCACTGCCGATCTTTCCTGGCTGCGGGCCGAATTGATACCATCCGACATCTTCCCAGCGTGCGGGTACATCCATCGCACCGTCTTTTGCCAGTCCCACATTCTCAATAAAGGCATTTACACCAATCTTCGGAATGCGAAGACGATGGGCCACAGCCACCGCAACGGGCGTTTCCACTATCGCCGTCTCGGCCGGGCTGGCCGTCGCCGCAGGTTGTGCTGTGTTTGTGGGCTGTGGGATCGTCGTGGCTGTTGCAGCGGCTGTTGCAGCGGCTGTTGCAGCGGTGGTAGGCGCGAGCGTTGCCGCCTGCGTAGGCGCAAGAGTGGGTGCCACGGTGGGCGCCAGGGTCGCACCCGTTGCCGTCGCTGCAACGGGTGATGCCGCTGATAATGCTGCCGTGCGTTGCGGCGTGCCACATGCTGACAGCACAACAGTGATCGCGACTATGGCTATGTGAATCTGCCATGCAGAACGGAAGGGAGGGTTATGCATCATCAATAGGATCCTCTTTAGTCATGAAGCACAGGAGGCACAGTGTGTCACAGGCAACTCTCTGCATATTTTATACCACTTACGACCCTGATGAGCCGATATTCCCATTCTTGCAAAAAATTGAGCTAGCCAAATGCTACGTTCACGATCAGCATCCGGTGCCGCCTGCACTGCCAGCCGCCGGATCCTCAAGGGTATGCGTGCATGCGACGGTCGTCTAGCATGGGTGGTAGAGGCCGGTTGACGCTCCTGATTCGATGCTGTATGCTATCTTTTGGTGGTTTTCACCATGCACAAGCAGCGCCACCGGCGCGATTGCACGAGGAAAGGCAACAGTGTCGGCCAACGTTTTGGACACCGTGTTAGCACAACTGAACATTCCCGCATCCGAATACTTCGAGCGCATCGAGCAGTCGCTCGATGAGGCGAAGGAGCGTCGGCTACAAAAGGCCGCGCAGTCCAAGGAACTTGACGAACTTGTCCATCAGGATCTTCTCGGTATTGGTCCTGAGATTTCCGCCATCACCGCACTCGCTGAAGATGAAACGATGGTAGCTGAGGAGGGCGGAATCGTCGGTCTGGAGTCTCCGAAGAAGGCGAAAGAGCGGCGTAGCCGTGCTCGTCCGGTTCGTGCGGCCTACGAAGAATCAGAAGAGACCGAAGACGTGGACGCTGAACCGTTCGACGAAGAGGAGAACCAGTTCCGTCTGGCGTATCGACGCGCCATGCGTACCGCCCCGAAACGACCGCGCGACCGTTAGGCCCGGATCCACTCTCGTCTCCACCGAGGTCGGCTGCCCGTCACGACTGGCTTCTGTATAGTCCGTGACGGGCAATGTAGGAATGCACATCGGGGGGTACGAGGTACCGAATTGAGCGTCCACTTTCAACACGTACACGGATATCGGTTGCAGATATCCCGTATTGTGGTCCCGATAGGGCTCGTATTCGTGTGCGTGCGGCTGGCAACCGGGAACGGAGCTGTTCAATCTGTGTTTCCGTATAGCCAGGTCGTGTAACCACAACCACGGTCGCCAGGGTGAGGATGCGCTCCGGTTCACGCCAGGAGAGCAAATCCCCTGGCGCGTCTCCGCCAACGATGTAGAACAACTCTGTCTCTTCGCCAAACACGCCGCGCAACTGTGCGAGCGTGTCGACGGTGTAAGACGGGCCGTCGCGTTCGAGTTCGACGGTCGAGAGTTGAAACAGTGGATTGTCCTCAATAGCAACGCGAACCATCGCCACGCGGTGTACGACGTCACTCATCGCTTGCTTCTGCTTGTGCGGGGGGCGAGGTGCGGGTATAAACAGGACCCGAGGAAGCTGCAGTTCTTCAGCCGCTTCTTGCGCGATCGCGAGATGCCCCATGTGGATAGGATCAAACGTGCCGCCCAGAATGCCTATCTTCACGGCTTACTTCCCGGCTGGATCGAGTGTAAGTTCCGCCGCTGGCAGTGCGGCACGGAGACCACGAAACACCTGATGAACGCCGTCGCTTCTTTTGGACGTCCAGAATACAAGATCGATCGTCTGCTTATCCGCCGTAAGTGAGACCACCGACACCTCAGGTGACGGTATCTGCAGCACGTCGGTGGAATTTCGCGTGGCTTCTAGTGCCCACGCCTCAATCTGCTCGAAGTCGCCGTTGCCCGTCGTCGCAATTCGCACCGTGACACGTTCTTGCCGATAGGCTGTGCGATTGGTGATGGCTTCTGTAAACATAATTGTATTGGGGATGACCACTTGCTGGCTTGACACCGTCCGCAGCACGGTCACCCGGAGCCGTACGTCTTCGACGGTACCCGTAAAGGTTCGCACGTCGATGCGATCCCCGATCTGGAACGGTCGCTCGAGGAGAAGATAGAGCCCGGCGAAGAGGTTACGAAGCACATCCTGGAGGGCCAGTGAAATGGCAAGCCCGATAGCGCCGATAAGCGCGACCAGGGCGGTCCAGTTGATACCGAGTATATTCAGGATCGTGATGGCGGCAAGACCGATGATGGCGAACGTGACCAGGCGGTCGGTCAAGAGCGCGAGTCCGACATCTCCTCGTGCCCGCATAACACTACGATGGGTGGCGTCACGGAGGCGTCGTCCGAGGATCATTGCGATTAAGACGACAACCAGCGCCACAACAAAATGAAAAACGACCGCAGCAAGATCGCGCTGCAACCATACCTGGAGGTCCGGGAGAACACCATTCATGTGCTGGCCGCTCCTAACGCCGCGAACCTGAGCCACGGACGACGTGGCCAGGAAATGCCCCTGTATGTGTCCCAGCGGCCAGCACGCGGACGCCATTGACCCACACGTCACGAATGCCTGTGGAGAGCTGGTGCGGCTCAGCGAACGTCGCGTGATCGCCAACCGTGGTGGGATCGAACATGACCACATCGGCGAAGTACCCGGCACGAAGGAGCCCGCGCTGACGGAGGCTGAGCCGATCTGCGACCGCGCCGCTCATCTTGCGCACCGCATCTTCGAGGGTCAGGGTCTGTTTGTCGCGCACGTAGGTACCGAGTACGCGGGGGTAGGTGCCGTAGGCACGCGGATGAACGCGACCACGTTCCGCGGCCCATACCGGGTCCATCCCTCCCGCATCCGTAGAAATCTTGATCCACGGCTGTTGCAGTTGTTGTTCCAGATTTTCTTCCCGCATGGAGAAGTAGATCGTAAAGATGCGCTGTTCCTCGGCAAGCAGCAGGTCCATGGCGGCGTCCAGCCAGTGCTGGTGACGTAGTTCCCCTATTTCTGATAAACGCAGGCCAGCATAGGCCGCATGCTCGGGTTTTTCAAAACCGACGGGCATGATGCCTTCCGCACCTGTCTGCGTAGCCATCGCTTCCCAGTCACCCGAGGGGTTGAGCGCTTCATGTCGGATACGGGCTCGCACCTCGGCATCACGCAAGTTGTCATAAAACTTTCCGTCGGCCGCGACCCATGGCGGGAGGATTGAGGCAAGACCAGTTCCAGATGCGGCGTAAGGGTACATATCGGCCGTCACATCGATACCCATGCCCCGCGCCTCGTTGATCCGTTCGATTACGGCGGGCATCTTGTCCCAGTTCGGGCGGCCGGCAGCCTTCAGGTGGTAAATTTCCACAGGAACACCGGTGCAGCGTCCAATTTCGATTGCCTCCTCGACGGCTTCCAATAGTGTGTCCCCTTCGGACCGCAGGTGGGTGATGTACGAGCCGCCACGGCTGGCAACGAGGCGGCACACCTGAACAATTTCCTCGGTATCGGCGTATGCGTCAGGCGGATAGATCAGCGCGTACGAAACCCCGAATGCACCATCATCCATCGCCTGTAGCATGAGGGTGTGCATGGCACGTTGTTCGTCGCTCGTCGCGCGGGCCATGTGCATGCCCGTGACGTACTCGCGGAGCGTCCCGGCACCAAGATAGGAGCCGATATTTGGACTGACCTTTCCCTCCATCGCCGTAAGCCAGTCGCCAAACCGCCGCCACGTGTGCGCGCGTTGTTTCCACTCCCCCAGTCGATGATCGTGGGGGCCATGCGGAATTGGCTCGGCGATGTGGCCGCCGAAGGGGGCAGGAGTCCATGCCTCGCCCATAATCTCCGTCGTGACGCCCTGCGTGATCTTCGAGAGGCAGCGGCCATCCACCATCAACGGCGTAATAGAATGGCTCTGAATGTCAATGAATCCAGGACAGATGACCATGTCGTGAGCGTCTACCACCGTCGATGCCTGGGATACGTCGATACTGCCCGGATGCACGACGTCCAGGATGTGTTCCCCCGTGATGGCGACATCAGCGTAGCGCCATGGGTTGCCCGTGCCATCGACCACGCGGCCACCCCGCAGCAATACATGTATCGCCATCTTCATCGGCCTCCTTGTGTCACGTCGTGTTCGTGCGTGCATGGTGCCAGAGGTTCGCTCTGCGTGCAACACCGGGGATCGCAACGTCGGCCGCCAATTGGCCCGATTGTTGCTTGATTGCACGAGCACGAATTGCGAAGCAGGCCGAGCATTGGCGCACGCCGGGCCCGTAGCCTGGGGACGATGCGTCCAACATCCGACAGGAGGAGCAAACATGCATCGGACGAACATCAAACAGGCTTTTGTGGGCGAAGGCGACCCAAATCAGGAAGGACTCGAAGTCGAACAGTCGTCTGATGAGGATGTCGAATTCAATGTCGTTGAAGGCAAGATTGCGTTCGTCGTCCCCTCTGGTACCCCGGATGACGAAGTCATGGGGCATCAGAAATACACACACGCCGAACTGGTACTCGAAGACGGCACGAAGGTAACTCTGAGCATCCACGCGGACACGGTAGGGGCAGAGGTCGCGGCGACCGGGCCAGATAAAGGGAATGACACGCTGGGTGATCTGTCTACGGCGAGTGAAGACGTGCAGGGGGGTGCGTCCTAAGCTGAGGTTCGAGGGCGGTACCGCGGCTGTCGGATCTCCGCCCCGTTACCCGCGTCGGCGTTGCGAGGACGAGCACAATCGCACCCACGAGCACGCATACGAGTCGTTTCACATGAATGCCATTCGTAACGTCTCTCTAGCTTCATGGTGAATGGGCCAGTACCCGAGTTGA
>JAABUZ0100002059.1_pt1 | contig 34952 bp, 36 predicted proteins | sample 5562091 | NCBI WGS metagenome assembly JAABUZ01 (sample SAMN12813069, study PRJNA571459) | rock metagenome | isolation source: Antarctica rocks | place: Antarctica: Victoria Land, Linnaeus Terrace sud | collected 2015-12-21 | reverse complement strand
CACGGTCACGGAGCGCCTGGGCACGCTGGTGGCGGGATACCCGCTGCTCGGCGTGGACGTGCAGAGCGATATCCCAATCGTGAGCAGCCGCGCGGTGGGGCAACTCCTGGCGCACGGACAGACCCGCGCCGTCGGCGCGACGCGCGGGGTAGACGCACCGCGCGCGGGCTATAGACTCACGCTGAGCACCGGCCACACCACGGTCGACCTGTTCAACCAGGGTACGGCGCGTGTGCGCGTGTCCGTGTCTGTGAGCGGGGCGCTCGGGAGCGCGCCGGGCAAGAGCAATCTCACGCTGGCGCCGGGGACCTCCGCACGGATCGAGCTGGGCGCACGCATCAGGACACGACGCGCTACGCTCATGGTCACACTCAACGCGGACGGTCCCCTCGTGGCCGAGGTCGATCCCGCGCCGAGCCCGGCCACCGCGGGCTCCCCGGCCTGAAGCGGCGTGGGTGACCCCCAGGTCGTCTACCCGACGCATCGGCCGGTGTGACAAGCATTGTCCTATTGGGCCCAGCGAGGCGCGCTCGCGCGCCTCGCTGGGCTCGATCTCACGAACGGCGCCTGGGGTAGGGGCGTATCGCATACGCCCTGTGGCGGCGTGCCCTGGGCGTATGCGATACGCCCCTACCCTGGTCCGGCTGTCCTGTCCGAGAACTAAATGGCCCTGGCCCCGTGTGCTGCCTTGCGACGTGGAAGGCTATATCGCGCTATGCTGGAAGTGGTACCCGTTACCGCGGCAAGGGGAGGGAACAGGGAGCGACGTGACCACGGTCGATGAGGCAGGCGAGCGCGCGCTGGCGCGGGCTATGGCGGACAGCCGGCGCGGCACGCGCGCCACGGTTAACCTCGACGCCGTGGACCACAACGTGCGGTTGGTGCGCCGCATCGTCGGGCCGGGCGTGGGGGTGATGGCCGTGCTCAAGGCCGACGCCTACGGCCATGGCGCCCTGCCCGTGGCGCGGGCCTGCCTCGCCGCCGGGGCCTCCTGGCTGGCTGTGGCGACCGTCGACGAGGGCGTCGCTCTGCGTGGCGCCGGGATCGACGCCCCGCTGCTGCTGATCGCGCCCACCTTCCCCGAGGAGTACGCCGTGGCCGTGGCGCACGACCTCTCGGTTGGGGTAGGCTCACTTGGCATGGCCGTGGAGCTTGCCGCCGTGGCGCGCCGGGCGGGCACGGTGACGCGCGTCCACGCCGAGGTCGATACGGGCCTCAACCGCTTCGGCATCCCCGCCCAGCGCGCCGTCGAGGAGATTGCCGCGCTGGCCGCGCTGCCCGGCCTGACCCTCGAAGCCGTCTACACCCACCTCGCCGCCTCGGAGACGCCCTGGGACGGGTCGGCCGGCGCGCAGCTGGCCCTGTTCCAGGAGATCGTCGGCGCGGCGCGCGCGCGCGCCGCGCCTATCCCGCTGCTCCACGCCTCCAACAGCGGCGGCGTGCTAGAGCTGCCGGGGGCGCGCTTCGATCTGGTCCGCCCCGGCATCGCGCTCTATGGCTACCACCCCGCCGGGCCGGGACCGGGGCTGGCTTCAGGGGCGGGTCCAGGTCCTGAGTCGGGCTTCGATGCGGACGGATTGCGCCCGGTGATGTCGCTGTCCACGCGGCTGATGCGCGTGGAGCGGGTCCCAGCCGGGGCGGGAGTGAGCTACAACGGTACCTTCCGCACCGCCCACGAGAGCGTTTTGGGCTTGGTCCCGCTGGGCTACGGTGACGGGCTACCGCGGCTGCTCTCCAACCGCGGGCACATGCTTGTGCGCGGCCGGCGCTGCCCCATCGCGGGGCGCGTGTGCATGGACCAGACGGTGCTCGATCTAACGGACGTGCCCGGCGCCGCCGTGGGCGACGAGGTCGTGGCCATCGGCCGGCAGGGCGGGGAGCGGATTGGCGCCGACGACATCGGGGCGTTGGTCGGGACCAACGCCTACGAGGTGCTGTGCGGCATCGCCCCGCGCGTGCCTCGCGACTACGTCGGCCATCCGTAGCCCACCCAGAAGCTGCACATAATGACTGATCTCATCGACGCGCTGGACGAAGCGGTAGTCAACTTCCTTGTCGCTCTACGCATGCGTGAGGGTGTGCGAGAGCAAGAGTTTGATGACCTGTGCGATGTCCTGCGGACGTGCGCCGATGCCTGGACCAACGCGACGACCATACCCAAGCTGGCCGTGGCGATACTGGTCGATCTCATGCACCAGACTGTTGTACAGGGCATGAGTTACTCCGGGGACGCTCTCCAGAGAGTCCATCACGCCGAGAGCATTATCTACGATCTCGTGCAGCGATGCGTGTCGAACAGTCCCTGGGATGCGGCTGCCGAGGGTCAGCAACTCCCGTTGTTCAACTAGCGTCATGATGAGCGGCCCTTTTGCCGCTCCGGCGAGTCGCATACAATGGGGTCAGGGCGCCAATGTCCGCAACGAGGATTGTACGCACGCGCGACTAGTGGGCAACCGGCGCCCTCTCGGCTGGCGTTCCCTGCGCGGCATGCGTTGGTGTGACGAGCACGACGAACATAGAGTGAAAAGAGTGGAGGCGTAATGGCGCGGCGGACGGCGGTGTTAGGCGCGGGCGCGCTGGGGTTGACGATGGCATACCGGTTGGCCGGCGCCGGCGACGAGGTCACGGTGATCGAGCGCGAGGGCGAGCCGGGCGGCCTGGCCGCGGGCTTCCGCATCGGTCCCTCCTGGTTGGAGAAGTATTACCACCACCTGTTCCGCTCCGACCACGCGGCGACGCGCCTGATCGAGGAGATGGGCCTCGGCGACCGGTTGGTGTGGCCGCGCCCAGTCACGGCCACGCTGATCAACGGTGAGCAGCATCAACTCGACAGCGCGCTCTCGCTGCTGCGCTACAAGCCGCTGCCCTTCGTCGACCGCGTGCGCATGGGCGCCGTGGTGGCCTATCTGCGCGCCGAGAAGAGCCATACGCGCCTGGAGGGCCAGCTGACCGACGCCTGGCTGCGTACCTGGATGGGCGAGCGCGCCTACACCGTGCAGTGGGAACCGCTGATGCGCAGCAAGTTCCACGACCACTACAAGACGATCGGCCTGCCCTGGTTCTGGTCGCGCGTCCACCTGCGCTCGCCCGAGCTGGGCTACCTGCGCGGAGGCTTCCAGCAGCTCTACAACCGGCTGGCAGAGCGCGTGGGCGAGCGCGGCGGAGCGCTACGCTTCGGCCAGAGCGTCACCGCCATCGAGGGCCAGTCCGACGGCACGCTGACCGTGCGCGTGGCCACGCCCGACGGCGAGCAGCCCTTGCACGCCGACCGCGTCGTCTCCACGCTGCCCACGCGCCTGACGGTGCGCCTCACGCGGGGACTGCCTCAAGAGTATAAGGAGCGCTACGACTGGGGCGAGGCCCTGGGCGCGCACTGCCTGATCCTGGAGCTCGACCGCCAATTCGGCGACGTCTACTGGCTCAACATCAACGACCCCGGCTACCCCTTCCTGGCCATGGTCGAGCACACCAACTACATGCCGCCCGAGGACTACGGCGGCCGGCGCCTGCTGTACCTGGGCAACTACCTGCCCATGGACCACCCCTTGTTTAAGAAGAGCAAAGAGGACATCCTGGCCGAGTTCCTGCCCGCGCTGCGCCGCATCAACCCCCGGTTCCGCGACGAGTGGGTCACCGGCTCCCACTCCTTCGCCGCACCCTACGCGCAGCCCATCGTCACGCCCGAGTACCCCCGGCACATCCCGCCGCACGACACGCCGATCCCCAACCTCTACCTCGCCAACATGTTCCAGGTCTACCCGCAGGACCGCGGGCAGAACTACAGCGTCGCCATGGGTGAGCGCCTGGCCAAGCGCCTCATCAAGGCATAACACCCGTCAGCCGGTGTCCAACCCGCGGTTGTTTGAAAGGTTCGGGTGATATAGGATTTCTATGGCCCATCGAGGAGATTCCCGGCCTACACAAGGCGATCTCCTTGCTAATCAGAAATGAAGGTACGCAGGTCAGGAGGGACCGGACATTTTGCCTTATGGGCCTCGCTCGCTAGCCATCGGTACAGACCTTCCTGGTGCTCGTGCGGAACCTGGACGACGAGAAAGAGTGTGTTGTAGCGTGCCCCAAGAGTCAGTTCGGCCTGGAAGCGGGGAACGGTGAGATAGGCCTCTGGCCTATCCGCTTCGACCGCCTCAAAGCTCAGGGTAGGGTCGCGCAGTGCGAGCATCTCTAGTAAGGCGAGGAGCGGATGGTGGTCGATGTGGAATCGTACAGCAGCCAGACCATAGCCAATTTCGGCGCGAGACTCGTCCCATCTGATCGGGCCGCCGTCATCCCATTCTATTTGCCACGAGCCCGCTCCCTGGGGCACCAGTTCGTGACCTTCGGGGGTGAAAACGAGGGTGTACGGTTTGTCGGGCTGGCCTGCCAAGATGCGCGCGACGCCGTGCTCGATGATGAGCCGCGCCATTGGCGCGAAGCGTCTCCGTGGGTCGAGTGCGACGAGGAAGCTGTCCATTGTCGTGCCGTCATCGTAGATATCCTCGCCGCTGTGCGGCAACTCAAAATAGTGGGGCTGTGCGCCGGGCAACAGGACGAAGTAATCGCCGCCGCTGTTGCTACCGATGCAGATGAGGCGCCCGATATCTTCGGGCGCTAGCAGGTCTGGAGCGTTATCGTAGTAGTCGAAGAGTCGACCACGTGGGTCCTCGACCGGCTCAGCAAACAGCGTGCGCACGAACTCCGTTTCTTCGATCACCGCTTCCGGCGCCAGGATAGAGATGCTGCCACGATCGAAGGCGCCTGGCCCGAAGTGCTTCACGAAAGATCGATAGTCTTCGGGCAACGTGCAGACGAACGTCTGCTCGATGCGATCCAGGTCTTCATCGGTCACCACAACAGTAGAAGGGGTGAGCGGACGCACAATGTCGAACACAAACCTATCCCTGTCAGTCACTTACTCTATTGGTGGTGATCGCCATGAACTGCCTTTTCTGTTGAGCCATGACGACCTCCTGGATGATTAAACAATGGGAGTTACATGCACCGTCGCATAGGGGGACAGGGGCAGGGAATCCAGGGCCTGCTGGATCTGCTCTTGCGACTCGCCTTGCATGACCAGCCACGCGTTCGATTGATCGGCCGCGATGTACAGGGCGTCTATCAACCCCTGCTCCATCAGTTCCTTCACGCGCGCCTGCTCGGCCGGGATGAGCGGCGCGATAACCTCTCGTTGGGCGCTGTCGTAGGTGATCGAGGCCATCATCCTCATGGGTGGTATCCTCCTTATTCAGCCGTTGCGCGGTGAGATAGGCGGGCTCCGTCAGGCTTAAGCATACGGCATGCAGAGCGCGCCACCGGTTGTCGTGACGGTCACAATTGCGCATCACGAGCTATGTCGAACGAGCGCACGCAGGGGTCGGTTGAGCAGGCGCGCGAGGGGGGCCTGCCGGCGGTAGTCCAGGGCGGCCTGCTGCACGGCCATGGCCAGCGTGGGGTAGACGTGGATGGTACCGGCCAGATCCGAGACGCTCAGCCCCTTGCGCATGGCCAGCGTCACCTCCCCGATCAGCTCGCCGGCCCGCGGCCCCAGTATGTGGCCGCCCAGGATGCGGCCGCGCCAGGGGCTGACGATCAGCTTGACGAAGCCCTCCGTCTCGCCCTGCGCCTGCGCGCGGTCCACGTGCTCGAACAGGGAGCGCAGCACCAGCACCTTGTCCCCATGGGCGCGCCGCGCTTCGTCCTCGGTCAGGCCCACGCGCGCCAGCTCGGGGTCGGTGAAGGTCGTCCAGGGCATCGGCGCCAGTCTGGAGCGGCTCCTGAGGCGCGGCAGGAGGGCGTTGCGCACCGCCGTGGCGGCCTGGAATCCGGCGGCGTGGGTGTAGCGGTAGGGGCCGGTCACATCGCCGCAGGCGAAGATGCGCGCGGCCGAGGTCTGGAGGTAGGGGTCGACGACGATGCCGTGGCGCGTGTCGTAGGAGACGCCAGCCTGCTCCAGGCCCAGCCCCTCCACATTGGGCCGGCGGCCCAGCGCGACCAGCAGGCGGTCGCCCACCACCTCGCCTCCATCACCGCCGCGACCGCCCTCGCCGCCACCATAGTGGACATGGACGCCGGCATCGTCGCGCCGCACGCCGGTCAGCTTTGCGCGCACGACGGCGATGCCCTCGCGCGCGAAGACCTTGTGGAGGGCGTCCGCGACCTCGCGATCCTCCCCGGACATCAGGCCGCGGTCCCCGGCCAGCACGGTCACGCGGGAGCCCAGGCGCCGGAAGGCCTGCGCCATCTCTACGCCGTTGGGACCGCCCCCGGCCACGACGAGATGCTCGGGTAACTCGCGCAGGCCGAAGACCGTCTCGTTGGTGAGGTAATCGACGCCATCCACGCCCTGCAGTCCTTCGATGGGCGGGACGGCGGCGCGGGAGCCCGTGCAGATCAGGTAGGCGCGCCCGCGCAACGTCTCGCCGTCGACCTCCAGCGCCTCCGGTGAGCGGAAGCGCGCCTGCCCGAGGCGCACGTCGACGCCCAACTTGCGCATCGCGGCGGCGTCCTCGCCGCGGTCGATGGTCTCGATCACGCCCTGCACGCGGTCCATCACCGCGCCGAGGTCCACCGTCCCCAGGCTGCCCTGCAGCCCGACATCGGCCAGGCGGCGCGTCTGGTACGCTACCCTGGCGCTGGCGATGAGGCTCTTGCTGGGCACGCAGCCGGTCCACAGGCACTCTCCGCCCAGGCGCTCCTTGTCGACCAGCGCCACGCGCGCGCCCAGGCTCAGGGCGACCCGCGCGGCGGTCAGCCCGGCCGAGCCGCCGCCGATGATGACGATGTCGTAGTCGTGGCCGGCGGACGCCGCCGAAGACCGTTGCATGGTCGCCTCTCTTTCTGTACCCTTCGCTTGTTCATCCCTGTTCGTGTTAGTATGCCGGCGCCATGATACGTGGAGGAAGACTGTGCCAACTCTCGTGCTCTCGCCCCGCTACTCGTCCGACTCGATCATTCTACGACGCGCCGCCGTGACGGAGGGGTGGAGCGTGTTTCGCTTGCAGGGCTGGCGCGTGCCGGACGAGTTGCACGAACGGAACGATGACATCGTGCTCTACGGCGAGGCCCTGTTTGCCGCCGCCATCGCCGAGGCGCTGGGTCGGGCGCTATTGGAGCCGCCGCCGGACTGGCTGCCCAGCCTGCCCGCGCCCTATCTCCGCCGTGCGGTCCGCTACATCACGCTGGGTGTCGCGCGGGAACAGGGCGCACCGGCCTTTGTCAAGCCGGCCGATGGCAAGCCGTTCCCGGCGCAGGTCTACGCCTCCGGCCGTGAACTGCCGTCGCTGGAGAGCGTGCCGGACGCGACGGCGGTGCTGGTGTCCGAGCTGGTCAATTGGGAGGTTGAGGTCCGTCTGTTCGTGCTCGACGGGCGGGTGGCGACCTACTCTCCGTACCTACGCCATGGTCACCTGGCGCGGGCCGACGACGGCTCGTGGCCCGCCGCGCCGGGTGAGGTCGAGGCGGCGCTACAAAACTGAGTCGTCGGATATGGTTCGACCGGAATCTAGGGGTGAATCAGGCCCAACTCTGCTCGCACAAAGTCTTTCACTCCCGCTCGGCCGGTGATGCGGAGCCACAGCGGGCCGCCGTCCGCCTCCAGGTCCATCTCAAAGCGGAAGAAAGGGCAGCAGCGCCGCTCAAGGGCGACGAAATTGGCCACGACGAGGTAGAGGTCCGCCGGAAAACGGAACGCGTAGCCGTCGGGCAGTTCGCGCACCTCCTGGCCGGCCGCATGCAGGCGCTCCGCCAGGGCCTGACGCCGCTTCTGCTCGGTCGCGTTGAGGGCGTGCAGGTCGCAGGCGAGGGGCGTTTCCCCCGTCGTGCCTGCCTCCTGGAGATGCTGGACATTCAGCCGCGACGTGTTGTCCGCCAATCGCATCAGTCCGACGGCGCGACGGCGCTCATCGACCGTCTCCGGCTCCGCGATCGGCCACGGCTCGACCCCGCCACCTTCGGCGCCGATATACTGCGTGCCGTAGATCTGAGGCTGACCGTCGCACATCAGCACACGATCCGTCAGCAGCGCGAGCATGAACGGATCGGCCTCGTCCCGCGCGGCCGCGTCGGCGAGCAGTCCAATGCAGCGGCGCTGCAACGCGGGATCGAGGATCGCGTGCTGTACGACGAAGCCGGCCGCCCGGCAGCCAGCTTCGCCCACGAGCGTGTGGCCCGGCCAACCATGCGCGTCGATGATCGTCTGCATGCGGGCATTATGGCGTCGATGGACGGCCTCCATCTCGGGATGGTAGTCCGACCGGTGCAGTTCACCCCGCGCGACCAAATCGGCGCGAACCTCCCGATCGACCCGTTCCATCTCCAATAGCTCGTCGCGCAGTCTCTCGTCCATCTCAGTCCTCTCTCGCCAGGGTAACAGCAGCAGTCACCAACCCGGCATTGGCTATCACTATACCTGGTACGCCCGCCGGATGTCTTGGTGCGGCACACCGCGGGCAGGCCTGGATAAATTAGAACTTATGTACTATAATAATGGGAGGGAAGGAATGTGCCCCGCGCCAAGTGGGCGCAAGTAGCGACAGAGGAGGTGGCTCGATGGCTGGGAGCTTTAACCGTATTACGATCGTCGGTAACCTGGGACGCGATCCCGAGATGCGCAACTTGCCCAGCGGCGACACCATCGCCGATTTCAGCGTCGCCACCACCGAGCGCCGGCGCGGCTCCGATGGGCAGTTGCACGATCAGACCACCTGGTTCCGCGTCAGCGCCTTCGGCAAGCTGGCCGAGACGGCCTGCCAGTATCTGCGCAAGGGCAGCTACGTCTACGTCGATGGCACGCTGGTACAGCGCGACTACACCGACCGCGAGGGGCAGCAGCGCCAGACCCTGGAGGTTCGCGCGCGCGAACTGCGCATGCTGGACCGCAAGGACGACCATGTGCCCGCAGCGGCCTTGGTCGGGGCAGGGGCAGGAGCGAGCGGCGGCGCGGCGGTCGCCGACGTGCCGTTCTAACAATCGCAGCCGGTTGAAACGGCATGGCAGGGGCGATGCCGTGGCCCAACGTCGCACAACAATAGGGAGGGGGAGAGCGATGGCGTTTAATCCGAACGAACACCTGCGCAAGCTCAAGGGTCAGGACTATCTGGATGTCAAGTGGCGGCTGATGTGGCTGCGCGAGGATTACCCCGACGCGCGGATCACGACCGAGTTGGTGCGCCTCGACCTGGAGGAGCGCCTCGCCGTCTTCCGCGCCGAGGTCAGCATCCCCGATAAGGGCTCGGCCAGCGGCTTCGGCTCGGAGACCGAGAAGGATTTCCCTCTCGGATGGGTGGAAAAAGCTGAAACTAAGGCAATAGGGCGCGCCCTAGCTGCACTGGGCTTCGGCACCCAATTTGCCGTGGAGCTGGATGAGGGCGATCGCGTAGTCGATAGCCCGGTCTCGCGGTCGCAACAGGCGCCGCGTCCCGTCGCCGCGCCACCCGCCCCGGCCGCAGTGCCGGCTGCCGTGAGCATAGGACAGGCTAAAACGGTCGAGCGCGATCGCGGTGGCCTCAAGGTCGTGGCGTCGGACCAGGCTGCGGCTGGCGACCGCACCGCGACGTTGCGTCAGGAGGTCAGCGCCAGCCTCGCGGCGGACAAGGAGGCCGCGTCCAGGCTGCCCAAGTCGACCGACGACATGAACGCCGCCGAGCTGGAGAAGACGCTGACCTGGCTGCGCAACCGCGCCCAGCGCCAGGCATAGGGCAGAGGATAGGAGTGTGGACATGGCTGAGGTCGTACTGTTCCACCATGCGCTGGGGTTGACCCCCGGCGTCGTCGCGTTCGCCGACGAGTTGCGCCGCGCCGGCCACACCGTGCATACCCCCGACCTGTTCGAGGGCCGCACCTTCGACACCCTGGAGGAGGGGGTGCGCCATGCCGGGGAGGTCGGCTTCGGCGCGGTGATTGAGCGCGGCGTCCGCGCGGTCGAGGGGCTGCCCCCTACGCTGGTGTACGCTGGCTTCTCCCTGGGCGTCCTCCCGGCACAGAAGCTGGCGCAGACCCGGCCGGGCGCGCGGGGCGCGCTCCTGTTCTATTCCTGCGTGCCGGTCTCGGAGTTCGGCTCGGCCTGGCCGGACGGGGTACCGGTGCAGGTGCATGGGATGGACGCCGACCCGATCTTCGTCGGCGAGGGTGACATCGACGCTGCCCGGGCGCTAGTCGAGTCGACCGGGCAGGCCGAGCTGTTCCTCTACCCCGGCGACCAGCACTACTTCGCCGACAGTTCGCTGCCGTCGTACGACGCGGACGCCGCCGCCCTGCTGGTCCGGCGTGTGGTCGACTTCCTTGGCGCCCGCTAGAGCGTGTTATGCGCGTCCGGAACGTCCACACGCTGCAACGGGCTACAGAGCCGATGTATGCAGGACAGGCGCGGCACAGTGCACAGGCGTGGTATCTTGTCATCCTGAGGAGAACGTCATGAAGATCAAGCGGCAGATCATCGTGTTCGACGCCGCCGATCTGGCCGCCGAGAGCGCCTTCTGGGCAGGGCTGCTGGGCGGCACGGTCGTCGCGGAGGACGATTGGCACAGCGTGGTGGTCGACGGTGAGTGGCGGCTCGGCGTCCAGCGCGCGCCGAATCACGTTCCCCCCGAGTGGCCCGATGGAATGCAGCAGCAGCAGATACACCTCGACCTGCATGTCGACGACCTCCAGGCCGCGCACGAGGAAGCAATGTCGCTCGGCGCACGGCTCCTGAAAGCGGCCGACGACCCCGAGGCGTCCGAGGCCTTCCAGGTCTACGCAGATCCCGCCGGCCACCCGTTCTGCCTGGGCCGGCACTGACTCCCACCTGGCTTTCAAGTCCGCATGCCGCCGCGCCACCCGTGTCGGTCGGGACCGCGGCCGCCCAGGGAGCGTCGCTGCTGTGTCTGGTAGGACTGGAGGGCGAGGACATATCGCGGTATGGTTCAAGAGACGCCAGCCGGAGCACAGTTGTCGCGCCCGATGGATCGACATTGGAATGAGGCGCCGACGGTCTATCAGACTGAGGCTACATCAGTCCCGGAATTGGTCCAACGCATGCGTTGGTACGGAGATGTCCCGTCGAGCATAACGGCTATTTTCCGATGCAGAAGTCGCCGAAGATGCGGTCGAGCAAGTCCTCGCCCACGTCCTGGCCGGTGATCTGCCCTAGCGCGGTTGCGGCGGCCCGCAGGTCGCTGCTGATCAGGTCGAGCGGCGCTTCCTCGGCCAAACCGCGCCGCGTCAGTTCCAGCGCCTCCACGGCCTTCTCCAGCGCCCGGCGGTGACGCGCGTTGTCCACCACCGCTGTGTCGGGAGCGAAGAGTCTGCTGGTCCCCACTGCCGCCTCGCCGCTATCATGACCCAACGCCGCGCTGGCAATGGCGTCTCGTAGATCGTCGAGCCCGTCGCCCGTCGCCGCCGAGCAGGGGATCACGGCCACGGGTGGTCTGTCGCCAAACAGCGGCAGGATAGTAGCTCGATCCAGACCCGACGGCAGGTCGGCCTTGTTGAGCACCAGCACGACCGGCGTGAGGGGCGCTAACTGCCGCGCCGTGCCCAGCGCCGCGCGGTCGCGCTCGTCGATCGGCCGCCCCGCGTCGACCACGCACAGTAGCACGCCCGCCGTGCCGATGGCCACGCGGCTGCGCTCCACGCCCAGCTGCTCCACGGGGTCGTCGCTCACGGTCAGCCCCGCTGTATCCACCAGGTAGACCGGCAGGCCGCGGATGTTGGCGGGCTCCTCTACCGTGTCGCGCGTGGTCCCGGCGACGGGCGTGACGATGGCGCGGTCCGCGCCCAGCAGGCGGTTGAGCAGGCTCGATTTGCCGACGTTGGGCGCGCCACCCAGCACCGCGCGCACGCCCTCGCGCAGGATGATACCCTCGTGGGCCGTGGCCAGCAGCGCCCGCAGGTCCCCCTCCACCCGCTCCAGCCGGGCCAGCAGCGTGGCGGTTGCCGTTTCAGGGATACCCTCCTCCACGAAGTCGATCGAGGCTTCCAAGAAGGCCAGCACGCCCAGCGCCTCGTCCATCACCGGCCGCAGCCGGCGCGAGAGCGCGCCGCCGAGTTGGTCCACCGCCACGTGCAGCGCGGTGGGGGTGCGCGCCCGCACCACGTCCAGCACGGCCTCGGCCTGACTGAGGTCCAGGCGGCCGTTGAGGAAGGCGCGCAGCGTGAACTCGCCCCGGTTGGCCAGCCGCGCGCCGTGCCGCAGCGCCAGCTCGACCACGGCGCGCAGCGCCACCGGCCCGCCGTGGCAATGCGCCTCGAACACGTCTTCGGCCGTATAGGTGCGGGGCGCGGCCATGTAGACGGCCAGGACCTCGTCCACGCGCCGGCCGCCCTCCTCGTCGACCACGTGCCCGTAGACCAGGAGGTGCGATGGCCACGACGCGGCGCGATCAACCGGCCGCACCAGCCGGCGTCCGATCTCCAGAGCGCGCGACCCGCTCAGGCGCACAATGCCCACGCCGCCCTCTCCCGGCGGCGTCGCCACCGCGACGATAGTATCGTGTAGACTGTCAGCCATGTAGTTGTTAGGCGTTCGTTACATGCGGTGTGAGCGGCCGCGCACAATGATATTGCCCTTCATAATTCAATAGTTAACCTCTCACGGAATACTAACAACTAACGACCAATAACTAATGACTAGCCGTTCCTCGACCGGCGCCAGCGTCGGGATCGCGCTGGCGCCCGGGCCTTCGACCACGCAGGCGGCGGCGAAGCGCATAGCGCCATTCGGCGCATCGCCGCGATCCTCCTGCTCAGCCCGCCGCTGGACGCGCTCTATACAGCGACGAAGGCGCCGGCGTATGGTTGGCCATTATATCAGCCTCCGTTTGCGTCCAGCGTCGCTTGTGAGATCGGCGGCGACGAAGGACAACCCTTCGCCGGGTTCGATGTTAGTTAGCGGAAGTCCGCGCGCGAACCGCCAGTGCGCCAATCGGTAAAAGTTAGCGATGGCCTCCGCTGAGTTAGCGGTGATCCTGGCTAGCGGTAACGGTGGTCAACGGCCGCATGAGTGGACTGATCAAAGTCACAACCAACTCTACATACTGCTCCGGGGCACATCGATTGGGTGTCTGCAACCACTCTTTTGCGGCTCCATACAGAGCCCAGCTTATGGTCGCTGCAGTCATTTCGGCCGGAAGCAGGCTTTCTGACGGATGCTGCTTCAACCCATCTAGAATCATTCGCCGAACGATGGCGATAATTGCAGACTCCATGTGGGGCGAGGGTTGAATCTGGACCTCACTCCCGACCCCCGGCAATCCTGCCAGGTAGTCGCAAAGGCTTAGCAGCACAGCCTTCAATGAGGATGGACAGGTTCCATCGAAGGTCACTCCGCGCTTCTTTAGGAGTTCGTTGAACTGAGTGCCGACTGTGCATTCCAGCAAAGCGAACTTATCCGTGTAATGGGCATAGAAAGTCGCGCGATTTACCGTGGAGACTTCGGAGATGTCCTGGACGGAGATCTCCTCAACCCCTTTCTTCTGAAGCAGTTCCAACAGCGCCTGCTGCAAAAGCTGACGCGTGCGCCGGATACGCGGATCTATGGTTTCCCTAGCCGAATCAGCCATTCTTACGTACCTGATCGATATTCTGGGGTCAGGCGGCAACACCTGTCACTGCACCAGTCGGTTGAGTAGCCCGCTGGCGGATGAGGTCGGCCAGGGACGGCAGTCGGCAGTCGGCAGGTGCCCAAGAAGCGGTCCTGCAGATAGTGTAGCACGTTGACTCCCAGCAGATGCGCCGTGCCGATGACCGTGTGGAAGACATCCCAGGCCTGAATCTCGGCCGGGCTCCGCGCGCCGAAGCTCACGTCCCGCTTGCACTCCTAACTCCGCTGGGTTGTTGGTTAGCGGCAGGGACGGCTTCTCCAGCACCCGCACCAGTACCTGCTTCTTGGCTGCCGTCTTGGCGATGCGCTCGTCTAGCGCCCCGTAGCCCGTCTGGGTGGCAAACAAGGTATCGAAAGCGGCGTCGAGCCAGCCAACCCCAGAGTATTGGCAAGGTACATCCTTACCTCCAATTCTACCACTTGCACGTCGCCTGTTGCATATCAAACAGACGTTGTGCTACAATCCAGAGAGACAGACGTTGCTTAAACATCTATCGTAGATATAGACAACGAGTGTCGATAAGTCCAGATTCAGTCTCAGCAACGAAAGGAACCTTTATGTCCACGCTCCTCAAGATCGACGTCAGTCCCCGGGACGGCTATTCCGTCTCACGAGCACTCGGAACGACCTTCGCGAAACAGTGGGCCCAGGATCACTCCGATGGCGAAGTAATTGAACGCGATCTGGCAAAGACCCATCTCCCGTTCGTCGAACTGCCCTGGATCATGGCCGCATTCAGCGACGCTGCCACCCACAACGAAGAACAACGAGTGGCGCTCGCAATCGGCAATGACCTCATCGCCGAGCTTAAGAGCGCGGATGAATGGCTGATAACGACGCCCATGTACAACTTCGCTGTCCCAGCCCGGCTCAAGGCCTACATCGATCACATCGTCCGGGCGGGGCAGACGTTCAGCACCAACGCGGACGGCAGCTTCACCGGGCTCCTCACGGGGAAAAAGGTGACCGTGATTGTTGCCAGCGCGGGCGAATATACTCCGGGCTCACCGATAGAGGCGTACGACGACCTGAGACCCTATCTCAAGAGAATCCTGTCCGTCATCGGAGTTACTGACGTGACCTTCGTACAGGCCGGATCGACCTGGAAGGTGGATCGTGGTCTCACCAACCGGGAGACATTCCTTGCCAGCTTCTCCGATCAGCTCGCCCCTCTCGCAAGCGTTTGAAGGAGCCTTCGTAGAGCCCCTGCAAACAAGAAGAAAGGGAAATGGTATGTCAGACGGGAACCTGCCTTTAATCGAGCCGCGAAGTCTGCGTACGCACGTCCATCACTGTCGAGCACTGCCTGGTTTGGCCAAACTCTAGCTAACGGCTAACGGCTAACGGCTAACGGCTAACCGCTCCTCTACGTGCGCCAGCGTGGGGATCGCGCTGGCGCCGGGGCCTTCGACCACGCAGGCGGCGGCGGCGGCGGCGAAGCGCATCGCGCCGAGCAGGTCGCGGTCACGGCTGTAGCGAATCAGGAACGCGGCGGCGAAGACGTCGCCGGCGCCGGTCGGGTCCTGCTCGACGGCGGGACTGGCGGGGACGTGCAGGACGCCCTGGCCGGCGTAGACCGTGGCCCCGCGCACGCCGCGCGTCAGCACCACTAGGCGCACGCGCTGGCGATAGGCGGCGACGGCGTCGAGATCGCCCGCCAGATCCTCCTCGCTCAACACGACGACGTCGAGCGCGGGCAGGCGCGGCATCAGCGCGTCATGGTCCAGCGGCCACACCCTGCCCGTCTCATCCCAGCGCCGCAGCCAGCCCTGTGGCGTGGCCGCGCGCAGGGTGCGCGGGAACAGGTCGGCGATGGCCGGATCGACCTCGTCGGCAATCGGCCCCAGGTGCAGGATGGGCGCCGCCAGCCAGGCCGCCGGCACGTCGGCCGCCTGCAGGTCCGCGGCACGGCTGTGCAGATACTGCACCCGGCCCTCGGGCTCATAGCGGTTGTCGAACACGGTGGCCTGAGCGGCGGGGACGAGATGTACCTGGGCGCCCTCCAGCAGCGACGGGTCGAAGTCGGCCGTGCTGCTGGTCAGCACTCCCGTCTCCACGCCCAGTCGTCGGGCGGTCAGGGTCGCGTAGAGGGCGGTGCCGCCGGGCGCATATCCACCGGGGGCGCCCGGCGCCACATCGCGCGCCACGTGCCCGACCACCACGTAGGCAGGAACGGGCAAAGGTGAAGGGCGTATAGGTACTGGCACTAGCGCTTGAGCGTGATGACGAGGCGCCGGCCGGGTTCCTCGCCCTCGCTATGGGTCGCGATGTCGGCCATGTCTTGCAGCGCCATGTGGACGATACGTCGTTCGTTGGCTGGCATAGGATCCAGGGCGATGGGGCGCTGCTCTCTGCGCACGCGGTCGGCCTGGCGCAAGGCCAGGGAGCGCAGCGTCTCCTCACGGCGGGAGCGCCAGCCCTCCACGTCGATGACCACCTTGGTCCAGCCGCGCGTCCGCCGGCCGATCAGCACGTTGACGAGGTACTGCAGGGCGCTGAGCGTCTCGCCGCGCCGGCCGATCAGCAGGCCGCCATTGTCGGTCTCCACGTCGAGGATGATCGGATCGGACGTGCTGCGCACGCGCACGCGCGCGTCCATGTCCATCTGGCGCAGCAGCGTTTCAAGGATCTCCTGGGCCATGCGCGCCGTCTCCTGGCGCTGCTGGGCGCGGCCACCCGGCGCAGCGCCCTGCTCGGCTGCCCCCGCGTCGTCGGCCGCGTCAAAGTCGCCCGCGGCCTCCGCCTCGTCGAAGTACCTTTCTTCCCCGAAACCCGCATCGTCCTCGCCCTGTGGCCGCTCGTTCCGCTCGTTCCGCCCGTCCTGGTCGTCGACGGGCGGGGGTTTGACAACCGCGCGACCGCGTGATCGTGGGGCACGCACGGGCTCCGATGTCGCGTCAGGCGCGGGAGCCGGCGATGCCGTCGTCAGTGGAGCCGCGTCGGGCTGAACGTCGCGGGCCGCCGTCATGGGCGCGGCGTTGGTCGCAGGGGGACTGACCACCATGGCCAGGATGCGCGCATTCTCCGCCCGCATGCCCAGGAAGCCTTTGCTGCCCTCGGTGATGACGGTGATATCGAGCGCATCGCGGGGGACGCCCAGTTCGCGCTCGGCCTCGGCGATCGCCTCGGCGACCGTTTTCGCGCTAACCGTCATGCTCTGGCGGCGCCGTTCGTCCATTTACCTCTTCACTCCTTTGACCGGTTTGGATCTCGGTCTGGTCGTCGTGGAGGATCGCAAAGCGGCGCGCTGCATCTTGCCCAGGCGCGCGCCGTCCTGCGTCAAGCCATCTTCCCCGTCGGAGGACGTTCCGGCGCCGTCCATCGTTGCGCGCACCGGCTGGACGCCGTTGCCGTTACCGTTGCGTCCGGCTCGCTTGCGCGGCGTCCACTCGGGCTCATCCGTCGCGATTGAGCCGTTGCCGCCGTTGCCGGCTCGTGGCTGGCGGACGACCGCATTGCGGCCCGCGCCGCCGTTGCCGCCGGGCCGCGGGCGTACGCCAGGGCCACCGGAGCCGCCGGTCCTGCCGCCGCCAGTCCCGCCGATTCCACCAGCGCCACCGGCCCCACCTGCCACCGCCGGCGCGGCCTCGGGGATGTGCAGCGGGTTGGTGAAGAGCTGGCCCCATCCGGTGATGAAGTATTGCATCACGATGCTGAAGATCGTCGACGTGACCCAGTAGAGGGCCAGGCCCGAGGGGTAGTTGACGGCGAAGAACAGGATTAGCAGCGGCATGAACTGCAGGATCATCTGCGTACTGCGCTGCTGCGGGTCGCTGGTGGGCTGCAGCATCATGCGCTGCTGGATCCACTGCGTCGCCGCGGCCAGGATGGGCAGCGGGCCCCAGGCGGCGTCATGCCCCAGGAAAAAGGGGCCGAACAGACCATCCGGCTTGTCCAGCGTGAACCACAGGAACGTCTGGTGGTAGATGTGGGGGTAGATGTGTCCGTCCTTGGCGACGTTGTTGGCCAGTGTGCGAAAGACGAAGAACATTGAGTAGAGGATGGGCATTTGTAGCAGCAATGGCAGACAGCCGGCGGCAGGGTTGACACCCTCCTCCTTGTACAGCGCCATCTGCGCCTGGCTCATCCCCTGGCGGTCGCCCTTGTACTTCTGCTGGAGCTGCTTGATCTTCGGCCCCAGCGAGGCCATCTTGCGCGCCGAGCGCAACTGACGCAGGTTGAGCGGGGATAGCAGGGCGCGCACACAGATGGTGAAGATGATCACGGCAAGCCCGTAGCTGTGCAGCACCTCGGTCAGCTTCATCAGTACCGAGAGCAGGACATCGACGATCGGGCCGAGCACGGGGACCGATTGACCGAGGACGGGTATCAACAGAGGACTCCTCCAGGGCGTGTCATGGTCGTGGTCGCGGAGACGGTCGCGGTCGTGACTGTCATATAGGGTAACACAATCGCATCGTTCGAGACTTTTCTTTCAAGGCACCGGGTCGAGGCCGCCGGGGTGGAAAGGATGGCAGCGCGCCAGACGCCGCACCATCAGCCCGCTCCCGCGCCACGCACCGTGGCGCTGGACTGCTTCGTAACTGTACATCGAGCAACTGGGATAGAAGCGGCACGTGTTCGGCGGCAGCAGCCGGGCCGGGCCCAGTTGATAGAGCCGGATGACGGCCAGCAGGACGGGACGCATGGCCGTCTCTATCCGTCCTTTCGGGCCGCGTCCGCCGGGACGGCCGTCACAATGCCTCTGGTCAGTAGAGCGGATCGCTGCAGCAGTTGTCCGAGCGCGGCGGCCACGGCGTCGCGTCCCGCCCCCGGCGTCTCCGGCCGTCCCACCAGCACGATATCATGTCCGGGGGCGATGCGCGGCAGGTACAGCCTCACCGCCTCACGCAGCAGGCGCTTGGCCCGGTTGCGCGCCACGGCCCCGCCGACCTTTTTGCCCACCGTCAGGCCCACCCTGACCGTGTCGCCGCCGTTGGGGGCGCTGGCCAGGATGAGCAAGGGATGGGCACGAGAGCGGCCCCCGCGCTGGACGCGCTTATACTGGTCGCTCCGGGTCAGCCGATAGGGCCGTGGCAGCATGGCCGCGCCCTACACCGTCAGCTTGTGGCGCCCCTTGAGCCGGCGCGCCTTGATCACGCGGCGGCCGCCCTTGGTGGCCATGCGGGCCATAAAGCCGTGCGTACGCTTGCGGGGGATACGCTTGGGTTGCCAGGTTCTCTTCATCGTGCGTGCCTACCTCGTTCCTCTCTCATCTCAGCCTGCTAGTATAGCAGAGATACTACCACCAGGATGAGTAGCGCTCTTCCTCCCAGGGATCGCCGCGCATATGATAGCCGTTGCGCTCCCAGAAACCGGGCTGATCCGCGGCGATGAACTCGAGGCCGCGCACGAACTTGACGCTCTTCCAGAAGTAGAGGTGGGGGACCACCAGGCGCAACGGATAGCCATGCTCGGGCGTGAGCGGCTGGCCGTCGTGGCTGTGCGCAAACAGATTCTCCTCGCGCAGGAAGTCGTCCAGCGCGAGGTTGGCCGTGAAGCCGTGCTCGGCGTGGATCATGACCGCTTTGGCCTCGGGCTTGACCGTAACCTTCTTCATCAGCTCGAGTACGCCCACGCCGTCCCAGTCGTTGTCGAGCTTGGTCCAGCGCGTCACGCAGTGGATGTCGTTGTGCCGCCTGGTCTGCGGCAGGGCCATGAACTCGTCCCAGGTCAGCCAGGTGGGCTGCTCGACCAACCCGGTGATCCGGACATCCCACGTCGCCAGATCGGTCTTGGGGATAGGGCCGTAGGTCAGCACAGGCCACTTGACCGTCAGCTGCTGGCCCGGCGGGATGCGCGCGGCAATCTCCGGCTCGAGCGCCGGTTTCTTACTGAAAAGCGCCATGTCTTTATTAACCGTTCCGTTGTCGTATATCGTCTGGCCGGGCGGACCCTTATCCTCACTCAGTATATCTCTATGCGCGGGACGGCCCACTACGGACCCACGGCCTGTGCATGTTAGCTAGAATTCACAGACCGTGACGACGGACCGCTAACGGGCCATTTAGATGTCGAAGATGTCCGCGACGGGATGGGAGAAGCCCGGCAAGACATCGACGCCGTCGAGCGCGTCCGCGGCGCCGAGCGTCTCGGACGGGCGCATATCCTGCCAGCGCGGCCGCAGGTCTGCCGGCCGCCACACATCGACCGTGCGCGCGTCGGGCCACACGATCCACACCAGCCGCGTCCCGTCGGCGAGATACTGCCGCGTCTTGGCGGCCATCGCGCCGGCGTCCTGCGAGGGCGAGACGACCTCGACGGCCAGCTCCGGCGCGAAGGGGACGGGCTTTTTCCTGTTCAGGACCCGGGGAAAGAGCGCAGAGCCATAGTAGCCTACATCGGGCAGCAAGCCCGTTTCCGCGCCGCGGAAGCGATACACCCCGTCGGCGCCCGTCACCCGGCCAAGGCGCTGTGGGCGCACGAACGCGAACAATGCGCCGAAGATGATACCCGCTATGACGGTCGCCTCTTCTCCACTGCCTGCCATGCGGACCAGTACCCCCTCGACCACTTCATACTGCCAGCCGTCGTTGGGTAGCGTGAGCAGGTCGTCGACCGTCATCGGCCCGACGCCGGGGACGATCTCCGCCCATGGCGCCAGTGTACGCGATTGGTCAAAGGTATGTGCGGTGCTCATGGCCCTATTGTCCTCCCTTTTCCAAACGTTTACAAGCCCCTCTAGAATTGTTGGTCCGAGCCTTCTCCCAGGGCCTGGTCTCCCTCGGCGGCCAACGCCTGCCCGAGCGGTCCGAGGGCGTCGCGCGCGGCGGCAAAGAGGTCCGCCACGGCGTCCGCGGCGCCGGGACCGGAGGTCATGGCGTCGCGTAGGGCGGAGAGGCGGCCGATCAGCGCATCGATTGCCGCCGGCGCGTGGCGGTTGAGCGCCAGGAGGTCCCCGTAGAGGCGCGGGTTCTGGTGGAGGATGCGCGCCATCAGGGCCAGGTGCAGGCGCAGGGTCGGGCTGGCCCAGGCCAGGGGATCGGGACCGGGCAGGCCCTCCAGCGCCTGGGAGGCCAGCGCCGCTCCGACCCCGTGCAGCAGCGCCTGGGCCACCGCCATCGCCCGGTCGTGCTCCTCGGGCGTGGTGATGACAACCGTTGCTCCCCGGCCGCGCAAGAGGTCGAGCAGCCAGTCCCGTCGGCGCGTGGCGACTGATGTGGCGGTTGTGTGATTGCGCGGGCCTTCACTGGCCGGGTCCCCATTGGCTGGGCCATCGGCTTGCCCAGGGGACCAACCCGCTGGGCGCAGCCCCGGGGCGGCCAGGGCCAGGGTTGCGCCGCGCAGACCGCGTCGGCCCGGACCGAAGAGGGGGTGGAGCAGGAAAGGATGACCCGCGCAGCGTCCCAGCGCGGGCAGCGACGGCTCCATCAGCGACCCCAGGCTGGCCAGCGCCGCGTCGGGCCGCACGTGGGGCGCGATGTCGGACAGCACGGCCGGCGTCGCGCGCAACGGGACCGCCACGAGGATGAGGTCGCACCGCGCGGCAAGGTCGGAGTTGGTCAGTTCCGTCCCGCGGTCGCTGACTAGCGCGGGCGCCCCGGCCGCCGCCAGCAGACGCCCGAACAGCCGGCCGATCCCGCCGTGCCCGCCCACGATCCCGACGGCCGGCGTCGCGTCAGCGTCCATAGCCAAGAGGTGTCATTTTCACCCTCCACCTCTCCACGAGTGGGAGAGGATAGCAATAACTCCCCTCTCCCGCGGTCGGGAGAGTCGGCTGGACCGGCGGCGAAGCCGGGGGGCCAGTCCGCAGCGTGGCGCGGGTGAGGGGCGAGGGGCGAGGGGCGCTACGGCGCCAGGACGTTCTCGTGCTCCTCGACGCCAGCCCGCCACGGTTCTTTCTCTTGTGAGGGTGAGGTGTAGACCGGCTGGAGCCACGCCGCGTAGGCGCGGTTGACGCCGCGCACCACATCGAAGTAGGCCTGCTGCAGGGCCAGGGTGAGCGGGCCGACCTCTCCCGAGCCGATGCAACGCTTGTCGATCTCGGTCACGGGCGAGACCTGCGCGCCCGTCCCGCACAGGAACACCTCGTCCGCCGTGTATAGCTCGGTGCGCTGCACCGCGCGCTCGACGGTCGGCACGCCCAGTTCGGTGCGGGCGATCTCGATCAGGGTGGCGCGAGTGATGCCCTCCAGCACGTTGTCCGACACCGTTGGGGTGTAGAGGGTGCGGCCCTTGATGATAAACAGGTTTTCCGCGCTGCCCTCGGAGGCGCTGCCGTTCTCGGTCAGCATGATCGCCTCGTCGTAGCCGTTCACCAGCGCTTCATGCTTGGCCAGGGCGGCGTTGACGTAGGCGCCGGTCACCTTGGCGCGCGGCGGGATGGCGTTGTCGCTGGTGCGCCGCCACGAGCTGACGCAGCAGCGGATGCCGCGGTCGATGTCGATGTAGTTGCCCATCGGCTGGCAATACATCAGGAAGTCGTCGTCCACGCCGGTCATGCTGACGCCGATGCCCAGCCCGCTCTTATAGGCGATGGGCCGGATGTAGGTGTCCTGCTGGAAGCCGGAGCGGCGCAGGATCTGCAGCCCGATCTCGTTGAGGTCGTCGACGCTGTAGGGCAGGTCGATGGCCAGGATACGGGCCGAATTGTGCAGGCGCTCGAAGTGCTCACGCATGCGGAAGACGTAGAGTTGCTCCTCGGCGGCGTTCCAGTAGGCGCGAATGCCCTCGAACGTGCCCGTCCCGTAGTTGAACGCGTGCGTCATCACGCTGATCTTGGCCTCGGCCAGCGGTACGTACGCGCCGCTCACGAACGCCGTGCCTTTCATGTCTACTGCCATAACTCGCCCTCGATCCTTGTGCGTCGTTAGTCGTTAGTCGTTAGTCGTTAGCAAAGTGTGCGCCCGCTCATCCGCGATCAGGGGATGAAGGTCGCAAAGCATGCTCCCGCTCTCCCATGGCAGGGAGAGGGAGTTGGGGGGTGAGGGGGACCAGGGTCCGCCCGAAGAGGCGTGCGGCGTGCCGGGCAAAGCGGTCGCCGACCGCGACGAGATCCGGCGCGTGGCCGAGCGCCTGCTCCATTGAGGTCATTACGGTCTCGGCATGGCCGCACGGGTTGATCAGGCCGAAATAGGAGAGGTCCGGCGCCACGTTGAGGGCCATGCCGTGCATGACCACCCAGCGCTTCAGCGCCAGCCCGACCGAAGCGATCTTGCGGCCGCCCGTCCAGACGCCGCGCTGCCCCTCCAGCAGCTCGCCGGCGATGCCGTAGTCCGCCAGTGTCAGCATGATCGTCTGTTCCAGGGTGTCGACCAGCCAGGCGATGGAGCGTTCGGCGCCCTCCAGCCGCATGATGGGGTAGGCGACCAGCTGCCCCGGCCCATGGAACGTGACCTCGCCGCCGCGGTCGATGCGCTCCACCGTGGCCCCGCGCGCGGCAAGGGCCTCGCGCGAGACCAGGATGTGCTCCTCGCCCGAGTTGCGGCCCAGCGTGTAGACGGGCGGGTGCTCGAGCAGGAGCAGCGTGTCGGGCTGGTCCCCGGCTAGGCGCGCCGCGGCAAGGCTCTTCTGCAGCTCCCAGGCCTGGGCATAGGGCATCAAACCCAGCCAACAGACAGCCATACTCTTCCGCGCGGGCGTCGTCGGCGTCGCGGTGGAAGCGACGGCGCTATGCATCTGTCCCCCTTTCCCCGGCGACACGACATTGTGTTGAGGATGAAGCGGTGGTCCGCCCTCTGGGGGCAACGAGTCGTCGGATGTCGGATAGCAGGATGTTACTTGAACAGTTTGTTCAGCCCCAGGCTGGCGATGGCCTTGGAGATACCGTCTATGAAGTTTTCCATGGGGTGCAGCACGGCCCGAAACACCACGATGCCGATCACGACGACCACCAGGAACTCGATCAGGATCAACGTCTCTTCCGAGAGGATATAGGCCTGCGCCCCCTCCAGGATGCGGATGAAGGTATTGGGCGGGCGCACATGCACGACAGGTTGTTCCTGGCGCGCCCGCACCACCGGCGGCGCCACCGTAGCGGCGCGCCGTGGGCCCCCTGGCTGCCCCACTTGCGGCGTCGTCTGTTCCATGCGCACTTGCTCCTTGCATGAGTTTTTAGCCGTTAGCTGTTAGCCGTTAGCCATTAGCTGTCGTTCAGCCGATATACTGGTGTCAGTATACGCTACCGGCTAAAAGCCAGCAGGTAGCGGAGCTATGGTCCCAGGGTTATTTCACTCTTAGCCGGTCTGGGCCGCCAACGTGGTAGGGGCGTATTGGGGCGTATTGCATACCCCCGGCTGTGCCCGTGAGGCGTATGCAATACGCCCCTACGCATCCAAAGATCGGCGATGACGTAATCCTGTTTGTCGTCCTTTCACGCTTATCCACTCCCCGGCGCGCGCAGACGGGATAGCCCTGGCGCTGGGGCCTACCACTGATGACAGCTTATTGGGGCGGAAATGGCGACCGCGTGACCGGAGGGGATGGCCTTTGTGACACACATCGAAACCGTGGGCGAGGATATGCTGGCGCGGGACCGCGCTTTGGTGCGGGCGGCGCTCGAGCGCATACATGGCCTCACTCTTTTTCAGGGTGTCCTCGCCGCTGCCCCCGCGCGGGCCGTGCTGAGCCTGCTGAGTCTGCTTGCGGCGCCACAGGGCGATGCCGCCGGCGTCGCGCGGGCCTATAGCCGCGCCTTTGCGACGCTGGCCGACGCCTCCAACGATGTCGCGGCGGACCTGCCCGACGCCTGGCAGGCCTATCTCGTCGACGCGCTGCTCGGCGAGGTCAATCCCCTCAGCCGCGCCGCCGAGCGCGCCGGTAGCGCCGCCCCTCCACCCGGACTGCGCACCCAGGCGGAGCGCGACCTGCGCGCCCTGCGCCTGTTGTTCGACCTCGACGCCGACACGCTGTGGCGCCTGACGGTCGCGACGGTGACGCCGGCGCTGCCCGCCCTGGCCGACGCCTGGACGCCGTGGCGCGACCTCGCCCCTCCTCGACCGACGCGCCGGACGCTGTCGGAGCCCGCCCCGCGCGACGTGTTCACCCGACAGGTAGCGGAGACGGCGGATTGGGCGCGGTTGGTCGATCCGCTGGCGGCCTACTGGGCGCGCCACGGCGTCGGTCCCCTGGCGCGCTATCACGTCCTGCGCTGGGAGGGACGCGAGGGTGAGCTGCGCGGCATCGCGCACCCCGACGAGGTGCGGCTCGACGCCCTTGTCGCCTACGAGCGCGAGCAGGCGCTGCTGACGGCCAACCTGGAGCGTTTCCTGGCGGGACTGCCCGCCCATGACGCGCTGCTCTACGGGGCGCCGGGCACGGGCAAGTCCTCCACGGTCAAGGCTCTGGCCACGACTTACGCGGACCGCGGCCTGTGCCTGGTCGAGGCGCCCAAGGAGGATCTGGGCGACCTGCCGGCCATCCTGGCGCAGTTACGTGACCGCGCGCGCCGGTATGTGCTCTTTGTCGACGACCTGTCGTTCGAGGACGACGAGACGGAGTACAAGGCGCTCAAGGTGCTGCTCGAAGGGACGGCCGAGCGGCGCCCAGCCAACGTGTTAGTCCACGCCACTACCAACCGCCTCAACCTGATCCGTGAGCGATTCAGCGACCGCGGCGCGCCGGCCGACGACGTGCAGTGGCGTGACACGATGGACGAGAAGGCCTCGCTGGCCCAGCGCTTCGGCCTGCGCGTGACCTTCGCCCTGCCCGACCAGGAGCGCTACCTGACCATCGCCATGGCCCTGGCCCGCCACCGTGGCCTGACCCTGCCGGAGGACGACCTGCGCGCCCGCGCCCTCTCCTGGCAGCGCCAGCATACAGGGCGCTCCGGTCGTCTCGCACGCCAGTTCGTCGACGATCTGCAAGGCGAGTTAGGTTCTGCAGACCCCAGAAAACACGACCAGGGAGTATGATTTTTCGACTCTGATCGAGGCTGACGTAGCTGCCCTGTGGTACCTTGAGGATGTGTCCACGTACTTTCGCTCCATCGGCGGCTTCAGCCTTAATGCCAAGATCGTCCTTGGCTACACGCTGGCTAAGGGGCTGACGCTGGCTATCCAGGGGCTGGTCTACAACCTGTTCCTGCTGAGCCTGCACTTTAGCCCCGCCCTGATCGGGTTGCTCGACGCCATGCCGGCGGTGACGGTGCTGGCGCTGGGCGTGCCCATGGGCGTGCTGGCCGATCGCATCGGACGCCGCTCGCTCTTGCTGTGGTGCAGCTTCCTCAACCCGCTGTCCCTGCTGGGGCTGGCTCTATTCACTGACCCGGCCTGGCAGATCAGCTTCGGTTTGGCCAACGGTATGCTGGGCTCGTTCTACTGGATCGCCTACCCCGCGATGATCATGGAGAGCAGCAACGATGACACCCGCCAACTGCTGTTCTCTCTCAATTCGATGCTGATGCTGGGCGTCGGCTCGCTGGGCTACCTCATCGGCGGCGGCGTCACCTCCATTGCCGCCGGCGTGTTACACCAGAGCGCGGGGGCAACCGAGCCGCTGCGCTGGGCCATGGTTTCCATGGCCGTGGTGGGGCTGTTGGGCGCCGTCCCGCTGCTATGGCTGCGCGAGGCGCCGCGCCGTGTCCGCGGCAGCCAGGAGGCGCGCCGCCGCTATAACCTGGGCCTGTTCGCGCGCCTGCTGGGCCCCGACGCGCTGCTCTCGTTCGGCGCGGGCGCGGTGCTCTCGTTCAACCAGCTCTATTTCGCCACCGTGTATGGGCTGGCGGCCGGGCCGCTGGGCGTGTTCCTGACCCTGGCCGGCGTGGTGGGGTCGCTGGGCGCCCTTGCCTCGCCGCCGTTGGTGCGGCGCCTGGGGCAGGCGCGCGCCGCGATCCTGCTGCAGGGCGGCTCGGTCGCCCTGATCGCGGCCCTGGCGCTGGCGCCCGGACTCGCAGTGGCCATGGCCGTCTACGCCGTGTGGTGGGTGGTGCGCTCGGCCATCGACCCGACCTACACCGGCTTCGCCATGGCGCAGGCCCCGGCCGAGCAGCGATCCACGCTCAGCGGGCTCTACTCCGTCACCTGGGCGGTCGGCTTCAGCTCCGGACCGTTCGCCACCGGCTGGCTGCGCGGCCTGACGCACGGCTTCACCGTGCCCTTCCTGCTGGCCGCAGCCTGCTACGGCGTGGCCTCGGCCCTGCTGTACGCCTTCTTCGTGCATGGCCACCGCGTGGCGCCGGTCGTGACCGGTGCGGCAGGGCCGGCGGCCGCGCGCTGAGCGGCAGTCCCCCGTCCCTCCCCTCAGGGCAGCGGCGCCCAGCAGTCGAGCGTCGCGAACAGCGCGGCCAGGTGGAACGGCTTGGGCAGCCAGCCGTCCACCAACTCCGCCACCTCCTCCGGCTCGCGCGCGTCCGCGGTCATCAACACCAGCGGGGTCGCCGCCGTCGCCGGATCGGCGCGCAGGCGTCGCGCCAGTTCCGGCCCGTCCAGGCCCGGCATGCGCCGGTCCAGCAGGACCAGGGCCGGGGCCTGGACGCGCGCCAGTCGCAGCGCCTCCTCCCCTGTCGCCGCCAGCGTGCGGTAGCCGGCGTCCTCCAGCACCGTGACCAGGAAGGTGGTGGTGGCCCTATCGTCGTCGACGACCAGGATGACCGGAGCGGCCAAGGCTTTCCTCCCCCCTCTCGGTTGTCGGTGTCCCTCGCCCCCGCGTCTCGGGGGCGTCGGCAGCGGCCAGGGGCAGCCGCACGGTGAACGTCGCCCCCCGGCCCACGACGGAGGCGATGCCTACGGCGCCCCCGTGCGCCTCGACCAACTCCTTGACGAGGTAGAGCCCCAGGCCCAGGCCGCCGCGCGAGGGGCGGTCGAGCCGCGCCACCTGGTAGAAGCGCGAGAACAGGTGCGGCAGGTCCGCCTCCGGGACACCCGGCCCGGCGTCCCGCACCTCCAGCACCGCCTCATCAGCTCTCGTATCCCGCCACAGGCGGACGTCGACGGTGGGGCTGCGCGGCGCGTACTTGACGGCGTTGGTGAGCAGGTTGAGCGCGACCTGCTCCAGCCGCCCCGCGTCGCCCCGCACCGGGAGCGGCGCGGCGGAGGCGTCGAGCACGATGCGCTGGCCTTGCGCCTCGGCCTCGACCTCCGCCGCCTCGACCGCCCGCCGCACCACCGCGGCGAGGTCGACATCGCCCCGCTCCAGGTCCAACTTCCCGCCGCGCAGCCGCCCCACGTCGAGCAGGTCGCCCACCAAGGCGTTGAGGCGCCCCACCTGCTCGGTGGCCCGCGCTACGTAGCGCAGCGCGCGGTCGGTGTCGCCCGCGGCAAGCGCCCGGGGGGCCAGCTCCAGGTAGCCCATTGTCGGCGTGAGGGGGGTGCGCAGTTCGTGGCTGGCCAGGGCCAGGAACTCGTCCTGCAGGCGCAGCAGGGCGCGGTCGGTCACGTCGTGGGCCACGCCGATCGTGCCCACGACGCGCCCGTCGGTGTCGCGCAGGGGCTCGACGTGGGCCGCGTAGGTGCGGCCCTCCGCCTCGTCCTCCACCTCGAAGCCCGCCGGGGCGCCCGCCAGCGCCCGGCGATGCGCGTCCACGGCCGCGGCGACACCCGCGGCATTGCCCGCGTGCGCGAACAGGAAGGCGGGCATCGCCTGGCCGATGCCCGCCTGCGCCGACGCGGGCACGGCGGCCCCGACGAGCGTGGTGATGCGCAGGTCCGTGGTGGTGGTCCAGAGCGCGGCGGGCATCTGCTCCAGCAGCAGGCGCAGGCGCCCCTCGCTCCCGCGCAGCTCTTCGACCGCGGCGGCCAGCTCCGCCGTTCGTTCCGCCACGCGCCGCTCCAACGTCGCGTGCGCCTCGCGCAGCGCCGCCTCGGCGTGTTTGTGGTCGGTGAGGTCCTGGGCAATGCCGGCCACGCGCACCACCCGCCCCCGCTCGTCACGGATAGGAAAGCCCGTGTCCCGTATCCAGCGCGTCGCCCCGTCGGATGGGCGCACGATGCGGTACTCCTGCACCACGGTCTCCCCGGTTAGCACGCGCGGCAGGGCGTCGCCGGAGCCCGCGAGGTCCTCAGGGTGGACCAGATCGGCCCAGCGGCCCAGGTCGCTCATGAGCGCCGGGCGCGGCTCACCCCACAGGCGCTCGAAGGCGGGGCTCAGATACTCCAGTTGCCGCGTCGCGGCGTCGACGATCCAAAGTGTGTCGGCGGAGGACTCGGCGAAGCCGCGGAAGCGCGCCTCGCTCGCCCGCAGCGCGTCTTCCGCCTCAATCGTGGCCGTGGCGTCGACGGAGACGCCGACGTGCCCGCGATACGCGCCATCGGGGCCGCGCAGCGGCCGCGCGTAGTTGTCGAGCCAGCGCCACGCACCGTCGTGCCGGCGGACGCGGTTACGGTTGTGCCAGGCCCGCCGCTCGCGCACCGCCGCCAGATAGTCCGCGATGTAGGCGTCGGCGTCGTCTGGGTGGACGAGGTCGTGCCAGCCGGCGCCGCGGATCTGGTCCGCCGTCCGGCCAGTGAAGTCGAGGAAGTAGCGGTTGACGAACAGGTTCCGGCCGTCCGCGTCGTTCTGCCAGATCAGCGCGGGGGCGGTGTCCGCCAGGGTGCGGAAGCGCCCCTCCGACGCGCGCAGGGCGGCCTCGGCGCGGGCGCGCTCGACCGCCGCCCAGGTGCGCTCGGCCGTCTCCACGACCAGCGCCACCTCCCCCTTGGTCCACCGGCGCGGCGCGGCGCTGGTCACGCACATGCTGGCGACCATCGCGCCGTTCTTGATGAGCGGTACGCTGACAAAGGCGCGCAGCTCCCGCGCGCGGTAGTCCGTGATGTCGGACTGGAGGGCGGGTTCAGTCTCCGCATCGTCGGCAACAAAGGGCCGCCCCGCCCGGATCACCGTGAGCATGGAGCCGAACGGCGCCAGGGGATGCTCCCCGACCAGGCTCGGCGCCGCGCCCCGGACATAGTCTCGTTCGACGACCGCGACCCCCCGCTCGTCGTCGATCTGGACATAGTAGGTCCGGTCCACGGCGAGGTGTTCGCCCAGGATGTGGATCGCCGCTTCCTGGATGGCGACAGGATCGGCCAGCGGCCGTAGCGCGTCGCTGAGCGCGAGCAGGAACGCCTGCCGCTCCTCGCTCGCGCGCAGCGACGCCGCGGCGCGCACCGTCTCGGTGGTCTCGATCGCGGCGCAGTAGAAGCCCGCGACCCGCTCCGCCGCGTCGCGCAGCGGCGTCCAGGAGAAGGTGAAGTAGCTCAGCGGCCGGTCGGCTCCGCGCCCGGCCAGCGGTATCGGCCGGTCAACGAAGTACTGCGCCTCGCCCGCCAGCGTCGCCTCCGCGAGCGGGCGGTACTCGTCCCAGATCTCGGCGAAGAGGGCGGCGTACGGCTGGCCCAGGCCATCCGGGTGCTTGGCGCCGAGGATGGGGATGTAGCCGTCGTTGTAGAGCGAGGTGAGCTCTGGCCCCCAGGCGACGTAGACCGGCTGCCGCGCGGCGAGGAGGAGGTCGACTGCGGTGCGCAGGCTCGGCGGCCAGGACTCCAGGGGGCCGAGGGGGGTCGCCGCCCAGTCGTGGGCGCGGATGCGCGCACCCATCTCGCCCCCGCCCCTGGGCCGCCCCGGCAGCCCAGGATCTGAGTCCAGGCGCGGGCTCCTTCTACCCTGTGTCTCCATCTCTTGCGCGCTCTCCCTCGTCGCTCGTGCGGTAGCGTGGGCAAGCGGAATCAGCCGCGCCCGCGGTCGTCGGTAGGAGTTAGGGGGCAAAGGGGACTAGCCAGCGGGTGGAGGGCTGATTTGTCGCCGTCCTGAACCCGCACGTGCCAGCGTAGTATACCCCATCACCCATCCACGGCGCATCCGCCCGGCCATGAACATCATCGCCCATGGTCCGCGCATGCTCGGCCGCGCGGCCTGACGCACGGCTTCACCGTGCCCTTCCTGCTGGCCGCGGTCTGCTACGGCGTGGCCTCGGCCCTGCTGTACGCCTACCCGCAACTGCTCCGACGGATGGCCCGCGTGCCGGCTGGCTTCCCGATAGAGGTCGACGAGCGGTCAGCCTTCTAGGACGGACCACTCATCCAGACCGACCCCGGGCAGGAGACTCAGGGAGCGAGATCAGACGCGCGTCGCCTCGACGGCCAGCGTCACGGTCAGGTCGTCGGCGACCTTGATGACCGGGCTGCTCCACGCTATCCCAAAGTCCTGGCGGTTGAGCGGCGCCGTGAGCGTGAGCGCGATGCGCTGGTCGCGCGCGCCGCCGGGCGCCGGGGTATAATGAGTCTCGAGGGTCACTTCCCGCGTCACGCCGCGTACGGTGAGGTCGCCCACCACGCGGTAACGTCCGGCCGCGGCGTCGACCGGCTCGACGCGGCGACTGTGGAACGTCAGCGTCGGATGCTGGTCTACATGGAAGAAGTCGGCCGTGAGCAGATGTTTGTCGCGCCGCGCGTTCTCCGTGTTGATGCTCGCCGCGCTGATGGTGACCGCTGCCCGTGCGGTGGTCGGGTCCTGCTCGTCCAGGGTGATCGTGCCGGCAACGTCACTAAAGCGTCCCGTCACTGTCAGCCGCTTGACGAAGAAGAGGCGTTTGCGGATCGTGAACTCGACGCGCGAGGCCGCAGGGTCGATCTGCCAGGCGGTGTGGGTGGCGGGTACGGCGCTGATAGGCGCGGTATCCCCCGTGGTTGCAACCCCGGCGCTCTTGCTGTTCATGGTAACCATGGTGGTCCCTTTCCTCTACTGCTATATCGAGCATGGTAAACCCATATCTCAGCCACTATCCTATTCGTGCTGGTCTATTTTGTCAAGTACTTGAAGCGCCATCGTTTATCGGTTATACTGAAACCATGATAGAGACCACACTCGTCCAGCCGCAGGAGGCCGCGGCCGCCTCCTGCTCCGAACTAACCCCGAAGGCCATTGCCGCGTTTGGCCTGCTGCAGGAGAAGTGGACGCTGTTTATTGTGTCCACCCTGTTGCACGGCCCCATTGGCTTTAATGAGATGAGCCGCAACGCGGGGCGGATCAACTCCACCACGTTGGCGCAGCGCCTCGTCCTGCTGGAGCAGGTCGGCCTGCTGTGCAAGACGGTGCAGTCCACGATGCCCCCGCGCACGAGCTATGAACTCACGGATGCGGGGCGTGCCCTGCAGCCGATCATCGTGGCGATCGCCACGTGGGGCGAACGCTACCTGCCGGACCAAGCGCCGGCCTGCGGAGAGGGATAACATGACGACAGGGGTCTGCCCTTTGGGTCGGACCCCATCAGTCGCCACCGAGGTCTAACCGCCCGTTCGCCGGTCCGGCGCCGGGGCGCGCCCACCTGACTCCGCACTCCGCCCACCTCCGTCAACGGCGTCCGCCACGAGGGATCCTATGACTTTGACACGCTCCTGACCGCGCTGACACGTGAACAATAGAGAGATCGGAAGAGGGAGAGGGGGAGCGGGATTGCTAACAACGTCCTCATAGGGCGTTGCTGGACGAGGTCGGCGGCCAGGGGCGTGGACCGCTCACCCGCGCGGCGCAGCGCACCAGCACAACAGAAGGAAGAGGAGGAAGACGATGGCACGCAGTGTGACAGGATTGTTCATCGACCAGGCGCATCTGGACCGCATCGTTGGGGCCCTGCGCGACGCGGGCTTCGAGGCTGACCACATCAGCGTTGTCTCCCCCGACGGGTCGCCGCTTGAGGGCGCCGGGGATCGAGAACCCACCAGCACGGGCCGCGCGGCGTCAGGGGGCGGGCTCGGCGTTTGGCTGGCGCGGCATCTCGAGGGACGCGGCGTCTCACGTGAGCATGCTGGACGCTACCAGGCGCGCGTGGCCGAGGGCCGCCATCTGGTGAGCGTGGAGGTGACCACCGACGCGCAGGACGAGGAGGCGCGCAACCTGATGGTCGACACGGGAGCCGAGGAGATCTCCAGCGCCGCAGATGGGGGACCATGCATGCGGTGCGCCGCGTGGGAACGACCGACCCCGTTCGTTGAGGCCGGATGGGCCGCCCGTGGCGCGCCACGACGGAATCGTCTATCTCCGCGACCTATAACCCGGTCGTCGTGGGGACGGGCATGGCCAACGCTCCGGCCCGCTGCAACGCGGCAGGCCGGAGCGTTGGCCATGGTTGACGCGCGTCCGTTCGGCAGCGTCCGTCAGTTGCGTGGCCGCGACCCGCGGAAGGTCCTCGTTGGAGCCGCCGCGTGCGCGCGCCTCATCGGCAAGCGCCGTTCCGTGGATTTCTTGTGGAGACACCTCTCGTGGACAACGCGCGTATGAATTCAGGCCGCGCCGGAGGCCACCCACGCCACGGTGCGGGCGGTCAGCGCGGCGAAGGCGCGGACGGCCAGCTCCAGATGCGCGATGGGCGTATCCTCGGCCGGGCTGTGGCTGATCCCATTGAGGCTGGTGACGAACATCATCGCGGTCGGCGCCCGCCGCGCCATCTCCGCCGCGTCGTGCAGCGGGCCGCTGGGCAGGCGAAGCGCGGCGCCCGCCACCTCGCGGCACGCCTCCTCCGCGAAGCCGACCAGCGTGGGGTGGAACGGGATCGGCGCGATCTGGAAGAGGGGCTCCCACGAGACCGTCGTGCCTTCCTCCGCGGCGATACGCCCGGCCGAATCCCGCGCCTCCGCCAGCATGGCGGCGAGCACGTCCGCGTCCAGCGCGCGCTGGTCCAACGAGACCGTGCAGGTCCCGGCGATGGCGGTCACGATGCCCGGTTCCACGCTCACGGCGCCGCATGTGGCCACGGCGCCGTGAGCGCGGGCGCCCTCGCGCGCCTCCAGGGCGAAGCGGGCCGCGCTGAGGAAGGCATCCCGACGCAGATGCATGGGCGTCGAGCCGGCGTGGCTGGCGCGGCCGCGGAAGGTGACGGCGTGCCGCTCCACGCCCACGGTGCCCAGCACCGCCGCCAGGGGCACGCCCTGCTCCTCCAGGACCGGACCCTGCTCGATGTGCAACTCCAGGTACGCGGCGATATCGGTCAGACGGGCGCCCGCCTCGCGCATACGATCCAGCTGTACCCCGCAGGCCGCCAGCGCGTCGGGCAAGGCCACGCCGTCGCGGTCCGTCAGGCCGCGCACCTGTTCCAGGTCGAGGGTCCCCGCCGCCGCGCTCGAGCCGAGCAGGCTGCGGCCGAAGCGCGCGCCCTCCTCGTCGGCCCAATCGACCAGGCGCAGCGTCACGGGCGGGGTCCCGGACTCTGCCGAGGCGCGCAGCAGCTCCAGCGCGGCGGTAACGCCCAGGGCGCCGTCGAGCCAGCCGCCGTGGGGGACAGAGTCGATGTGCGAGCCGACGACGACGATCTGTTCCGAGCCGCCGGATAGCTCCGCCCACAGGTTCCCCGCCTCGTCGGTCTCGACCTGGCAGGGCAACGCGGCCAGCTTCTCCGTCAGCCACGCGCGCGCGGCCAGCCATTCGGGTGTCCAGCAGACCCGCCGCGCGCCTCCCGGCCCGCCCGTGAGTTGCGCAAGCTCGCGCAAGTCGGCGATGACCCGCTCCGGCCGCGCCCTGGGCGAAGCCGGTTGTTCCACTGACTCGTTCGACCCGTTCACGTTTCCCTCCTCCTCCCTACCGCCCGGTGCTCTGTTGCGACGTTACCGTGGATGGTACATCCAGCGATGGTACATCCAGCGTACCCCATGATCGTGCCGGTGAGCCTGCCGGCCTGAGCCTGAAACGATTGTTGCGCGTGACGACAGGCCTGACCGTTAGAGCGCGGGAAGCCGCCGTCGATGACGTACGACGCTCCCGTGATCCAGGCGGCCTCATCCGAGGCAAGGTAGGGCCAGGCCCGCGATGTCGTCCGTCCGGCCGAAGCGCCCGAGCGGGTGGGCATTCGCGAACGCCTCGCGGGCCTCGGGCGTGGCGTCGTCGTCCGCGACGAGCGGGGCGTCGACGCGGCCCGGCAGGATGGCGTTGGCGCGGATGCCGCCCTTGGACGCGACATGGGCCTGCGCCGTGTCCCCCTGCCGGTCAGCATCTCGTCGCGGCGATCGTCCGCCACGACGGGGCGCTAACGGTCACCACTCGTACTCCGCGCCGTCGTTGGCGGGGCCGCGCACGGACGCTTGCTCCAGGGCATGATCTTCGGCGCTCTGCAGGCGCGCGATGAGCACGGTGACCAATTCGTCGTCTTTGCCCTTGCCCTGGCTCTCCTTGAGTAGGTCCGTGAGCAGGCTGGCCTCTTCGACTGTGAGCTCGCAGCGCACAGGCCGTGACTCGTTCATGACTGTTCCTCTCGCTCGACAGGGGTCAATGGCGTGCCGCGCCCGGCTTAGTGGCACGGTCTAAATAATAGGGTTAGGATGCCGGACGACGGGACGATTCGCGCAACGGGGCGCACTCCGTATGATAGCGCGTCAGGCCCGCCGCGTCTATCTCGCCCCGCGACAACGGGTGTACCCCAAAAAAGTGAGGGGTCGGAAAAAGGGGTACCCTCCAAAGGGGCACGGGCGCTGAGACGCCCTTAGCGTGCCCGAGGAGGGTACCGATGGACAGAGTGGACCTGCCCGAGGACAG
>JAABUZ0100002058.1_pt1 | contig 34970 bp, 36 predicted proteins | sample 5562091 | NCBI WGS metagenome assembly JAABUZ01 (sample SAMN12813069, study PRJNA571459) | rock metagenome | isolation source: Antarctica rocks | place: Antarctica: Victoria Land, Linnaeus Terrace sud | collected 2015-12-21 | reverse complement strand
TGACACCGTGATCTGCTTGATGACACCCATCGCCAGCCTCCAGTCTCGCCGAACAAGTCGACAAGAACTTCTGACTGTCAAGCAGGATACCTACCCGTCCCAACGAACTTGAAAAATGAACCACTAGTCCTTCACATCCACCCTCCGTGTCCACAAATGGCCACGAGCGCAGGGCTTCCAGATGTCGCCTTTGGGGCGGCGGAATGGCTTCACGTTGACCCGCGTCACGAGGGCGACGGTGGACCGGGCAGGCCTCGCGTGATCCTGATCGAGCGCAGCGAGATCAACAGCGAGAGCCGGCGAACGCCGGCGGTCTCAATCGCGCGCACCGCTGCCACGCTGAACACCCGTCCTCGCTTCGTTGCCGTCGTTGCCCCCAGGGCACCACACGCCGCCATGTCTCGGGTTATGGCCCGAGCGATCCTGCCGCCAGCCGACCACGACGGAATCACGCTGAGGGTCTCGACGCCGGTGCCTGGCATCTCATGAGCGGTCACGGACGGTCGGAGTGACGTGCGTCATGTCGCCCAACCTCTCGCGAGGTTGACGCTGCCGTTTGTTGCCGAGCGGTCAGGGGCCGGATCTGGAAGTCACGACCAGCTTCGACGGGCGAAACCGCCCTTGGTGGTACAACGAGGTGGTACAACGGCTAACAGCGCTGAAGGAGACTAACCTCCGCAAAACTCGAAACTCCCTGCTAATCAGCCACTCCTTCGAGGGGTGAGCGAGGGGACTCGAACCCCCGACCGCCTGGACCACAACCGAACTCCAGGGGTTTTTGCTAGTTGCCCTCCCCCGTATTTGCTGGGGATTCTTGCTCTGAGTTGCCCCCAGTTTTGCTCAGATTGATGGACAAATTGATGGACGCGCCGCGGGCGAAGGCGGCGTTGACGACCTCCGCCTCGTTCGCGGCCGGCGCGTAGTCCGCGTAGATCAGCGTCGTTTTGAAGTCACGGTGCCCCATCCACTCCTGGAGCGTGCGCATCGGCACGCCTGCGGCAGCCATTCGCGTGCCGAACGTATGCCTCAGGTCGTGGAACCTGACTTCGCGAACGCCCGCACGCTTCAGCGCGGACTTGAAGCGCTTGAGGAGCTGCGATCGGTCGATGGGCCTGCCGGTGTGCGGGTGCGCGAAGACGAGATCCGCGTCGGACTGGTAGCTCGAGCGCCGGAACAGCAGCTCGAGCTCCCGGGCGACCTCGTCGGCGAGCGGGATGCTCCGCGACGAGCGCTTCGACTTCGGCGTCCCGAACTTGCCGCGCACGAAGTTGCGCCGCACCCGGACCCGGTGCGCCATCCAGTCGACGTCCATCCAGCGCAGCGCCAGCAGCTCGCCTTGCCGCATCCCGGTCATCGCCGCCGTGAGGTACAGCACCCGTTCGATCTCGCTAAGCGGGTCGGAAGGCCCCGTGTCGTCGAGATCGAGGCCGTAGAGGTAGATCGCCGTCGACTCCGCTATGCCCAGCTCCGCCCCGATGCGCTTCCATGCCATCCGGTCCCCGTCGCGGAGCCGCCGCACACGCTTGACCCGCTCCGCCGTACCTGGCTTCCGGCGGCTGCGCGGGCCTCCCGTTGCGGCCAGCAACGCGTCGAACTCAGCCTGGTCAAGAAAGCGGATGTCCTGGTCCTCGTCAGCGACCTCGGGCTTCTCCACCGCCTTGCAGGGGTTCGCGACGACCCAGCCCTTGCGAATTGCGAAGTCGAAGATGCTGTGCAGGAAGCCGAGGTAGTTGCGCGTGCTCTTGATCGACTGGTCGCTGTCGAGGCAGACGGCGAAAAACTCCTCGATGTCCTCCTTCGTGATGTCCCCGATCGACTTGTCGCCGAAGAAGGGCGCGATGTGTACGCGGAGGTAGCTCTCATAGCCGACGGTGGTCGACGCCTTCCGGCCCTTGGTGACCAGCTGCTGGATCAGCCGCTCGCCGGCCTCCTCGATCGACATCCGCTCGAACAGCGGCGTGATCGTCACCTCCGCCATCAATTTGCGCAAGCGAGCCTCGGCCATCTTGCGGGTCAGCCCCTCCCGGCTGCCCGGGGTGCGGATCGGCCCGAGCTTGCGGGTGATCGTCCGGTTCCGGACACGCCACTGCCCGTACCACGCGTTGCGCTTCTCGAAGATGCTGCCGGTGCCGTACCGGCGTTTCGCGGCACTGCTTGGCTTGCGGGAAGGCAGGTCCTCCGCTGACATAGCCCATTTATACGCTCACGCCGGCCGCCGGCGTGGGTTCGCGCCTTGTTCTGCTGGGCTGCTCGCTTGCACCGCGAACTGGCGATGCCTTACAGGCCCAGCCCTCGGAGACGTCACGCTCGGCGCTCGGCAAGACGGACACGTGACTCCGAGACCGGCTGGTCCTCAACCCGATCCGCATGAGCTACGGCCTCTGCGCGGGCCGCCACCCAGCCACCGAACACGCGCGACACAACGCTGCCCGAGGGCCAGTCACCTGCGCTCAGTCGCTCAAGCGCCCCTCCCCCACGCCGTCGCGCGTGCGTGCGCGACCAGTCGTAGGACGACGGCAGCTGTCCATACCGGGCGCGCCATTCGAGCATCGCAGCGAGCACGCGCCAGCGCGTCCAGCGGCGCTCGATCGCGCCAGGGTGGCATGCCTTGCAGTACGCGTAGGCGTCCCCTTTGCCGTTGCGCGGCTGCGTATCAGCGCCGCAGCCGCGGCACACGCCTACGTAGCGGGCTTTGACCGCCCGGGCCTTCTCGCCGGTCGGATCGTAGAAGTACGCCTTGATCGTCGCCGGCGAACGCCCGAGCCGACCCGCGATCTCTCGGATCGACAGGCCCTCGAACTCCCGGTAGTGGCGCGCCAGGGCAACGGCCCGGCGCCGCTCGAGAACCCGATCCGCCGCGGTTGGCACCTCGCTCGTCACACCAGGTCACGCTACCTCGGCAATTTGGCGTTTTCGCCGAGGTCAGCCAGCTGGCGTGGGCGCACCGAGGACCTACTTTCCGCGCGCGAAGAGGACACCGGCGGCACCGGTGGGGATGCTCGTCGCCGAACCAAAGCAGGGGCTCGCCAAAGCTGCTGGATTCAGCCGGAAGGGGAAGTCTTTTCGAGCTTTTCGGGGCGGCTGACAGTGCCGGATCTGCGTGAACCGAGAAGTGCGCGTCGGCCGCCTGTCCGCGCGATCACGCGGAAGGCATGGTGCTGCGCTTGATCCGGCGAGCCGCCAGCAGGATCAGGGTGGCGATGCAACCAACGAGACCCCCCGCGATGCCTGCTGGAATGCCAACCTCAAAGACCGCAAACCAGGCAGTTGCAGGATTCACGTTCAAGCCAAGGATCAGCCCAGCGATGGCTCCGATCACACCCCCGGTTGCTGCCCCGAGGGTCGCGCACCGTTCCAGGAGAGACCAACGGCGTAGCTCGGCGCGGATCGCGTTCATAGGCTCGAATTGTTGCACCGCCCTGCCAAGCTCAGTTCGCATCCCGCGCTGCCGGTCCGGTAAGGCGAGGACCGAGGCGACCCGCGCCGGCCTTCGCCTGACCCGAGCACCGCTGGACCGGTGGGGCGGCGTGGGTGCCAACCGCTCGGGCGATCGAAGGTCAGGCAATTAGCGCAGTCGATCTCGCCATCCACGCCTCTAGATGATCAGGAGTCCGGTGTCGGATCGACCAGTCGACCTGCCGAAGCGCTTGATGCGCAACGTACGCGTTGACAATAACCCTGTCGCGGATGCGATTGATCGTCTCCCAAAGGCGCTGCTCGGCGGCTGCGGGACGCTCGGCGACGGCGAGGCAGAACGCGAGGGTGACGAGATCAAAGACACGGTCCCCCGGTCGGTAGCCGTCGCAGTCGATCACCGCGCACAGCCGCCCGGTGTTGGCCAGGGCGTTGCGGTGATGAAAGTCCAGATGGACCACGTCTCGCTCCTCGAGGATGACGTCGCCGAGCGCCCGTCCGGCCTCATGGATCCGGTGCAGCAGACGCCGCGTCGCCGCGCTGTGTTGCTCGAGTGACGAGTGCTGGCAGTACCCGTCCAAACCAACCGCGAGCGACGCCCTGAGGTACTCGTTCCAACTCGGGCCGCTGCCCGAGAGATGAGCCTGCAGCTCATTGTGAGCGACGAGATCGTCGATCAGCGTCGCAGGGAGTTGATCGCTCGCCGCCCCGGGCATGAACTCCTGGAACACCAGCACTCCGTCCCCTATCGGCTCGATCGCCAGATACTCAGGAAGCAACGCGCCCCGCCGCGAAAGACGCTCCACGATGTCGCTCGCCTCACGCAGGCGCACGATTGCGTCAGGATCAGCCGGCCATTTCCATTTGGCGACCGCGCGACGGCCGTTGCCGTCGATCACCCCGCTCGCCCCGACCTCGCCGCCTGCAAAAGCGCCCAACGACGCAAAGCTCCAGTCCCGAGCCGCGTTCACCTGCTGCAGCGCTTGATCCAAGGTCACGGATCAATCATCGCGGGCTCACAACCGGTTTGTCGCCGTCTCAGGCGTCTCGGTGGGCCTGCCGCCTCGGCTCGCCCGGAGCCCAGAGCAGAAGCGGCCGGGTGAGCGGATCGTGACGCTCTGGCGAACCCCAGCGCGGGGCACCAGAGGTCTACTTGGGGCGGACCGTCTGACGGTGCTCTCACGTAGGCTGCTGACATGTCGGTGCGGGACGAGAACGGCGGTGGGCAGCCTGGGTTGGGTACCTTGCTGGAGGTGCTGCATGGTGCCGGGTCGTTTCGCACGATCCGCGTGACGTTTCGGGTCTGGCGTCATAGCGAGCGTTCTGAGGCTGCGTTTCGCGCGGAGGCCGAGGAGCGCGGTCGGCGCGGGGCGTCGATTCAGACCGTGACGCTGCGCGGTCTCGGAGACGAGCCTTCTGAGCGGGTGGAGACGTTTCGTATCTGGCGTTCGGGCGGTCGGGTTCGCGAGGAGCAGCTTGGCGGTTCGCGGGACGGCTACTACGGAGTCCGACACGGCGAGCTGTGGTGGTCATGGGATGAGACCATGGGCGCGGCCAGCAATGAGGATGACCCGAGTGTCGGCAGCGGGATCGGCGAGCAGCTGTCGGTAATGCTTGATCCCACGCCACTGCTCGGCGCGTTGGAGTTCCGTGCTGTTGGCCGCTCTCAGGTCGCGGGGCGGCCGGCGATCATGGCCGAGGCCGTTGCTCGTGAGTCTGACCCCCGGCGTCCACCACGGGCCATTGAGCTGCACCAGCTCGGCAGCGGGGCCGATCGATATCAGCTAGCGGTCGACGCTCAGCGCGGCGTTCTCCTGCGCGCTATCGCGCTGCGCGAGGGAGAGCCATTTCAGGAGATCACGACGGTCGCGATCGCGTTTGACGAGCAGATCGACGAGCAACTGTTTCGGTTCAAGGCGCCCGCCGGCGAGGATGTGCGCCCCGTCGGGCAACGTCCACGTCTCCAGCACATCACCACGACCGAGGCGCAGCAACGCGCGCCGTTTACCGTCCTGATCCCCGACCGCATCCCGCCCGACTGGCACATCCACTGCGTCTTTATCGAGCCGTCAGTCAGGCCTCCCCGGGAGGCCGGCGTTACGCTGAACTACAACTCAGATGATGGTCACCAGAGCGTCTCACTCTCGCAATACGCCGCTTTGAACAAGCCGGGGCAGTACGACCTGATGATCGCTAACGTGGATTGGCCGTGGCAGACGATCACCCACGACGGGATCGCCGTGCAGGTCAGGCGCGGCGGGCCGCAGTCTCAGGCGCACATTGAGCGCGACGGCACGTTCGTGTTCCTCAGCTCAGAGACGCTCACCGAGGATAGGCTCGCCACTCTCGCCGCCGGACTCAAGCCCGCGCCAAGCGAAACCAGCTGACAGCCGCCCACCCAACGAATGGCTCGAGGCTGACCACCGGTTCGCTCGCAGATCTTGGGCTCGACGAGCGCCTACCGGATCCAACCCGTTACTGCTCCAATGTCCATTCCGGCTCCGAGACCGCTCGCTGCTGCTCCGCGCCGCCGCTGCCGCCTGGAGCAGCAGTCGCTGCTCTCATACCTCTTTGTTCATGGCTCCGGTGTCTCACCCGACCGAGACGGGCCCGCGATCAGAGCCGAGCGGTCAAGCGGTCCAACCAGCATCGACCTCGTCGGGAAACACGGTCATCCAGTAGTCAGGTAGGATGTCCTTCAGAGGCTTCCAGACGACAAGCGTTGGATCGTCAACGTCAGCGACTGCGACGAGCACAGCGGGACCATGAGCGGCAAGGCGCTCCCGGCAAACGCCGCAGGGGCTGAGAACCAGTGTCCTGCCGCCCGGTTCTCGATGAAGACAGACCGACGCCCGGATGGATCTACCTAGCCGAAATGCGGCGCAGTAGGGCTCGATCTCATGGCAAACCTGGACGGAGGAGTTGATCGCCTCAGGGGCTGTGCCCGTCACGATCGTTCCGTCGTCGAGCAGCATCGCCGCTGCACCGTGATGACCGTCGTCATCGAAACGGCCACCGATCAGCACCCGGCAAGCCTCGACCGTTGCAGCAAGCTCTGTCTCTTCCACAGGAGCGATCTTACGGGTGTGGCTTGCCACACACCCACTCGGTCGTCGTACTCGGAGAAGGCGAATCCGCTGGCCGGTTGCCGCCCCCCCACGAGACACCTGCATCGTCGCCGACGGGGCTAGACCCGATCAACTGCTGCTTTTCGCTGCCAGCCTCCAAAGGCAGCAGCGTGACACGCCTCAACGAGGCGGCTCGACCAACGTTTAGCCCTCTGGAGACTGGTCAGGTCAGATCCGCTGCACCGAGAGCCGCTTCGAGAGCACATCCATCCCGGTGACCGTTGCGGCTTGAGCCACAACACTCAGGACAGACTCCCCGCGACTTCAGGGGTGCCAGGCCGCTCCATTGTGCTCTGCGAGCAGCCGACGCATCTCCGCGTTTTGACCAAGCACTCGCTCGGTCTCCGCGGGACTCAGAACTACGTCATTGTGAGACATGCGACAAGCCTACTCTCGCCGGCCTCTGGCTCAGACGCCTGCTTCGTCGCCAACGGGGTTACCTGGGTCCGGCTGCTGCTTCTCGCCTCGGGTCGACCGAAGCAGAAGCGGAGCGTCCTCGGTTGCACAGCGTTGTCCTACCGTACGTGCTGGATCGACCCTTTGGGCAAAAAAGAGAGAGCAGTCCACCTCCCCCTCCTGCCAGCCCGAGGGCTCGGCAGGAGGGTCGTCAGAGTGTGCGAGTTAGGCGGCTTCGCTGATTTGCCCCTCGTCGAGGGCGAGCTCATCGAGGTCGGAGGCTGCTCGGTGGGCGTCAAGGTCGACGGTGGTTTCGACGTGCTCGTCTTTGAGGAAGGCATCGCGGTTGAGCGCGACGAGCGCGGGTGAGAGCATCGGTCGCATGAACTGCCACACGGCAGCGCGCAGCGTGTTGTCGCCGCCGGGAAGCGCGTCGCGGAGCTGGCGCGCGACGCGTTCTGTGCCGAGCGCCTTGGTGCGGGTCACGCCGGCTGGGTCGAGCATGAACGCGGCCGCCCATCGGGCGGTGAGCTGGGCGATGCCCCGTAGCGGGTCGGGGTCGTTGAGCGCGCGCCGCAGCTCCGCCTCGGCGATCGCGTCGACCTGGCGCGGCTCGTGGCGGCCGGTGTCGCCGACGGGCTGCTGGCGCTCGGGGTCGGTCCAGCCGGCGCCGTAGGCGATCAGCTCGCGGTAGTGGCGTACGAGTAGCCGACAGACGATCTCAGTGAGCGCGCGAAGCTGGGCGTCTGACGGGTCGATCAGACGCGCGCGGACATCGCGCCCGAGGCCGAGGTTGCTCCGGGTGGCGGCGGCGTGCCGGGCTCGCGCTTGCGCCCGGCGCTGCTCGTCCGCGGTCGCCGCGTCGCGGAGCTCGTCGTCGTTGACGCGGGCACCGGCGAAGTAGGCATCCTCGCGGGCCGGCGTCGTGTCGCCTTCGCCAATGTGTTCATGGACTAGGTCGAGCATGAACGCCGGGTCGACGACCCAGATCCCAGCGGCGAAGTCCTGCCCGCGGTCGTGGACGTAGGCGTAGCGGCAGTTGCGGGCTCGGTCGCGCACGTCGCCGGTGATGCGGATCTTCAGCGCCCTGGCCTTTGCCCGGGCGGCGAGGGTGTCGAGCTCTGCGTCGAGGCGCTCGGGCGGGCAGCCGAGAATGTTCGCGATCTGGCGCTGACCCTCGGTGTCGAGGTGCTCGCGGGCATGAGCGATCTGTTCTGCCGCGTCGAGCATGGCGCCGTCGTCGATCCGGATCGCATACGTGTGCTCGTCCTCGACGACGGTGCGGTGCACGAACGCGCCGAGGTCCTGCAGCGCCTTGTCGTGCAAGTCGGTGCTGGTGATCCGCTTCGCGACCGCGTCTGTGAGCTGGGGTGCGATCTCGTGCATGTCGGCGAGGCGGTTGGCCATCGTGACCGAGATCTGCTCGCCTGTCGGGCGCTCGGCGACGCGGGCTCGGATCGGGCCGGGGAGGGCGAGCTGGCGGCGCAGGTTGTGCGCGCGCTTGGGCGAGATGCCGAGGTCGGCGCAGACGGCGGCGATCCGGTCGGGCTCGGGTAGCCCGACACGGGCCTCCCAGCAGTCGCGCAGCTGCTCCTGCTGGTCAACGAGCGACAAGCTCTCGCGCTGGTTGGCCTGCGCCTGGATGCGGCGGATCTCATCCACGCCCGGCTGATGATCGAGGAGCAGGACGATCAGGCTCTGGACCGGCGCGAGTCCCTCATAGCCATCGGTGCCCGCGAGCTCGCCGCTAGTTTTGGCCGCGAGCAGGCGGCGCTGTCCGTCGTAGATCACGGTCCTGGGGTGGCTCGGGTCGGGTCGGTGGCCGATGCACGGTACGAGCTGGCCGGTGCGCATCAGCATGCCAGCGAGGCGCTCGATCCCTTCGCGGGCGATCTCTCGGCGCGCGTTACGAGCGAGCTCGAGCGCGTCGAGCGCGACCCGCTCGATTCGCCCGTCGGGGGGAGTCTTCGCGACGGTCGTGACGTCGAACAGAGCGGGGCAGGGCAGCAGAGCAGAGTTCGGTGTTTGCATCAGATTGCTTCCTTTCGAGAGAGGGTTGGGTCAGCGGCCGCGCGGTCGGCGGGGCCGGGCGGCAAGCGCGGCGACGGTGTCGGCCGCGATCTGGTCAAGCGCCTGTGCGGGGTCGGTGATCACGGTGATCCGCTCGCACTGCACCGACAGCGGCGCGATCCCGATGCTGAGATGGATCGTCGGCACGCCGAGCTCGGCCAGCCGGCGGATCCGTTCGACGCCCGCTCGGGTGTCGGACCAGCCGCCGTCTGAGAGGACGTAGACGAACCGCGGGCGCCGCAGGTTGGTCATCTCGAGCTGGTCGGAGACGAGCTCGATCGCGTCGCCGGCGAACGCGGTGCCGCCGCCGGTCCGGATGCCCGGCACGAGCCGAAGCGGCCGGGTGCCGTCGGACAGCAGCGTGGCGCGGTAACCGAACAGTGCTGTGGCGCACCGCCCGCCGATCTGGCGTAGCCCGTCGGTGAGGATCCACGCGATCGGCCCGAGCGCGTACTCGTAGCTGCCCATCGACCCGGAGGTGTCGATGATCAGCCCGACGTGCGGCTGCTGGATCGGCGCTGACACCTGGCGGGTGACGCGCCATGGGTGGGTGCTGACCGGCCGTCCGGCGGCCTGCTGCGCGCGGCCACGGGCGTAGGCGCGACCGTCGAACCGCCCGCCCGGGGTGCGCTTGTCGATCTGACGCGTCCCGTGAGTGATCGCCTGGCGCAGGCGGTTGGCGTAGCGGCGGGCGTGCTGCACCTCGTCCGGGAACGGGGGCCGGTCGACGCCGCGGTCCGGCAGTCGGCCGGTCGCCAGCCCGGTCCCACGCCCATGCCCAAGCTCACTCACCCGCTCGTTTCCGGCCGTGGCGTTGGCGAGCACCTGCTGCAGGTCGACATCCTTCTCGTGCTGCTCGAGCTGCCCGTCTCGCGCGGTCGCGATCGCCTGCTTCAACGCGTCGGCGAGCGACCCTGCCCCCAGCGCGCCACCACAGTCGATGCCGTCTGCTTCGCCGGAGTCGGCCTCTCCCCCGCCTTCACCGGATCCTGCGGGCCCGCCGGTCGCGCCGGGGCTCGTTTGCGGGTCGGGCTCGCCGACGATTCGTCGGTACTCGCGGGCGGCTTCGTCGGGGCGGTCAAGCTCGCCGTCGCCGATCCAGATCACCTTGGCGTAGAGGTCATCGAGCGCCCGGAGGTCTTCGTCGCCGAGCACAGCCCGCCATACGACGCGGAGCGGGTGAAGCGTGGCCGGCTCGAGGATCCCGTAGTGGGTGCGGGCCTGCAGGTAGACGCTCGCGCGAGCGGCGAGATCGCGCGTCACCGACAGCCCGGCGACCGCCGCGCTCGACATCTGCTCGGCGAACGCGGGCAGGATCACGTCTGTCACGGCTGCCTGCAACGCGCGACGCACGAACCGGCCGCGCAGCGAGTCGGGCGCGAACTCGCGGACGCCGTGGGCTTCCATCCGCGGCTCTTCGAGCAGCCGCCGGTCGACCGCGAGCTGCCGGTCGTCCGGGTCCTCGGAGTTCGACAGCTCGATGTCGTGCTCGATCGCCCAGCGCTTGGTGTGCTTGGCGTGCAGCGTCTCGTGTAGTGCGACCCCGAAGCAGCGAAGGATCGCCCGCTGGTCGAGCATCCCGGCGGCGATCGCCGCGCGGGAACCGAGCAACGTCTCGGAGTCCAGGTAGACCGTGCGGGAGTGGATCTCGATGTGACCGGGGTCTGACAGGCCTGGGCCGATCAGCGCCCACACCGGATACAGCCGCTGCAGCACGAGTGTCCAGTGCTCTGAGAGGTCCTGGTAAACGGGGTCAAGGCGGCCGCGCTGCGCGGCGGCGCGGTGCAGCTGCTGCACGAACACCGCCGGCCGGCCATCTCGGGTCGGGGTGGCGCGCGTCACGAGGTCACCGCCCGCGGATAGCCGTTCAGGTGCGGCAGCCCGCTGCTCGCCGAGACCCGCAGACGGCCGTAGCCGGCCTGGTCGAGCATCCGACACGCCGCCGCCGCCTCGGCCTCCTGGATCTTCCCGGCCTGGACCTGCTCGTGCAGGTTCGAGGCGAAGAAGGCGATCGCCGCGCGCTCACCGACCCGCACGACCATCCGCCACAGCGATTCGATGTCACGGAACTGCGGCGTCCAGGTGAGCCCGTCCTCGGCGGCAATCCGCTGGCGATCGAGCCGCATCGCCTCGGCGACCAGCGATTGAGGCGCGCCGAGCTGCGCGAGCGCCGCCCAGTTGCTCGTCACCTCGAGCGTCGCGGGGAACCGCGAATGCCACGCGCCGGGGATGTCGGTCGCGCCGAGCAGCCCCGGGTTGTAGGCGAGCAGGACCGCGAACCCAGGCCGGGCGACGACCGTCTCCCCCGTCGCAGCCAGATACAGCGTGAGGCGGCCGTCAAGGGTGGCGTTGATCGAGAGCAGCGCGACGTCGCGGGCGGTGTTGACCTCGTCGATCATCACCACCCAGCCCTCGCGCATCGCCTGCACGAACGCCGAGTCGACCAGCGCCACCTGCCCCCCGCTTCCGGCGACCGGCACATAGTCGTAGCGAAAGAAGAACTCGTCAGACGACGGACCGGGCTGCAGCTCGACGAACCCGTAGAACGGGGAGCCGTGCCGCTCAGCGACCTGACGACCGCGGCCGGTCCAGAGGCGATAGGCGATCGCGCGGGCGATCTGGCTCTTGCCCGCGCCGGGCGGGCCGATCAGCCGTAGGAACGTCGACTGGGCCGGGTCCTGCATGTCGAGCAGCGCCAAAGCGAGCTCGTCGATTGGCTGGCCGTGCAGGCACGGCGGGTAGATCCGCTTGCCGTCGGGCAGCAGGATCGGATCGCCGACCGTCTCGAGCTCAAGCGGCGCGGCGGGGTCTGGCGCGAGGTCTCCCTCGGCGGCCACCCCGTCGATTTGCGACAGGGCAGCGGTGATTGCACTCATGTGCGTCTCCTTCGAGAGAAGTGATCACTTATGTGGGAGCGCCCGCCAAACCGGGGGCGCTCGCCAATGTGGGTTCTACGGGCGGGGTTGGAGCGTCAGGTGCGAAGCCCACGCGGCAGCGGGGGCGCTGTGAGCACGCGGACCGGCTCACCTTCGATGCTGAGACCGCGGAGTCCGGCCACGAACAGGCACAGGCACAGCGATCTCCTCCGCGCGGCTGACGCGTACAGGATCCCCTGAGCGCCCTCCAGCGCGAGCTGCTGGCCGACATCCTGGAAGGCAGCCCACTGCGCCTGCGACTGGTTCATTCGTGGCAGCCCGAAGCCGCGGCGTGCGCTCTCCCGCCTGAGGTCGGCGACTCGCGCCAGATCGATGCGGACGTGGTGCAGGTCCCGCGGGAAGACCTGGTCGGGCCTGAGCCCGCGCTCCGCCAAGCCTCGATACAGCTCGGCCCAGGCCGTCGCGTCGCCGTCGGCGAAGTATGCGGCCGGGGTCTCGGCGCGCTGCCATCGTGCATCGCCGCCAAGCAGCTCGTCACCACGCACGCCAGGGCGGCTCTGCCTGGCCCAGGTACCGACGATCGGCACCCAGGCGACATTGGCTCCCATAGCCCTACGTGAAGCCGCCGGCCGAGAGCCACAGCGCGATGTCCATCACGCGCTGGTAGCCGCCGGCCGCGATCACGTCCGCGGGCGCTTCGCCCTCGAGCGCCGGAACATCCTGCCCCAGCCATTCCGGGATACCGTCCGGGTGGATGTTCAGCGCCATCTCCTCGACGACGGCAATCAGCTCAGCCAACCGGTTCGCCTTGACCCCCGTCGGTGCGGCCTTGCGCTCAATCCATTGACGCACTGTCGTCAGCTCCGCTCCGGTTGCCCGAGCGACATCCTCCTCGGACACGGCGACCCGGGCGCGCAGGTGGTTGAGCTGATCGGCCAGCGCGATCGTGCCGATGCTTGTGGCTGCGGACGTAGCCATGAGAGGCAATGTAGCGCCCATGGTTCTCGCCATCTAATCCTCCTTCTCTGTTTGTTGTGTTGATAGTGCGCGCCCTCGGCCCGGGGTACCTCAGCCGCCGAACACGCTGGCCGCGACCCGCAACCGGGCGGCGGTGGCGGCGTATCCGGCGTCGTCCTTGCTGTCTGCGACCTGGCCGGTGATCTCTGAGAGCTGCGTGGCGACGGTGCTCTGCGCCGCGCCGACGCCTTCGAATGAGTCGAGGATCTGGTGGTGCTCGGCGCCGCGGGCAGCGAGTACCGACACGACGTGCTCGATCCCCCCACGCCGGATGTACGGAATGTAGGTCTGCACGTGCCCGCGCGCGGCGCCGGGCCTAGCGGCGCGGCCGACGCGCTGCTCGAGCCCGCTTGGCAGCCACGGGAGATCGAGGTGGCAGAGCACGGAGGCGTTCTGGAGGTTGTGTCCCTCGTGCCCGATCCGTGACAGGCACAGCACCGGGAACTCGCCGGCGGTGAACCGCCGCTTGAGCGCCTCGAACTCCGCGTTGGTGATGCTGCCGTCGGCGACGTGCGCCTCGACGCCGTGGCGCTCGCGCAGCGTCCGCGCGAGCTGGCGCAGGCACCACACCCGCTCGCCGAACACGATCACCTGCTCCTCCGCGGCCACGCCGGCGAGCGTCTGGGCGGTGACGCCGCGCAGCAGCGGCAGCCCGTCTCCTCCCCCCCGGATCGCCTCGGCCACGAGCCCCTGCCGAACCAGCGCGGTCGCGAGCGCAGCCTTCGAATGGGTCAGCGTCTCAGGGTCGACGCTCGCGTCGACGAAAACGCCGACGTTGCCAAGCACGACGCCCTGGGCGCGTGCCAGCTCCGCGAGCGCGTGCTTGAACAGGTCGCTCCCTGATTCGAGCGATTTGAGCTCGCGCAGGACTCCGAGCAGCCGCCGATACGCTTCCTGGCCGCCGCGGCGGATCGCGTCGAGCAGCTCAGCGAGCGCAGGGTCCGGGTCGAGCGCGAGCGGCTGCGCCGGGCGGACCTCGGGCATCCAGGCCTGCATGTCGCGGCGGGTGACCCGCACCAGGTGTGGCCCATAGTTGACGCGCAGCCGGTGGGCGTGGATCTCGTCCATCAGATCGCCGGCTTCGCGGGTGTTCAGCCGCTCGGTGATCATCGCCCGATCCCCGACCGCAAGGCCGACGAGCACGTCGAGGTGCTCGGCGCTCTTGCCGCGCGGCGTCGCGGTCAGCAGCCAGCAGTCAGCGACGGATCCGAAGCGGAGTTGGGCGAGTGCCTGGTGCGCTTCGGTGGCGGGGTTGGCGTAGCGGAGCGCCTCGTCGGCGATCAGCAGGTGCCACGGGATCGTCTGCAGGTCGGACGGGTAGCGGTCAAGCACGCTGTTCGGGACGAGCGCCACTCCGGGCCGGTCCCCAAGCTCGCGGTCGAAGGACCGGATCTGCCCGGCGATCTGCCGATCGTCGCAGAGCACGAGCAGCTGAAGGTTCGGCGCCAGCGGCGGGAGGCCGCGACCCGGCGCCCCGTGGGCGAGCTCCTCGCACCACTGACCGAGCAGCCTGCCCTCGGCCACGACGAGCCCGCGGAACCGCGGCTGGGCCGAGGCGCGGTGCGCGAGCGCCCGGCCCGAGCTGATCGTCTTGCCGGTGCCGACCGCGGACGCGTCGACGCCCGAGCCGACGACCTTCAATGCCGCCATCTCGCGCTGGCGTCCGAGCAGCACCGGGTCGTCGGCCAGCGGCCGCGCGAGCGTCATCCGCACGACTTGCCGCGCGCCGGCCGCGAGCGTCACCTTCGCCCTTGCGCGTTTGAGCGCGCGCAGCTCTGAGAGCGCCTGCTCGGCCACCAGCCGGCGGGTCGCCGCCGAGACGCCGTCGGAGGTGGTGATCGTGAGCATCCCTGGCCGGCCCTTCATCCGCCCGACCCGGACGGTGTCCTTCAGCTGGCCGGCGGCCTCGGTCGAGAGCAGCAGCGGCAGTCCGGCGTCGACCGCCGTCTGCACCGCCTCGCCGAGATCCATCACCGCGCTCGGGCGCGCGTATTGCTCCTCGCGCGGCGCCGAGCCGAGCCGCCGCTGCGTGAACCCGCGCCCGGGGAACGTCAGCACCCGGAGCTCGAGCTCGGCCGTGCTCGTGCCGTCGGCGCCCTTGTAGGAGCGGCGGTGCACCGCGAGCCGCCCCCAACGGTCGCGCTTGTCGCGCGGCACACCCGGGCTGATCGCCGTCCGCAACTCGCGTGAGAGCTCCTGCGCGAGCTGCCCGGCGGAGTCCAGGCACTCCCTCGGCCCGGCATGCAACGTGTGCACGTTGATCCGCTCGAGCATCGCCTCGCGGCTGCCGATCGGCAGCACCGCCGAGCGCAGATCGCGCTCGAGCCGTCCGCCGAGCTCGGCGAGCAACCGGATCGTGTCGAGCGCGAGCACCGGCACCAGCTGCCAGCCGTCACTTGACCCGAGCGCCGGCACGACGAACACGCCGACCGGCCGCTTGACCGTATCCACGCTGCCGAGCTGCTCGCCGGCGAGCGACAGCCAGGTGTCCGAGCCGATTCGCCAGCAGCGCAGGTCCGTGGCGTCGAACTGGTCGGGGTGGGCCAGCACCCACCGCGACAGATCGTCCGCGCGATCGCCCTCAAGCCCGAGCGGGCGAGCGAGCGCGCGCCGCTGGTCGAGCGGATACGCCCAGACCGTCGGATCCTCGAGGGCGATCGGCAAGCTCTCATGCGCTCGGCGCAACGCCTCGTCGAGTTTGCTCGCCGGGATCGTGACGACGCTCCAATCCAGCCCGGCGTTGCGGTCGGCCTGGGCCTGCCCGTCGATCAGCGCACCGAGCGCGGCGGATGTGAGTCGGGTCGCACTGACCTTCCCCTGGCCGTGGCGGTGCAGCACAGCCTGGGCGTGTGCGTCGCGGCTGCGCCAGACGTCCGGGTCGTTGGGGTCGACCGGCTGGTTGGCGGCCAGTCGCTCGAGCGCGCGAGCGGTCAGCTGCTCGAGCGCGCGGTTCCAGCGAGGAAAGCACCGCTGCAGCTGCGCGCTGGCGTCCGTTGCCTGGGCGCGAGCCTCCAGTCGCTCGCGCTCAAGCGTGCGCTGGTCGGGGGAAGCACACCAGCCGCCCCTGACTTCGCGCAACCGCAGATACGTGTCCGCCGCCGGGATGGCGGCGGCGGGAGATGAGTTCGTCATGCAGGTCTCCGTGTCAGACCGTTCTATGGAGCGCACCAGGCGCGGTGCGCAAAGGAAGTACGGCCGCCCCAGGAGGCGGCCTGTGCTGTGTGTTTGCCCGCTCGGCTCTCAGCTCACCGTATGTGGCATTGACGAGCCGTCAGCCGTGAGCGGAGCGACCCCCGCCGTGGTCGGGTCGGCGGCGCCGAGTTCTCGTTCGGGTTTGCCAATCAGAACGGCAGATCCTCGGCGCTCGCCGCTTCCCCGTCGCCCGGCGCCGACACAGATGCCAGCTCGCGGTCGCCGCTGATCGCCGCCGCGCCGTCCGTTTTGTTCTGCTCCCCGGCCTCCGCGGCGGTAGCCGGTGGCGTGGAGCGGCCGCCCTCGAACACCACCTGCCGAGCGCGGAATGTCACCGCCTCGCGCTTGGAGTCGTGCTGGTCAGTCCACTCGCGCCAGTCAAGCTCGGCGTCCACGACGACGCGCGACCCCTTGCTCAGGTACTGCGCGCATGGTCGCGCCTGGGCGCCGTAGACCTCGACGGTGAAGTAGTTCGTCTTCTCGATCCACTCCTCGCCGCTTCGTCGACGCGTCGTGGTCGCCACCCGCAGGCGGGCGACGTCGGTGCCTGAGGGCAGGTTGCGCAGCTCCACGTCGCGGGTGAGATTTCCCGACAGTGCTGCTGTGGCGATATCACGCATGCGGCTGCTCCTTAAGAGGCGGTTGTGTCTGTTAGGTACTGAGCTGTCGCTCAGGGATCTCGGCCACACGGCCGCCGGATCGGACCCTGATCGGCTGCGACGCCGTCGCTTGCCCACGGCGCCCGGGCTCCGCGAGAGTGCTTCGTCCGTGCCGGCGGGTTAGATTCACCGGATCTCACGCAGGCGTCGACGATTGGAGAACCTCTTGCCCCTGACCCAAATACAACTCATCGCTGCGGTCGCGGACCGGGCACAGCTCAGCAGAGCTGACGCCAAGCGCGTACTGACCGCCCTGGACGATGTCGTGTTACAGGAGCTCGGTAATGCCCAGAAGGTCCGCATCGGGGGTCTGGTGCAGTTGACGGTACGGGTCAAGCCGGCGCAGAAGAAACGCAAGGGACGCAACCCGGCAACGGGCGAGGAGATCGACATCGCGGCCAAGCCGGCGAGCGTCGATCTGCGGGCGCGTCCGCTGGCCAAGGCCAAGGCGGGTCTGCCATCGGTGCAAAAGGCGCGCCGTCGGCTGGCTGCCTGAGCCGGCCAAGCCCCCTCCCCTCGGTCGTGCACTACTACGTCGACAGTATCCGAGACGCTGGTTGCGGGCGTGACCAGCCGCCGCATGTGCCCGGGCACGTGACCGTCACCAGCAGCTTGATTACAACCGTTGCTTCCCGCGGGCGCCCATTCACACGCGGCGGCACTGTGTCGGCGACGGTTGGATCGATTTCGGAGTTTGACCGGGCAGCGCCCGCTACCGGTAACCACGGCGAGCGGGTTCTCTGCCGACTCCCGTCACGGTCCCCGGGAGGGACGGTAAGCGGCTGCCGCAGAGTCAAACCTCTACACCCCGGCCCCGCCAGGGCAGCTGGCCCATGCCTCGCAGTACCGGGCGCTGCACTTCCATCCGCCCGGGTCGGCAAATCCCCAGGGCTCGTCGGGACCGAACCGTTCGTAGTTCGTGACGATCTGTGAAGCGACTTGCGCGATGCGGACAAGCGCGCCGCGCAGCTGTCCCATTGATCTGCTGGTGGTCACCAGCGACGCGCTCATCTCCTTCCGCCGCGGCCCGGGCTTGGCAATCTGCGCGAAGCAAAACTGCGCCGCGGGATCGCCCTCCAGCCAGCGCCCGGCGAGGTACACGGCCGGCTGGAAGTCGTGGTCAGCCTTGTACTGGCTCAGCGGCGTGGTCTTGACCTTGTAATCGACGACCGCCGGCACGAGCTCACCGGCATCCGCCCTCCGGGTCTCGAGATCGAGGTAGCAGAGCACGCTCCACTCGAGCCCGGGCGCGATGGTGTACTCGACCTTGCGCTGGACGGCGACCGGCTCGCCGAGGTGTGGGGTCAGCTCGCTGTAGGTGAGCTCGACGGCGTCGAGGCCGAGCTTGAATGCGCTGTCCTCACGCAGGTCGGCCTCCCAGGCGATCCCGAGTTGCTCGCGCTCGGCCTCGGCGCCAGCTTTCCAGCGATCCCAGAAAGCGTCCTTGAGCTGCTCGACGGAAAGGTGCTCGCCATGGTCGAGGATGTGGCGGTAGTAGAGCGTGATCGCGTCGTCGACCTGGCGGCCGAGGAACATCGATCCGCTTGGCGCGGTCTTCTCGCCGAGGATGTAGCGCCGGCGCCAGTCCTCCGGGCAGGACGAAGCGGTTGTAGGAGGAGTGAGAGAGGTGCTGGAGCGGTTGGCCGTCGTAGCGGGGCGGCAATTGGCGGGGGATCTGGATCCTGGCGGCGAGCTGCGCTGCGCTCAATGCGGTGGCGGCGGGCTGGGTGCCCGCCGCCGTAATCTCGATCGCGCTCATCACGCGGCCGCCGGTCCGAGGTCGCCGAAGTCGACGGTGACGACCTCACCGCGGCCGTTGCCGTTCGCGGCGGGCGTCTCGGCGGCCTGCTCGGCGGCGGGTTGGGCGGCTTGGTCGGCGACCTCGCCCTGGCCGATTCCGGTCTCGGGCTCGCCGTGGGCGAGGATCGCGCCGAGGTCGCGGCGGACCGCCTCGGTGCTCATCCGCGTCCGGTAGCCGTGGCGCAGCCACTGCTCGGTCTCCGGCGAGAGGATGAGCAGGTCACTCTTGCCCGAGCGACGGATCGCCTGTACCTGCTTGGCGTTCGGGCCGATCGGCAGCACGACCGCCTCCAGCGACGTGTAGAGGTAGGCGCCAATCCCGACGGCGACACCAGCGCGCTTACGCGCGTCGGAGTACAGCGCCTTCAGGCCAGCGAACGAGCCGGAGTCCATCTCGCCGAGATCCTCGTAGACCGCCTCGACGTCCGGGCCGGCGGCCTCGACCGGGAGCGTGACGATCAGCCGGCAGGCGAGATACACCTTTCTCGTGCCGCCGGGGACGAGCTCGGCCGGGACGGGCTGGAACTGCTGGCGCCAGCGGCCGGGGACGACCGCGTTCAGCCGCTGAACGACGGACTGCGCGCCAAGGTACGCGGCGACCTGCGCGCCGGCATACGGCTCGCCCTTGTATGGGACCTTGGTCATCGCGCGAAAGCCGATCGCGCCGGGCGCAAAGGGGCGACGGAACAGGACCGCCGCCTCGGCGTGGGTGCGGGCGGGCGTGTGGATGGTCTGGGTGGGTGAAGACATGTTGAGTCCTCCCATTCGGGATGGATTGACGTTTGATCCGCGCCGTAGCGGCGCGGGGGTGATGTATGCCGTGGTCTGACGGCTAGGCGCGGGGCTCGAGCAGCTCGTCGAGCAGCTCGCGCAGCGGCGAGTTTTCGCCGCGGTGGCTGGCGCGAGCGGCGTCGATGTTGCGCTCGCGCTCCAGTCGCTGCCACGCGAGCCGGTAGCCCGCGTCGCGTGACAGTTGGCCGAGGAACGCGCGCTGGGCCCGCCCGTTCCCTTCTCGGAACGGATGCGCCGCGTTTAGCTCGGCGTGGTAGTGAGTAAGCCGGCCCAAAACGCCTCACGTAGGAGCTCTCGGAGATGAGCCTCGGCTGCTAGCTCGGCGAACACGCCCTGCAGATACGCCTCGAGGTGCTCGGGCAACGCGAACAGGCTGTCGTCCTTGGCGATCGCGACCGAGCGCGGCTCTCCTGCCCACGTGTAGATGTCGCCGAAGATCCGGCGGTGAAATGCCCTGAGGTGCGTGAGGTCATACGCGCCTGGCAGCGGCGTTCGTTCGAGCTGCGCGATCAGGATTGAGGTCTGCTCGGCCTCAATCCGCTCAAGCTCGTCCGGATCACGGATGCCCAGCCAGTTGCGCAGGCAGCTCGTGCCCGGGTAGACGTACGGGTCAGCTGGCAACGCGGCTAGGCGGCGCGAGAGCCAGACAGCAGCTCCGCCACCGTCAGCGAACGGTCGGCCAGCAGCTTAAGTCTTGCCTGCTCAAGCCCGGCGTCGGTGATCTCGCCGCGGGCCCAGGCTTCGAGCAGCGGTCCGGCCCTGCCCGGGTCAAGCCCCTCCGCCCGCACCGATCCGACCGCGTCAGCCGCGGCGTCGCCGCGCGTCGGCGCTGGGATCGCGGGAGCTGTGCGGGGCTCACTCACTTCGTTAAGTCTACGGTGCAAGTTGCTCCTTGCTTCGGATTCGGTGACAGACGGTGACGTTCGCTCCCGTCAGGCGGCCAGCGAAGTTGGTGTCTGGTAAAGCCCGGCTTCGGCAAGGAAGCGGGACGGACCGCCGGTCTCCCGGCGCCCGCGTTCGGCGACGTGGGTGATCAGCAGCCGGTCCTTCGCGCGGGTGGCAGCGACGTAGAACAGCCTGCGCTCCTCGGCGAGCCGTTCGGGATCGGGCGAGGACAGCGACCGCCACGAGGGCAGCAGCTGCTCCTCGCATGCCAGCAGTGCCACGAGTTGGGCTTCGGTGCCCTTGGCCCGGTGGATCGTCGAAACGGTGATTCGCCGGTCGCTGGCCGCGTCAACCTCTGCGGCGTGCAGCCCTGCGGCGTGCTCAAGCAGGCCGGTCAGGGTCGCGTGCTCGTGCTGTTCCTCGTAGGCCTGGGCGGCGCGGCACAGCGAGCGCAGGTCTTCAAGCACCCGCTCGGCGTCACGGCGCCGTTCCGGATCCGGGGTGTGGTCGCGTTGGTGCTGGTAGTGGCGGACCAGGCCGCCGGGCAGCGTCACCGTGGCGATCGCCGTGTGCCCGAGCGACCGTCCCGCCTCGAGCTCTCCGCGGACGTGCTGGAGCCCGGTTCCGAACTGGATCAGACGATCGCGTGCGGCCTGGGTACGCACGGCGTCCAGCTGATCGGCATCAGCGCTGGCGGTGATCAGGTCGCCGCCGTGGCGCTCGCGCGCCCACGCGACCAGCTGGGTGACGGTCGCGGCGCCGACTCCGCGGCGCGGGGAGCTGACGGCGCGCCTCAGCGCCTGCGCGTCGACGGGGTTCCGGATCAGCGTCAGGTAGGCGAGCGCGTCGCGAACCTCGCTGCGCTCATACAGCCCGAGCGAGCCCAGCACGCGGTGCGCGATCCCGGCGTGCGCAAGCGCGCGCTGCAGCGGCTCGGTCGCGTACCCCGTCCGAGCGAGCGCGAGGATCTCAGTCGGCGGCAAACCTGCCGCGAGCGCGTCAGCGATCTGCCCCGCAACCCAGTGCGCCTCGGCGTACTCGTTGGAGAGCGCCACGACCCGGACGTCACCGCCGGGGCCGCGCATCGCGATCAGCGCCTTCGGCGCGCGCCGCTCGTTATGGGCGACGCAGCTTGCGGCGGCGTCGAGGATCTCCGCGCGCGAGCGGAAGTTCCGCCCCAGCACGATCCGCTCGTGGGCCGGATGGCGCTCCTCAAAGCACAGCAGGTGCCGCGGATCGGCGTGCCGCCAGCCGTGGATAACCTGGTCGTCGTCGCCGCAAACGCACAGGTTGCCGTCCGGGCCAGCGAGGAGGTCGACAAGCGTTGCCTGCGCGTGGCTGGTGTCCTGAAACTCGTCGGCCAACAGCCACCGCCACCGCTGCCGAAGCCACGCGAGCCGGTGCGGTTGCTCACCCAACAGCCTCACCGCGAACGCCAGCAGGTCGTCGAACTCAAACGCGTTGCAGCGCCGCAGCTCTGACTCGCATTCGCGCCACACCTCCGCGATCAGCGGCGCGCCTGGATGCACCGCGGACCGCTCATATCCCTCGGGCGACAGCAGCCGGTTCTTCGCGCGCGAGATCTCCGCCAGCACTTCGGCGCTTGCCGGCTGTCCGTAGTCGGCGAGCGCCCGTTGGATCTGCCCACGGTCGGCGTCGGACAGCAGCCAGTCGATCACCCGCCGCATGTCGGCCTGGTCATAGATCGTGTAGCACTCGGTGCGCCCAAACACGCTCGCGTGCTCGCGCAACAGTCGCGCGCACACCGAGTGAAACGTCGCCGCGGTCACGCCACGCGCAACGGTTTCGCCGAGCAGATCGGCGAGCCGCAGCCGCAGCTCGCCGGCGGCGCGGACGCTGAACGTGACCGCGAGGATCTCCCACGGCTGCGCCCGCCCGCTCGCAAGCAGATAGGCGGCACGATGGGTCAGGGTGCGGGTCTTGCCGGCGCCCGGTCCGGCGAGCAGCAGCAGCGGGCCTGCACCGTGCGTGACGGCTTGCGCCTGCTCGGGGGTCAACCCGGCGAGCAGGCGCTCGGTTCCGGGCGGCGCGTGATCGCGCACACCCGGGTCGGCCTGGGTCATAGTGGCCTCCTTGAGGTAGGTGTTTGTGGTGACGGGGCTCAGGGCGCCCGCGCCAAAGGCGCCGCTAGAGCTGGGGATGGGCGAGCGCTTTGAGCGGCGCGCCGCGGCTCAGCGGCGTTCGGTGCGGTGCGCTGGGGCGCCGCGGGCGAGCGTGCGTCCGGCCGGGCCGACGCGCGGTGCCGGCCGCAGCGCAACCGTGCGCTGTCCGCCGGCGATCGGACAGGTCCAGCGAGCCTCGTCGGCCGGTAGTGGCTCGCCGCGCCCGAGGAGCAGCGCCACGAGCATCAGCGCCTCGTCGCGCGGCTGAGGCGGGCTCTGGTAACTGACATCCCCGCGTCCGGCGAGGATGAGGTTGACCGCATCCTTGATCTCCACGACGACGAGCTCGTGAGCGGATGGCCCGCGGTCGTTGGCGTTCAATGCGCCGGTCATGACACCGGCCTCAAGACCTCGGCCACACGCCCGTTGCGCGCGCGGCTCTTGCGCCAGATCGCCAGGACTTCGCGCGCCTTGACCACGTGGTAGGTCACGCGGCTGTCGATCGGCTGCACGTCGAGCTCGCGCTCGCGGCGGCCGATCACGATCGCGTAAAACCGCCGGCCCTTACGGTCAGCCAGGATGATGTCCCCGGCCTTCACAGCGCCGAGGGTCATCGCAGATCCTCCTTCAGATAGAGCCCGTGCCGGTGACCGCGCCGGGCCTCCTGGACGACCTCGTCGAGCTCGACGTCGCACAGCGCGAGCCCCTCGGCCGCCTTGCCGAGCGCGTGGCCGAGCTTCTCGGTCGCGTACACCGGCTCGGGTCCGTTTAGCTGCACCCGCTGGGCCATGTCCGTGATCACGTCGGCCGCGTCAAGCAACGCGTCGCCGATGCCGTACCGCTTTCGTGCCCGGGTGGCCGGCGTAACTCGTGTGTTCATGCTTCTCACTCCTTCGCTGGTTCTGGTGGTCGGTCGGGCAGATCGCCGAACACGTCGATCACGTACGCGCGGGCGCGCTTGAACGCGTCGCCTCGCAGCTGCGGGCCCCACGGCCCGCCGAGCAGCACCGAGGCGAGGTCGTAGATCGCGCCGCGCGCTCCACACCCGCCGGCGTGGCAGCGCCAACCCTGGCTCGCGTCCGCCCCGACCGAGCACGACGGGTTGCGGTCCTCGTGGCCGGCGGCCGGACAGCAGACGAGCCCGTCGCGCGGAACCACGATCCCGGCGAGCCGCTCGAAGTACTCGCGCGGGCTGATCCGCTTGCACGGATCCGAGCTGCTCCCGGGTGTGGGGACCCGAGGCGGCGCCGGGGTGACCGGGTCCGGCAAGTCGCCGACGAGCTGCCGGATCGGGTAGGCAGGCAGCGCAAGGTCGGCCTCGAGGATCCGCGCGTGCGCGCCGGTCTTGCCGTTCACACTGCCGGCGAGGCGCATCACCCTCGACCGCTCCGCGCACGCCGGGTCTGCGACGTTCGGCTTGCCGTCCGCGTCGGTGCCGAGATGGTGGATCAGCCGCAGGTGCGCACGCTCGATCGGCTCGACCAGCCCGCCGGCCGACTCGGTCACCACTGTCGCGGGCAACGGCCGGTCAAGCTTCCAGTAGGCGTGCGCGTGGCCGGCGCTGCTTTCGATGAGCAGATGGCAGGGCCGCTCGGCGAGGAACGTCCACAGTGCCGCCAGCCCGTCGGGCCGGTCGACGTCGACCCACAGGAAGCGGGTCTCAATCACCGCCTGCTTATCGCCCCGCGGCGCCGACCGAACCGCCGGGGCGAGGAACACCTCCCGGCCGGCGACGGCGTGACGCGAGGCGAGCGCCAGCAGTGGCTTCAGCCAGTCAGCTTCGCTGGCCTGTCCGCCGGGCAGGAAGTGATCGGTGCGCCGGCGAGTCGTGATCTGCAGGCGCCCATCGCGGCGGGCGCCCGCGGCGAGCTCGACCAGCCCGCCAGTGTGCTCGTGCAGGACGCCGAGCTGCAGAGCCCGGTGGCGCTCCGGACCGAGCGGCCCGGAGAAGACACGTCCGTCAGCGAGCCGGACGCGACAGCGCAGCGTCTCGCGCGCGGTGCTGGCGCGGGGCCGGGCCGGGGCGACGGTGGCTGCAGGCATCGGATCCTCCTTGCTCAGGTATGAGCTGGCCGCCCGCCGGTCCCGCCCCGGGCTTGAGGCGGCCGACGGTCGTGAGGTAGTCGCGGGCGATCGCCTCGGCCTGCGCGCGGCCGTCCTGGTCGCCGGCAAGCGTGTCGACGATGTGCGCGGTCTCGGCGTCAACATCGAGGTCGATCACGCGCCAGCCGCCCTCCGCGGTCGCGCGCACGACCAGCTCGTGCCGGGCGCCGTCCGCATCGCGGTAACTCGCGATCGCAGGTTCTCTCATCGTGGTCCTCCTTCGCTGGTTCATTCCGGGTCACGCGCGCGCGAGAGGTCGGCGGCTTCCTCAAAGCGGGCGGCGACGGCGAGCAGCGCCCCCGCCTGCTCGGCGAACAGGCCGGGCAGCGTCCCGGGCATCGAGATGAACGTGTACGCGGCGTGCAACAGCGCGCCGGCCGCCTGCTCGAGGGCCGCCGCGCTATTGGCAAACAACCCGTCGACCGTCCGCTCCCGCGCGAGCGCGGCCCTTGCCGCGCCGGCGCGCTCGGCGGCGAGCTGCTGGTAGAGGGCGACGACGCTCTCCGGTGTGGGGTCGCGGTCGCTCATCGGACGGATGGGGCGGCTTGCGTCTGATGCAATTCCCCATGAATCAAGCAATAGCCGACGCCCCACACGTTGATCACCAGCTTGTCGTGACCCTCGCCGCACAGCTTGCGCCGCAGCCTCGACGCGTGGCTGTCCAGCGTCCGTGTGTGGCCGAACGTCTGCCGGCCCCAGATGCCGCGAAGCAGCTCCTCGCGGGTGAACACCCGCGCGGGCTCGCCGGCGAGCGTGACGAGCAGGTCGTACTCCTTGGCCGTGAGGTCGACCGAGCGGTCGAACACGCTCACCTCGCGCGAGCGTACGTCGATCACGATCGGACCCGCCCGCAGGATCCTCGCCGAGCGCCGAAGCTCGGAGCGCCTCAGCACCGCGGCGATCCGGGCGCGTAGCTCGGGGTAGGCAAACGGCTTTTTGACGATGTCGTCGCCGCCGCGCTCGAGCACCCGGATCCGCTGCAGGCGATCAGCGTCGCCGCTGAGCACGATCAGCGGCGTGTCGGGATCGACCCGGCCGGCGAGCCCGTCGCCCGAGCGGATCGTGTCGAGCAGCTCGAGCGTCTGCCCGTTGACGTCGACCAGGATCAGGTCGGGGTGCGCCGTGCTCAGCAGCGCGAGCGCCTTCGCGCGGTCCGGGGCGATCAGCACCCGGTAGCCGTCGGCGGTCAGGTTGTCGGCGAGGAACGCGCGCGTCGCGTCGTGCTCCTCGGCGACGAGGATGGTCGAAGTGGTTGGCATGTGACCTCCTTGGAGGTGTGGTCTTGAACGTGTGGTCCGGCCCGGGCGCGCTAGCGCCCGGGCCGCTGTCGATCGATCAGAGAAACCGCGACGCCGTCGTCTCCCACGGCGCCGCGATCAGATCCTCGGCCGAGAACCAGGCCGGGATCGCTGCCCTCTCGCGACGCGCGCGCCGGCGCTGGCGCGCGCGCTCGTACGGGCCGTCGCCGCCGATCACCGCTGCGGCATGCTCGGCCAGCGACAGCGCGTCGACCAGCTCAAGGCAGACCGGATCGGTCGGGTCATAGTCCTCGATCCCGCAGTCGTAGGCGAGCGCGGACAGGATCCGTGTTGACGGGGTGTGCATGGAGTAACCTCCTGTGGGTCCGGCCCCCGCGGCTCGTCCAAGAGATTTCGCGAGGGCATTGATTTAGGCGGCCGTCCCAGTCACTCGGGGCGGCCGTTCCTGTTGATGTGTGTGGAAGTGCTTTTCTGGCGTCGTCAAGAACGGCGAAGTGCAGACGGCCGAGCGCGGCTACCGGCTCACCACCGCCGTGCCCTCGGCGCCCCCCTCGCCAGCGCAGTAGCCCGCCGGCCCTCGTCCTATTCGCGACCGAGCGGCGGCGCTACGGTGCTGTCGTGCTCCCGCTGGGCTTCAGGTTCGATGTCGAGGCCGTGCTTGTGGGCGGTGTCGCTCATCGCAAGGACTGCAACCGCTTCCTGCGCGCGTTGCCGCATGATGCGGTCTGGGTCAGCCCTGCCGGGATCTATCGGTCAGAGCGGTGCCCGCGGGAGTGCCCGATGTGCCACCCGCCGTTCGAGACGATGCTCAGCTATCAGCTGGAGCGATCCGTCGAGGCGCTCGTCCCCTAGTACGCGGAGGCGCACGCTTACCGCAGCGAGGCGCTCGCGCTGATCCGCCGCAGCGCGCCGATCAGCCCGACGTGCCCTGCAGCGTGTGCAAGCTGCGTGCGCCAGGCGGGCTCGAGGTGAGGCAGCAGGTCCAGCTCGCCGGAGTCGTAGGCTCGGTGACACGGGGCGCCGGCAGAGCGGGACAACGCACAGCGGGTCATCGCAGCCGCCGAGCGACCGCGGGATCAGGTGCGCGGGGTCGACGCCGTGGGTCGCACCGCAGGCGATGCATGGCCGGCCGGCGACGGCGAGCCGCTGGCTGTTGGTCGCCGCGAGTGACGCCGTTCTCGCGAGCGGCGTGGTTCGGCGCAAGGGTGTGCGGGCGCGCAGCTGTGCGCGCCGGCGAAGCGGAGTGCGCTTCATCGGTCTTCCTTCCTTCTCAGGTTGTTGTTGAACAGCTCGCCGTCGCGGTGCTCGCCCGCAAGCGGGCCGCGACGTAGTCGCTGCCACATTCGCTCGGGTGTCCGTACGCAAGTTCGCCGGCGAGGACGGGCAGGAGCCCTTCGTCGAGTGGGTCGGCCAGAAGCCGAAGGACTACGTGCTCGACACGGACACGGGCCTGTCCGATCGGGCCAGCACCCGGCTTCACCGGGCGAGCTGCTTCGCGCTCGAGCCGGGCTTCGGCGGTGGTGACCGCCAGGCGGTCACCTACATCAAGGTCTGCTCAACCGACCCGAAGCAGCTCAACGAGTGGGCCGTCGGCAACCTCGGGTTCGGTCTGCGCAACTTCCGCGGCCAGCACCGTGAGCCGAGCTCGCTCGGCCTCACTGACTGATCCCGAGTCGGCTAGGACTGCAGCCAGTCTCGGTCGCGGCGGAAGTGCAGCGACCGGATCTGTTCGCGCGTCCTGCCGACCAGATCGCCCTCGCTGAAGAGGACCTCGTCCTGGTAGAACCGGACCGCCTCGCCATGGCTGCCGTCGCTCCAGCGGACGATCATCCGACGGCCGGCGAGCGAGCCGGGCGGCAGGTCCTCGCACCGCACGACCTCTTCGACGATCGGGTCGTCCGTGTTCATCGATGTCGAGCGTATCTCGACCACCTCCTTCGTTGTTGAACTATTGGGTGGGTCGTCGGGCTCCGGCGGCGGGCCGTCCCCTCCCCCCTTCGCCGGCCCAAGACGGCAAACGGCCCGGAGGCCTCGTCCCCGATCGTCCTCCGGGCCGTCGGGTAGGTCAGGCGATCAGCCTCCGATGCCGAGCAGGTCAAACGCGCACCCGTCGGGCAGCGTCACCAGCTCAGAGCGCCGCCCGCTGTCCGGGTGGCAGCCGGTGAAGCACAGCGCGTGCCGGCCGAGCGGGTCCTCGCCGTCGAGCGGCAGCTCGGGCACGAAGTTGACCGCCCGGTCGAGCAGATACGAGCATGGCTCGCGCCCGTCGAAGTGCGCCATCGCGCGCACCTGCATCGGCGTCGGTAGGTGCGCCAGCCAGCGCCACGAGAGCACCAGCCGCGCGACTGCGCGCAGCGGCCGGCGTGCGGCGATGCTCCTCCCGCGCCTTCTTCGCGGGTCGCGACGCTCGAGCGACGGAAAGCCGCCCGAGAGAGTGTTACGGTTCCTTCTGAACATTGAGCCTCCTTTCGAGGCTTGTCGCCGGCCCCGAGTCTTCACCTCGGGGTCGACGTGTTTGTAGGGACGTTCGATTCAACGCGACCTCGTCGACGGGGTCGGGCTCGGTCGGGCTGAACCCTTCACCCAGCCGCCGAGACCCGCTCAGGTCAGGTCGACGGAGCCGCCCGTATGGACGAGGCGTGAGCTCCCCCGCTCGACTTTGGGATGAACCAGCCGCTGACCACTCTGACGGCGGCGCTGCCGCTGAGCGTGCGGCGCCGGCTGGTGCGGGGCGAGAGCGCAACACGACGCGGACTCTGCCGGGCAAGACAAGGACGGCGGCATCGACGAAGACGCGTAGGGCAAACACGCGGGGAACAACGGCTACGTCCGAGGAACACCACCGTTAGTGGCTCGACGCGGTTCCCTTGGTCTCCTCGGGCGCCCGGGCGAACCTCTCGGAAACGTCCTGGCTATGTCCTGCGATCTCGGGGCCTCGTCAGTGCGAGGAGGTTGCTCCACTAGAGCAAGCCATGAAACGAGGCCACCCACGTTAACACGCCCCGCGGCACATGCAAGGCCGATTTGCACCCGCTCGCCGAGCAAGTCACGTGTCGGGACGCCGAGGCGCAAGAGCAGTTGGAGCAGCGGTACCGGACCTACCTAAGTCTCCGGCCCAAACGGGACCGAACTCCGCACTATGTACGCCGCAATAGCCCAATAACACAGGGAACTGGGCGGCCATAGGGGTCGTCCACTGACATCGACTTAGTGCGGACCAAGACGCTCACCAAGGCCAACTCCGCACTAAGCCGAGACCCCAGCAACGACGGGGAGTTCCGGTCACCTGTGGTCGAAGCCCTCAGAGGAGTAGCGACGGGTTAGTGCGGACCAGACGGGACATATTGCAGAAAGGGCCTCGCGTCGATCCAGCACGTGAAGTAGCAGTCTGCGCGCGCCGCGCCGGGAATGTCTTGTGCTTCCCTGCGAACAGTCACATCGCCGGTCGCGTCTCTTGTCGTTGGGCAAACTCGATCGTCAGCCACGGCGCCACTCGACCGATCCTCGCCATCCCTGTGTCCCCACTGCGATCACGCCGGGCGCGGCGGCCTCGGCGATCTCCTACGCTGCAACGCACCCGCAAGCGGCGAGCTGTGGGGACGAGCGCTTCCCGTTGAAAGGGAGCGCTAGGTCCGGCGCGGGAAGCGAGCGCCAGCGCCGCCCAATGCAGAGCAGGCTTCGCGCCGATTGCACGGCTCGTACCGCGGCCGGCAATTCGAGCGCCGTACCCATGCAGGCATGCGCACCGCCGCGGCGCTCTGGCTCGAGCGCACGCGATCGTGCGCCGTGGCGATCTCCGGCGCCGACCGGGCGAGTCAGATGTCGCCGAAGCGCTCGCCCCGCGGCGCCCCGCACGAGGATGAAAGCGATCGCGTCGCCAGCGGCGCTCGACGCGTGCTCCCGGGCGCCGACGCTCAGCGTTGAGCGGAGCGTGCACGTTCTGGCGCTGGCTCGCCTACCCGCACCAAACTGATTCCGCGTAGGGTGATCCCAGGTTTAGAGCCGGAGAACGCCTCACCGTGAGGGTCTGGGTGCGGTTTCCTGTCGAGTTCGGTCGGTCACGCGGGGGCGTCAAGCACGTCGGCAGACCGGCACCCTCGAGGGTCACGCTGACCCGCGCCACCAGCGGCCGCGGGATGCCGGCGGCGAGCCTGACGCGAGCCCGGCCGCCGGGGACGGTGGGGCGGAACGTGCCCGCCGCGATGCGCGTTCCGTCGGCCCGCACGAGCCAGACCTGGTAGTAGCTGCCGCGAGGCAGCGCGGGCATCCGCTCGGTGCGAAGAGGTCCACCTGGGTGCCCCATGGCCGGCTGCTGAGCTGCACGCTCGCGGCCGCGGCAATCCCTGCCGACGCGTGTAGCGCAGTCACCTGACCGGTCGGGGCCAAGCCATCGGCGGGCCTTGTCCCGAGCGCGACGGCGACCCCGATCGCCGCCAGGAGCCCGACGCCCGCCCCGGCGGCCCCAAGCCGGCGCGCCTGCGCGATTCCGGCGGAGGCGACGCAAGCAAGCGCCTGCTCGACAAGTGGAGCGTCGAGGTTCGGATCGGGGTCGGGCGCGAACGCCCGGGCAAGGTGTGCGCAACAGACTGGACGCGAATGACAGCTGCTCCAGCTCGCCCCGGCAGGCGTCGCAGCCCTAAAGGTGGGGTGCCACTCGGCAGGCATCTTCTGGCTCGAGCGCGCCAAGCGCGTACGCGCCGAGCTCGATCCGGATCTCGTCGCAGGCCGTCATCCCGCCGGGTCGAAGCCCAGCTCCTCCAGCCCCAGCCGGAGGGCCTCAATCCGTAGAAGAGTCGGCTCTTGACCGTGCCCGGCGGCACGCCGAGCACGGACGCGGCCTCGTTCACGGTGCGCTCGCGGATCGCAACCTCGATCAGCGCCCGGCGATGATCGGACGTGAGGCGCCCAAGGGCCTTCGCCGCGCCGCGTTCCCCGAGGGTACGCAGCGCGAACCCGTAAAGCTCGCCCGCGTGAGCCTCATAGAGCACGCGCAGGTCTTTGTCGACGGTTGGGCTTGCGGGCATTCACGGGGAGTACGAATGTGGAAAAGCTGCGGTTCAGACTGAACGAAACCGTGCCCGGACACGTATTCATGGTTAACAGTCGTTTCAATAGACCCAGGAGGTCGACCGTGAAAAGATTCTTCCTTGTCCTGCTCGCCGCCGTTTCACTCGGCGGCCTGACAGCTGTGCCGGCCCTTGCCTCGCACGAGAGCAACAACTCCCTGACGTTCGCACCCGTCTCCGGCTCACTCTCGCCCGGAGCGTCGGGCGCCGGAGTGATCAACTACGTTAAGGGCGTATCCACCGACGAGCCGAACACCGTCTGGAACTCCGCCTTCCACTTCGCCGGACTCGCCCCCGACACCACCTACAGCGTCTTCGTCCTCAGCCGCGGCGCAATCTGCACGTTCACCAGCAACGCGAGCGGCAACGGCAACTGCGAGAACACCTTCGTCAGCTTGCCCAAGCTCGGCATCGCCCAGCTGCGGCTGGGTGTCACGCCCGTGCTACAGGCCACCCGCCAAGCCGTCGCCAGTGGCCCCGGTGAGATCGTCAGCCGTGGCGGCTGCCGCGAGCCTGGCCAGAGCGGCTCCACCTGCCAGGCCCCCGGCCGGTAGCAATCAATTCGCCCGCGGGCGAGACGCGTTTCGTCCAGCCTCTCGCCCGCGGCGGATCTCAGCGCACAGCCCAACTAGCCGCGATCAGTACCGCGCACCGCGCGCAACACCAGCGCCATTCGAGCGAAGGTGTCCGACATGACACGGGCGACCGAAATCGGTTTCAACACAGGGCACCGAAACGAACGCTAAGACGCTTCCCAGCAGCGACTGACGGTACGACAGAGACTCGGCCGCCACCGCGATGACCGCCTGACTCATCCACCATGCCGACATCCTCTCGCTAAAGGGCGACAGTTTTCCGGCTACGCGGCAAAGACCTCGACGCCCGCGCTGGGGGGGACGGCAGCAACTGCTTCGCCCGCGGCACGATCCAGGCGGGCAACGATCGCGCCGACCTTTTCGCTACATATCACCCGAGCGTCGCTAGGTGGACCCGATCGCTCAACGCCCTACGCGATTCGCTCGTGCAACAGCCGGTTCCGCTCGCATAGCACCCGGGCGCCAACACACGACGGGGCCAATCGCCGCGGGCCGCTCAAACCACGTATCACTCGCAGATACGAAAACCAACCGAGCGTCTGAGGGAATTCCCAACGATCGCATTCGCCGTATGGGCCCCGCAGAGCACGCGAGCGCTTGGGCGACATTCCGCTGGTCCGGACCGTGTTCGTCCCGTCCTGGGTGGACGATCGCATTCGGCCAAGTCCCGACTGCGTGGGGGAGCGCTGAGCCGCACCACTGGCTTCCGGATTTTCACGAAATTGGGGCTCCGGCAGCCCCGACCGCGCTTCTGTTCCCGACCGATTCAGCAAGTCTGCTCCGCTCGGTCTTGCGACGTCGTGCACCGGAGAGGTAGCTACGATCGGCTGGCCCCTCTGACGCAAGGACCTGTGAAGCGCATGCTCGAACAAGTACGCCGCGATATCAAGAACCGCCTCGACGAGCTGCTCGGTGAGGCCGACAAGCTTCGCCGCGCGCTGGCTGCCCTGGGCTCGCGCGAGACCCCAGCCGCACCGCCGGTTTCCTTACCACCGAAGGTTCAATCGCGTCGCTCTGACTCGCACTCAACTCCTCGTCCCGCGACTCCCAAAGCGAACCGTTCGCGGGCAAATGTCACCACAGCCGCAACTGCGCGTTCACGCCAGCCGGCCAAGGCGTCGGCGGCGGCCAGCGGGCGGTCGAAAAGCAGCGCCGCCCGCGCGGCGCCGGGCGCGACCAAGCGCGCCATCCTGACCGCGCTCTCCACCGACCGCGCAATGACCGCTGGCGAGGTCGCCACCGCAACGGGACTCGGGCGCGCGACCGTCAGCACCACCCTCTCCCGGCTCGCCAAGACCGGCGCGGTGACCAAGGCGCCCCGCGGCTACCAGATCACCAAGCCGACAAGCGCGGCGGCAGCCGCCGACGCGACGGCTAGCGCGGACAGCCAGGTGGCGGCGAGGTAAGCAGGGCTCTGATCTCCGAAGAGCACGCTGATACCTGCCGCGAACGTGAACCTGGTTTCCGCGAATCGCGCCGCCCGCGCGTAATCGACACAAGCGAGGTCCCCGCGGTCGCTCCCGTGCGATTCCGCAAGCCGGCTCTTGCTCAAGCACAGCCGCATCCGGACGATCCCAAAGTCGCGACATCGGGAGCGCCCGGATTGCTCCCGGTGATCGCCGCGCGGCGGACAATCGGACGCGCTGGAATTAGAACGCCGCGGTCGCGTCGCCGCCGGCGGCGCCGGTGGGCACGCCTGCATAGGTACCGCGCTCGACTTCTCGGTCGGGCAACAAGCCCGGCTCTCGGCGACAACCGCGTGTCAGGCAGGTCCCCGGATACCTGCTTCCCCGGCCTCTGATACCCCTCGCCGGACGCTCGCTTTGCGACGCTTGCATTGGCGAGGGCGGCGCAGGTGATGCGACCGAGGCGCGGTCAGCCTTTCGGCGGGTGACCGGCAGTCCCCCTGCGATGTGGCGGGTGACCGGTAGTCCCCCTGCGATGTGAGTGCTGCCGCGGGCGCTCGAGTCCGAGTTTGGCCGGGGGGGCTTGATCACCGACGGCGGCCCACCGCCAATCCTCGCGTCGCCCGCACTGACGCCACCGTGACGACCTCCTGATGTCACGAACTCTGCTCGCCGCCCGTGTGGCGGGTAGGCAGTCTGCGGGGCGGCTTGCTATCGCCGTGCTTGGTCGGGTCAGATCACCTTAACGGGCGTGCCTAGCCCGGCGTGACGCGCCAGCCATGCGTCGTCGGTAGCGCGTAGCCTGATGCAGCCGTGCGATACCCGGCCTGGTATGGCCGAAGGCTGGTAGTACGGCCCGTGGATGCCGATCACGCCGCCACCTGGCCAGTCGCTGAGCGTCGAGTAGTCGCTCGTCCCGAAGGCGTAGGGTCCGTAGCCGGACCGGGGGTCGTTGATCTTGAAGCGCTCGCGGATCCAGAAATGGCCGGCGGGGGTGGGCGTGGAAGGCTTTCCTACCGCGACCGGAGCGCTCCAGACGAGGCGGCCGCGCTCGAAAAGGTGCATACGCAGCCGGCGGCGGTCGACGACGATCTGCGTATGGACGAGCTGGAAGGAGCTGAGGTCTTGGCGGCGCACCCAGCCGGTTTCCCCGTTGGGACGCATGGGGATGCGAACCTTGATCCACTCCCTGCCCGCCGCGTCCCAATGCGCGCGCAGGACGAGGTAGACCTCGGGAAACCCATCTTCGGTGTTCCAGTGCAGCCGCGCGGCTTGGACCGACGCGGTCGTAGGTTTCTGCCGGATCGGCCCGACACTCGCGACGTATGCCCACCGTGTGAGCGTTGTCTCGTTGGAGAGCACCTGGTCCGGCGGCGGTGGCTGCGAGACTCCGGAGCCGACCGCAGACGGTCGGCGCAAGCGCGACAGGCGCGCAACCGGCAGCCGCCCGGCCGTCGCTGCTGAAGGCGGGTCCAGCGAACGGATTTCCGTCCCGCCCCAGGACCGCGTCGGCCCCAGGCCGGCGCGAGAGGCCGGCGCGACCGAAGCCAGCGCCCCACCGACTCCGGTCGCCAGCAGGACGGCTGCGGTCATACCGGCAAGGCCGAGACCGGCCCGTCGCAGGATATTAACTCGCTGGATCATGCGGTCGGCCTTTCGGCTAGCCGCCGTCTTCCGTGGAGGTCGGCGAACCGGCCCAGCGCGAAGTGGGACGCGACCTCCATCAGAAGACGGTGACAGTGGCTCATCAGCCCGTGAACACCGGGGTGGCCGCTGAGCAACCGAGGAAGCGCAACCGCAGGCTGCGCGGCCCGGTATGACTCGCCCGGGCGAACGTGACGTGCGCGATGAGCTCATGCCGGCCGCCCGTGGCATTGACTGAGACCCGGAACGGGACATGGGTGACAACGGCGATCCGCCGCCCATCCAGCGAGAAGACCACCCGCTTGATTGCACGGCCCACAACGGTGGCCGCAAATGACCGCACGCATCGGCCCGCGGAGATTTTCAAAGCCGTGGCCCGCGGCGACACGACAAGCCGCGCGCTGCCATGAACGCAAACGACGAAGCGCAACCGCAGGCTGCGCGGCCCGGTATGACTCGCCCGGGCGAACGTGACGTGCGCGATGAGCTCATGCCGGCCGCCCGTGGCATTGACTGAGACCCGGAACGGGACATGGGTGACAAC
>JAABUZ0100002056.1_pt1 | contig 35004 bp, 28 predicted proteins | sample 5562091 | NCBI WGS metagenome assembly JAABUZ01 (sample SAMN12813069, study PRJNA571459) | rock metagenome | isolation source: Antarctica rocks | place: Antarctica: Victoria Land, Linnaeus Terrace sud | collected 2015-12-21 | reverse complement strand
CGGGCTCCAACGCGGTCAGCGTCTATATGCGCCGCGTGCGCCGCAAGATAGAGGTCGACCCCAACCATCCCCGCTACATCATCACCGTACGCGGGAGCGGCTACCGTTTCAGTGTGGTCGAGGAGCCGACGTTGCTCGCCGTCGCGGGCGCCGGCGGGTAGCTACGCCCGTTGCGCCGGCCCTGCCCACTTCTCGATCCGCAGGAGCAGTTCATCGATCTCGAAGGGCTTGGCGAGGTAATCGTCAGCCCCCATCTCCCCGGCGCGCGAACGCAGGTTCCCGCCCCCTGAGACGGCGATCACCGGGATACCCGCGGTGCGTGGGTTCTCGCGCAGGCGCTGGCGGACCTGAATCCCGTCCATACCAGGCATATTGATATCGAGCAGGATCACCGTCGGTTGCTTTTCGCGCGCCAGGATCGGCGCATCCGCCCCAACCCCTGAGGCCACGCTATAGCCGGCCAAATTCAACGTCTCGGCGATCATCGCCACGGTCGCGCGGTCGTCGTCCACGACGAGAACCCGCGGCACACCCGGCACGTAATCAGGATTGACCTGACGCGGCGTCGCGCGCGCATCGAAAACGTACCCCCGCCCATGGACGGTACACACATACCCGTGAGCCACGTGCGGGCGCGCCAATTTGGCGCGCAACCGGCGCACGTACACGGCGAGGGCGTTGTTCGTCCCGCGCGCGCTCTTGCCCCACACATGGTCGAGCAGGTCGCAATACCCGACGGCCTGTCCCGGCGCCGCCATCAAAGCGGCGAGCAGTGCCGTCTCCCGGCGCGTCAAGGGAGTCGACCACGCCGTCCCGTCCACGACTTTGCGCTCGGCGATGTGCAGCGTAAGACCGCCCGCGCGCACGAACTCCACATCGGTCCGCGCCTCCTGGGGCCGCGCCCGCTGCCCCAGCGCGGCGCGCAGACGAATTTGCAGGTCGTGCGCGGTCGCGGGCAGGCCAACCACATCGTGGACGCCGAGGGCGAAGGCGCGCTTGCGCAACTCGAGGTCGACGTCGCGGGCTAACAGGAGCGTCGGGACGCGACACCCCAGGCGACGCAGCAGGGTGAGAGCAATGAGAGGATCATCCTCACGCTCACCCGCCACGACTATCAAGAGACTGGCCGAACTCGCGACAGCGGCGGCGGGGTCGGACACCTCGGCGGCCGCGTGACCGTCGTCTTCAAGCAAGAACCGCAGCATCATGCGCGTTGGCGCGTCGCCTCCAATGAGGAGGGCAAGCGGCGTCGGCGTCTCGTCTATCACGTATCTTCACCCAGTCCGCTGTTTAGATGCGAATATGTCTAGTGTAACACCGGGTAGGGCAGGAACCATTCCGCTCGGAATCACGGACGCCGTGGATACCGCTTGTATCTGTACGCGTTGCCCTCGTGTGCCTTAGACTACTCTTATGACAACCGCCGCCGACCTCATGGCCGCGTTCGCCGCGACGCTGCCGTTCGCCCTCGACGACTTCCAACGCGACGCCCTCGCGGCCATCGAAGACGGCAAGTCCGTCCTGGTGACGGCCCCGACGGGGGCCGGCAAGACGATCGTCGCCGACTTCGCCGCGTTCCGCGCCATGGCCACCGGCCGCAAACTCGCCTATACAACCCCCATCAAGGCGCTCTCGAATCAAAAATACCGTCAGATGGCGGCGCAGTACGGACCCGAGCACGTCGGCCTGGTCACGGGCGATACCGTCGTCAACCGCGACGCGCCGCTGCTGGTGATGACGACCGAGATCCTGCGCAACCTGCTCGTCGTGAGCAAAGACCCCTTGCGCGACATCGGCTATGTCGTCGTCGACGAGATCCACTTCCTGGCCGACCGTGAGCGCGGCGTGGTGTGGGAAGAAACGCTCATCTCGTGCCCCCCGCACATCCAGTTCGTCTGCCTCTCCGCGACCGTCAGTAACGCGCGCGAAGTGGCGGACTGGCTCGGCGCGGTCCACGGGCCCACCGCGCTCGTCTCCCACGACGAGCGTCCCGTGCCCCTGGAGGACTACCTCTATTACGACGGCGACGCGCAGCTTATCCGCGACGCCACGGGCCGGCGTGTCCGCGCCTTCCCGCGCGTGGGGGTCCCCGAGCTCGATCGGCATGGACGGCGCTCGCGCGATCGCTTTCGGCGCGAGCGCGAAGGGGAGACCGACATCCCGACCGCCCCGGCGCTGGTGGCGCGCCTGCGCGCCCGCCACATGCTGCCCGCGATCTACTTCCGCTTCGGACGCCGCTCGGCCGAAGAACTCGCCTGGTCGATCGTACACTCCGGGGACCTCCCCTCTCTGGACGAGGAGCGGGCGCGCGGGATCGAGGACGCTGTCGCGCGCACGTTGGCGGATATGGACGACGACACCCGTGCGCTCCAGCAGGTCACCGATCTCGTGCGCATGTTGCCAAGCGGGATCGCCTACCATCACGCCGGCCTCATCCACCCCCTGAAGATCCTCGTCGAAGAGCTTTTCGCCGCGGGTGGCCTCGACGTCGTGGTGGCGACGAGCACGCTGGCGATGGGGCTGCATCTCCCGGCGCGCTCGGTCGTGATCGGCGAACTCAAGAAGTTCAACGGACACTCCTTCGAGCAGCTCACGGCCACGGAGTACCGGCAGATGACCGGCCGCGCCGGCCGCCGCGGGATCGATACGCGCGGCGCGGCCGTGCTCGTCCCCTCGTCCTATCTGCCCTTCGAGGAGGTGTTCCGGCGTATGAGCGGGCCGCCCGAGCCGTTGCGCAGCGCCTTCGAGCTGCGCTACAACACCCTCTTGAATACCTACAGGCCGGACGACGAGGAGCGCATCGTGCGCCTCCTAGAGGACAACCTCGCCGCGTATCACCGGCGCGCGACAGCGAAAGCGCGCGGCCTCAAGCCCCCGCGCGAAGCCTCGCGGACCCGCCTCTATACGATGCTCGACGTGCTGACCGCCGAGCATCTGATGGGCCGCGACGGCGTTCTCAAGACGAAAGGCCTTGTCGCCCGACACATCTTCAACCCCTGGGAGATCGCCGTCACGAGCGTCCTGCTCGACGGGTCGTTGGCCGCGCTCGAGCCACGCGAGGCCGCTCAGGTCATGAGCCTCTTCATCCCCAGCAAATTCGCGACGCCCGAGCCCGAGGGGCGCGGCGGATACCGCGCGCGCCGGGCGCTGCATACGCGCCGCGACCTGACGCCGACGGAGACGATCGAGGCGTCGATCGAGGCAACCGTCGCGCGGCTGCGCAGCCGCGAGGGGCGGCGCGGGATCGAACTCACGCCGGAGTGGACGAAGCCCGATCACCGCTTCGTCGCGGCGTGGTGCGAGCACGGCCTACTCAGCCGCCTCGTGGAGGACTACGGCGTCCCGGCCGGCGACGCGCTGCAGCTCCTCGGCCAGACCCTCGACCTGCTCGACCAGTGCGCCCACGCCCTCGCCGGCGTCTTCGCGGCCGACGACGAGCGCGTCGTCGTCGTCCGCCGCGCGGTCGCCGCGCTCAGTCACGACGGTAAGCTCGAGCGCCTGCTCGGCCTGTAGACCTGCTCGGAATATCGGCGCCACGCCTCCCGGCTACCACGCATCGCGCTATCATCGTCCTGGTCGAACGCGCCGCCAGGCCGGACGATTATAGAAATATAATATATATTTTACATATTCCATTGTAATTATTTAACAAGTGCGCGCTATCATTTATAGGGAGAAGGGGTGATCCTATCTTCTCGAAACAAAGTCTTTTGGAGGTATAAAACTATGGCACAGGGTAAGCTTTTACGCATCGTCGCCGGGACCGGGCTCGTCGCCACGCTGGCGCTGCCGTCGACGGCGCTCGCGGCGGGCAAAGGGCACGGCCATAACGGCGATGACGGCAAGCACGACGGCCACAAGCCCAAGCAGACGCACTACGTCCCCGGAGTGCGGCCGCACTACGTCGCGGGGACCCTGGAGTCGGTCAGCGGCACGACGCCACCGGCCGTGCTCACACTCAAGACGGCGGGCGGGATTATGGTCACGGTCGACGTATCGCCGACGACCACGATCGTGCGCCGCTACAACGGTCCGTCGACCCTTGGAGAGCTAACCGTGGGCGATAGGGTGGAGGCGCGCGGCGTCTTCGCGCCGGGGCAGACCGCCACGTTCAACGCCCAACGCGTCACGGACATCACCATTCAGGACGCCTACACCCACGTCGTCGGCATCGTCAAGACGCCGACGAGCGCCGGCGTGACGTTGGCCATCTACGGCAGGCGCGACCATCGCGCCCGGCACAATCCCTACGACGGCGGCCCGCTCAACGTCACGTTCACGTCGTCGACAACCGTGATCTCGGGCACGGCGACCGTCCCGACCTCGGCTGTGCAGGCCGGCATGCGCATCAGCGCCGTCGGGACCTACGACCGCCAGACGGAGATCCTGACCGCGCGTCAGGTACACATCCTCAACCACGGCCGCGTCTTCACCGTGCCGGCGGCGCCGTCCGCCTCGTAGACCCAACCCGCCTATCGGCGGCCCGCGTCTGGAGCCACATAGCGAACCGCGGCGACTCCAGGCGCGGGCCGAAGCCCTTGTCACCCGGCGGGGGCTTCGACCCGGGCGGCGGCCGCGACCGACGACGGGGCGCGGCTGGCCAGCCACACGCCCCCCATGATGCAGACGCCGCCGGCAAGGGTCGACCACGAGGGACGCTCGCCTAGCAACAGGATCGCCAGGGCCGTCCCGACGAGCGGCTGCAGGAAAAGGGTGACGCTCGCGGTCGTGGCGTCGGCGTAGCGCAGTGCGGCGAACCAACCGGCGTATGCCGCGACCGTGCCGGCCAGCGCCAGGTAGAGCGTTCCCGCCCACGCGCCGCCGTCCATGTGCGGCAACCCCGTGCGTAGCGCGTCGACCGCCGTCGCCGGCGCCCAGACGACGAGGCTCCCGATGACGCTCCCCGCCGTGATGACCAACCCCGAATAACGCGACAGCGCGGCCTTGCCCAGGACCGTGTAGAGGGCTTCGAACAGGAGCGCCAGCACGACGAGCATATCGCCCAGGGCATGGCCGCCAAGTTGAGGCGCGTGTAAACCGCCTCCCACGACGACGTAGACGCCGACGGCCCCGATCAGGAGCCCTCCGACGGCGCCGCGGCGCATATCCTCGCGCAGGATGAGCCAGGCCAGGATGGCGGTGAAGACGCCCTCGCCGGCGATCAAGAGGGCCGTGTCCGACGCGGTGGTCAGGGCCAACCCCGTGTATTCCGCCGCCTTGTTGAGGACGAAGCCGAGCAGGCAGAGCAGGGCAAGGCGCGGAAGGTCGCGCCGATCGACGCGCACGCGACGGCGCGCCCGCCACAACAAGGGCAGGAAGACCAGCCCGGCGATCGCGAAGCGCACTCCGTTGAGTTCGACCGGCGAAAGGGCCCGCAAGGCCTCCTTCCCCGCCACATACGAGCCCGCCCACAGCACGTTACAGAGGATCAGCACGGCCGTGGCGCGCCGGGACGACCAACGCATAGGCCGCATAGGATACCTCCCCCGAGGAGTATACAGGCGGATGGTATGATGGGAGAGCAGCGGCGCGCCCTCGTCCCCGCAGTGTGGCGGAGAGGCGGCGCCCAGAGGGACAATCGATGGACTTCTCACTCACGCCCCAACAGGACGACATCCGCAAGCTGTGCTACGAGTTCGGCCAGACGGTCGTCGCGCCGCGCGCCGAAGAGATGGACCGCACGGCCCAATTCCCCTACGACATCGCCGAACAGATGGCCGACCTGGGCCTGCTCGGCGTCCCCTTCCCCAAAGAGTACGGCGGCATGGGTGGCGACACGATCTGCTACGCGATCGCCGTCGAGGAGATCAGCCGGGCGGACGCCTCGACCGGCATCACGGTGGCCGCGCACACCTCGCTCGGCGCCAGCCCCTTCTATCTCTTCGGGACGGAGGAGCAGAAGCGGGAGTACCTCGTGCCGTTGGCGCGGGGCAAGCGTCTGTGGTCGTTCGGACTGACCGAGACCGAAGCGGGCTCCGACGCAGGCGGGGTACAGACGACCGCCGAACTGCGTGACGGCCAATGGATCATCAACGGCGGCAAGCGCTACATCACGAACTCGGGGACGAACATCAGCGGCGGCGTCACCGCGGCGGTCGTCACGGGGCGGCGCGAGGACGGCCGGCCCGAGATCAGCTCTATTATCCTGCCGCGCGACACGCCGGGCTACACCGTACTGCCGCCCTACCGCAAGATGGGCTGGCGCTCGGCCAGCGTGCATCCGCTCTCCTTCGACAACTGCGCCGTGCCGGAGGAAAATCTGCTCGGCGCGCGCGGCCAGGGGTACAAGCAGTGTCTCATCACCCTCGACGGCGGCCGCATCTCCGTGGCCGCGCTCTCGGTGGGGCTCGCGCAGGGCGCCTACGACGCCGCCTTCGCCTACGCCCGCGGGCGCCGCCAGTTCGGGCAGCCGATCTCCACGTTTCAGGCGATCCAGCATAAGCTCGCCGACATGGCGACCGAGATCGAGCTGGCGCGCACGCTCACCTATAAGGCGGCCTGGCTCAAAGACCAGGGCAAGGACTTCCGCCTCGCCGCGGCGCAGGCCAAACTCTTCGCCTCGGAAGTCTCGGTGCGCGCGGCCGACCAGGCCCTACAGGTCTCGGGCGGCGCCGGCTTCATGGACGACACGCCTTTCGCCCGCTACTACCGCGACGCCAAGATCAACGAGATCGGCGAGGGCACCAGCGAGATCCTGCGCGGCGTGATCGCAAAGTTATTGGGGTGCTAGGAATGGACACCGACGACGACATCGTCATCACAGCGGGGGTGCGGACGCCCTTCGGCAAGCTCGGCGGCGCGCTGGCGCCGCTCTCGGCCATCGACCTCGGCGCGACGGTAATCCGCGCGGCGATCGAGCGGTCGCACGTGCCCCCGGCGCGCGTCGGCCAGGTCATCATGGGCACGGTCGTCACGGCGGGTCTGGGTCAGATCCCCGCGCGTCAGGCCGCGCTCGCGGCCGGCCTCCCGCCCGAGATCCCCGCGCTCGGCATCAACAAGGTCTGCGGCTCCGCCCTCAAGGCGGTCAATCTGGGGGCCCTGCTCATCAACGTCGGCGAGGCCGAGATCGTCGTCGCGGGCGGGATGGAGAGCATGAGCAACGCGCCGTACTTACTGGAGAAGGCGCGCTTCGGCTACCGCATGGGGAACGGCGCGCTCGTCGACGCAATGGTCCAGGACGGCTTGTGGAGCCCGACCGACGACGTACACATGGGCGTCTACGGCTCGGATGGCGCGCGCGAGCACGCTATCTCGCGCGAGGAGCAGGACCGCTGGGCGTTGCGCTCGCAACAGCGCTACGCGGCGGCCCTCGCCGCCGGACACTTCGACGACGAAATAGTCCCCGTCGACGTTCCCGGGGCGAAGGGCACGATAACGCGCGTCGCGGCCGACGAGGCGCCGCGCCCCGAGACGACCCTGGAAGGCCTGGCGCGACTCAAGCCCGCGTTCCAACCCGATGGGACGATCACGGCCGGAAACGCGCCGGGGGTCAACGACGGGGCGGCCGCGATCGTGCTGATGCGGCGCGCCGCCGCGCGCGCGCTCGGCGCGCCGGTGCTGGCGACGTGGCTCTCCAGCGGCGAGGCGGCCATGGAGCCGCGGCACATCAGCGCGGTCCCGGCCTCCGCGATTCAACGGGCGCTTGAGAAGGCGGGCCTGCGGTTGCGCGACATGGAACTGATGGAGATCAACGAGGCCTTCGCGGCGGTCCCGCTCGTCGTCTCCAAAATCCTGGGGCTCGACCATGAGAAGGTCAACGTCGACGGCGGCGCGGTCGCCGTCGGCCACCCTATCGGGGCCTCGGGCGCGCGCGTCCTGATGCGTCTCGTCTATGAGATGCGCCGACGCGGCGCGCGCTATGGCGTGGCCGGCATTTGCAGCGGCACCGCCCAGGGCGACGCGACCGTCGTGCGCGTTGGGGAATAACTTGCCACGAGGACACGGGAGACACGGGAGACACGGGAGACACGGGAGACACGGGAGACACGGGAGACACGGAGACGATAATGGCGTCTCCCTCTAGCATCGTCGATCGCGTGCTCGCGGGCGACCCGCGGGGGATCGGGCGCGCGATCTCGGCCGCGGAGAACGACGCGCCCGGCAACGAAGAGTTGATGGGGGCGCTGTACCGGCGCACGGGGCGCGCGTACGTGCTCGGCGTGACGGGCCCGCCCGGCGCGGGCAAGAGTTCGCTCGTCGACGGGCTGGTGCGCCTGCTGCGCGCGCGAGACGTCGGCGTCGGCATCCTGGCCGTCGACCCAAGCTCCCCCTTCACCGGCGGCGCGATCCTGGGCGACCGTATCCGCATGCAGGCTCACGCCTACGACCGGGGCGTCTACATCCGCTCGATGAGCGCGCGGGGACATCTCGGCGGCCTGGCCGAGGCCACCAACAAGGCGGTCCACGTGCTCGACGCGGCCGGCAAGGACGTCGTGATCGTGGAGACGGTAGGGGTGGGGCAGTCCGAACTCGCCATCGCGGGGACGGCCGACACGACGGTCGTGGCGCTCACGCCGTCCTCGGGCGATATGGTGCAGATGCTCAAGGCGGGGATCATCGAGATCGCCGACATCTTCGTGGTCAACAAGGCCGACGTCGAGGGCGCGGGACGCGTCGCGCGCGACCTGCGCGGGATGCTGAATATGGGCGAGCATGGCGACTGGATCCAGCCGATCGTCCAGACGCAAGCGACGGCCGGCGTCGGGATCGATACGTTATGGCAAGAGGTCGAGCGCCACCGCGCGCATCTCGAAGGGAGCGCGCTGGCCGAACGCCGCCGCGCGCGCCTGCGCGCCGAGATCCTGGAGCTCGTGCTGGGGAGGGTGCGCGGCCGCCTGCTCGACGATATCCACGGCCGCGACGAACTCGAAACCCTGCTCGACGCCGCCGCGCGCCGCGACCTCGACCCCTACGAGGCCGCCAACGCCATTATGCGCTCGGGCGCCCTGGCCGAGTAGCCGTCTCACGCGGGGCCGTCTCACGCATGATCGCCCCCACACCGGCGCCGGCGGCGCGCTGGCTTGCCTCTAGACGGCCGAGGACCGGCCTACGGATCGAGGCCTCGCGGCGCTGACATCGGGATGAGCGGAGCCGGCGGGAACCGTTGCAGCGTAGCTGTTGTATAAGGGGTATAACGACGGCTAAAACGACGGCTAAAAGGAGGTCCCCGTGAAGTTGCTTCGTTCCCTTGCCACGGCATCCACAATCCTGTTGCTCGTGCTCCCGCTGTCCGCCCCCGTTCGCGCGGCCGTACCACGAACACATCAACACGACGTGCTCGTGCTCCGGGTCGGCGACGGCATGAGGTCCGCGTTCGTCACGTTGGATTCTACCGGCCTCGCGCCACGGCGTTTGCCGCTCGGCCTCGTCGATGGCAAAGCCCACACGCTCTACACAGCGGCGCCCCTGGCCGGCGGACACTCATCGCTCATTCGCGCCATCGACGTGCTTTCGGGTCGAACACTACACGCGCTGACGGTGGTCGGGGTCTACTCGACAGCGCGGGCAAACTTCGCCGCGGCAACACTCTCCTTTGACGGCCACTGGCTAGCCTTACAATCGGCCGTATCCAGGCGAGGTCGGACAGACGCGCTCGTCGTGGATACGACCGCGATGCGTCCCCTCACGACGGTTCACCTGACTGGGCGCTTTGGCCTCGACGCGATCGACGCGGAAGGATCGCGGCTCTACCTCATCGAGAGCCTGAGCGGACATGGACCAGGCGCCTACCGCGTCCGGTCGTATGAGATCGCCCAACATGCGCTCGATCCCGGACCTATCGCCGAGAAGAGCGATACGACGGGCACGATGAGTGGGGTGGCCTGGACACGCGCATGGTCGCCCGACGGCAAATGGCTGTTCACGCTCTACGTCCACCCCGGGCACGCCGGAGCCTTTATCCACGCCCTGGGGGTCGAGTACCGCATTGCCCAGTGCATCTTTTTGCCGCGCACGGACGCGACAGCGGCAGCGCTCGCCTACTACACGCTGGCCGTATCTCCGGACGCAACAGCCCTCTACGCGGTCAACCCCCTGCTCGGACACGCGACAGCGATTCGGGGGAGCCTGCCCTACGGCTCGCAAGATCAGGCGGCGCTCCCGCAACGCGCGGGCTCGCCGCCGCACGCCATGAAAAGCAGTGTTATGTCTAGCGATGGCCGGACAGTGTTCGTCGCCACGAACGGTGGTGTCTGGGCCGTCGACACGCGCTCCCTGGCCGTGCGCGCGACCTATCTGAAAGGGCAGGAGGTTGCCAGCGTCGCGTTCAGCCGGAATGGCCGGCGGCTGTACGCCCTCGTGCCCCGTCACGGCCTCGTGGCCGTTCTGGACCCGACGAGCGGCCGCCTGCTGCGGACGATGCCCGAGGCGACAGGCGCGTGGGGCATCGCGCAGGTAACGAGCGAATAATAAATAATAAAGGAACAACACTACGATCCGCCACACCTTATAATCGGGCGTCTAGCTAAGGCCCCAACAATTGACTACTCCATCAGGGGACACGTCGCGGGAGGAGACCGCCCTGGTCGAACAGGCGCGACGGGGCGACGTCATAGCGTATGAAAAGCTCATGGAGCGTTACCAGCACCTTGCCATGCGCGCCGCCTATCTCGTAACGAGAGATGCGACAGAAGCGGAGGACGCCACGCAAGAGGCCTTCGTGAAAGCCTATTATGCCCTGGACCGCTTTCGTCCCGGCGCGCCCGTGCGCCCCTGGCTCCTACGCATCGTCGTCAATGAGGCCCGCAACCGCTGCAAGGCGGCGGGGCGGCGCGCGGCCCTCGCCCTACGCCTGGCCGGGGAGGATGCGATGGGACAGAACGCGCCCTCCGCCGAGAACGTGGCCCTGACGACGGAGCGGAGGGCAATGCTGCTGCGGGCGCTCGACGAACTGCGCGAGGAGGACCGTCTAGTGATCACCTACCGCTACACCCTGTCCCTCTCGGAGGCGGAGACCGCCGATGCGCTGAGCTGCCCGCGAGGTACCGTCAAGTCTCGCCTGTCGCGAGCGTTGGAGCGACTGCGCCAGCAGCTGGACACCGAACACAGCGAATTGGACACATCCACGTGGAGGAGCGTGCCGCATGGGTGAGCGACCGAGTAGGCGGGACGAGGAGTTGAAGCGCGCGCTGGAGGACATAGACGCGCATATCGCCTATCCGCTATCGGGAAGCGTGGCCGCGTCGGTGCGGCAACGGCTGGAAGCGACACAATCCACCCCAACTCAGCCGTCACGTGTCAGGACGCGACATCCGGTCCGGCGAGGCTTGTCGCTGGCCCTGGCCGCGTGTGCGCTCGTCGTCGCCGTCCTGACGATTGTCCCCGGACCGGGCATCGCGCTGGCGGGGTGGTTGGGTCTGCGGCGCGTCGTGATCGTCTACGAGCCCGCACTCCCCACCACGCGCCCTAACCCGATGGGAATACGCTTACAGCTGGGCCAACGCATCCTTATGCCCACGCTCACGGGCCTGAGCGTACCCGACGCGGTCTACGTCGCGTCGCCCTCCGAAGGGACCGGAGTCACGCTGGTGTACCATGCCCAGCCCGGCCTACCGCGCACCGACCAGACGGGGGTTGGGCTCCTGTTGGTCGAGTTACCCGGTGGCCTCGACCGCAAGGCCGGCATACTCGGCAAAGGGCTGGAGCCGGGCACACACGTCGAGGTCGTGCGCGTCGACGGCGAGCTCGGCTACTGGATCACGGGCCGGCCGCACCTGCTCTTCTATACCGACGCCAATGGAGTCCCGCGCATGGAACACATCCGGCTGGCGGGGAATGTGCTGCTCTGGGAGCATGGTGGGCTGACGCTCCGCGTGGAGTCGGCCCTACCGAAGGCCCAAGCCTTGCGCATCGCCGCCTCGGTGCGCTGAGGCTATGGCCTCTTCCCACTCCGCCCTGTCGGGGCCCGTCGCGGGGCCTTTGCGCTCGACGGAGAGCGCCGCCGCGACGTTCGCCGCCCAGGCGGCGGCGGGCAGGTCGCGGCCCATGGCGAGCGCGGCCAGGAGCGCCGCGACGTGCATGTCGCCGGCGCCGGTGGTATCGACCGCGCGCGCCGGCCGCGCCGGGATATGCTCCGCCGGCTCCCCGCGCCGGGCCACCCAACACCCCCGCGCCCCCACCCGCGCCACGACCCACCCTCCGGGGGCTATGCGCGCGGCCAGCGCGGACGCTCCCCGCGACGCGTCCTCGTCACCCGTCAGGAGCGTCGTCTCGCGCGCGTTGAGGCTCAGGATGTCGGCGCGGGCCAGCGCGCGCCGCAGGCGGTCGGCGGGGATCTCGGCCGCCAGCGGGCCAGGGTCGAGGACGACGAGGTACTCGGCGCCTAACGCCAGCAGCCACGCCTCGAGCGTCGCTCCCGAGACAGGGTAGCACAGGTCGTAGCCGGAGACGTAGACGGCGTCGCCGGGCTGTAGGGGGAGCGCCGCGAGGTCGGACGGCCGCAGGCGCGACTCGACCCCCGGCGACGTGACGAACGTGCGCTCGGCGTCGGGCTCGACCAGGCCGATATCGAAGCCGCTGTCCTCGCCGACAGCCCGCGGGAGCAGCGCCGGGATCCCGGCGGCCGACAGGTCGGACGCGACCCGCGCCCCCATCGGGCCGTCGCCCACGCGTCCGGCGTACGCCGCCGGTAGTCCCAACCGCGCCGCGCCCGCGAGCGCGTTGAACCCACCGCCGGCCGTCAGCAGGCTCTCGCGCGCCACGGTGTCCCCGCCGCGCGTGGGCAGCGCGTCGACGTACATCAGGATATCGACGAGCACGCTGCCCACAAGCGCCAGACGGCGCGGGCGCGCCCTCACCGCGCCCTCACCGCGCGACGCCGCCTTGCGCCGTCGCTTCGACGGACGGCCGCCCGGCCGCGCGTGGCGACGGGAGCAGCGCGTAGAGGATCGCGCTCACGACGAAGCCAAAGAAGTAGCCCATGTTACTGCTCGCGAAAATGCCGACGGCGAACGGACCGGTGAACTGCGGGAAAGACGCCGACGTGAACAGGAGCCCGACGACGAGCCCGGCGAGCCACGCCACCAGCGCGGCCAGGTTCGCGCCGCCGCTGTAATAGTAGCGGCCGCGCGGCCCGGTGTCTTCGAGGCCCTCCTGATCGTACCCGCGCCGCCGTATCATGTCGACGAGGAAGACGGCCGACCACGCCGTCAGCGCGTCGGCCAGGAGCGCCAGGAAGCTTTCGAACGGACCCAGGAAATTCTTGGCGACGAGCATGACGTAGATCGCGCCCACGATCATGATGGCGCCGTCGACGAAGATGGTCTTGTAGCGCTGCGCCTTGACGCCCAGGGCGAGCAAGTTGAGCCCCGACGAATAGATATCGAGGTCGGCCCCGGCGACGAGGCCGCCGATGGCCGTGAGCAGGTACGGCACGGCCATCCACGACGGCAGGGTCGCCCCGATGGCCTGGATCGGGTTGGCCGCCGAGGCCAGCCCCTTGACGCTGCTGGAGAGCAGCACGCCGACCATGATCAGCACGAAGAGGGGGAGCGTCGAGCCCAACGTCGTCCATCCCACGATAGCGCGGCCCGAACTGCGGCGCGGCAGGTAGCGCGAGTAGTCGGCCCCGGAATTGACCCAACCGATCCCCGTGCCGGCGGCGACGATACTCAACGCCGCCAGAACCCCCGAGTCCCAGGGACCGGGCTTCGCGGCGAACACCGCGTGCCAGTCCGTGCGGCCGACGAGAAAGACGACGATGACGACGGTGATCGCGCCGAAGACCCACGTGACGGCGCGCTGAATCCAGACGAGGGTGGCGTGCCCGAGCAGGCCCAGCCCCACCACGAGCACGGCGATAACGACGAGGCTCACCACCGTCCATAGCGTGTTGGAGGGGAGGCCGACGAGCGCCAATAGCCCCAACAGAGCATAGGCCGCGGTGACGACGAGGGCCGTCTCCCAGCCGACCAGGCTGATCCAACTGATGAGGTTCGGACCGATGTTGCCGCGCGTCCCGAACGGCGCCCGCGAAAGGGTCAGCATGGGCGCGCCGCCCCACACCCCCGCCAGACTGAGGACGCCCACGAGCACAAACGAGGCCGCCGGCCCGACGAACGCGACCAGCGCGCTTTGCCATAGGTTGAGGCCCATACCAACCAGAATGCCGCCGTAGACGATGCCCAGGACGGCCACGTTGGCGGCGAACCAGACCCAGAACAGTTCGAACGGCGAGCCATGCCGCTCATCATCCGCGATCGGGTTGATCCCGTTCGTCTCGATCGCCCCGATGCGGTCGGACGTAGGCTGACGCTCATTCATACTTTTTGCTCCTATCGTTCTCTCAACGCGACAAGCCGGGCCGCGAGGCGCTCCAGGTCGAGCCCATTGACCCGCTCCACTATCCCGATCGCCGTCGGCGGGAAAGCTCCAACTCCGGCGGACGCGCCGAGAATTGCCCCCACGATCGCCCCGACGGTGTCGCTATCCCCGCCCAGGCGCGCCGCCTTCAGGCACGCCTGCCACGGATCATCGGGCCAGCGCATCGCGATGGCGAAGGCCGCCGGAACCGCCTCCTGCGTCGCGACACCAGTCCCGATCACGTCCGAGATCGCGTCGAGGGCCTGGAGGTCGTCGAGGTGATCGACATAATCGATGGCCCAGGCGATACGCGACGCGACGTCGGCCCCCGCGCTGTAGTGGCCGCGCTCACGCCCGAGCGCGGCCGCGCGCAAGGCCAGAGCTAACGCGTCGGCGAGCGGCGCGCCCGCGACACCGGCGCTGACCGCGGCGGCCACGGCGGCCGCGCCCGCGATGGCGATCCCGGTGTTGTGCGTGGGACGGCACACCTCCTCGACGCGCTCGACCAGGCGTTCCAGTGGTTCAGGCGGGACGGCGACGCCGACCGGCGCGATACGCATAGCCGCGCCATTGGTGTCGCCGCTCCGCCCCGCCTCCTCCAACGCCGCCCCGCGCCCGATGGCCTCCAGCGCCCGCCGCGACGACGGACCTAACTGCTCGCTCCCATCCGCCTCGGCCACGCGCGCCCAATCGAGCAAGCGCGTCACGAGGTCGTGGCCGTCGACACGCCCTGCGCCGTCGAGGAGCAGGTCCGTCACGATCAGCGCCTGGGCCGTGTCGTCGGTGACGCGGCCGGCCGGCTGCCCGCTGCTGATGGCGTTTTCGTCGGGTCCATCGACAAATCCGTCGAGCGCGGGATACAGGGCCGTCACCGTGCGGCGCGGGAGCAACTGCGTCGGCATCCCGAGCGCGTCGCCGATGGCGAGCCCATAGAGCGCGCTGGCCGCGCGCGCGATTGTACCGGTCATGAGGATGCCCTCGCTACACCTACCGCTGGAATAGCCTGCCCATCAGTATAGTCTTTACCCAGAGGATAGACGCACGGTGGGTGTACGTGTCTTACACCAGCACGCGCAGGGGAGTCAGGATACGCTCGCTGACTTTCGCGAGCCAGGGGCGCGTCCGCCATTCCCGTAACGTGAGTTCGACGGCGTTGGCCTTGTCCTGCGCGAACAACGACTCCATCTGCCGCGCCAGTTCGGGGCTATAGATCTCGACATTGAGTTCGTGGTTGCCCAGCGAGCTAAGGCGATCCATGTTGGCGCTGCCGATCGTCGACCATTGCCCGTCGATCGTGCAGGTCTTGGCGTGGATCATGGCCTTGTAGCGGAAGATGCGGATACCCGCGCTCAGAGCCTCCTCGAACAGGCCGCGCGCCAGCCAATCGGCCACCGTATGGTTCGAGATGCGCGGCAACAGCACCTGCACGTCCACGCCACGCCGCGCCGCGTTGGCGAGCGCCCCCAGCAACACGCGATCCGGGACGAAGTAGGCGTTGGTGATCAGGATGCACTCTTCGGCGCGGTCGATGGCCGCGATATACATGTCGCGGATGGGAAACGCCAGCCGCATCGCATCGTTGCCGCGCGGCACGAAGAGCGGGTCGAATTGGCGGGGATAGTGGCGCGTGATGTGTTGAGTCTCGGGCGTATGACTGTCCCAGAAGTAGACGAACAGCTGCGCGAACTGGGCCGCGCCGGGACCTTCCACACGCAGATGCGTGTCGCGCCACTCGGTCGCGTAGAGGCTACCGAGGTTGTAGCCGCCGATGAAGCCGACCCTACCGTCGACCACGAGCAGCTTGCGGTGCTCGAGCGCGTAGCGGCGCGGGTCGATCGCGTGCCACGGGCGGCCGATCGCCCTGTATTCGAGCAGGTGGATCGGGGGCGGGAAGTATTTGAAGGCGCCCGGAACGACCAGATTCCCGAAGCTGTCGAAGATGACGTAGACCGCGACGCCGTCGGCCGCCTTGCGCGCGAGGAGTTCTTTGAATGCGCGGCCGACGGCGTCGTCTTTCCAGATGAAAGACTCGAGGTAAACGCTCTCTTCGGCGGCGTCGATCGCCGCGAGCATGGCGTCGTAAAGCTCGCGTCCGTAGCTGTAGACCCGCACCACATTCTCGCCCACGGCCGTCTCGCCCAGGCGCGAATGCGGGAAGCCCTGCGGCTGATTGCGGCGCTTGCGCCACGCCGCGAGCGCCGAGATAACCGCGACGATGACGCCTTGCAGCGCGGCCATCGCCGCGAACCCGGTCAGAGCGGTGCGACGAAGCGAGAACGGCCGCCGAGAGAAAAGTTTCACACCTCTATTGTACTGGCCGCCGTGACCCCTCGCGGCGCCTCGGTCATGGGCTGTGTCGGCGCCTTGAACGCTAGCCCGCGACGAGAGCGGTAAGGGGCGTCGTGCGGCGGTGGCATAACACCTGCTTCTCTACTGTATGCCGTAGACAAGTAAACAAAAGGATAGCCGACACGAGGGAGAGATAGGGATGGCTACGAAAGGGACCGAGACGCTCGGCACGTACGTCAACGATATGCACACGCTCGAGTCACACATCCTGCACGCAATTTTTATGCAGGACAGCCTCTTGAAGGATCACCCCGACGCCATGGCGCGCATCCGGGCCTATCGCGCGACCCTCTCGGCCCACCTTGCCGCCCTCGACGAGCGCATCGCGGCGCTCAACGCCCCCCCGCACACAGTCAAGGAGACCGTTGCCGCGACGCTGGGGATTGCCGCCGGTCTCTACGACAAAATACGCAACGAAGAGGCGTCGAAAGACATCCGCGACGACTACACGGCGATCTGTGACGCCATCATCTCGTACACCATGCTCCTGACCACGGCGCTAGCCTTCGACGACACCGCGACGGCCGACATGTGCAAACGCCACATGGAAGACCACGCCGGCTTCGTCAAAGACATCAACGCATACATGCCCCAACTCGTGCTCGAAGAACTCCGTCAAGACGGCTTCGACGTCGCGAACGATGCGCTCGACCAGGCTCGCCAAACGGCGCACGCGATGTGGGGGCAGCCCCCGCACACCGCCGCTTAACAGCCATCGTACAGCATATTTGAATCGTGTGGCGCCGGGGCGCTGAGCCCGTATGTCCGCGCCCTGGCTCAAACAGTTGACGCACGGTTGGGGTGCACCTTAAAATAGTGGACGGTTCGCTCAGGCCGACCTTGCGCATCCGAGGGCTTGCCGCCGCCAGGGATGAGCGGCGGCCGGGCGCAGCGGGCGCGGGACCGGCGGCACGTCGGCCGGCGGCACTGCGGCGGGCGTCAGCGCCACCGCGGTGGGCGTGGAGCGCGCCGCGGGCGCGTCCGGTGTCGGGAGGGCGGCCGGCGCGCGGCGGACGCGGGGGACCAGGTGGAGGCGGGCGCGCTGGGGCTGGGCCTGCCAGAAGGCGTCCCAGCGCCCCGAGCGGTGCAGCGCGCGCAAGCTGACCACCTGCTGGGCGCCGGCCGCGCTCCAGCGCATGCCGGCCCCTTTCGTGCGTGCCTGCACCAGGCTCTTGCACCTGCTCTCCACGGCCCCTGAGCCGATGGGGAACTGCCGGGCTATGAAGGCGGGATAGTCCAGGCGCGCGGCATTGGTCGTGACATACGCGATCGCGCGCCGTACCGCCGTTGCCGCCGCACTCTCCGTCGCCGCGTTGGCGGCGGGGACGCACACGGTCCGGGCGCGTGCGGTCAGGGCCGCGTGTAGCGGAGCGGCTCCCTGCGTATAGAGGCGTGTCTTGAGCGGCTCGACCCAGGCCGCCGCCGCCGCCGTTTCGGCCCCGAACACGGCGTTGCCCACCGCCCAGAGGTACGCATAGGCGTGGTAGAGGTCGATGATCTCCACCAGTTCGACGCCGGGCAACGCCAAGAAGGCGCGCGCATGGCGCCAGATCCATTCGGCGCCGTCACCCAGCGCGACGACGGTGCGTACCGCCGGTGTGCCCAGGCCGCGCCGGCACGCCTTGACGTGGGCGCGTCCCCAGAACGCCGGGGCCTCCTCGAAGCCGGCCCCATAGCTCGCCTGCCCCCAACAGAGGCGCTCCCGGCCCGTGTCGGCATCCACCTCCACCCCCGGTCCCAGCGGCGCGACCGTCACCACCTTCATGTCGTGCCAGGCGTCGTCGCGGTGCATGAACATGCCATCCACTTCCACCGCCAGCACGCCGCTCTCCGGCGCCGCCGTCACCGCCGCCTCGGCGTCCGCCCAGGCCGGTTGCCCCCGCGCCACGCGCGCCATCGCCGCCTGCACCTCCGCCTCGGCCACCGCCCCGATCCCTTCGCTCCGGCGCCGCAGCACCTCGTCGTCAATGGTCACGCCGACCGACTCCACCACACGATCCCCTGTGTCCACAAAGCCCCCCTCAATCCCCTCGCGGCAGACGACGCGCAAGAGTCCGGGCGAGAGCGAGCCCGTCCCCAGCCCCAGCCGCGCGTCCAACGGCGCATGCCCCTGCCCGCACGCCCCGCACTGATAGTAGGCGCGGTACAGGGCGTCGTCCCCGACCAAGCCGTGCAGCGTGCGCCGCCGCGCCTGATCCACACTTTGGAGGCGCCTGCCGCACGCCGGGCATGCCCCCCGCTCCTCCGTCGCCTCCCGCGCCGCCGCGACCCGCTCCACCACCGCCCCGAAGACCACGCGCCCCACCTGCCGTAGCCGCTGCTCCATCCCCGCCAGGTCGCTCGTCAGCACGGCCGGTAGCGCCTCCGCCAGCGCCGCCATGAACACCGCTCCCATCTCCTGTATGATGGCAGCGGACAGGTCTGCTCTGTCCATCGGTACCCTCCATCGGGCACGCTCAGGGCATCTTTACCGCCCGTGCCCGTCGTGAGGGTACCGCTTTTGTGCCGCCCTCAGCCACCCGTCCACCACGGTCCACTATTTTAAGGTGCACCCGCACGGTTGACGCACGGTTGACGCGTGGCATGGGGGGACATTATCCTGTGTCTAGCCGGCGACGGCGCCGGCAAAAGCGATCGTACCCCTTTTTATTGGGTATCTCGTCCTGGTAGCAGTAAAGGATAGGCTTGTATGCGCACGCGTCTACGGCGATTAGCCCTCAGCGTCGGCCTGAGTGGAGTACTCCTCACGGGTTACGCCGCCCACCAGCAGCCCCAGAGCTCGGCGGCGGCGAGCAAGAGCGTCACCTTCGTGACCGACGTCGGCGGCCTCAACGACAACGGCTTCAACCACCTGGGCTATATCGGCACGCTCATGGGGGCACGGGCGGTCCATTACACGCCCCACTACATCGAGACGACGTCGTCCTCGGATTACGTCAAGAACCTCACGCTGGCGGCGCAGCAGTCACAGGTTGTCGTCGCCGTCGGCTTCTCGTTCAGCACCGCACTGCCGACCGTCGCGGCCAAATACCCCAAAGTACGCTTCACGATCATCGACTTCAACTACAGCCCGTCGCCCAAGAACATATTGGGCAATCTCTTCGCGCCTGAGCAGTCGTCGTACCTGGCCGGCATCCTGGCGGCCGGCGTGAGCAAGACGCACACGATCGGCTTCGTGGGCGGACAGACCGGGCCGGTCATCAAGGCCTTCCAGGCCGGGTTCACGGTCGGGGCCAAGTCGTACGACCCCAGCGTGCGCGTGCTCTCCGCCTACACCGGCTCATTCACCGACCAGAGCCAGGGGAGCGTGACGGCGAACCAGGAGATCAGCGCCGGGGCCGACGTCATCTTCCCCGCCGCGGGGGCGTCGGGGCTAGGCGCGCTGGCCACGGCCGACCAGAAGCGCGTGTTCAGCATCGGCGTCGACGCCGACCAGCACTACCTACACCCCAAGACGGTCCTCAGCAGCGTGGTCAAGCACGTCGAGGTGGCGGTTGCGTCGGCGATCGAGGCCGATGGCGCGGGTCACTTCACGAGCGGCACGCGGTTCTGGACCCTCAAGAACGACGGCGTCGGGCTGGCCCCCTACTACAACCTGTCCGCGCGAGTGCCGGCCAAGGTGAAGTCGGCGATCACCAAGGCGCGCCAGGGTATCGTCAACGGCGTCATCAAGGTTCCCACGCGATAACCGACACGCCGTAACACGGTCATAGAGGGCGTATTACGATAGGCCCGTTATCGGATGGGGCGACGGCTATGCGACACGGGCGCGGTACGGCCCCAAGCAGCCGTCGTCCCATTTTGCTACTATGTAGCGGGCGTATGCCCTCCAGCCCTTGCCCCGGCGCGACGACCGGGCGTATCGTATCGTTGTACGCCCTACGAGTGACAAGTAAGAGCACATGACAGAAGTTCCGCCGTCCGCATTGCGCCTGGAACACATCACGAAGCGATTCCCCGGCGTCCTGGCCAACGACGACGTCACGCTGGGGGTCGGCCAGGGGGAGATCCTCGCTATCCTGGGTGAGAACGGCGCCGGCAAGAGCACGCTCATGAACATCCTCTCGGGGCTCTACCGCCCCGACGAGGGGCGTATCGTCGTGGACGGCCAACCGGTCGTCTTCAACGGCCCGCGCGAGGCCATCGCGCGCGGCATCGGGATGGTCCACCAACACTTCGAGCTCGTCCCCCCCCTCACCGTGGCCGAGAACATCATCCTGGGACAGGAGCCAGGCGGTCTCTTTCTCGATCGACGGGGCGCGGCGGCCCTCGTGCGGGATGTCTCGACGCGCTTCGGATTGGAACTCGATCCGCGCGCGCGCGTAGCCAATCTCTCGGTCGGCCTGCGGCAGCGCGTCGAGATCGTCAAGGCGCTCTATCGGTCGGCCCGCATCCTCATCCTCGACGAGCCGACCGCCGTGTTGACGCCACAGGAGGCGCGCGAGCTTTTCGCCATCATGCGCAAGCTCGCGACGGACGGCCGTTCGCTCATCTTCATCAGTCACAAGCTCGACGAGGTGCGCGCGATCAGCGACCGCATCGTGGTGATGCGTCAGGGGCGCGTCGAGGGTGAGACGCGGGCCGCCGAGGCCACCAACGCCGACCTGGCGACGATGATGGTGGGGCGCGCCGTCGTGCTCGAGGTCGAACGCGGCGAGGCCCAACCTCAAGCGGCAGTACTTGAGGTGGCCGACCTGCACGTGCGCGACGACCGCGGAGCCGTGGCCGTCGACGGACTCGGATTTACCGTCCGCGCGGGCGAGATCTTCGGCATCGCCGGGGTCGACGGGAACGGGCAGGCCGAGTTGGAGGAGGTCCTGACCGGCGTCAGGGCGGCCGAGAGCGGACACGTGCAACTGCTGGGGCGCGATTGCACGCGGCTCGGGGCGCGCGCCTTGATCGACGTCGGCGTCGCCTGCATCCCCTCCGACCGCCAGAGCCGCGGCATGATCGGCGACTACTCGGTGGCCGAGAACCTGGTCCTCTCCACCTACGAGCGGCCGCCTTATGCGCGCGGGCCGTTGCTCAATCTCAAGGCGATCGCACGTACGGCCCGCGAGTTAGTGCGCGTCTTCGACGTACGCACGCCCAGCGTCGTGACTCTTGCCCGTAACCTCTCGGGCGGTAATCAGCAAAAGATGGTCGTGGCGCGTGAAATGAGCCGTCCAGATCGGCTGCTGATCGCGGCGCAGCCGACCCGCGGGGTCGACGTCGGCGCGATCGAATTCATCCACCAGAACATCGTGCGCCAGCGCGACGCCGATGTCGCCGTCCTCCTCATCTCCGCCTCCCTCGACGAAATACTGGCCCTCTCCGATACAGTAGGGGTGATGTATCGCGGGCGCATGATGGGTATACTACCGCGCCGCGAGGCGAATACCGAGTTGCTCGGCCTCATGATGGCTGGAGCGACATTGGGCGAGGCCCGATCCGCGGTGGAGGTAGCGGCCGGAACAACGGACACGGATGGCAGCGCCACGGCGTCGGCGGGGTCCGTGACGGGAGGGTAAACAGGATGCTAGGTAACACCCCGTCGTGGCCGGCCGGCGCCCCCCCCGCCCCCCCCCCCCCCCCGGCGCGGCCCCCCGCCCCCCCCCCCCCCCCCCCGCCCCCCGTCGCAACGACGGCCGGCGACGCCATCAACACTCCCGGCGCGTTGGCCGGCGCCGCGACGCGCCTACGCACCGCTCTGACGCAACTCCTGGCCCTGCTGACCGCGCTCGTCTTCTGCGCCGTTCTGCTGTTGCTGACCGGGCACAACCCACTGGCCGTGTATCTGGCGCTGTGGACGGGGTCCATAACCGGCCAGTCGGCCCTGGCCAATACCCTGATCCAGACCACCCCATATATTCTGCTGGGCCTGGCCGTCGCGGTGGGTTTCAAGGGGGGTCTCTTCAATATCGGGGCCGAAGGGCAGTTTGTCGTCGGCGCCATCGCGGCCACGTGGGTGGGCCACCTCATCGGAGGGGCTCCGGGCATCGTCCTGGTCCTGCTGGCCCTGCTGGCCGGCACAGTGGCCGGCGGCCTCTACGCCGCGCTGGTCGGCGTCCTCAAAGTCACCAGGGGCGCGCATGAGGTTATCACGACGATCATGCTGAACTACGTCGCAACGTATCTGGTGCAATTCCTCGTGGCCAACGGCGGCCCCATGCAGTCGTCCAGCGCCGGCACGCAGCAGAGCTACCCCATCAACGTCGGGGCGCAACTCCCCATCATCGCGCCGGGCACGAACCTGGACGCCGGCCTGCTCATCGCCCTCGCTGCCGTCGCGGTGATCTACGTGCTCGTCTGGCGCACGACGTGGGGCTTCGAGCTACGCGCGGTCGGCCTCAACCCGCGCGCGGCGCGATCGGCGGGCATCTCGATCAGCGTCGTGACGGTCTGGACCATGGCCGTCAGCGGCGGGCTGGCGGGGCTCGCCGGAGCTATCCAGTTGCAAGGGCAACTCCACTATCTACCGGACAGCATCGCGGCGGGCTTTGGCTTTGACGCCATCGCGGTCGCCATCATCGGCGCCGGCAACCCCGTGGGCATCGTCCTGGCGGCGCTCCTGCTCGGCGCGCTGCGGAGTAGCGGATCGTTCATGGAGGGCTCGACCGGCATCGGCGCTCCATTCGTTTCGGTCATCGAGGCGTCGATCCTCTTCTTCGTGGCCGCTCCGGTCATCATCCGATTTATATACTTTCGTTGGAATCGTGGGCGAGGAGTCGTGCGCTTTGGAAAAGCAAGCGGGTAACTGAGGATGAACTGGTTGACCGGAACCTTCGTCATCAGCGTGTTGACCAGCACCATCACCCTGGCCACGCCGCTGATCTACGGCGCGCTCGCCGGGGTCGTCTCCGAACGCGCGGGCGTCGTCAACATCGCGATCGAGGGCATGATGCTCACCTCGGCGTATGCCTGCGCCGCGACAACCGCGGTCTCGCAGAGCCTGTTCCTCGGCGTGCTCGTCGGGCTCCTCGCCGGCGCGGCGACAGGACTGTTCCTGGCCGTACTCGCGGTCTCGCTGCGCGTCGACCAGGTGGTCGGGGGCTTCGTCATCAATATCGCCGCCGCGGGAGCGACCGCGTTCCTCCTGCGGACAGCCTTTCCCAGCGGCATCAGCACACCCCTCATCGGCCAGGTCAACATCCCGGCGCTCTCCAACATTCCGGGAGTGGGGCAGATCCTATTCCAGCAGAACGCGCTGGTTTACCTGGCGATCGCGCTGGTCCCCGCCGTACACATCTACCTGTTCCGCACGCGGCTCGGCCTGCGCTCACGCGCGGTCAGCGAGAACCCCAAAGCAGCCGATGTCGCCGGCATCAACGTCTCGCGGGTACGCTACGGCGCGGTGATCGCGAGCGGCGCGCTGGCGGGACTGGCGGGCGCCTTCCTGGCGGCGAGCACCGGCAGCTTTTCGGAAGGCGTCACCAGTGGAAAGGGCTTCATCGCGTTGGCGGCCGTGATCTTCGGCAAGTGGCGGCCTATCCCGGCCGCGCTGGCCACCCTGCTGTTCGGCTTCTGCCTCTCGCTAGAACCGCAACTCCAGTTCACGAACATCTCCGTCGCGCTCCCCGTCCTCTACATGATCCCCTATGTCGTCACCATTCTTGTGCTGGCCGGCTTTATTGGCCGCGCCGTCGCGCCCGCCGCCGACGGCATCCCCTACGTGAAGGAATAATGCGACTCATCATCGACACCGATACGGCGGGGGACGATTGCGTCTCCATGCTCATCGCCCTGCGCTCGCCCGGCGTGACGGTCGAGGCGATCACGATCAACTGCGGCAACGTCGACTTCGATCAACAGGTCGAGAACGCGCTCTACACGCTTGAGGCGGCGGGCGTCGGCGGCGCGATACCCGTCTATCCGGGCGCCCGACAGCCACTGCTCCACCCGCACCAGACCGTCGAGCACATCCACGGCCGCGACGGGATGGGCGACTCGTTCTTCCCGCGGGCGACGCAGCGGCCCGCGGCGGAGCACGCGGTCGACGCGCTCATCCGCCTGATCAACGCCCATCCAGGCGCGTTCACGATCGTCGCGCAAGCCCCCCTGACCAACCTGGCCCTGGCCGTGCGCCAGGACCCCTCGATCGCGCACAAAGTGGAACACCTGTGGATCATGGGCGGGACGAACAACGCGCTCGGCAACGTCACACCGGCGGCCGAGTTCAACGTGTACGTCGATCCAGAGGCGGCCAAAATCGTCTTTGGCGCGGGCTTCCCGCTCACGATGGTCGGCTGGGAGATCTGCCTCCGCCACGCCGTGCTGGACGACGCGGCGTGGCGGGACATCGAGGCTCTCGGCACACCGCTCGCGCGCTTCTTCATGGATGTGAACCGCGTCGCGCGCCGCTTCGACATCGAGAACAGCGTGACGGCGGGCAGCACGCACCCCGACGCGATCGTCGCCGCCATGGCGATCGACCCAAGCATTATGACGAGTAGCGGCGACTACTACGTCGACGTGGAGACACGCGGCGAGTTCACGCGAGGCGCGACGGTCGTCGACCTCCTCGGCGTGCTCGGTCGGCCGCCCAACGCGCGCGTCTGCCTCGCCGCCGACGGCGCGCGCTTTCGCGCGCGCTTAATGGACGTCTTACGCGGTTGACGTCTTACGCGATTAAGGGGCTTATGCGGGACGCCTTTCCAGGGATACGAGGACAAAACAATAGGGGTCCGCGATTGGACCAAGCGCGAACCGCGAACCGCGTCAACGGTCCGCGGTGAAGCTGTTGAAGCTCTCGGGGAGCAGCGTGGAGAGGCGCGTCACGCGGCGCGCGCCGGCGGTCGTGGCCAGCACGACATCCATATTGCCGTCCGGCGCGAATTCGAGCAGCACCTGACGGCAGGCGCCGCACGGGGGCGTTGGGGTGGGCGCGTCCGTGACGACCGCGACGGCGGTGACCCGGCGCTCGCCATCCCCCACGGCCGCGAAGATCGCGTTGCGTTCGGCGCAACTGGAGAGGCCGTACGAGACGTTCTCCACGTTGCAGCCGCGATAGACGCGGCCCGACTCTCCGAGCAGGGCCGCCCCAACCGCGAAGCCCGAGTAGGGCACATAGGCCCGCTCGCGCGCCGCCGTGGCCGCCGCGACGAGCGTATCGTACGCGCTCTCGTTCATCGTCCCTCCCTCAACAAAGATCATCGCCGGCGAACCGGACCGCGCCGCGCCGCCGGGCGTCTGTCCAAATCCTATATCATGGAGCGGATAGACGCTAACATCGCGGGCACGCAACGTCAAGGCATGACCCTGGGCACGCAACGTGGAACGCAACGTGAGGAGGGACGTCGTCGGAGTGGCCAAGCAATACCACATCGGACTCGAGCGCGGCGAGGTCGGCCGCTACGTGCTGCTCCCCGGCGATCCGGGGCGCAGTGAACGCATCGCGGCGTCTTTCGACGACGCGCGCCTCGTCACCACGAACCGCGAGTATGTGACCTACACCGGGACGCTGCTCGGCGAGCCGGTCTCGGTCACCTCGACGGGGATCGGCGCCCCCTCGACGGCCATCGCGGTGGAAGAGCTCGCCGCGATCGGCGCCGACACGCTCATCCGCGTCGGCACCGCCGGGGCCACGCAGGCGTACCTGCCCGGCGGCGCCCTCGTCGTCGCCCAGGGAGCGGTCCGCGACGAGGGCACGACGCCGCACTACGTGCCGCTCTCATACCCCGCCGTGGCCGACGGGAATGTCGTCGAGGCGCTGCGCCGCGCCGCGGAGAGCCTGGGATTCGACGCCCATGTGGGCATTGTGCGCAGCACCGACGCCCTCTACGCCGACCTCACCCCAGACGCGATGCCGGTGCGCGCGTTGTGGCAGGAAACGCCTGAGGCGGTGTGGGCGCGCGGCCACGTCCTATGCGCCGAAATGGAGGCGGCGGCGCTCTTCGTCGTCTCCAGCGTCCGCCGCCTGCGCGCGGGCTGTGTGCTCACGGTCGTCAACGCCACGGGAGCCGGCAAACTCGCGGCCCATGTTACGCCCTCGCTCGACCCGCTCATCTTGACCGCCGTCGAGGCGCTGCGCCTGCTCATTCGGCGCGATCGAGGCGAGCCGCCGGGGAGCGCGTCATGACGCGCTCCCGCCTCTCGCTCCTCGGACTATGCGCCCTCATGGGAGGGTCCGGTGTGCTGCACATCGTGACGCCCACCCCCTATCGCGGCATCGTCCCCGCGCCGTTGCGCGGCCACGCGGCGGCCGTCGTCGCCCTGAGCGGCGTCTGCGAGTTCGCGTGCGTGGCGCTGCTGGCCGTCCCGCGCGCGCGGCGGCTCGGCGCGTACGCGACGGCGGCATTGCTCGTGGCCGTCTTCCCCGCGAACGTCCAGATGGCCCTCGACAGCGGCCACGCGGACGGCCACGGCCTGGCGAGCAACGCGGCTGTCGCCTGGGCGCGCCTCCCCCTACAGCTGCCGCTCATCCTCTGGGCGCTGAGCCAGCGCCAGCACTGATACGAATCGAGCGCCGTCTATCGTCTGCCCACCGCTACATGACTCGGGATACACTGATCTAGGCTTTGCCGGCGAGTTCGCTAAGACCTGATTTTCATATCCATCCCGCGAACGACACCAGTGAGACTACAGGATAGACAGCATCTAAGCAGATTCAGTCAAGACCGGATTTCTTTAACGAACTCTGATATCCATTTCCAGTGCGTTTCCCCCTCTTGAGCGGCTAGGTATCTTCTAACTAATTGCCGCGCCAAAGATCGATAGGCAGTCTCCTCTGTATACCCTGCCCCTTCAATTGTGGGTTGTCCCTGCACGGCGCTCGTCAGACGATAGAACGTCTCATTGGTTTGCCGCCGATGCAGTACGTGTCGGATGACCTTGAGCGGCTGTGCAAGATAGTAATCACTCGTTTCGAATGGTAATGATGATAGTTCTTGTTCCTGCTTTTCTCTCTTGTCGCTCTCCAACTTGAAGGACGGCACGTCTATAGGCAATCCAACTCTCATAAAGGAGCGAGCAACCGCCTGGCTAAAGTGTTCGAGAGCAGGAGAAATTAGGGTCACTCGCTCGCCTAATTTCTCTACAAATTGATTAACCTGTGCCGCATCGATAGTCTGTAAATGGCCGAAGTCGACAACTCGGTCCTTTTCTAGTTCCTTAGGACCAGAGGGCCAACTAGGGAGAAGATACAGCGACGTGTCAAAACCTCGCCGAATCTCCTCCAAACGATTCAGGTCAAAGGGGTTTTCTAAAAGCCAATCGGAAAGACTTACAGCCGGAGCTACCAAGATACGCGTTACCTTGCCATTTTCCAGATCGCAACTCTGCGTAAGGACGATCAAGTCCAGAGATTCTTGATCAACCGTCATGCTAGCTTCTTGCTCATCGCGCCGTGCTATCAACAGAGGGAAGTCGAAAAGTATATCCCCTTGCCCTGGAATAGATGAAGTCGACAGGCGGTACCACGTCGAAGAAGGCTTAGTCGTCATCAGTCTCGGCATCAGGCGACATCACAACGGGCGCTTGGCGCGAAGGTACTCGTCGCTCCACCTGTCTTATCGGAACGTTCTCATACCTAGCTACAACCTTCCGGCTAACTGGCACGCGCATGTCTACGGCTTCCGCAAACCCAGGTTGTATACCGTCCACCCCTCGATACCGTGGGCGTTGCTTTCCCAATTGACGTATTGGCACGCTGTTACCATGAGTGCCAGAGATTTCATCTAGCCTTTTAGCAAGTCCTTCTTGTGCCCGTCGGATTGCCTCGTCTCTCTGATGAGACCTCTCCATTTCCTCCCCTAACCATGTCGGCAAGTATACATCAACAACCTGCTTAACGATCTTAGATGCAGGTTGCCCTGTTACAAGTTCTGCCTGCTCTAAGAGAGTTACAGCGGGCGAATCTATCGCATAGGCGATATTAAACTGCTTACGCTCATTCGGCATCACACAATACCCCCTCACATTCATACTACAACTCCTAGCACTTTCTAGCAATGGCTATAATTTGACAGCTTTTATATAGAACATTTAGGCGGCAAGCGTCTGACCCCCGCAGAGAGTGTGCTAGCCTACCACGCCTATCTGGGACATGGAAAGGCGCTGATATAGGATGCACATGGTGATGAAGGCTTGATCGATACTGGTGCTCATCGAAGAGATGCGCGCGTCAGAGCGCCGCGTGGATGAGCGGGCGGGGCGCGGGCGGCGTGTCCCCGATCGTATAGGCCGCGACGCAACGCGCGACCAGGGACTCCCGCCCGTCGGGACGAGCGAGGTGCAGCGTCGCCAGGGGTTCGCCAGGTTGTACGGCGTCGCCCGCCTTGCGATGCGCGACGAGCCCAACCGCCGGGTCGATGATATCGCTCTTGGTTGCGCGCCCCGCCCCAAGGTCGCGCGCGAGCAGGCCCAGCGCCAGCGCGTCGACGCGCTCGACGTAGCCGCCGGCCGGGGCCGGCGCCGGCGCCTGTATCGGCGCCTCGGCCAGTCCCGCACCCTCGAACGCCGGCGGCCCACCCTGCGCCTCTATCAAATCCTGGAACGTACGCAGCGCCGAACCGTCGGCAAGGGCGCGGCGCGCGAGGGCAACTCCCTCCTCGACCGTCGCAACTTTCTCGCCAAGAATGAGCATCTGGCCGGCCAACCGCAGACACAACTCGGTCAGGTCGGCGGGACCATGCCCGCGCAGCGTCTCGACCGCCTCGCGCACCTCAAGGGCGTTGCCGATAGCGTGGCCGAGCGGCCCATCCATGTCCGTCACCAACGCGGACATGCGGCGGCCGGCCGCGCGCCCGATCTCCAGCATCGCGCGCGCCAGGTCGACGGCCGCGGCGGTCTCGCGCATGAAGGCCCCGCCTCCCGTCTTGACGTCGAGTACGATCGCGTCGGCCCCCGCGGCGAGCTTTTTGCACATGATCGAACTGGCGATCAGCGGGAGCGCGTCGACCGTCGCGGTCACGTCGCGCAGGGCGTAGAGCAGGCGGTCGGCCGGGACGACCTCGGCGCTCTGCGCGACCACGGCCACGCCGATGCGCCGTACCTGCGCCCGGAACGCGTCCGGCGAGAGATCGACACGGACGCGGGGGATCGCTTCCAGCTTGTCGAGCGTCCCGCCGGTGTGCCCGAACCCACGCCCCGACATTTTGGCCACGGGCAGGCCGCACGCCGCCACCAATGGGGCCAGCACGAGCGTGGTCTTGTCGCCCACTCCACCCGTCGAGTGTTTATCGACGACCGGACGCGGCAGGCCGGCGAGATCGATCGTCTCACCCGAGGCGGCCATCGCCGTCGTGAGCGCGACCGTCTCGGCCGGGTCCAGTCCGCGCAAGTACGCGGCCATCAGCCACGCGGCCATCTGGTAATCGGGCAGGCGTCCCGCCACGAACTCCTCGACGAGCCACGAGATCTCGGCGGTCGTGTGCGTCCCGCCGTCGCGCTTTTTAGCGATCACATCGTATGCGCGCATATCGCTCCATCCTCCACGCTATCACGCTATTCCCAACTAAGTATATTTCCATAGTAGTCATGTCCTGCGGACGCCACTGCGGGATGAAAATAGGCCTTGGGGGCCTATTTTCAGAGCAGGCCGTGTTAGGATGTGGGGAGAAGGATAAAAGGACAAGAGGCATACGGGAGCAGCGCGATAATGGCGGAAGTGACGGGGACACGCGTGTTCGTCGGCAAGGGCGGGCACGAGACGCGCAACGAGGGCATGCCGCTCGATCTGGGATGGGTGCGGGAGGTGCGGATCAACCGCAGCGCCGTCGAACGGCGCGCGACCACGATGACGACGCGCCGCACCGTCAAGGGGGAGTGGCAGGCCGCCTGGCTGCTGCGCGCGATCACGACGATCGACCTGACCACGCTCGCGGGCGACGACACGCCGGGCAACGTGCGCAGGCTCTGCGCCAAGGCGCGTAGGCCCGTCCGCGCCGACGTCCTCACGGCCCTCGGCGCGGACGGCCTCGCCCTCCACACCGGCGCCGTCTGCGTCTACCACAACCTCGTCCCGACCGCCGTCGCGGCCCTGGCCGGCTCGGGCATCCCGGTCGCCGCCGTCTCGACCGGCTTCCCCGCCGCCCAAACCCCACATGGGCTGAAGCTGGAGGAGATTGGGGCCTCGGTGCGGGCGGGCGCCGCCGAGATCGATACCGTCGTCTCGCGCGCGCATGTGCTGACGGGCGATTGGCAGGCCCTCTACGACGAGGTGCGCGACTTCCGCGCCGCGTGCGGCCCGGCGCACCTCAAAGTCATCCTGGCGACGGGCGAGTTGGGCGCCCTGCGCAACATCGGGATGGCCAGCCTGGTCTGCATGATGGCCGGGGCCGACTTCATCAAGACCTCGACCGGCAAGGAGACCGCCAACGCCACCTTGCCCGTCGGCCTCGTGATGGTGCGCGCCATCCGCGACTACTACGAACGCACGGGCCAGCGCGTCGGCTTCAAGCCCGCCGGCGGCATCCGCACGGCCAAGTCCTCGCTCGACTGGCTCGCCCTCATGAAAGAGGAACTCGGCGACCGCTGGCTGCGGCCCGACCTCTTTCGCATCGGCGCCAGCGGACTGCTCTCCGACATCGAGCGCCAACTCGAGTATCACGCCACCGGCCGCTACGCCGCACTACGCCGCCAGCCGATGGTGTGAGGGACGCCTGACCCAGTTGACGGCCAGGCCCCGACGGGCCGGGCCATACGCGCTTGTTGTGGGAGGATAAATGGCGATCGCGGACACCTTTGAGACGATGGCCTACGGGCCGGCGCCCGAGTCGGACGCCGAGGCGCGGCGCTGGCTCGACGCGCACGCGCCCGCGCTGGACCTGTATATAGGCGGCGGGTACGCGCCGCCGCGCGATGGCGCGCATTTCGAGACCGTCAACCCGGCCACGGGTCAGACGCTCATCCGCGTGGCCCAGGGCGGCCCCGCCGACGTCGACGCGGGCGTCGCGGCGGCGCGCGCCGCCCTCGGTCCGTGGAGCCGCATGTCCGGCCACGCCCGCGCCCGCGTCCTCTACGCGCTCGCCCGGCAGGTACAGCGCCACGCGCGCCTGCTGGCCGTCCTGGAGACGCTCGACAACGGCAAGCCGATCCGCGAGAGCCGCGACCTCGACATCCCCCTCGTCGCGCGCCACTTCTACTACCACGCCGGCTGGGCGCAACTCCTATCGCAAGAGTTTCCGGGCGAGGTCCCGGTCGGCGTCGTCGGGGCGATCATCCCGTGGAACTTCCCGCTGCTGATGCTGGCCTGGAAAGTCGCGCCCGCGCTGGCGGCCGGGAACACCGTGGTACTCAAGCCGGCCGAGTACACCCCCCTCACCGCGCTGCTCTTCGCGGAACTGGCGACGCGCGCGGGCCTCCCGCCGGGCGTCCTCAACGTCGTCACCGGCGACGGACGGACCGGCGCGCTCCTCGTCGACCACCCCGACGTCGACAAGATCGCTTTCACCGGCAGCACCGAGGTGGGCCGCGCGATCCGCCGCGCTACCGCGGGGACGGGCAAGCGCCTCTCACTCGAACTCGGCGGCAAGTCGCCTTTCGTCGTGTTCGAGGACGCCGACCTCGACAGCGTCGTCGAGGGGGTTGTCGACGCGATCTGGTTCAACCAGGGTCAGGTCTGCTGCGCCGGTTCGCGCCTGTTGGTCCAGGAGGGGGTGGCGCCGCGTCTGCTCGACCGGCTACGCGCGCGCATGGAGCGTCTGAGAATCGGAGACCCGATGGACAAGGCGATCGACATCGGCGCGATCGTCGCCCCGGCGCAACTCGAGCGCATCCGGCGGCTCGTGGCGCAAGGAGAGGCCGAGGGGGCGACGGTGTGGCAGCCCTCGTGGGCCTGCCCGACCGATGGGCTGTTCTACCCGCCGACGTTGCTGACCGAGGTCGCGCCGGCCTCGGTCGTGGCGCAAGAGGAGATTTTCGGTCCCGTCATCGCCGCGATGACCTTCCGCACCATGCCCGAGGCGGTCGCGCTGGCCAATAATACGCCCTATGGCCTGGCGGCGAGCGTCTGGAGCGAGGACCTCAACCGGGCACTCACCGCGGCCCGCGCGATCGAGGCCGGCACGGTCTGGATCAACTCCACCAACCTCTTCGACGCGGCCTCCGGCTTCGGTGGCTACCGCGAGAGCGGCTTCGGCCGCGAGGGCGGCAAGGAGGGGCTCTACGAGTACCTGCGGCCCGCGTGGGAACGCGCCCCTCACACCTCCCACGGGGAAAAGAGAACCGACGCCATAGCCTCGATAGGCTCGACACCCTCCATATCCGCCCCCACGCCTGAGGATGACGCCGTGCCGGTGGAAGAGGCGCACGAGGTCGCTCTTACTCTCCCCCCCGCTCACCGTGACGATGCCCCCGCTCCCGCGCACGGGCAGATGTGGGAAGAGGAGGGCACTTTCCCCGCGATCGACCGGACGCCCAAGATGTTCATCGGCGGCAAGCAAGCCCGGCCCGACGCGGGGTACAGCCGTCCCGTCACGGCCCCCGACGGCCGCGTCGTCGGTGAGGTCGGCGACGGCAACCGCAAGGACATCCGTAACGCGGTCGAGGCCGCGCGCGCCGCCGCGGGCTGGGCCGCGACGACGGGTCACGCCCGCGCGCAGATCCTCTACTACGTCGCCGAAAACCTGGCCGCCCGCGCCGCCGAGTTCGCCGCCCGTATCGCGCATATGACGGGCGCGAGCCCCGCAGGGAGTGAGGCGGAGGTCGAGACCGCGATCGAGCGGCTGTTTACCTATGCCGCGTGGGCCGATAAATACGACGGCGCGGTGCATGGGACACCCCTGCGCGGGGTCACGCTGGCGGTCAACGAGCCGATCGGCGTGCTGGGGCTCGTCTGCGGCGACGACTATCCGCTGTTGGGCTTCGTGGCCCTCGTCGCCCCCGCCATCGCCATGGGCAACACCATCGTCGTCGTCCCCTCGGAGCGCTATCCGCTGGCCGCGACCGATGTCTACCAGGTGCTCGAGACCTCGGATGTGCCGTCCGGCGTCATAAACATCGTGACCGGCGGGCGCGACGCCCTGGCCCGCGTGCTGGCCGCGCACGACGACGTCGACGCGGTCTGGTACACCGGCCCGGCCGCCGGGGGCCGCGCGGTCGAGGAGGCCTCGGCCGGCAACATGAAGCGGACCTGGATCATCAGCCGGCCGTCGCGCGACCTGCTGGACCCGATCCAGGGCCAGGGTCCCGAGTTTCTGCGCGAGGCTACTCAGGTCAAGAATATATGGGTTCCGAGCGGGGACTAGCCTAACACCCCGGTCCTCAAGCCTAACCTGGAGATCTTCAAGATCTACAACGGCTACGGGTATTGGGGCCGTCCCGCCGCCAGTCAGAAAGGGAGTGTTATGGTATCACCGGTACGCGTGGGGATCGTTGGGTGCGGGAACATCAGCGGGATCTATTTCGAGGCGGGACAAAAGTTCGAGATCCTCACCATCGTCGCATGCGCCGACCTCGACGTCGAGCGGGCGCGGGCGACAGGCGCGCGGTACGGCGTGCCTGCCTGTCCCGTCGCGGAGTTGTTGGCCGACCCTACAATCGACATCGTGATCGACCTGACGATCCCGGGCGCGCACTACGAGGTTGGGCTAGCCGTTTTGCACGCCGGCAGATCGCTCTACAATGAGAAGCCGCTGGCGATCGAACGCCCGGACGGCGCACGCTTGCTCGCGGAGGCCGCGGCGCGGGGTCTGCGGGTCGGCTGCGCCCCCGATACGTTCCTGGGAGGAGGGCTGCAGACCTGCCGCGCGCTCATCAACGACGGCGCGATCGGCGCGCCGGTCGCGGCGACCGCCTTCATGCTCAACCATGGCCCCGAGAGTTGGCATCCCGACCCGGCGTTCTACTACCGGTCGGGGGGCGGTCCACTGTTCGACATGGGGCCGTATTATCTGACCGCCCTCGTCGCGCTGTTAGGTCCGGTCCGCCGCGTGGCGGGATCGACGCGCACGACGTTCCCGGAGCGCATGGTCGGCAGCGGCCCCAAAGCCGGCGATAGGATCAGGGTCGAGATACCGACCCATCTCGCGGGCACGCTCGACTTCGCCGACGGAACGGTGGCGACCCTGGTGACGAGCTTCGACGTGTGGGCGGCCGAGGTACCGCGCATCGAGATCTACGGGACGGAGGGCACGCTCAGCCTGCCCGACCCCAACACCTTCGGCGGTCCCGTGCGGCTGCGGCGCATGGGCGATGACGCATGGCGCGATGTGCCCCTGACCCACGGCTATACCCGCAACAGCAGAGGCCTCGGGGTGGCCGACATGGCCTACGCCCTGCGGTCGGGGCGGCCGCACCGCGCCAGCGGCGAGCTCGCCTACCACGTGCTGGACCTCATGCACGCCATCGTCGACTCCTCGCGCGAGGGCCGGCACGTGGATATCGCCAGCGCCTGTCAGCGCCCCGCCGCCTTGCCGGTCGGTCTGAACGAGGGGACAT
>JAABUZ0100002052.1_pt1 | contig 35015 bp, 31 predicted proteins | sample 5562091 | NCBI WGS metagenome assembly JAABUZ01 (sample SAMN12813069, study PRJNA571459) | rock metagenome | isolation source: Antarctica rocks | place: Antarctica: Victoria Land, Linnaeus Terrace sud | collected 2015-12-21 | reverse complement strand
TGAAGAGTTCCTGAAACAGCTGCGCGAGCGGGACAGCGGCTCCTCCGAGACGGGCACGCCCTAAGCGCGTAGCGCGAACAAAGACACTAGCCGAAGCAGGTGGAGCTCAGATGATCAGAAGCAAGCAAGACTTAGTCTTAAAGGAACCTGCTTAGGCGGACCGCATGCGGCTACCGTTTCTGCGCGGTGCGGGCGTCGCGGCCGGGGCTGCTGGCGCGGTCGGCGCAGGCGCGGTGGGCTACCTGCTGAGGCGCTCACTCCCCCCGCTAGACGGCGAGGTCCAGGTCCGCGGCCTGGGGGACACGGTCCACGTGATCCGCGACCGGTGGGGGATCCCGCACATCAGCGCGCGTTCGCTGGCCGATGCGCTGTTCGGCCAGGGCTACTGCCACGCCCAGGACCGCCTCTGGCAGATGGACGTGAGTCGGCGCCTGGCGCGCGGACAGCTGGCGGAGGCCCTGGGCCCAGACCTGCTGGACATCGATCGCTTCATGCGCTGCGTCGGACTCCACCGAGCGGCGCAGGCCGAATGGGAGGGGGCCGACGCCGAGGTCCGCGCTGCTCTGTCCGCCTACGCGGCTGGCGTCAACGCGTACCTGGCCCGTCTGGTGGCCACCGGCAAGCTGCCCATCGAGCTCGTGCTCACCGGAGTTCAGCCCCGACCGTGGGAGCCGCTCGACTCGTTGAGCTTCGGCCGGTACATGGCGTTCACGCAGTCGCCCAACTGGGAGAGCGAGATGATGCGCGCGCGGCTCATCGCCAAGCTCGGGTACGTGGCGGCGTCGGCGCTGGAGCCGGACGTGTGGCGACCGGACTCCACGACGCTGCCTCAGGTGGACGACTGGGGCCCGGCCGCCGCGCCGGGCGGCGCCGACCTGCCGCCCGGGCTGGTGCCCGGTGGCCCGCCGGGCAGCAACGCCTGGGTGGTGTCTGGCGAACGCTCCAGCACGGGGCGGCCGCTGCTGGCGAACGACCCGCACCTGTTCCCTCGCGTGCCGAGCGTGTTCTACGAGGCGCATCTCACCGGGGGCGGTGAGCTGAATGTCGCTGGCGCCTCCATACCAGGCTTGCCGGGCATCGTGATCGGCCACAACCGGCGGATCGCCTGGGGGATCACGGCCTCCGTGGCGGACGTGCAGGACCTGTTCGTCGAGCGGCTCGACCCGGGCGATCGCCGGCGCACCGAGACTGGGACGGGCTGGGACACAGGTGTCGTGGTCCGCGAGCTGATCCACGTCAAGGGTCGCAAGCAGCCCTGGGTGGAGGACGTGCTCGTCACTCGCCACGGACCCCTCATCACCCCAACGCCCCTGCTGCCCGACGAGCACCGCTGCCTGGCTCTGAAGTCGGTCGTCCTGGAGGCCACGCGGACAGCCGGGCCTCTCCTGGCTCTCAACCGAGCCTCCAGCTGGGAGGAGTTCCGCGCTGCGCTGGCCGGCTGGCAAACGCCGTCGCTGAACGTGGTGTACGCGGATGTCGACGGCAACGTCGGCTACCAGATGGTGGGCCACATCCCAGTCCGGGCCCGCGGCGACGGGCTCGTTCCCTCGCCGGGCTGGACCGGCCGCTACGACTGGACAGGTGTCGTCCCTTTCGATGAGCTGCCCCGGGCGTTCAATCCTGACGACGGCCTCTGGGCTAACGCGAACCAGGACCCAGCCAAGGGGAGCCCGCGGTTCCTATCACACGAGTTCGTCGACCCGGCCCGCTACCGCCGCATCCGCCAGGTGCTCGAAGGCAAGCGGAAGCATTCGGCGGTGGATTTCAGCGCGCTGCAAGCCGACGAGGTGAGCCTGCCTGGGCGCGAGGTTGCGCGCCTCCTGGCGCTCCACCTCGGGCCAATCGGCCGGCGCGAGGCGCGCGTGCTGGAGATGCTGGCGCACTGGGACGGCCGCATGAGCGCTGACTCGGGCGCCGCGGCGGTCTACGCGGTGTTTCGCAACGAACTCGTGCGCGCGAGCCACGCGGAGGCGCTGGGAGAGTCGCTGCCCGCTCTGCTCGGCGTCGGGCCGCACCCTGTCGTCGGTCCGGTCTGGTCTGCCTACTTCTTGCAGACCAGCCGCGTTCTGGCACGCGTATCCGCGTGGGCCGAATCGGCCTCCGCCGACCACGGGGCGCACGTGGAAGACGACGTACAGCGCGCCTTCCGGTCCTCGGTTCGCTTCCTGCGGCGGCGCCTCGGCCGCGACCCGACCGGGTGGCAGTGGGGCCGGCTGCACCCGCTGGCGTTCCAGCACCCGCTGTCGACGAGGAAGCCCCTGGGGCTGCTGTTCGACGTCCCCTCGTTCCCCTGGGGTGGCGACCTCGAGACGGTGCGGGCTGGCGGCCACGCGGCCGGAGCGCTCCACGGCGGCGGGCCCGTGTCCGCGTACCGCTTCATCGCCGACTGCAGCGACTGGGACGCCACGCTGTCGTGCATCCCGGGCGGCCAGAGCGGCCAACAGGGCTCGCCCCACTACGCCGACCAGGTCGACGCCTGGCGGAAGGTGGCGTATCACCCTCTGGCATTCTCGAAGCCAGCCGTCAGCCGTGTCGCCCGCCACACCCTCGTGCTGGCGCGACTCACAGGGCCGGCCCCGTGACGGCCCTGTGAGTCGCGCGAGACGCCGCTGTTACCCGCTGGCGCCCTGTTCGCCGCCACAATGCGGGGGTGCTCGCTTCGGTCGCTCCCCTCCCCTCCACTGACGCGCTGCTGACCCCGCTGCGGCCCCTCCCTCAGCCGATCCCGAACGAGGTGTACGGGGAGGATGACCGCCCGCTCCACGGAGGGCTTCCCAGGACCGTCTTTGCCGACCCGAGAGCCCTGGTGCTGCGCGGCGACTCGGCCCTGCTAGCCGAGGCGCTGCCCGCGGGAAGCGTCAATCTGGTCGTGACCTCGCCGCCATACGCCCTTGGCGTAGACTACGGCGACACGGGCTACACCGACGACCAGCCGTACCGGGAGTACCTGCGCTGGGTGACAACGTGGGCGTCGGCGCTGCTGCGGGTCAGCGCCCCGGGCGGTCGGGTCTGCATCAACATTCCTCTCGACTCGAACAAGGGCGGCAAGCGGGCCATCTACGCGGACTACCTGCGCATCTTCCAGGCGGTCGGCTGGACGTACCAGACGAGTATCGTCTGGAACGAGCAGAACATCAGCCGCCGCACCGCCTGGGGTTCCTGGCTGTCGCCGTCGGCGCCGTTCGTGACCGCCCCGGTCGAGATGATCGCCGTGTTCTACTCGGGCACCTGGCGTCGGCCGCCGCTGGACGGTCGCCGCGGTGACATAACCCGCGACGAGTTCCTGGCCTGGACCCTGGGGATGTGGACCTTCGCCGGTGCCAACCCACGCCGGGTGGGCCACCCGGCACCCTTCCCGGAGGAGCTCCCGCGGCGCCTCATCAAGCTGTACAGCTATCCGGGCGACGTGGTTCTGGACCCGTTCCTCGGGTCGGGGACCACCCTCGTCGCCACGACTAAGCTCGGCCGCCAGGGTATCGGGATCGAGATCAATCCAGAGTACTGCGACCTGGCCGTCGCCAACCTCGCCGCCACCCGCGACGCGCTGGCGCTGGCTGCCGCAAGCTAACTGTAGTCAGGAGCCGGCGGCCGCCTCGGCTGGCAGGCCGAACGCTCGTCCGCACGCCTGGCACCAGCCTGCGACGCCCCCGTCGGCAGCCCGGCGCACCGCCACCCGGCGGGTACAGGCGCAGACCCACCCCTGGACACGCGCCGGGTTGCCGAACACCAGGGCGTGGTCTGGCACGCTGCGCGTGATGACCGACCCCGCGCCCACGAGCGCCCAGCGGCCGATCGTCACCCCGGTGACGACCACGGCGCCGGCCCCGATCGACGCCCCGGTGCGCACCAGCGTCTTGCCCACCGTCCAGTCGTGCGCCGACTTCAGCGACAGGTCGGCGTTGACCGCGCGCGGCAGGTAGTCGTTCGTGAAGCACACCTGGGGCCCGACGAACACGCCCTCCTCCAGCTCCACCCCCTCGTACAGCAGCGCCTGGTTCTGAATCTTGCAGTTGCGCCCGAGACGCACTCCGGCGCCAATGTAGACGGCAGCGCCGATGATGCAGCCGGCGCCCAGGATGGCCCCCTCACGCACGTGCGCCTGGCGCCACACCTGGCAGCCGGGCCCTAGAACCGCGTCCGGCGCTATCTCGGCTGTTGGGTGGGCGAACGCGGGCGCGGCTAGTTCGCGGCTGTCGCTGGGAGGCATGGCTACAATTTAGCCGCGCCGCCGGCCCGCCATCGAACAACGCCAGAGCCCGCGCGCGCCTCCATGCGTCTCCTCCTCACCCTCTGCGCCCTCATCGTCTTCCTCGCGGCCCTCGGTTTCGCGGCGACGATGGGCCTCTACGCCTACTACGCGCGGGACCTGCCCGACCCTGGCGAGCTGGCCCACCGCCAGCTCTTCCAGACCGCGCGCATCTTCGATCGCAATGGCGCGCTGCTCCAGGAGATAGACGACCCCTCCGGCGGCCAGCGCACCGTCGTCCCGCTGTCCGAGATCTCGCCCCTACTCCGCCAGGCGACGGTCGCGGCCGAGGACGCCTCGTTCTACGAGAACCCCGGCTTCGATCCGCGGGCGGTCGTCCGCGCGCTCTACCAGCTCGTCCGCTCGGGCACGCCGCAGAGCGGCGCCAGCACGATCACCCAGCAGCTCGTCAAGAATACGCTGCTCGGGCCTGCGCCGACCGCCGAGCGGAAAATCAAAGAGGCGTTCCTGGCTATGGAGCTGACGCGCCGCTACTCGAAGGACCAGATCCTCGAGATGTATCTGAACGAGATCGGCTACGGCAACCGGGCGTACGGGATCGAGGCCGCGGCGCAGACGTACTTCGGCAAGTCGGCCAAGGAGCTGACGCTGTCCGAGGCGGCCCTGCTCGCCGGCCTGCCGCGGGCGCCGGCCTACTACGACCCGTTCACCAACCTCCAGGCCGCCCGCGATCGCCAGGCGTACGTCCTCGAACAGATGGAGCGCACTGGCGCCATCACGCCGACGCAGTGGGCCGAGGCGAGCGCGGCCCGGTTGCAGTTCCGCGCCCCCAGCGATGGCGGCCCGCGCGAGGCGCCGCACTTCGTCAACTACGTCCGCGAGCTCGTCGAAGCCCAATTCGGGACCGAGGCGCTGCTGCGGAGCGGCCTCCAGATCACGACAAGCCTCGACCTCGCCGCCCAGCACGCGGCCGAGGCGTCGGCACGCCAGCACATCGACGCCATCCGCGCCCGCAATGCCACGAATGCCGCGCTCGTCGCTATCGAGCCCAGCACGGGCGAGATCCTGGCCCTGTTGGGCTCTATCAACTTCTCGGACCCGACGATCGGCGGCCAGGTAGACGTTGCCCGGGCGGCCAGGCAGCCTGGCTCCACCCTCAAGCCGTTCACCTACCTCACCGCGTTTGCCAAGGGCTGGAGTCCAGCCACTGTCCTCATGGACGTTCCGACGATGTTCGCCGGCAGCTACAGCCCGCGCGACTTCGACGGCAAGTTCCCCGGCCCCATGCGCGTCCGCAGCGCCCTGGCCGAGTCGCGCAACATCCCAGCCGTCGAGGCCCTCGAGTTCGTCGGCGTACCAGACATGCTGGCCACCGCGCACAGGATGGGCATCCAGGATCTCCGCGACCCGAGCCGCTACGGGCTCTCCGTCACGCTCGGCGGTGGCGAGGTGCGCCTGATCGACCTCACCTACGCCTACGCGGGCTTTGCCAACGGCGGCCGGCAGGTCGGGGAGGTTGTCCCGGCTGAACGGTCCGAGCCCGGCTTCCGACAACGAGACCCCGTAGCCATCCTGAAGGTGGCCGACGCCGCCGGCACGGTGCTCTACGAGTACCAGCCGCCGCCGCCTGTCGATGTGGCCGACCCGCGACTGGTGTACCAGATAACCTCCATCCTGTCCGACGACGCGGCCCGCGCACCGACCTATGGGCGCAACGGCCCCCTGGTCCTCCAGGGACGGCCGGCCGCTGTCAAGACCGGCACCACCGACGAGTTCCGCGACTCCTGGGTGGTCGGCTACACGCCAGACCTGGTAACAGGGGTCTGGGTCGGCAACAACGACAACACCCCCATGAAGGACGTGCAGGGCGTCGCTGGTGCCGGCCAAATCTGGCACGACTTCATGGAGGCGACGCTCCAGGGACAGCCGGCGACCAGCTTCGCCGTGCCTGCTGGCGTGGTCGACGGCGAGGTGTGCGCCCTCTCCGGGTTGCTGCCGACACCCGAGTGCCGCGAGAACACGCTCCCCATCCATGGCGTGGTGAGGGACGTCTTCGCGCCAGGGCTGAACCGCCCGACGAAGGCCGACGACACGCACACGCGGGTCGATGTCTGCAAGGTGAACGGCAAGCGCGCCACCCCGCTCGTGCCCGCCAACGCCCGCGAGGCCAAAATCTTCGCCGTGTTCCCCGACCAGTACCACACCTGGGCGCAGGCGAACGGGTATCCCGACCCACCCCGCGACGACTGTAGCGACGTCTACACGGGTGAAAAGCGAGCCGAGTTTGCCGCGCCGCGGCCAAACGACGCGCTCACCATCGGAACGACAGTCCAGGTCGCCGGCACGGCGTACGTCGATGATTTCCACCACTACACGCTGGACGTCGGCCCGGGCGACGACCCGTCCGCCTGGACGACGCTGACCGAGCAACGGACCCAGGCGGTAGACAACGGGCTCCTGGCGGTGTGGAACACGGCGGGTGCCCAGCCTGGGCGCTACACCCTGCGTCTGCGCGTGTCCGACAGCTTCGACAACGCCCAGGAGGGCCGCGTGGTGGTCAGCTTGACCGCACCCCCGACCCCTACCCCTACCCCTGCCCCGACCGCCACCGCGACCGCGGCACCAACGGTCCGGCCGACCCTCCCGCCGAGCCCGACGGCGGGGATACCGACGCGCGCCGCGACCCCGGCGGTCGCCGCGACGCCAACCCTGCGTCCCCCCGACAGCCGTCCCGCACCCTCGGCGACGCCTCGGTGAAAGGGGAGACGGGTCGAGTATGCTCGGTGCCGCATGACAGACGCGCTGCCGCGTGGCCCGTTCGTGGCTCGGCGCGCCGCCGTCGCCGCACCCCACCGGCTGGCCGCGGCGGCCGGCCTGCGGATCCTGGCGGAAGGCGGTAACGCCGTCGACGCCATGGTGGCGTGCAACGCCGCCCTGGGCGTTGTCTACCCGCACATGACGGGCCCTGGCGGGGACGCCTTCTGGCTCATCTACGATGCCGTCTCGCGGCGCGCATTCGCCCTCAACGCCAGTGGCCGGGCCGGGGCCGGTGCCACCCGCGAGGCGTACCTCGGCGACGGCGCCCGCGTGATCGCCCCCCGTGGGCCGCGGGCGGCTTTGACGGTTCCGGGCGCCGTCGACGGCTGGGCGCAGAGCAACAGCCGTTTCGGCACGCTCCCTCTGCGGGCGTGTCTCGCCCCGGCCATCCAGTATGCCCGCGACGGCTACCCGGTCTCGCGTGGGCAGGCTCGCTGGACGCGCTCCCACCATGACCTGCTGGCCGCGTATCCGAGCACCGCCAGGGTCTTCCTCAAGCGTGACGGCGGCCCTTACGAGGTCGGCGACCTGTTCCACAATCCACTGCTTGCCGCGACGCTCGAGACCATCGGCGACGGTGGCCGAGACGCTTTCTACACGGGTGCCATAGCTGAGGCGGTCGGCGCGTTTCTCCAACGGCACGGGGGTGTGCTCACCGCCGATGACTTCGCCCACCACACCTCTGAGTGGCAGGACCCCATTGCCGTTCGCTACCGCGGCCGGCTCGCCATCAATCTGCCGCCCAACTCGCAGGGGTTCACCGCGCTGCAAGTCCTCGGCATCCTGGACCATCTCGATGTCCGCGGGACCGTCGACGACCCTCTGCGGTACGTCGACCTCATGGTTCGCGCCACCGCGCTCGCGTTCGAGGACCGCGACCAGTACCTGACCGACCCGACGTTCTCGCATATCCCGCTCGACCGGCTGCTCAGCGAGCCGTATCTGGCCGAGCGAGCGGCGCTCATGGGCCGTCGCGCCAGCGCGGAGGCTATCCCAGCGCCACGGGTCGCCGGTGACACGACCTTCTGCTGCTGCGTCGACGGGGCAGGCAACGCGGTTGGGGTGATCCAGAGCCTGTATTTCGAGTGGGGCTCGGGGGTCGTCGCCGGTGACACCGGCCTCCTGCTCCAGAACCGCGGCACCTTCTTCTCGCTCGATCCCGAGCACCACAACCGACTCGAGCCAGGCAAGCGCACGTTTCACACGCTGACCGCGGCGATGCTGCTGGGCGAAGGCGACTCGCCCAGCCTTGTCTACGGCGCCATGGGTGGCGAAGGGCAGCCCCAGACCCAGGCAGCCATCGCGACGCGGGTGGTCGATCACGAACTCGACGTCCAGGCCGCCGTGGACGCGCCCCGCTGGCTGTTTGGCCGCACCTGGGGCGAGGAGTACCGGGGTCTCCGCCTCGAGGGTCGCTTTGGCGAGTCTGCCGTGGCCGGGCTGCGGGCGCGTGGCCACGAGCGCGTCAGCCTGGTGGACGGCTGGGACGAGCTGATGGGGCACGCGCAGGCCATCCAGGTGTTTGCCGACCGTGTGGAAGCCGCCGCGGACCCGCGCAGCGACGGCGCGGCGCTCGGCTTCTGACCGGGCTGGCGCGGAAAAGGCGCCGCCGAAGATGGCGCCCTCCGTACGCTATGGCTACTCACGCTCAGCTGATGGCTGATGGCTGATGGCTCGTAGCTGATAGCTCGCAAGAAGGGAGGTGTGGTCATGGAGCCCGTCGACGCGCCGGCACCCCGGCTCACCAGCCTCAGCCACGGCGCTGGTTGAGCCTGCAAGCTCAGCAAGCCTGAGCTAGCGCAGGTTCTGCGCTACCTACCTCCCATCGTCGACCCGCGCGCCCTTGTGGGCGCGGCCACCGCAGACGACGCCGCCGTCTACCGCGTGGCCGACGACCTCGCCGTCGTCGCCACTGTCGACTACATCACCCCCGTCGTGGACGATCCCTACGCCTGGGGAGCCGTTGCCGCCGCCAACGCCCTGAGCGACGTGTACGCCATGGGCGCCCGGCCCATCTTTGCCCTCAACGTGGTCAACTTTCCGCGCGAGACGCTCTCCCTCGACGTGCTCGAGCGGGTGCTCCAGGGCGGCGCCGCTAAGACCACGGAGGCCGGTATCCCCGTCCTCGGCGGCCACAGTATCGACGACCCGGAACCGAAGTTCGGGCTCGTCGCGGTGGGCACTGTGCATCCCGACAGTGTGGTGCGCAACGTCGGCGCCCAACCCGGCGACGCGCTGGTGCTGACCAAGCCGCTCGGGATGGGCATCGTGACCACTGCCATCAAGCGGGGTCTGGCGTCGGCCGAGCTGACGGACACCGCCGTGGCCATCATGGCCACGCTCAACCGGGCCGCGAGCGACGCGATGGTGGCCAGCGGTGCCGTCCACGCCGGCACGGACGTCACCGGGTTCGGTCTCCTGGGCCACCTCGCGGAGATGGTCGCAGCTGGCGACGTGGGCGCGCGGCTCATGGCATCAGCCGTCCCGGTGCTGGAGCCGGTCTGGGACCTGGTGGCACGGGACGTCGTGCCCGGGGGCACGCGGCGCAACCTCCAGGCCGTCGACGCCCTGGTGCGATGGAGCGCGGGTGTCACTGACCACCAGCGCCTGGTGCTGGCGGATGCGCAGACCTCTGGTGGCCTCCTGATGGCGGTCACGCCAGACGGGTGCGACGCGCTGCTGGCGGCGCTCCACGCCCGCGGTGTGGCGGGGGCGGCCCGGATTGGCACCTTCACCGACGAGCCCGGCGGCATCGCAGTGGAGGGATGAGGCGACGGTGAACCTCGTGTCAGCCCCCGGACGGCGCTTCGTACACTCGGGCTCGTGCTGACCGACATGGGTCTCGTGCTCGACCGCACCAGTGGTCGGCGCTACCCGCTCTCGCGGCAGCTCGCCGATGAGCTACGACGCCGCGTCCAGGCCGGGTCGCTCGGGCCGGGGGAGCGACTTGCCACGGTCCGCTCCCTGGCCGAGGCGCTGGGCGTCACGCCCGAGACCGTCGCCTCCGCCTACAAGCTGCTTGTCGGCCAGGGCTACCTGCGCGGTGAGGTTGGCCGGGGCACCTTTGTCGCGGCGCCGCCGCTGCGTGCCGAAGAGGATCCGCTCGCCCCGTTCGAGGCCGGCGGCGCGCTGCCGCAGTTCGCCTCCTCAAGTGTCACGCCGGGCTCGTCGTCTCAGCGGGACCTGCTGCGTTTGGCCAGCTACCCGGGCGTCGTCTCGTTCGCCGCCAGTGTCGCCGCGTTCGAGCTGGCGCCGGTCGACCAGCTGCGGGAGGCGCTCTCTCGAGTGCTGCTCGAGCAGGGCGCCAGCGCGTTGCAGGTCGGCCCGACGGAGGGGTACCCACCGCTCCGCCAGGCGATAGCAACGCTGCTCCAGGAGCGGGGTATAGCGGCGGACCCCGGCCAGATCTGTGTCACCAGCGGTTGCCAGCAGGGTATTGACCTGGCCGCAAAAGTGTTTGTCGGTCCAGGCGACGCGGTGCTCGTGGAGCAGCCCAGCTTCCTCGGCGCTCTCGAGGCGTTCCGCGCCCGGGGCGCCCGCGTCGTCGGCGTTCCCATCGCCGACGACGGCCTGCGCGTGGAGGCCCTGGCCCCGCTCATCGTACGCCATCGGCCGAAGCTCCTGTACTGCATGCCGACCTACCAGAACCCCACGGGCCGTAGCTTGAGCGCGGACAAGCGCCGGGCGTTGCTCAGGGTCGCCGCCGCCAATGACCTGCCGATCGTGGAGGACGACTCGGCCGGATTCATCCACCTCGAGGTGGGCCAGCCCGCGCCGCTCTCGTTGAAGGCCGAGGACCATGCTGGCTACGTCATCCACCTGGGCACGTTCTCGAAGCTCGTCGCGGCTGGTCTGCGCCTGGGTTGGCTGGTGGCCCACCCGTCAGTGTTCGAGAAGCTGGTAGCGGCCAAGTACGCCAGCGACCTGTCGTCCGATGCGCTGGTTCAGCGGGCGATCCACCGGCTGCTGGCGGAGGGCACACTGCAGGCGCACCTGGCGGCGACCCGGTGCGCCTACCGCGAGCGGCGCGACACGCTGGCTGATGCGCTTGGAGCGCCAGGCGTCCTCCCCGTGGGCGCCAGTTTCGACCGCCCCCGCGGGGGCTTCAACGCGTGGCTCCAGCTGCCAGCAGCGGGCCCTACCGCGACGGAGCTGTACCTCGAGGCTGTCCAACGCGGGGTGGCGTTCGTGCCCGGGTCGTTCTTCTTCTCCGCCGGCGGCAGCGGCCCTGGCTCGGCGGCGGCCGTCCGCGGCCTGCGTCTCTGCTACTCGGCCCTCGAGCCAGCCGCCATCAAGCGAGGAGTGCGGCTTCTGAGCCAGGCGCTGCGCGCGCTGGGTTCCTCCCCGCGCGATGCGCGCCCACACCCGGTCGTGTACTGACCGACTGACCCTATAATCGGCCGCGGGGCCTACCCTCCTCCGGTTATGCAGCTAGTCGCGAACCAGCAGCTCGTCAAGAACCGCGCGCGGCTGGGGACGGCTTTCCACCTCGGCGCCCTCGCCGTGTTCGCCGTCGGTCTCGTGCTGTCGCTGCGGCTTGACCCGACGGCACAGCTGCCGCTCGCCGCCTGGGCCGCCATCGCCGTCGGCATGGCCCTGTACACGCTCGGACAGACCCAGCTGCGCCGGTGGGGTCCGCGCCACCGCCAGGAGGAGCAGATCGGCGCCGCGATTCGCGGCCTGGACGACCGGTACAAGCTGTACGCGTTCCTGGCCACCAGCCTGCCGGACTACATCCTCGTCAGTCCGGCGGGTGTCCATGTGCTGGTGAGCCGCGGCGATACGGGCGTGGTGAGCTGCGAGCGGGACCGGTGGCGGCGCAGTGGCGGTTCGCGGCTCTTCCAGCTGCTGGAGCCGGGCCTGGGCAATCCGACCGCTGACGCGCAGAAGCAGGTGGCTAAAGTCCGCGCCGTGCTCGCAAACGCCGGCGTCGACGTGCCCCTCTCGGCCATCATCGTCTTCACTAGCCCGAAGGCGCAGCTGCGCATCGAGGGCTCCTCGACCCCGGTCACCCGTCTGCGCGAGCTCAAGGATGTGCTGCGGCGCCTGGCTGGGAGAGGCGCCGGTGTGGCGCTCTCGTCTGCGCGCGTTCGCGAGGTCCAGGCCCTTTTCGACCGCCGCATGCAGCAAGCGCATCCCTGGCGCTGAGCTGCCCTAAGCAGGTGGTCACAAGTCTTGCTCCATTCCGATCAGCTGAGCTCCACCTGCTTAGGGCATTGCCTTTGTTCGCGCTGCGCGCTTAGCGTGCGTCGGCGGCGTCGTGTCCCTGTAGTACTCGCGTCCCTGTGCGCGGTCGCCGCGGCGGCCCTAGCCAGCTGCGCGGTTCTGGTTGGGCCCGGCGTACGGGCCGCGGCGGCCGAAGGTGGCGGCCGCGCGTACCTCGTCACGTTGCAGCCCGCCTCGGACGGTCGTGCCGCCGCCCTCTTCGCGACCGCCGGGCTGCGCGCCGCCGAGCGCCTCTGGCCGTTGTCCGTCTACCGCGTGACCTTGGACGACGGGCGGGAGCCCGCCCCGGCGCTGGAGGCGATTCGCGCCAGTCCGTTCGTGCGCGCCGCCGAGCCCGACGATGAGCAGCGCGTCCAGGTCATCCCGAACGACCCGCTGTACCACGCGTTCCAGTGGAACCTGCAACGCATCCGCATGGAGCAGGCCTGGGACGTGCGCCCAAGTGCGTCGGACGTGATCGTCGCCGTACTGGACACGGGCGTGGACTTCAGCCATCCGGACCTGCGCGCCAATCTCCTCGACGGCGGCTACGACTTCATCAACGACTCGCCGACCCCGCAAGACGACGAGTCCCACGGGACCGCCGTGGCCGGCATCATCGGCGCCGTGGGCAACAACAACGAGGGGGTCGCCGGTATCGCGTGGCACGTGAAGATCCTGCCTATCAAGGCGCTGAACAACCTCGGCCGAGGCCCCGACAGCGCTATGGTCAAAGCTATCCTGTACGCCGCCGACAACGGCGCGCGTGTCATCAACATCAGCTCGACGGGATCGCGCTACTCCGCGGCGTTGGAGACGGCAGTGAGCTACGCGCAGGAGAAGGGCGCGCTCGTGGTCGCGGCCGCCGGCAACACGGGCGACCAGAACAACCCCGTGTCCTACCCCGCCGCGTTGGATGGGGTCCTCGCGGTCGCGGCGGTTGACGACCAGGACGGGTTGGCCCCATTCTCTCAGCGGGGTCCGTACGTGTCGTTGGCCGCGCCCGGCGTGGAGGTACCGAGCACCGCCTGGGCCGGAGCCGGCCGGGGCCCGTACGCCAGCCAGTCGGGCACGTCGATCGCGGCGCCGCACGTGTCTGGGGTGGCGGCGCTCCTATGGGAGATGCGGCCGGATCTCGGCGCCGCCGACATTGCCGCGACCCTCCAGGGGACGGCCGACCCGGTCGGTCGGCCGGGCAGCGACGCCGGCGTTGGCGCCGGGGTCGTGGACGCGGCTCGGGCGGTTGCCGCGCTGCGCCTGGGGGTCCTGCCACGCGCTCGGGACAGCACCAGCCTGAGACCGGCGACACCGGCGACCGCGCAGCTGCCGGCGCCCACGCCGCTGCCCGCCGAGGCCCGCCGCTGGTACTTCGCCGAAGGAAGCACCAAGCCACCGTTCCAGGTCGCGTTCGCGCTGCTGAACCCGAACCCGCGGCCAGCCACAGTCACGTTCATCTTCCTCTCGCCCGAGGGGAAGCAGACGCCGTACGAGATGCACGTCGGCCCAAACAGTCGCACGACGCTCGCGGTGAACGACGTCCTCCCGAATGCCGAGTTTGGCACCATCGCCCAGACCGACATCCCGGTGTACGTCGAACGAACCATGTACTTCGGCCACGACGGCCACAGCGCGACGGGCGCGCGCCAGCCGAGCCGCGCCTGGTACCTCGCCGAAGGCTCGACGGCGCCGCCGTTCGACACCTGGGTCCTCATGATGAACCCGAACGGGACGCCAACCTCCGTCAAGCTGACGTTCTGGCGGGAGGACGGCACGGTGTCCGATCGCACAGAGGTGGTGCCGGCCTGGGGGCGGCGCTCGGTCTACGTCAATCCGCTGTTCTCCGCGGCCGGCTTCTCCACCCAGGTGCAGTCCGAGCAGCCCATCGTCGTCGAGCGGGCCATGTACGTTGACGCTGGTCGGGGCGGCGACGACGCCATGGGGACAGCCACGCCAGCGCGCTCGTGGTTCCTGGCGGCTGGGTCCAGCCGCAACGGGTTCGATACCTGGCTGCTGGTGCACAACCCGGACTCCGCGCCGGCCAGCGCCACTGTGTCTTTCATGACCGAGACCGGCGCCGTCGTCACGCAACCGATGTTCGTGCCACCACACGGTCGGGCCAGCCTGTACACGGATCCCCTGCTGCCCGACTCTGGCTACGGGATGCGCGTGGACTCGGACCGACCTATCGTCGTGGAGCGGTCGATCTACTTTGCCAACGGCCAGGCGGGCTTCGACGCGACAGCGGTGCCCGCGCCCGCCACCGAGTGGTTCCTGCCCGCGGGCGAGACAACGGGGTCGTTCGAGGAGCAGCTCGTCGTCCTGAATCCGCAGTCGCATCCGGCCAACGTTCAGGTGGAGCTGCGGCGGCAGGATGGCGCCGATGCGCCACCGCTCCGCTTCACCCTCGGGCAGACGACGCAGTCGACGATCGACGTCAATCCGCTGGCCCCAGACGCCAGCGTGGCCCTCCACGTAACGTCTGACCTGCCGATCGTCGTGGAGCGGACGTCGTTCTTTGCTCGCCCAACGGGCCTGGGCGCCACGGATTCCACCGGGGTCACGCGATGACGGCCGAGTCCGTGCCCGCCGCGGGCTGGGGTCGGCAGCTGCTTCCTACACCAGCCGGCACATGGGGCCCGATCCACGGCCGGCCTCTCCTGCCACCAGCGCCCACCCACCGCGAGCGACCGTATCTCGCGCTCAACATGGTCGCCACCGTCGACGGGCGGGCCGCTGTCGACGGCACGGCGCTCGGGCTCGGCTCGCCGTCGGACCAGCGTCTGATGCGCCTGCTCCGGGCCGAGGCCGACGCGGTCATGCACGGCGCCGGTACCGTCAGGCCACACCACTTCACGCCGCGTGTTCCTGACGACCTCGCCGCGCAGCGCGTGGCCCGGGGCTTGTCGCCGCAGCCGGTCGGGGTCCTGGTCAGCGGCAGCGGCGACGTCTCGCTCGAGCATCCGTACCTGCGGTCGGCCCGCGCCGACTGGCCGCGCATCATCTACACGTACACGGCCGAGGGCAGGGCCTCGGCCATCCAGAGGCCGGGCATCGACGTGTGCCTGCTGCCGGGTCCCCAGATCGACCCCGCGGCCATCGTGCGCGACCTGGCCGCCCGCGGGCTGCGCCGGGTGGTGTGCGAGGGCGGGCCTACGCTGAACGGGCCCTTCTTCGCGGCGGGCGTCGTGGACGAGCTGTTTTTGACGTTGGCGCCGCGTCTGGACGGCGGCCGGGACCCTTTGACACTCGTGGTCGGGGACAGGCTGGCGCCCGTCAGACTCACGCTCCGGTCCTTGTACGAGCGCGATAGCGAGCTGTTCATGAGGTTCGCCACGGTCCCGTAGCCCAGATCGTTGACGCCCGAGGAATGGCATGGAAGTTGCCTCACTACGGACGGAAACGACTCCGCCTTGGAGGAAGGCTCGTGAGATCTGCCCAGCTAGTGCCAGTTTTCAACGTGGTGTGCGTCATGTGCAGCAGGTCGGCGGGTCAGATCGTGTGCGGCCGGTTCGTGCGGAGAGCGACTGCCCGGCCGCCCGTGCGGGGGCACGACGGCTCACGCTGCGGTGAGTGCGGCGGCAATCTGTACCTGGAACCCGCGGAGTCGGTTACGCAGTTCATGGCGAGCCAGCTGGTGCAACCGCCGCGGACCGACGGCGCGGTGCCCCTCAGGGCCGCCTGACCGAGGCGGCGTCGCGCAGCCCGCCTCCTCCATCATTGGGCCGCGGGCCGGTCCAGGGACGGGCGGGCAGAGAACGGAAGCTGGCCGCCCACGCGGGTAGCGCGCCAGAGGGGCACCAGCTCATCAGCGAGAAGCGCCTCCCCAGGGTCATCCGAGGAGCAGGCCCGCTCCAGCCAGCCCTCGAACTCCTCTGGCGACGCCGGCTGCTCCGCCCATCGCTTCAGCCGTTCCATCTTCAGCCGCAACGGGTGCCGCACGGCGTGGCTGCCGCCTTGGCCCCACTGCCGCTCGTACTCGTGCATCACGGCCAAGCTGAAGCGGCGCACGTCGAGCATCGGGCAGTGTACCAGTCGGCCCTCTGCTACGCTGCCGCGGTGGCCATCGTCTTCGCCGGTGTCCCGGTGGCGCCGACGCCCCGTCTGGCCGCCCGTCTGGCGGCGCACCCGGGCGGTCTCGTCGTCGCGGCCGACGCGGGCGCCGCCACCGCACGCGCCTTTGGGCTCGTCCCCGGCGTCGTCGTTGGCGACCTGGACTCCATCGACGCAGCGACGCTGGCCGACGTGCGAGCCCGCGGCGTCCCGATCGAGCAGTACCCGCGCGATAAGGATGCGACGGATGGCGAGCTAGCGGTGGAGCGGGCGCTCGGCAGCGGCGAGGGACCACTGCTCCTCGTCGGCTTCCTGGGTGGGCCTCGGCTGGACCAGGCCGCGTCGAACCTCCTTCTATTGACCCGCCTGCCCCCGGGCACCGTGCTGCTGGACGAGTTGAACGAGTGCCGCTTGTTGCGGTCAGGCGAGACCCACGCATGGCAGGCGGAGCAAGGTGAGGTGGTGTCCCTGATCCCGGTCGGCGTGGACGCCCAGGGTGTGACGACGCGCGGTCTTCGCTGGCCGCTCCAGGCCGCGACGCTGGTCGCCGGGGGGAGCCGGGGGGTGAGCAACGAGCCGTCGGCCAGCCGGGTGGAGGTCGCGCTGGGTACGGGCCTGCTGCTTGTTGCGCGGCATTTCCCGACCTGACTGTTATGATCCGGCGCACATGACCGACCGTGACGGTGCCGCGGACCACGCACCGTTGAACCTGCGGACGCCCGGACCGACCCCGCTGCCGGCCGAAGTGCGCCAGGCGCTCGCCCTCGACATGGTCAACCATCGCGGGCCAGAGTTCGCGTCAGCGCTCCGCGAGTGCGAGGACGGCCTCAAGTGGGCGTTTCAGACACGCAACGACGTCCTGGTCTTGACGGCGTCAGGGACGGGCGGCCTGGAGTCCGTCGTCGCCAACACGCTCAGCCCGGGCGAGCGCGTCCTGGTCGTGAGCATCGGCTACTTCGGTGACCGCTTCGCCCGGCTGGCTCGCGCCTTTGGCGCCGACATCCAGATCGCGAGCTTTCCCTGGGGCCAGGCGGCCGACCCGAACGTCGTCGCCGCCCGCCTGGATGCAGACCCCTCCATCCAGACGGTGTTCGTGACGCACAACGAGACGTCCACTGGCGTCCTGAACCCACTCGAGCACATCGCCCTGGCGGCTCGCCGCGTGCGGCCGGACGTCCTGCTCGCCGTGGATGGCATCAGCTCGGTCGGCTCCGTGCCGATCCTGCCGGACGAGTGGCAGTGCGACGTGGTGGTTGCCGGCTCGCAGAAGGGCTGGATGGTGCCCCCGGGCCTGGCGTTCGTCGCCGTGTCGGACCGCGCCTGGCGGCGGCAAGCCGAAGCGCGCATGCCGCGCTGGTACTTCGATTGGCTGACCCACAGACAGGCCCTCGCCAAGGGCGCCACCCCTGCCACCCCGGCGGTCGGTCTGGTCTTCGCGTTGCGGGCCGGGCTGCGCCTGATGCGGGCGGAGGGGCTGGCTGCCGTCTTCCAGCGGCACGACCAGGTTGCGCGGTACACCCGCGCCGGCCTGGCCGGTCTCGGGCTGCGCCTGTTCGCGGACCCCGCGTACGCCTCGCCCACCGTCACGACCGCCTACGCCCCAGAGGGCGTGCAGGCGTCTGCGCTGCTGCGCGCGCTCCGCGAAACGCACGGGGTCGTGCTCGCGGGCGGGCAGGGCGACTTCGAGGGCAAGATGCTGCGCGTCGGCCACCTGGGAAGCGTCACCCAACAGGACATTGCCGCGGCCCTCGAAGCGCTGCGGCTGGAGCTCCAGGAGCAGCGGGGCGGCGTCGTCCTCACCGGCTCGTCCCGGTGATCGTGCGGAGCGACGGGTAGGAGCAGAGGTGGCTGCCACCAGCACGGGCACCCTGCCGCTCGTGGTCGTGGCTGATCCCATCGCCAGCCAGGGACTGGAGACCTTGCGTGGGCACGCGCGGGTCGAGCTGGTCCATGGCAGGTCACCGGAGGCGCTGCGCGCCGCTCTTCAGGACGCCGAGGCTCTGCTCGTCCGCAGCGAGACGCGCGTCACCGCCGATCTTCTGGATGCGGCGCCGCGCCTGCGCGTCGTCGGCCGGGCCGGCGCCGGCGTCGATACCATCGACGTGGACGCCGCCACTGTCCGCGGGGTCCTGGTCGTCAATGCGCCAGGGGGCAACGCCGTCGCCGCCGCCGAACATACCCTGGCCCTCCTGTTCGCTCTGGCGAGGCGGGTCGCGCCGGCCGACGCTTCCATGAAGCGCGGCGAGTGGGCGCGCTCGCGGTATCTCGGCACGGAGCTCGCCGGGAAAACCCTCGGCCTGGTGGGGCTGGGTCGCGTCGGCGGTGAGGTGGCCCGCCGCGCGCTCGGCCTGGACATGCACGTGCTCGTGTTCGACCCGTACGTGATCGACGAGCACGTCCGTCGGTCCGGCTATGAGCCGGTCGACCTCGAGGCGCTGCTGCCACGCGCGGACTTCGTCTCGCTGCACGTCCCGCTCACGGAAGCGAGCCGCCACCTGATCAATGCGGAGCGGCTAGCGGCGATGCGGTCTGGCGCTTTCCTGGTCAACTGCGCCCGTGGCGGTCTGGTCGACGAGGCGGCCCTCCTTCAGGCGCTCGATGCCGGGTCCCTGGCCGGCGCCGGCCTGGACGTCTTCTCCCGCGAGCCGGCCGGGCCGGACGACCCGCTGCCGCGCCATCCGCGGGTCGTCGCAACGCCACACCTGGGGGCGTCCACGGTCGAAGCGCAGGTGAACGTCGCCTCGCAGGTCTCTCAGGACGTGCTCGCCGTGCTGTTGGGCCTGCCAGCGCAGTTCGCCGTCAATGCTCCCAGCGTCCGCGCCGACCAGGCGCAGGTCGTCCAGCCGTTCATCGGGCTGGCCCGCATGCTCGGCACGCTGGCCACGCAGCTCGCGGATGGCCGGCTGCGATCGGCGGAGGTCACCTACCGCGGCGAGATAGCCAGTCGAGACGTTTCCGCGATCACCGCCGCCGCCGCTCAGGGTTTGCTCGAGCCCATCTCGGAAACGCCCGTCAATCTCGTGAACGCCCGGCTGCTGGCTCTGCGGCGCGGGCTCGACATCGCGGAGACGCGCTCCACGACGCCGGAGCACTACACAAGCCTGGTGCGCGTGACAGTCCGGACCGACCGAGGCTCGACGAGTGTCGCGGGCGCGGTGTTCGACGGCACGGCCCACGTCGTCCAGATCGACGACTACGACCTGCAGCTCGCGCCGACGCCCGGTTACATGCTGGTCACACAACACACCGATCGGCCGGGGATGATCGGATTGGTTGGCACTGTGCTGGGTCAGGCTGATATCAACATCTCGTCCATGCAGGTAGGTCGCCAGGCGCCCCGCGGCCAAGCGCTCATGCTGCTCGCCGTCGACGAACCCGTTCCAGCGGCGGTGCTCGACCGCATCCGAGCCGCCGCGAGCGTTACCTCCATCAAGACCATCAAGCTCTAGGGCCCCGCACCAATGAGTGAGACGTCGCCTCGCGATCCCGAGCGAGCCCTGCGAACGTACCCAGAGCGCGTCCGGCGGCTCATCCGCTGGTACGACGATCTCTCCGATTGGCAGCGCCTGTGGTACGCACTGGGAACGATGCTGTTCCTGCTGGCATGCGCGGGCTATCTGTTCGGCTTCGGCAGCACCATGCTGCTGAAGCGAGCCGAAGCCCAGGAGGCCCTCGCGCTGGCGGCGGCCCCCACCGCGGAGCCCTCGCTCACGCCCAGCCCGGAGCCGCCGACGGCCGCGCCGACCGCGTCGCCCACGCCGACGGCTCCGCCGGCACGCCGTCCGACGGACATCCCGACGCTCGAAGTCGCGAATGTGCCGACGGCCGCGCCCGTCCGGACGCGCGCGGCCGTGGTCCAGGAGCCGCCCGCACCGGCCCCGAAGCCGGTGCTGCCAGCGCCGACGGCGGCACCCACCCGAGCGCCGCCGCTCGTGCGGCCGACAGTCGCGGCGCCACGGACGGGCGCGACGCCGCGGTCCGCGGCGACGGCGGGCGCTGGCGAGCGGCTCACGCCTGGGGCTGAGTCCACCAAACCCGCTGCCAGCGGGGACATCGCTGCCACCCCCGCGGCGCCCGCAGCCGTGCGCACCGCGGCGGCCGGCACAGTTCCATCAGGCGCCGCGACCGTACCGGTCGCGCAGCCGACCCGCCTCTTGCCGGCCCCTACCCCTGCGTCGGCTCGCTGAGCCCCGCGGCAAACCGGCGCGGGTCGTACGGCGCCGCCGGAACGGGCGGCGGCTCGCCCAGCATGAGCGCCACCAGTAGCTTGACGGACGCTGGCGCTGGAGCGATCCCAGACGGCCCATGGCCGGTGAGGAAGTAGAGCCCGTCCAGCGTGCCGGGGCCGATAGCCGGCAGGCCGTCGCGGCTCACGGGTCGGAAGCCCGTCCACGTCTCCACGATGGGAGCGTCGGCCAGGGCCGGCACGAGATCCATGGCCGACTGCAGCAGCCACGCGACACCCCGAGCGGTGAGCGCGGCCTCGTAGCCGGCAAACTCGCGGGTGGCCCCAACCACCACCCGCCCGTCCACCCGCGGGACGATGTACGGGTCGTTCATGGCGCGGACCACGCGGCGTAGCGGTGTGCCACGGCGCGCCAGAGCGAGGATCTGGCCGCGCTGCGGGACCACGGGCACCACCGGTTCGCACCCCTTCACCTGGCCCGACCAGCTGCCGGCGGCGATCACCACCCTGTGCGCGCTGACGCTGCCCGTCAGCGAGCGCACGCCGGCGACGCGCTGGCCCTGGCTGAGCACCTCGGTGACGTGGGCGCCCGTGTGGATGGCGACCCCGCGCTGTCGGCAGGCGATCTCGAGCGCGAGGCACAGGCGGCGGTTGTCGATCTGGCCGCCTGATTCCAGGCGCGCCGCCGGGATCCTTTGCGACAGGGCCGGCTCGGCGTCGCGCAGCGCGGCGCCTTCAACCAGCTCCACCGGGCTTCCGGCTGCTCGCAGGCGGTCGGTATCGGCGCGAATGGCGTCCGCCTCGGCGTCGTCCCGGGCGGGCACGACCACCCCGTTCAGCGTGAGCTGCGGGTCCACGCCGGTCTCGTCCCGTAGGTCCGCGGCGAGCTGCGGGTACGCCGGCGCGCTGGCCGCGCGCAGGCGCTCGAACGGGTCGCTGCTGCTAGGGGCGGTCTGGGTCAGGATGCCGGCCGAAGCCCAGGACGCCTGCCTCGCGGGCTGATCGCGCTCGAGCAGAGCCACGCTGAGACCGCGCCTGCCCAGCTCGTAGGCGGCGAGGAGGCCCATGACGCCGGCACCGACGATGGCGACGTCTGTGATGCGTTGGCTGCTCACCTCGTGATCCCCTGGTTCCGACGTGCTAACGCTCAACGTTTGAGATCGGCGAGGTACTGCTTGCGGAACTTGGCAACTTTCGGGGCGATCACCATCTGGCAGTACGGCTGCGACGGGTTCCGGGCGTAGTAGTCCTGGTGGTACCCCTCGGCCGGGTAGAACGTCTCGAGTGGCACGAGCTCCGTCACGATGGGCGCCTGCCACAGGCCGGCCGCGCTGGCCGAGGCCATCACCTGTTCCGCCGTCCGCTTCTGCTCGTCCGACTGGTAGAAGATGATCGAGCGGTACTGCGTGCCGACGTCATGGCCCTGGCGGTTCCGCGTTGTCGGGTCGTGGATGGTGAAGAACACCTCCAGGAGCTCCTTGTAGGAGACGGTGGCGGGGTCGAACGTGACCTGGACCACCTCGGCGTGGCCGGTGCGACCGCTGCACACCTGGTCGTAGGTCGGGAAGGGCATGCTCCCGCCCGCGTAGCCTGAGACCACGCGCTGCACGCCGCGCAGCTCGACGTACACGGCTTCGAGGCACCAGAAGCAGCCGCCCCCCAACGTGGCGACCGCCGCCTCGTGTCCATTCTGACCGTCTTGCATGGCAAACTCCAAATCCCAGACTGCTAGAAAGTGCTGACAGCTGATAGCTTCGCCTAACCATTCATCCTAGCCCGTCCGCCCGCCCGGCCACGGCAATCCGTCCCCGATCCCGCCAGTGTGTCGCCTGTATACTGGCAGCGTGTCGCCGGTTGCGCCCCGCGCCGCGCAGACCGCGCCCACAGCCGCTAGCGTGCCCCATTATCTCAGCGTCGCGGACCTGTCCGCTGCTGAGATGGAGGCCCTACTGAATCGGGCGCTCCAGCTGAAGCGCGACCTTGTCCACAGCATCGCGCCGCCGCTTCTGGCAGGCCGCGTCGCGGCGCTGCTGTTCCAGAAGCCGTCCCTGCGCACCCGCGTGTCGTTCGAGATCGGCATGCTCCAGCTCGGCGGGCACGCCGTGTATTTGTCGCCAGCCGAGATCCAGCTGGGCCAGCGGGAGGGCGGCGCGGATGCCGCCCAGGTGCTCAGCCGCTACGTCGGCGTCATCATCGCCCGCGTCTTTCTGCACGAGGAGGTCGAGGGCCTGGCTCGCCACGCCAGCGTTCCAGTCGTGAATGCGCTGTCTGACCGCGAGCACCCCTGCCAGATTCTGGCGGATCTGCTAACGCTCCGCGAGCACCGCGGCGCTCTCCCCGGCCTCGTTCTCGCCTACGTGGGCGACGGCAACAACGTCGCCAACTCCCTGGCGCTCGCCGCGCCGCGCCTGGGCGTCGCCCTGCGCTTCGCGTGCCCCGGCGGCTACGAGCCGGACCCCGTGCTGTTGGAGCAGGCGAGGGCTGCCGCTGCCCTGAACGGAGGGTCCATCAGCCTCCTGCGCGACCCGCGGGAGGCCGTTGACGGCGCCGACGCCATCTACACGGACGCCTGGTACAGCATGGGGCAGGAGGGGGAGGCAGGGCCGCGCCAGGCTGTCTTCCGCGACTACCAGGTGAACAGCGCTCTCGTGCGCCTCGCCCATCCGGACGCCCTGATTCTCCACTGCCTGCCGGCGCACCGCGGCCAGGAGATCACCGACGAGGTGCTCGATGGACCCCGCTCCGTCGTCTATGACCAGGCCGAGAATCGTCTCCACGCCCAGAAGGCGCTCCTTCTGTGGCTGCTCGGGCGGGGGTGAGCGGCGATGGACGCTGCGTTCGAGTTCGTCCAGGGGTACGCGGCCGCCCTCCTCAGCCGTTTCGACGCCCGCGCCGTTATCGACATCGCCATCGTCGCGATGGTCCTGTACTGGCTCCTCACCCTCATCAGCGGCACCTCCGCCGCCACCCTCGTGCGCGGGATCCTCGTCCTGCTGACGGTGGGCTTCCTCCTCAGCAACCTCCTCAAGCTGACGATGCTCGGCTTCCTGCTCCGCAATGCCATCCCAGCGCTCCTGGTGGCGGTGCCCATCCTGTTCGCCCCGGAGCTGCGCCGCGCCTTCGAGCAGGTTGGCCGAGCCGGCGCTCTCATCCCGCGGAGCACGACCATGTCGCCGTCCGCGCGGGTCGCGGAAACGGTCGCCAACGCCGCTCAGCGCCTGGCCGAGCGACGGTGGGGAGCGCTGATGGTCCTCGAGCGCGGCACGCTGCTCGGGGAGTACGCCGCCCGCGGCGTCACCATCGACGGCCTCCTGACAGTGGACCTGCTCCTCAACATCTTCTACCCCAATTCACCGCTGCACGACGGGGCTGTCATTATCCACGGCGACCGCGTGGTGGCGGCGGCCGTGGTGCTGCCCCTGGCGGCGTCCTCGACCATCCACCACATGGGAACGCGGCACCGGGCGGCTATCGGCATCACCGAGGCCACCGATGCGCTCTGCGTGGTCGTGTCCGAGGAGACCGGCGCTATCTCCATTGCCAACGCCGGGCGCATAGTGCGCAACCTGGGGCCGACGCACCTGCGCAAGGTCCTGTCGATCCTCGATCGCGCGTCGACGGCCGCCGCGGACGCCACGATGCCACCGTCGGACCCTGAGCAGGAGGACGCGGCGTGAGCGCGGTTCTCTGACGCCGGCGGTCGCGTTGCAGGCTCTCGCCCACTACCGCCCCCCTTTCACGCTCGACCTCGGCCGCGCCGCCCTGGCGCTGGCGCTCTCCGTGGTGCTGTACCTGTTCGCGGTCAACGAGACGAACCCTGATACCACCTCGCTCCTGGACTTCACCATCGTGCCCGAGCCGGTGAACATCCCGCCGGGGCTCGTGTCACTCGACCGGCCCCCGCCAGTGCGCCTCCGCGTCCGGGCCCCTGTGAACGTCATCAATCGGCTGCGCCCGGAGAGCTTCGTGGCCCAGGTGGACGCGTCGGGCGCGGTCGCGGGCGACAACAACCTGCCGGTGAATGTCCGCTCCCTCGACACCCAGGTAGGAGACGTCAATGCCGATCCACCACGGGCCGCCCTTCGGCTCGAGGCGGTGCAGGAGCGGGTCCTGCCCGTACGCGCCAACCTCACCGGGCAGGTGCCGTCGGGCTACCAGGTTGGCCTGCCCACGTCGGACCCGCCGCAGGTCACGGCATCCGGTCCCTCGAGCGTCGTCGGCAGGGCGGTGGAGGCGGTCATCGACGTCAGCGTCGACCGGGTCAGCGTCAGCGTGAATGGCATCTTCACGCCGCGGGCGCTCGACGAGCGCGGCAACGAGCTCACCAACCTTCAGTTGTCGCCCGCCTCCGTGAACGCCAAGGTGCCGATCGTCCAGCAGACGCAGTACAAAGAGGTGGGCATTCGGCCGACAATCACGGGGCAGCCCCAGGCGGGCTACTACCTCGAGCCGGTCGAGGTGAACCCGCCCACTGTCACACTGGTGGGTGAACCGGCCGCGCTCGCGGGCGCCAAGTTCGCGACCACGCAGCCCGTTGACGCCACAGGCCTCACGACGACTGTGGTGCGCAGCGTTGGGCTCACCGCGCCAGCCGGCACCATCCTGCTCCAGCCTGGCCAGACCGTCATGGTCACCGTACGAGTGGCGCCCCTGACGGTGACGAGCACGATCCAGGTCCAGCCATCTGCCATCAACGTGGCGGGTGGGCTGCTTGTGGTGAACCAGCCGGCCCAGGTCGCCGTCACCATCTCCGGCCCCCAGCCGACCCTATCGGGCCTGGGCGCCCGCGACTTCCGCGCCGTTGTCGATCTGGCCGGCAAAGGGCCCGGACGGTATGACCTGCAGCCACTCGTCCAGAACGTGCCAGCCGGTATGGCCGTGGACGGCGTCAACCCGAAGACCGTGTCCGTCGAGCTGCGCGAGCTCCCGACGCCGACGCCCATGCCCACCGCCGCCGCCACGGCGACGCCGGCGCCCTGAGCGTCAGCGTCAGCGCGATGCCCATCGTTGCCCTGGTCGGCCGGCCCAACGTCGGCAAGTCCACCCTGTTCAACCGCCTCATTGGCGAGCACCGGGCCGTCGTCCACGACCAGCCCGGGACGACCCGCGACCGCCTGTACGGGACGGCGGAATGGCGGGACCGCGAGTTCACCGTCGTCGACACGGGCGGTATCGGCCTGGAGAGCAGCGACGGCGACCTCCTCGCCGACGTCCGCCTACAGGCCGAGGAGGCCGTGCAGGAGGCTGACGTTATAGTCTTCGTCCTGGACGCCAGCAGCGGGCTCCTTGGGGCGGACCTGGAGGTCGCCCAGTATCTGCGGCGATCCAGAAAGCCGATCATCGTGGCTGCCAACAAGGCGGAGAACGTGCGCCGCCAGCAGGACGCCGCCGAGTTCTTCTCGCTGGGTCTGGGAGAGCCAATCGTCCTGTCGGCGCTGCACGGCGAAGGTACGGGCGATCTGCTGGACGCGATCGTCGCCTGGTTCCCCAAGGCCAGGCCAGCCGAGGAGGAGAGCTTTGCCGTGTCGATCGCCATCGTCGGCCGGCCAAACGTCGGCAAGTCCAGTCTCCTGAACGCGCTGGTCGGCAAGCCGCGCACGATCGTCCGCGACGAGGCCGGAACGACCCGCGACGCCGTCGACACGGTGATCCAGTGGCACGGCCAGCGGATCCGCCTGATCGACACCGCCGGGATTCGACGACGCGGCCATGTCGTGCCGGGCGTGGAGAAGTTCAGCGTCCTCCGCGCTGTTCGCGGCATCGAGCGGGCCGACGTAGCCGTGCTGATGCTCGACGCCACCGAGGGCGTCAGAGCCCAGGACACGCACGTGGCGGCCTTCGTGGCGGAAGCCGCCAAGGGCATGGTCGTGGCGGTCAACAAATGGGACCTCGTCGAGAAGCACGGCAAGATCCAGCAGGAGTACACCGCCATGCTGCGGCAAGATCTCAAATTTGCCGACTGGGCGCCGATCGTCTTCATCTCGGCGACGACGCGCCAGCGCGTGGACCGGATCGTCGAGCTGGGCCTGGCGGTGAAGGAGCAGCGGGCGAAGCGCGTGCCAACGCCGCGGCTGAACGAGGTGGTGCGCCAGGCGGTCGAGAACCATCCTCTGAGCGACCGCGGCCGCGTGCTGAAGATCTACTACGCCGCGCAGACGGGGACGGAGCCGCCGACGTTCACCTGTTTCAGCAACGACCCGCGGCTGGTCCATTTCAGCTACGTGCGCTACCTGGAGAACACGCTCCGGACCGCCTTCGGCTTCGATGGCACGCCCATCCGCATCCAGTTCCGAGGCCGCAACGATAAGGTGAGCTGACAGCTGTCAGCTGACAGCTAGCCCCCGTCCGGGGGCGCCAGCAGCGGCGCCGCCAGGTACCAGCGATCCCCCTCCTCGACGAGCGGGACGCGCGCGGTCGCCTGGTAGAACGACTCGGGGTCGTCGCGGTTCACGTCCATCGCAACGGTCGCCTCGAACGGCCGGGCATCCGTGTGGCGCGTCGCCTGGTCAAGGAGCGAGGGCGCACGCACGCTGATCGCTTTGACGTCGTACCGGTTCAGGAGCTGCTCTTGGACCCACGGCGTCCAGTGGGCGCGCTGCGCCGGCGCGACCTCGGCCATGGCGGCGTCCAGGTCGCCCGAGGCCACTGCCGCCGCGTACTCCCGGACCGCCGCGTCAATCCGCGGCCCGCTGCGGTCGCGCAGCTGGACGCCGGCGATCGCCGCGGCCACCGCCAGCAGGAGCAGCGCGTGGCTGGCTGAAAGGCGACGCATGGCCCAAGTCTGCCGGACGGCCCGGCTCCACCAAATCACGGATAGATCAATGCCTTCCTATTCCGGCTGGTCCCGGCGGTGGGGCGCCCCGGACGCTGCCTACAATGCGGCCGTGCTGCCCCATCTGTCCTTGCCAGTGACGCCGCCCGTTGCCCCCATGCTGGCCGACCTCGCCCGCGACATGCCCGACGGCGACGCCTGGTCCTACGAGCCAAAGTGGGACGGCTTCCGCGCCATCGTGTTCTGGGACGGCGACGAGCTGCTGATCCAGAGTCGCGACCTGAGGCCGCTGGGTCGCTTCTTCCCCGAGCTCGAGCGCGGGTTGCGCGTGGTCTTGCCGCGGCGCTGCGTCCTCGACGGGGAGGTCGTGATCGCGGGAGCGGACGGCCTGGACTTCGACGCCCTCCAGATGCGGCTGCACCCGGCTCAGTCCCGCATCGAGCTCCTGTCGGTCCAGACGCCGGCCTCGTTCGTGGCGTTCGACCTGCTCGCCGTGGACGACCACGATCTGATGGGGCAGCCGTTCGAGCTGCGGCGCCGGCGCCTCGAGGCGCTGCTCGCCGACAGACGTCCCCCCGTGTACCTGACGCCGGCGACGGCGGACCGCCAGGTGGGCCAGCGCTGGTTCCAGCGGTTCGAAGGCGCTGGCCTCGACGGCGTGGTGGCCAAACGGATCGACCAGACGTACCGGCCAGGCGAGCGGGTGATGGTCAAGGTCAAGCATCAGCGCACGGTGGACTGCGTCGTCGGCGGGTTCCGGTGGAACACGAACATGGCCGGCGAGTCCGTCGGGTCGCTGCTGCTCGGGCTGTACGACGACAAGCCGGTTCTCCACCACGTCGGGCACACCTCGAGCTTCAAGGCGGCCGAGAAGCGTCAGCTGGTGAGCTTCCTGCAGCCTTACCGCGGCGCCAGCGGCTTTGGCGAGGGTCGAACGCCGGGGGAGCCAAGCCGCTGGACGGGCAGCAAGGACCTCAGCTGGGAGCCGCTGCGGCCCGAGCTGGTGTGCGAAGTCGCGTTCGACCATTTGCAGGGGGACCGGTTCCGGCACGGCGCGACGTTCGTCCGCTGGCGCCCGGACAAGCCGCCGCGGGAGTGCGTCTACGGGCAGATCACCGAGGTGGTGCCGACCGAGCTCACGGAGATCTTCGCCGCCGACTCGGCGCGGCTCGCGTCGGCTCGCCGGTAGCCTTCGCGAAGTGTGGCGGCCAGGGCGCGTCGCCCACCCCCCGCGCCTCGTCGCGCTCGACCAGCTCCAGCAGGCTCTCCAGCGAGCCCGCGCGGTCGTCGATGGTGCCCGCCACGTCGCCCAGTCGCGCCAGCCGCTCGGGCACCGTGTCCATGGTGAAGCGAGACGGATCGACCTCAGGCACCTCGTCCCAGGCCACGGGACAGGACACGCGCGCGTCGCGCGTCGGCCGAACCGAGTAAGCCGAGGCGACTGTCCGGTCGCGGGCGTTCTGGTTGTAATCGACGAACACCCCGTGCCGCTCCTCCTTCCACCAGGCGGACGTGGCGATCTCCGGGATGCGCCGCTCGATCTCGCGCGCCAGGGCGAGGGCGCAACGCCGCACCTCTCCGAAACCCCAGCGCGGCTGGATGCGTACGTTGATGTGCATCCCGCGCGAGCCCGAGGTCTTCGGGTAGCCAACGAGCCCGTGCTCCGCGAGCACCTGGCGGGCCATGAGCGCCACGTCGCGCACGTCGCCCCAGGTCGCTCCCGGCGATGGGTCGAGGTCGACGCGCAGCTCGTCGGGATGGTCGACATCGTGGACGCGGACGGGCCACGGGTTGAGATCGATGCAGCCGAGGTTGACCACCCAGGCGAGGCAGGCGCTCGTGCTGCACACCACCTCTTCGGCGGTGCGGCCGCTGGGGAACGAGATGACGTGCGTGGGTACCCAGGGTGGCCGGCCGCTCGGCGCGCGCTTCTGGAAGAAGGGTGGCGCCTCCGCGCCGTTCGGGAAGCGTTTCAGCACCATGGGGCGGTCGCGCACGCCGGTGAGCGCGCCGCTGGCAACGGCCAGGTAGTAGCGCACGAGGTCGAGCTTCGTCTTGCCGGCGTGGGGAAAGAAAAGCTTGTCAGGGTTCGTCACGACGACGTCGTGGCCCTCGACGTCGAGCGTGACCGCGGGCTCCGATTCGGCGCGCGGGTGAGCTGTCATCGCCGGCAGCATACGGGCCACGCGGTGCCCCAGGCGCACCAGGAAGGACACAAATGCGGCGCGGCCGGGGAGGACACCAAGCGCGTAGCGCGAACAAAGGGGGGCCTAAGTAGATGGAGCTCAGACGATCAGAATGGAGCAAGACTTATGATCACCTGCTTAGGCCGGTGTCCCGCCTGGACTAGCTGGACGAGGCGTTGATGTAGAACTCGCGCGTGGCCAGCGTCTCCTTGCCCGTGATCTTGGAGTGCGCGTAGACGTACAAGATGCTGTGGTTCGGCGGCACGTAGTGGACCGGGGTGAAGGACAGCGACCAGTCAGTGCCGCTGATGGTCGCGACACCGAGCGAGAAGCCGCCGGTGGCACCCCGCTCGCCGTCCAGGTAGACCTCGACGCGGTCGATACCGCTGCCGACGTAGCGGCTCGCCTGGGGGTCGTACGCCGAGCCGGTGATGACGTAGTCGCCGCGCTGGGTGAGCACCTGCTCTCCCGGCGCCGGCAGGTTGACGGCAACCACGGGCGGTCCGCCCGGAGCTGTGGCGGCTGCCGGGCTCGGCACGGCCGGCGTGCTGACGGCCGACGCCGAGAGGTAGAAGTTGCGGTACCACCAGCCCTTGCCGGGGGTGTGGACGTAGAGGGACAGAACGGTGATGCCAGGCTGCACGCTGGCGCCTGGCACCTGAACGCTGAACCCCGACGCCGCCCAGAAGCCGTTGCCCAGCGCTCCGGCGACGTCGGGCCGGTTTTGGCCGACGATCCCGCTGGCGAGCAGCGATCCGCCACCGTCCATGAGTCCGTTGAAGACCTGGACGCCGTCCACCCCCGCCCAGCCCTGGGCCGAGCGGTCGACGACCCAGCCGGCGACGAGGAAGGGCGAGCCGGTCGAGACCGTGTTATCTCCTGGTAGGTCGATGGCGCCAATGAGGGTGTTGTCGCCGGCCGCCCCCGGCCCCTGGCTCCAGCCTGGCCCGACGACCGGCTGTGCGAGCGCCGGCGCCGCCAGGAGCAGCACGGTCAGCGCGGCCACCAGACTTCGTAGAGCGACAAAGACAGTCACCGCTCCATTCTAGGGCGCGCCGTGGTGGCGAATGGGGAGGCAGCAAGGACGACGTTTGAAGCGAGCCGGTAGCGCGGAGTAGACTGCTTGGTGGCGGCGGTACGCGCCGCCCACCAGTTCGGGCCGTAGCGCAGCCTGGTAGCGCACCTGAATGGGGTTCAGGTGGTCGCGTGTTCGAATCACGCCGGCCCGACCACCAAAAAGCCCCTCTCCGAGATGGGAGAGGGGCTTTTTCATGCCCTCTCCGCACCTTCCCTCCGCTCAAATCGGCCAAGTGGACAGTTACGCGGACAGTTACGCGTCCGCCAGAATGGCCCCGTGACCGGGCGGCACTCAGCCGCCCCGCTCTCAAAACGTGCCGCACGCTGACCTCTACTCCTCTCGCTGCCCGCACGGCAGCGCCCTCACTGCGCGATCTCACGTTGGTCCCTGGCTCGTGCCGCGTCCACCAGCGCGGCGACCCGGATCGGGGCGTCCGGCACCAGGTGCGCGTAGGTGTTCATCGTCGTCGCGAAATCGGCGTGGCCCAGGTGGTTCTGCAGGTCCTTCGGCGTCACGCCCAGCGACAGGAGAATGCTCGCGTTCTGGTGCCGCAGGAAGTGGAACCGCTGGTGGTCGATCCCAGCCGCCGCCAGGCAGTCCTGTAGCGCATGGGTCACCGTCGACCGGTGGAGTGGGCCACCGATGGCCGTGGTGAACACGAGCCCATCCCTGGGCGGGCGGGCTGCCCAGAGCGTGTCGCGCGCACAGCCGCGCGCCTGGTCCCACGTCTTGCCCCAGTCGAGTCCCGCGGCGGCCTTCTCGAATGCCTGGCGGTCGCGCGCCTGGGCCACCAGTCCGCGCGCCGCCTCCGTGAGCCCGACTTTGCGTGCGCTCGATCGCTTCGGCTTCCGCAGCGTCCAGCCGCCTGTCAGCAGTTGCAGCTGCTGTTGCACGACGATGTAGCTGTCGTCCGCCGCCACGCAGTCCCACGTCAGCCCGATGGCCTCGCCTTCCCTCAACCCGGTCTCCAGACAGAACTCGAAGAGCAGCCCCAGGCGATGGCCGTGGACGGCCGCGCGCAGTGCCTCCGTCTCCTGTGGTGTCAGCGCGTCCACCTTCTCACGCTCGGGGCGCGGAGGTGTGGCGTGGCTGGCGGGGTTGAACGGCAGCTTGTGGAGGGCGAGGGCGGGCTCCAGCGCTCCGCTCAGCAGAGCGTGGATCTTCAGGATGGTCGAGCGTGACAGCGTCCTTCCCTCGCTGCGACCATTGCGTTGGCTCCGTTCGCGCGCTTTGCTGGTCAGCAACGCCGCGATCTGCTCGGTACGCACGTCGGCGAGCGGCACCCTGGCGAGCGGGGTCGGTTGCACGTGCACCCGGAACAGGTATTCGTAGCTCTCGACGGTGCGGGGCGCCTTGTGCCCCACGACGCGCGTCTCGAGCCAGTGGAGGAGCCAGTCGCCGAGGGTGATGGGTCGCGTGTCCGTGACGACGCCCTGCTCCAGCTTTTCCAGCTCCTCGAGGAGCTTCGTCTCGGCGTCCTCTTCGGAACGGCGGACCCAGGTCTTGGTCTTGCCGTCGCCGAGCGGCAGGGCGGCGACCCATTTGCCATCCCGTGATCGCTGGTACACGCTGCCCTTGCCGTTGGCCTGCCGTTTGCGGTTGCGCCGATAGACGCTGTCCCTCCCGCTCGGCCTGCTCACCGCGATCGTATGAGCGCCGGCGCGCTTTCGCCCCATCATGGTCTCCTTTCGCCGTCGGCGAGTCATTGGCCGCCGGCCGTTTGTTTCTACCGCCGTGCTGTGCGAGCGCCGAAGCGCTGCCGCCGCGCGTCCTGCTCACGCGCCCGCTCCGCCTGACGCGCCACGTACTCCTCGACGATGGGCAGCGGGAACTGCAAGCGGCTCCCTGTCTTGACCGAGCCGATTGCGCCGTCCCCCACCAGGCCCCACAGCGTGGTCCGGCCGATGCCCAGCAGCCTGCACGCCTGGTCGGCGCTCAACATCAGCGCCGGAAACACCGGTGCCGCGCTTGCCTCGGTACTGTCGGGCTTGGGCGCCTCTGTCGCGTTCCCTGCCTTCGCCTCACCCACGTGCCCGGACGCTGGCCGGCCCATCACGTTCGTCGCTCCCATGTCCACGTCTCCTTCCGTTGTCGCCGGCGCCCAGCCCGTCTGTGGCCCGGACTCGACGCGCGGCCCGCGTTGTCGGTGTCGTCCGAGAGAGCTCCGATTGAACGCCCGCGGATCGGCACACCGCCCACTGTGCACCACGCGGCATTCACCAGATGTCAGCCAGATATCAAACGGCGACGCATCTGGGCCGTCTGTCGGAGCCTCTAGCCCCCGAGCTCTACCTGCTCACGACCGCCTGATTCGGGTCACGCGGCCGACATCAAATGGATTGGCGGCGCTCATCAAATGGGCCGGTCCAGAGGTGTTTGATCCCCACGGACGCGTGGTCCAGCGATGGACAAGGCACCGTGGTGACCGCGTGGGCGCCTTGAGCCACGAGCAGACGGGGTACCGTTCTGCATGGACCCGGATCTGGTGGACCAGCCGCTGGGCGGAGGCAACGTGTCAGCCGGCGTGGTCCGCGTGGGCGACACCGTGCGGCGGCCAAGCGGACCGTGGACGGACACCGTGGACGCTCTCCTCCACCACCTGGAGCGAGTCGGCTTCACCGGGGCGCCCCGAGCACTGGGCCGTGACGAGCAGGGACGCCAGGTCCTCGAGTACGTGCCTGGACAGGTCAACGTGCCGCCGTCGCGCCTGGACCTGGCGGCGCTCACCCGCGTTGGCCAGCTGATCCGCGACCTGCACGACGCAGCCGCCACGTTCGTTTCTCCGACTGACGCGCGGTGGAACGTGCTGGTACGTCCTGATGCCGGCGACCAGATCTGTCATCACGACCTGGCGCCGTGGAACCTGGTGCTGGGGTCGGACCGCTGGGTGTTCATCGACTGGGACACAGCGGCGCCCGGCTCGCGAGGCTGGGATCTGGCGTACGCGCTGCACGGGTTCGTGCCGCTGTCCGCTGCGGCCGGTCGCTCGGACGCCGAGGTGGCGAGCGGTATGCGCGCGCTCATCGAGGGCTACGGCCTGGACGAGGCCAGCAGGCAGCGCCTGGTGCCGCTCCTGGCCCGGCGCACGTTCGCGATGTACGAGCTGCTGCGCCGGGGACACGACAAGGGCATCGACCCCTGGAGCAGGTTGTGGGACGAGGGACATGGCGTCAGTTGGTTGGCCAGCACCCGCTACATCGAGGAACGGCAGGAACTCTGGGAGAGGGCCCTGTAGAGCCCAGGTGGCCAAGCTCACCGCCGCCGGGCAGAAGGACACCCGCGAGACGGTGCACGTGGCCTTTGTGAACGAGGACTGCACCGGGGACCGATCCCACCGCGGACGCCGCGGCGCATGGCATCCGGGTGGAAGTGGTCAACTCCCCGGGGCCAAACACGGCTTCGTGTTGCTGCCCCGCCGGCAGGCCGTGGAATGCAGCCCGCAGGGCGTCGCCCGGTTTCGCCGCCTGGCGCACGACTATCAGCGCCTGCCCCAGACTCTGACTGGGCTGCGCGTCCTCCCATTCGCCCCGCTTCCGCTCGCCCGCTTCGCCGCTCTCGTGGCGGAAAGTGCGTAACAGCTCTACCCTTGTCAACGGCCATGACTGACCATCCGAGCGTGAACGCCGACAGTGACGCTGCTCTGAGATTCCACGCGGCGACCAAGTACAGCGTGCGGTTGGGCCCATCGGGTGAGCCCGACTATGTGATGGGAACCTCACCCGCCTTCGACCCGCCCATCTGGGAGGAGGATTGGTCGATCGAGCCGCGTCCCTACAAGATCTACCCAACCCTGCCGCCGCTCGCGTTACCCGCTGAGCTCGCCCGCACGCACATGCCCGCGCTTGAGGCGCTCGCGCGCACGGGGCTCGACGCCGCCATGGACGATCCCGTGCCCAATCGCACGGCGCTGGCACAGGTGGCGCGCCTGTCGAACGGTCTGCTGAACCGCCGCCACATCACGCCGATTCGGAAGCGCGTCGTCGACTTCCGCACCGCGGGCGGAACGGGCGCCCGCTACCACCTCGAGCTGTACTTTGTGTGCGGCGATCTGCCCGACTTGCCAGCGGGCGTCTACCACTACGCCACGCAGGACCACTGTCTGCGCCAGTTGCGGGCGGGCGACCTGCGCGGTGTCCTCGTCGCGGCCAGCGGCGGTGAGCCGAGCCTCGCTCAGGCACCGGTCGCGCTGGTCATGACCAGCACCTTTTGGCGCAACGCCTTCCGCTACCGCGCCCGCGCCTACCGCCATACCTTCTGGGACGCGGGCACCTCGCTCACGAACGTTCTGGGAGTCGCGGCCTCGCTGCACCTGCCAGCCCGCCTGGTGCTGGGTTTCGCGGACGCGGCCGTCAACCCGCTGCTGGGAGTCGACGGGGAACGAGAAGCTTGTGGATCGCCACGAGCTTTAGGCCAGTTGATCGCCACGACTAATAGGCCGCCCGTGGCCAAGCGTGACGTTGGTCAGTGTAGGGAAAAAGGGGGAGGCAGTCGTCGTAGCTGGCTGGTGGGGGCAT
>JAABUZ0100002051.1_pt1 | contig 35019 bp, 37 predicted proteins | sample 5562091 | NCBI WGS metagenome assembly JAABUZ01 (sample SAMN12813069, study PRJNA571459) | rock metagenome | isolation source: Antarctica rocks | place: Antarctica: Victoria Land, Linnaeus Terrace sud | collected 2015-12-21 | reverse complement strand
TGCCTGGGGACAACATCGAGATGACGGTAGAATTGATACAGCCGGTAGCGATGGAAGAGGGCGTGAAGTTCGCCATTCGTGAGGGTGGTCGTACCGTTGGTGCAGGTATCTGCACCAAGATCGAGAATTAACACTAAATGTAGATGTTCTGCAATGGGCGCAAAAATACATTGCGCCTATTGCTTTTCTCATTCATAACACTATCAAAAGCCATATATTAGAGTACTGACACATTGATTCGGTGGTAAATATCTAGTAGCACAGACGTTGTATGTCATAGCCGAATTAACAACCTAATGTTTATTGTTATTACTATATGGCGGGTCAAGCCAGAACGGAGAGAGATATGGCAAGCAAAGGCAAAGAGAATCGCATTGTGGTCACACTGGCTTGCACAACCTGCAAAAGCCGCAACTATACCACATCCAAGAACAAAAAGAATAACCCAGAGCGTCTCGAATTTAAGAAGTTTTGTAACACTTGTCGGGTTCGTGCCCCGCACCGTGAAACCAAGTAGGTCGTAGTACCGCGTGAAATACGCACACAGGTACAAAACACCACCTAATTACTGGTTCAGAAAGGTCGAACGTGGCAAACAAAATGGCTGACAAGAAAAAAAATACGAGTCGTCCAACTTCGCAGACTACGCGGGCAACACTCAAGACAAGCGAAAAGGATCTGCCTGTTAAGAGCATAAGTGCAATGGCTCGTGACGAAGCTAGAAACTCGAAAGAGCAGACAGAGCCAGACAGTAAACTAGCGGTCAAGAGCATTAGCGATATGGCCCGTGACGAGCGTAAAAGCTCGAAAGAGCAGGTAAAGCCAGACAGTAAACTAGCGGTCAAGAGTACGACTGCTGCGTTGCGTAATGAGCCAAAAAAAGAACGTCCAGTACAAGCGCGGCGTGAGATCAAAGAACCGTCTTGGCTCGCACGCTTCCGCAATAGCCGTATTGGTCGTTTCGTGTTTGACTCCTACTACGAACTCCGTCATAAAGTAACATGGCCCACGTTTGAAGAAGCGCGAAATATGACGATAATTGTTATCGTGCTCTCTGGCATAATTGGTTTGGTATTGTTTGCAGTAGACTCAGGGTTATATAACCTCTTCCTACTCATCAGCGGCGGTAAGTAAAACGTACATCGGGTAGAGAGAACACGCGACTACATTGGCCGCGTTGTTTTATCACCAGAAACATTATGAGGGAAAACGCCGTGGTAACTGAAAATACGAAAGAAGATGGGCACGCAAGTACAGCGAGTACAACAGGCTCATCTAACAATATGATAGAGACGGGTGAACGTGAGTGGTACGCTATTCACACGTACTCAGGGTATGAAAACAAGGTAAGAACCCACCTTGAGGCCCGCATCGCATCAATGGACATGCGCAATAAAATCTTCCGCATCGTTGTGCCAATGGAAGAAGAGGTGGAGATTAAGCAGGGGCAACGGCGTACTGTGCAGCGTAAGACATTTCCCGGCTACGTGTTAGTGGAGATGGTGATGAGTGACGAGGCGTGGTACGTTGTACGCAATACACCTGGAGTTACAAGCTTTGTTGGCTCTGGCATTCGTCCCATTCCTTTGCAAGAGCATGAGATGAAAACGATCCTGAAACAGGTCACGCAAGAAACTGAGAAACCAAAAGCGAAGATCAGCTTCACAAAAGGCCAGAGTGTTCGTGTCATCGATGGCCCATTCACAGAATTTATTGGTACCGTCAGCGAAATCAATATGGATAAGAACAAGGTGACTGTACTGGTCTCCTTCTTTGGTCGAGAAACACCAGTGGTCCTCGACTTCCTCCAAGTTGAGAAGATTTAGTTTGTTTTCTGAGGAGTTTTGAAAGAACATGGCAAAGCGTATCAAAGCTGTAGTACGCCTACAGATTCCGGCGGGGAAGGCTAACCCAGCACCCCCTATTGGTACTGCACTTGGACCGCAGGGCGTCAATATCATGATGTTCTGCAAAGAATACAATGCACGTACCGCCGATCAAGTTGGAATGGTTATTCCAGCTGAAATCACCATTTATGAGGATCGTTCGTTTACCTTTATCACAAAAACCCCGCCAGTACCCGATCTTCTGAAGAAGGCGATAAACGTGGAAAAAGGCTCTGCAACACCAAACAAGGCGAAGATTGGTTCTATCAATCGCGCCAAGTTACGTGAGATCGCCGAGTTAAAGATGAAGGACCTTAACGTTATCGACGTCGAGGGTGCAGAAAGCATGATCGAAGGTACTGCACGGAGCATGGGTATCACTATCGAGTAGTCCTGCCCGAAAGTTACTGCGGTTGTTTAGCCTCAAGGAGGGCTTTAAGTATATGACAGTCAAGCACGGAAAAAAGTATAACGAGGCCGAGAAGCTCGTTGATAGCGCAAAGCTGTACGAACCAAGAGAAGCACTTGAACTCCTCAAGAAGATGAACTATGTCAAGTTCGACCCAACAGTTGAAATACATATGAAGCTCGGCGTAGATCCACGTCATGCCGACCAGATGGTGCGTGGTGTTGCCATGTTGCCAGCCGGAACCGGAAAAGAAGTGAAGGTGCTGGTCTTCGCACAAGGCGAAAAGGTCGCGGAAGCCGAAAGCGCTGGTGCGGACTTTGTTGGCCTCGATGATATCATCAAGCAGATTGAGGGTGATTGGACAGGCTTCGATGTCGCCATTGCCACACCTGATGTGATGGGTAAAGTTGGTCGCCTCGGTAAAAAATTGGGACCACGCGGTTTGATGCCGAGCCCAAAGGCAGGAACGATTACATTTGACCTTGCCAAAACTATTCGTGAAGTCAAAGCTGGCCGCGTCGAGTTTAAAGTTGACAAGACTGCATTGCTGCACGTTCCAGCGGGCAAGCTCTCGTTTAGCGATGATGCGTTGATGACAAACATAACCTCTATAGTCGACTCGGTGATGCGTGCTAGACCATCAGGCGCGAAGGGAACCTATGTCAAGAGTGTTGTACTCTCGTCCACCATGTCGCCTAGCATTCGCTTAGATATAGCGGCAGCAACAGCACTAAAACCGTAATTGCTGTAGGAGGAAGGTGTGGTGTATTGATTGTATTGATACTGCGCCTTTAGCCTCCAATGCCGAGAGGACGCACTACATCGGCCCCTAGAGACGACATTCCTAAGTGCGATTATTAAACAGCATCATCGGGACTTGCCCTCATCGGGAAAATCCTGTATAATAGCGACAATCACAACTCACCGAAGACAGCAAGTATGCAACTCTGCATCGAAATGATATCGATCAGCTTGCCGAGGTAGTAGACTATTTGCCTACAGAGGTGCTCTGTTCACCGCGACGTCTCATGAAAGTGAGTGCGGTGCCGATACACTTTGTTGCATAGTATGCATACCCACCAACCTTCGGTTTAGTAAAGCCGAAGGTTTTTTGTATATATTCTGGGGAAGGAGGAACATTCGTGCCAACAAAAGAGAAGCAAGAGAAAATTGAAGAATTAACAGAGAAGCTTAATCGTGCAACACTAGCGATCCTGGTCCAAACACAGGGTCTCAATGTGAAAGACATGAACGAGTTACGCAATAAAATGCGTGCCGCCAAGCTGGAATTTCAGATCGCAAAAAATACCTTTTTGCGCATCGCAGCAGAGCGTAATAATATGACTGGCGTCGACAATAGCATCTTCAATGGTCAGACAGCTGTTGCGTGGAGCTTCGATGATGAAGTGAATGCTGCGAGAGTTGTATCTGATTATATTCGCACCTCGAAAATTGTTGTACTGAAGTCAGGTATTCTTGGCGGTCGTTCGTTGACTGCCGACCAGGTTGACAATTTAGGTAAATTGCCGGGTGGCAAACTACAATCGAAGGCCGATGTCTTTGGAGTTATTCAGGGACCGCTAGCAACGACGTTTGGTTTACTAACCGCACCATTACGTGATCTTTGTTATGTGCTACAGGCACACGCCGAACAACTCAACGGTGGCTCAGCTACCGAGTAAGCATTAATAAGAGGAGAAAAACATGTCAGTAGAGACCATTATTGCCGATATCGAGAAATTGAATGTTCTCGAACTTGTCCAGTTGAGCAAGACCCTTCAAGAGAAGTGGGGCGTGAGTGCGGCAGCGGCAGTTGCCGCCGCTCCTGCCGCTGCAAGTCCTGCCGCAACAGAAGCCGCCGCCCCTGTTGAAGAGCAGACCGAGTTTGATGCCATCTTATCTGAGGTTGGCCCTAACAAGATCAACGTCATTAAGGTTGTTCGTGAGTTGACCGGACTTGGCCTGAAAGAGGCGAAGGCCGTTGTTGACGAGGCTCCAAAGGCTATCAAAGAAGCTATCTCCAAGGACGAGGCCGAGGCCATCGCCAAGAAGATGGAAGAGGTCGGCGCAAAGGTTACAGTCAAGTAACAAAAACCTGTGGGGCAGGTTGATCTGCCCCACAGGTTTTATTACCTGAATCTATAGACGAATTGCGTCCATAGGGTATCCATGCTATAATGCAGAAGTTAGATTGTTGTCATTCCCTACCTTGATAACAGGAGGTGATTTAAAAGCGTGGCATTGACTTTAGAAGAAAAAACAGAAATTATCGAAAATTCTCGTGTACACGAGACTGATACGGGTTCGCCAGAGGTGCAGGTTTCTGTCCTGACACGGCGTATCAATCAGATGACAGAGCACCTCAAGGTGCATAAGCATGATCTCCACTCACGTCGTGGCCTACTGATGATGGTTGGGCAGCGCCGACGTTTGCTTTCCTATCTTAGTAAGAAAAGCCCAGACCGCTATCGCGCATTGATTGCAAAGCTTGGTTTGCGCCACTAATTCCCGGGTTGATGCGGTCGGCGAACTGAACGCCTAACGAATGATATGGCATGCGCCGCGCCGAACCGCTACTCCCGCGTTTTCCCCTATACTATGTTCATTGTGTTGAAGAGAGACGAGAGACCAAGGTTAACGACAGACAGACAGACAAGAAATCCCCCCATAGTTAAGCTATGAGATGTTGAACGAGTGAGGCCGCATGCTCGCAACGTAAATAAGCCAGAACCATGTCACGAAGAGTATATGGGCAAGTTGGTGGAATTAGACTGTAGTTGTGCGGTACCGTGTGGTTTTAACAAGATACGGTCTCCCGGGCGCGCGAGTGAAATAAAAGAAAAGCCGCTGGGTAGATACGAAACAAACAATATGTTTGAGGTGCCAAATAGTCTCGGAGGAAATATGATTTATCGTCAAGAAGCTGTCATCGGTGGTCGAGTCATGAGCATTGAGACCGGTCGCGTGGCAGAGCAAGCCAGTGGTGCAGTGTTAGTGCGCTATGGCGAAACCGTCATTCTGGCAACTGTCGTTGGTAGTAACGAGCCTCGTGAAGGCATAGATTTTTTCCCGCTAACAGTAGACGTAGAAGAGCGCATGTACGCCGCAGGAAAAATCCCTGGTGGTTTTATTAAACGTGAAGGGCGAGCTTCTGAACATGCCATTCTTGCCTGTCGCCTCGCTGACCGTCCTCTCCGTCCTCTCTTCCCCAAAGGATATCGTAATGATGTACAAATCGTCATTACCGTTCTCTCTGTAGACGAAGAAAATGACCCTGATATACTCGGCATCGTAGGTGCTTCAGCAGCCCTCAGTGTGTCAGATATACCTTTCGCTGGTCCCGTTGGTGCTGTTCGCGTTGGATATGTCAATGATCAACTGGTTATCAACCCTGTTGAGTCGCAGTTAAGTGATAGCAAACTCGATCTTGCCATCGCAGGTACAGCAGATGCGGTAATGATGGTTGAGGCTGGTGCCAAAGAGTTGCCCGAAGACTTGATGCTCCAGGCGGTTCGCTTCGGACAAGAGGCATTACAAGACATCATCACCATGCAAGACAAACTGGTACAATCTGTCAACGTGACAAAGCGTTCCTTCACGCCTACTCCTGTTGATGAAGACTTACGTGCAAAGGTTGCCGCCTTTGTTCTACCACGCTTCGAGACCGCTCTACATAGCACTGATAAGGCTTCGCGCTCCACAGCGTTGAATCAGGTACAGGACGAGTTGATTGCGGCCTTAGGCACACAATATCCTGACCGTTTGAAGGCAATCATCACCTTCTACGAAAAAGAACTGAAGGCCTACGTCCGTAACAATATTCTGGACAACAGTCTGCGCCCCGATGGACGTGATCTCAAGACGATTCGCCCTATCAGTTGTGAAGTAGGTCTATTGCCACGAACACACGGGTCGGCCATCTTTACACGTGGTCAGACGCAGGTGTTGGGCGTAGTAACACTTGGCTCTCCTGGCGATGAGCAAATTTTGGATGGCTTAGGCTTTGGTGGCAACAAGCGTTTTATGCATCACTACAATTTCCCACCCTATTCAACAGGTGAGAGCAAACCAATGCGCGGTCCAGGACGTCGTGAAATTGGGCATGGGGCCCTCGCGGAACGTGCAGTTGCAGCAGTTATACCCCCTCAGAGCGAGTTTCCATACACTATTCGCGCAGTTTCGGATATCCTTTCATCCAATGGTTCAACCTCAATGGGATCAGTATGCGCGACCACACTTGCGTTGATGGATGCTGGCGTACCCATTCAAGCTCCTGTAGCAGGTGTAGCAATGGGTCTCATCACGGGTGAAGGCGAACGTGCTGGCAAGTGGGCTGTACTAAGCGATATTCAGGGTATTGAAGATGCGCTTGGCGATATGGACTTCAAGGTTGCAGGAACCGCCGATGGCATCACTGCACTGCAGATGGATATCAAGGTCAAGGGTATTACTTACGAGATCATGACAACCGCTCTCGAACAGGCTCATGAAGGCCGTATGTTCATCATGGAGAAGATGCTTGACGCGATTGATGCTCCGCGCGAGGAGTTGTCAGGGTACGCGCCCCGTATCCAGACAATCAAGATTAACCCTGATAAGATTGGTGCAGTGATCGGACCGGGCGGTAAGATGATCCGCAAGATTCAAGAGGAGAGTGGCGCGAAAATCGACATTGAGGACGATGGGTCTGTCAACATTTCCGCAACTACGGGCGAGGCAATGCAGATTGCTATGGACGCGGTACGTGGTCTTACCGAAGAGGTAGAGGTTGGCCGTATCTATACGGGTACAGTACGTCGCCTCGTTGACTTCGGCTGCTTCGTCGAAATTCTCCCCGGCAAAGAAGGGTTGGTTCGTACCTCGCAGCTTGCCGACTATCAGGTGATGAGGCCGGAGGATGTTGTTTCTGTAGGCGACGAGATCACCGTGATGGTAATTGAGGTCGATGGTCAGGGACGTGTCAACCTCTCACGCCGAGCAGCCTTGAGTGGCGAGATGCCGTCACAGGCGGAACTAGAGAGTGAGCGTGGTCCTAGCCGTGGTGGCCCCGGACGTGGTGGCCCTGGTCGTCCAGGTGGCGGCTACGGTGGCAATCGTGATCGTGAAGGTGGCCCACCTAATCGTGGAGGCTATGGTGATCGCGGCGGCTACGGAGATCGTGGTGGTAATCGCGATCGTGGTGGCTATGGAGACCGTGATAGCGGTGGACGTGGCGGCTACAACGACCGTAACAGTGGTGGTAGCGGTGGTGGTTTTGGACAACGCCGACCTATGGGTCCTGGCGGTAACAACCGCAATGCAAGTGGTCCACGTCGTGAAGGTGGATTTGGACAACGACCACCAGAGCGCCGCTGGTAAGAACAGAGAGAGGATAGGTGCGGAGACCGATACATGCGTCTCTGCACGTATCCTTCTTATGATTATTAATTGTTTGAGATATGATGCTGTTCGTTTAAGAAGAGGAAAGAATGGCTATGTCGTCAGAGGAGATACTACGAGAGGTTGCTGTAGAGGTCTCCACCTGCTCAAAATGTAATCTCTGCAAAGGGCGTACCAAAGCAGTACCCGGTGAGGGCATATCCAGTGCCAAGATACTTTTTATCGGTGAAGGCCCAGGCTTTCACGAAGATAAGCAAGGACGTCCATTTGTTGGTCCAGCTGGACAATTTCTCGATGAACTTCTAGGAAGTATTCAATTGAGACGTGCTGATGTATTTATTACAAACGTCGTCAAATGTCGCCCACCTAACAACCGAGATCCCTTGCCAGAAGAGATTCAAGCATGTGATAATTACCTTGATCGGCAGATAGAAGCTATTCAGCCGCAGGTAATTGTTACACTTGGCCGCTACTCTATGACAAAGTTTTTTGGAAATGAGAAGATCAGTACTGTACATGGCCGTGCGCGCAAAGTCGACGGTCGCGTATGTATTGCGATGTATCATCCAGCCGCAGGTTTACACCAAGCAGCACTTAAAGATGTCATTCGTGAAGACTTCAGAAAAATTCCAAACATCATTGAAGAGGCAGAGCGTGTAGCAGTTGAGGCGCAACCAATAGCAAAGAACATCAAGAAGGAAGAGCCGCCAGAACAGCTCTCATTGTTCTAGCACTCTTCTATACAAAAAGCACAGACAACAAATAGATTGATTTGTTGTCTGTGCTTTTTGTATATCTGTAAAGCAAACTTGAAAATGTGAAATATGCACTTGTTTCTATTGGGCTTGTTAGGTATACTCATTGTAGAGTGTACTATTCTCATAAATAAAGGGGAAGCCCATCCATGAATGAAATGACCAAAAAAATCTCCTGTACTGTCTTACTCGCGCTGCTATTAGCACTCTGTCTGACCTTTGGTACCAGTTTTAACTCGTATGCTGCAACGGCAAACAGGGCTGTTAGCCAGGTTGCGGCAAGCACTCCTCAATCAGGGTATACCACAGGATATGCCTATGTACGTACTGGTACGAACACCAATAGTTCTTCTGTTTCCATTGATGCCCCAAATACTCATGTTACTATCTATGCCTCCGCTTCTGGGCAGATTGTCTGGGGCGGCATCTCTACCTGGTATCGTGTCTCAAATCTCAGTAATTCTCCTCGCTACATCTATGGTGGATTGATTGCTCTTAGCTCAAATGGTGGTGGCTCACCCCCACCTCCTTCGGCACAAGGAAAAGTTATTGTTGTAAGCTTGTCTCACCAATGGCTCTATGCCTATCAGAATGGTAAGATGGTTTTCAATGCCGCCGCCATGACTGGACGACCTTCATTAGCAACTCCAACAGGTACGTACCATGTCTTCGCTAAGTTGAGTCCTACAACGTTTTACTCGCCCTGGCCTCCTGGATCACCATACTACTATCCGCCAACTCATATTAATTATGCGCTGGAATGGAAGGCTGGTGGTTACTTCTTGCATGACTCATGGTGGCATTCGGTGTACGGCCCTGGCACCAATGGCTGGCACTATGACCCTGTATATGGCTGGCAGTGGGGCACACACGGATGTGTTGCGATGCCTATTGGGACGGCTGCCTGGCTCTACAACTGGGCACCGATTGGCACAACGGTCCAAATCAATCTTTGATGAAGGAAAAGTGTTTATACACACAAGAATATGCAGCTCTGTTGTGACAGGGCTGCATATTTATTATTCTCCTGCCCTTGCCCCAATAACAAATGCATCTATCTCGCTTAGTTTGCCCCGCCAGTAGGGAACCTTAGCTTTATGTCCGGCACTCATAATAGTCGTGTCACGTAAATGCGCATAGCGAAAAACAAAAGGCAGTCCCTCTGGTCCTATCTCTGGTTGATCTGCCGATGGAACAAGTGCTGAGTAGTATTCATGTAGAAAGTCCGCGGTCTTTGGCTCTTCCTGGCGATACATCCCTTCGTGCAAATCAATATAAAATTGCGCATACATAGCTGTGCTGATCATTGTACCGAAGACGAGCAGACCGCGCATTTGAAACATGACCTCTATCTCCAACTGCTGTTGCTCGACCAAACGTACCCATGTTTGTAGTGCGAAATCTTGCTCACCGTATTCTTTTAACCAGAGTCCGCGCCGTTCGGCCCTCGTTAACGGGCGATACGCTGGGTCTAGCGTTTGCCCGGAAGTGGTTTCTTGTTCTGCCATTGTGTGAACCTCCTTTTCTCTTGCCTTTATTATACTCACGCACTCTATCGTTCACACAATTACATGTACGGGCATATTGAAAAGCGAGTAAGAAATCCTACTTGCAGTTCTGTTATACAAGCAGTACAATAATAGTCCGATAATGAACAGGACATGTACTTCAAAAGGAGGAATTTGCGACGAATGAGTACAGTACAGGTAACAGCTACACTTTTTCAGTTGCAGCAGCTTGATCTCGAACTAGATCGTCTAACAGCGGAGAAGCAAAGTATAACACAAACCCTGCAAGGAAATGCTATATTGCACAGGGCACGAACAGCTTATACTGCCGCACAACAACAACTACACGTAGGTGAGCAAGCTCAAAAAGACGCTGAGTCGTCCCTTGAAGACATAAGTCGTCGCCTCAAAACCCAGGAGCAACGACTCTATAGTGGTACAGGTGTGAACTCGAAAGACCTGAACACATTGCAGCAAGAGGTTCAACGTTTGAGAGTGCAATACCACCGCCAGGAAGAGGTTGTTTTGGAGGTGATGGATTCTACTGAGGCACTACAAGAAACAGTACAGCGAAAACTACGCGAACTACAACAAGTGGAAGAAAATTGGCAGAAGGAAAGTGCGACACTGGTTAGCCGTAAAGAGCAGCTAGAGGTACGACAACAGGAGACGCAGGAGAAACGAGCACAAGTGGCGGCCACTGTATCTTCCGACCTGCTACAACGTTATAATACGATGCGTCGATCAAAGCAGGGACGAGCCGTTTCTAAAGTAGAGCAAGGCTCATGCCAGTGGTGTCGTGTGATCCTAACGCCAAGCGAGTTACAACATGTACGTATCAGCCCTGACCTCCAAACATGTACGAATTGTGGACGTATTTTGTACTATGAACGCTAACATGAACATTTTCGTCGTCCCATTTTGAAAAAGCAGCGTTGCCCTTCATGTCAGTGCTGACGTGACATAGGTGCGTTCAACTTTACATGCAATGTAGTACAATCTACAATTATTGAGTTTTACCTCTTGCATTTTTAATGAATTTGCTGTATTGTCAATCTCATCAAGCCGCAAAAGGCACAAAAGGAGATTGACTTAGAGCATGTCTACTACAATCACTGCCCTCACCGCAACACTCCCCCACGCTATTGAAAAAACGCCGGAGAAGGCTGCTCCAAGACGTATAGAATATCACGCAACTGTGCATGATTTACCACCAGACGAGCGGCCCCGCGAACGTTTACGGAACGAAGGAGCAGAAAATCTCTCACAGACTGAGCTTCTGGCAATTATTCTGCGTACAGGTACACAGCGCGACAATGTGCTTGAATTAGCTGGAAAGCTCCTCGCCAAGTATGGAGGACTCAAGGGCCTGGCACGTGTAAGTTTTGGCGAACTCAGCAACGAGCATGGGTTGGGTGAGGCTAAAATTGCACAGCTTCTCGCCGCTTTAGAAGTTGGTAAACGACTGGGTAGAGTCTCATCAGAAGAAAAGTATCAGATCAAATCAGCAGATGACGCAGCAAATCTGGTGCGTATGGACATGATGTATCTCTCGCATGAAGAAATGCGCATACTCATACTCGACACAAAAAATCACGTTGTCGAAAATATTACGCGTTACAAAGGGACGGTGAATAGCTCGGTATTGCGTGCCGCAGAAATTTTTCGTCCTGCCGTCATTCGCAATTGCCCTAGCGTAATTGTGGCGCACAATCATCCAAGTGGCGATCCGACACCTTCGCCCGAAGACATAGAGGTTACGCGCCAGCTTGTGGATGCTGGTAGGTTGTTAGATATTGAACTACTTGATCATCTTATCGTTGGCAACCCGCGCTATGTGAGCCTGAAAGAGCGATTGCGCTGGTAGAGCTGGTGAAGAACACAGCTCTACCAGAAAGCTGTTATGCTTTCGCCGCCGCTTTCTCGCTCTTACGTCGTTTGGGGCGTGTGCCATTTTCGCCTGCAATCTTCTCACCTTTGACGGTTGAGAGTTCGAGGGCAGCATCAAGGACTTCACGCACGTCAGTCGCATACACAAAGGTCATCTGCTCACGGAGTTCTTTGGGCAAGTCCTCCAAAAGGTCTTGCTCATTCTTTTTAGGCAAAATGACTGTACGGATACCGGAACGGTAGGCCGCGAGTACCTTCTCTTTGATACCGCCGATAGGCATGACTTTCCCACGTAGAGTGATCTCGCCAGTCATGGCAACATCGGAGCGCACCTTCCGTCCACTTGCCAACGAGACCAGCACCGTTGCCATTGTTACACCCGCTGATGGTCCATCCTTAGGAATGGCTCCAGCAGGAACGTGGATATGGATGTTCTGATTCTCAAAAACATTGAGTGGCAACTGCAATGCTTCCGCGTTTGAACGTACATAACTCAGAGCGGCCGTTGCAGATTCCTTCATCACGTCGCCAAGCTGTCCAGTAAGTGTCAGGTGGCTCTCCTTGCTCGGCATTGCCGCCGCCTCGATGAAGATGATTTCACCGCCAACAGGTGTCCACACTAGACCAGTTGCGATACCAGGGCGATCAATACGCTCTGCTACCTCCTCAAAGAAACGCTGACGACCCAGGTAGTCTACCAGTTGCTCAGGGAGCACGGTAATTGGCGGCTTTTTCCCCTCAGCAATCTGCTTCGCCACCTTGCGCGACAACGACCCAACTTCACGTTCAAGGTTACGCACTCCTGCTTCACGTGTATAGTCACGTGCGATACGCCCTAGCGTGTCGTCACCCACGATCAGTTCATCCTTATTCAGGCCGTTCGCCTCAAGCTGTTTGGGCAACAGGTAGTTCCGAGCAATATGAACTTTCTGCACCTCAGTATAGCCTGACAATTCCAGAATTTCCATACGGTCACGCAATGGTGCCGGTATTGGTTCTAACGAGTTGGCAGTTGCGATAAACATTACTTTTGAAAGATCAAAGGCAAGGTCCAGGTAGTTATCGCGGAAGTTATAGTTTTGTTCGGGGTCCAACACCTCAAGCAGTGCAGAGGAGGGATCACCACGCCAATCGGCTCCTACTTTATCCACCTCGTCCAGCATAATCACGGGATCATTGGACTCGACGCGGCGCAGGGTTTGAATGATGCGACCCGGCATCGCCCCAATATAGGTACGACGGTGCCCCCGAATCTCAGCCTCGTCCCGGATACCACCAAGCGACATTCGCGCGAACTTACGACCGAGTGCGCGTGCAATCGACTGGCCTAGTGACGTTTTACCAACGCCAGGAGGGCCGACAAAACAGAGAATTGGCTCGCGATTAATTTGCCGAGCCACCTCCTGTGATTGCAGAGGCTCTGTTGGACGTATTTCGTCGGTCTCGATGCCATTCTCAATGGTCACGGCCTCTTTGCTACGCTCAATCTGCTCTGCTTTGCGGTCTTCTTTCAGACGCCGCACGGCGAGATATTCCAGGATACGATCTTTGATTTTCTCCAGTCCATAGTGGTCTTGATCGAGAATTTGCCGTGCACGTGACACGTCAATTTTCTCACCTGTAGCCTTGTTCCAGGGCAAGCTTACGAGTAGTTCCAGGTAGGTGCGTATAATACTATATTCAGGCGAAACGGTTGGAAGCTTCTCGAGACGTGATAGCTCTCTATTAGCTTCTTTCAGTGCCTCTTCCGGCATCTTCGCTTCATCGATCTTATCCCGTAGTTCGTTGACTGTGGCCTGCTCTTCGCTCTCCTCACCCAATTCACGCTGAATGGCCTTAAGTTGCTCACGCAAAAGGTATTCACGCTGCATTTTGCCCATCTCTTCCTGGGCACTTGTCTGTATCTTTTTGCCCAGTTCGAGAATTTCTAGTTCGTGAGTGAGGAACGTGCTCAACTGTTGCATTTTTTCGCGCACAGAATCAAGTTCAAGCAACCTTTGGCGTAGTTCGAGGTCCATTTGTACAAAGGTCGCGATGACATACACAACCTGACGCGCCTCTTCCAGATTGAGTGTCGCAGCTGCGACACCCTCTGGCACATTCTGAACAAGCGCAACGAGACGCTGGAAATAGTTGATGACATTGCGCTTGATGGCCTCAGTCTCATTGTCGTCTTCCTGCAAATCTGGTTTAGACGTGATGCGCGCCATCAGGTAGGGTTTCTCTTGCGTGAACTCGCCTATATCGACGCGTTCAAGCCCTTGTACTGCGATCTGGATGGTGCCATCAGGCATACGGAATATACGCCCAATACGCGAGACGGTGCCTATTTTGAAAATGTCATCCGGCCCCGCTTGATCTAGTTCCGCTGATTTCTGCGCAACAAGTACAACGAGTCGATTGCCGCGCATAACATCGTCAATCAGACGTATTGAGCGTTCTTGCCCCACGCCTAGTGGTTGAACGGCAAACGGATAGACAACCACATCTTTCAGAGGAAGAACAGGCAGAATATCAGGAATATTCAAATCCTCCTCATCGTCATGACGGCGACGGCGTAACTCCTGCTCCATAAAAGCAGGTCCCTCAAAGCTGAAGCGATGGCGGCGTTTTGGTCCTTCATCATCATTCAGATCATCCGTGTCATCATCAACTTCCGGCACACCGAGGTCGGATAACGGCTCCGGTTCATTCGTAGTGTCGGCGGGATTTCCTGTATCGACAGGAGTAGGCATGTCCTGTTGCTCACCAGACTTGTCCACAGTTTCATCCGGTGCAATTTCTTGATGAATATCTTTTTCTTCCATAATTTTCTCAACCAATACAATACGTATTACTATTTCTTTTTTGCTACGCCACGTCGAGCACGTATACGTTCGGGTTTACTTTCAGTGACTGGAAAATCTTCACGAATAAAAGTCTACACATTCATTATTAGGTATAACATAAAAAGGCAAAAGGTACAAAGCACACATGCTGTGATGTGTTATGCCCTGTGTCTTTTGCCATTACAACATGTTTGGGCGAAATACGATTCCTTCTTCCGTTGATTATTGCACGGAGGCCGAAAATTTGCAAGAGAATGTTTGACGAGTTCTTATTGGTATGTTACTATATTTCTATGTTCCTTTCAAAGTTTGTTCTGTAACCATTTCTACATCGCAAAATAGTAGCGCGTGATTGAAGGATGACTAAGAAAGTCATCCCTATGATAATGAGGGCAAGAGACAACATGATCACGCAAGGGATCAAACGTTGGCTGCAAAGCCTTTTTGCGTGGTGGCCCTGGGGACATTCCTTAGAGGCTGACTATGCACAAACTGCTGGTACTCTAAACAAAGGGACCACACAAGAAACACTGTTTCTCACAACAGTTGATGGGCCATACGCACAACCAACACAACCGGGCACTACCTCTGTCGCTGTTGAGCCAATAGAGGAAGATACCGTCACAGAGAGCGGACGACCTGTATCAGAAGACCCCTCTTTTTCGTCTATGAAACCAATTCCTATTGTTGAAGATGGCGGCACTATCCCCGTCCCTATTTTAGAAGAGAAGAAAAAAACTGTACGAGAAAACAACATAGATGCGCAAGAAATGCCAAAACCTACACCACAACAGCGTTTAGAGTTTTTACGTTATCTTGTGGAACGTGGTATTGTGAATGAGGGACATACAAAAAATCTATAGGAACATAAGAGACTGTGATTCGATCATAGTCTCTTATGTTCCTGTTAGTCCATTTACAGTTCTGCGATGGTATACCCTTGAGCCTGTGCCTCGCCTTCTGAGGCAAAGTAGATTACGTCGAGCGGTCCATCTGTTGATGATCGAAGCGTGTTCAAAGGTGTTTCAACAGGATAATATTGCTTGGTGCTTACAATACCTAGAAAGGTCGCATCCGTAGTATTTGTAACGGGTACTGCCGGGTGAGTTTGGGACGTCGCGTCCGTATGAACATCTGATGCAGCAAGTGCATCTGCTCTCGCGAGTTGCTCCACCACAGGGTTTTCTACGCCGGCGCTCGGTGCCTCCTCTATTGTTGGGGCTATGTTATTGCTTTCTTGAGGGGTAGGAGCTTGCAGTTTCTCTGTTACTGTTTCGTTTTCTGCTATCTCTGGCTCAGCAATAAGAGGTTCAATGACAGCGAGAGACGGAGTTGCTATATCAGGAGTAGTTACTTCTGTCGTTTTTGGGGCAAGGGATGGCTGGCTGACTGAACGAATTTCTCGGTTTGTGGTGTTTTTAGACGTACCATTCAGGTGGCCATTCTGGGTAATATGTAGTTGCTGAGTATCATGCTTATTTTGTTCAAAACGTTTTTTAATGAGAAGATAGGCTGTGAAACCAGCAGCGGTCAGACCCATGCTGAAGCCGAGTATCGTCCAGAGAGGACTATTCCTATTCTGTTGCGTGTCTTGTTGCCTAAGCTGCGCGGTACGCTGTGCCAATTGATACTGTGCTTGCTGGCTGTGTTTGAGCACCTCTTTAGCCGCCTTCCGACTGCGCTTTGTTACCTCCTTAGAGACCTGTGTACCGCGCTTCGTAATCTCTTTTGAGACTTGCTCGCCACGCCTTGCTAATTCCTGCGATGCCTTTTCGCTGCGTTCCGCTAACTCTTGAAGCACATCACTTCCACGCTCAATCGTGGCGTGTGTGGCTTGGCTTCCACGCTTGAGCAATTCCTGGCTATAGGAGTGATCTTTAAGGTTGTTCAGGGCATCTGACAAGACTGTACCTGCTGTTAACACGCGCCCTTGTGACTGTTCGTAGGCTGCGCTACCCGGTTTCGTAGCCTCTTTACGCAGCATTAGTGAGCGTTCACGTAGCCGTGACGACAGTGTATTAATCGCGGGACCAAGCACGGAGATGGTTAAGAAACCCACACGGAGCCAACGACTCGTTTCTTGAAGTATTTTTTTATTATCAGCGTTCATAGAATCCGCCTTTCAAAACATATTTTTATAGAGTGAGTGGAAACAGTAAAGTAAAGTTTGTTTTTCACTTGCTCAGTATGACAGGTTGTACAAGGTGGTGTCAAGAAAAATTGTGTATTTCAAACAGAAAAGGCGTATGGTTGAAGGAAAATTTTCCTTCAACCATACGCCTTTTCTGTTTGAAATATTATAAGTCTTCGGTGGTATATTCGCTGAGTTGCAGGACAAGTCGGCAGAAGTGTAACAATGCCGAAGCGGATTCTAAATATGCTTCGTCGGTTGCTGCCGCCTGCTGCGTCACCATAGCACGGCGGCGAAGTGCGCGGAGTACCACCATCACGTCTTCTTTGAGCGATGGCTCCATGTCCCCTCGTTGCATGAGGCGAACAACCTGGCGTACAATCGAGTCGACCTCACGGCGCATGAGACTTAAATCATTCATCCACGGGTCATTCTCGTCGTCCGCAACATCACCATTTGTTGCATTGCCCATACCCCAAAATAGTGCATCCGCGAATTGCTCTCGCCCTTTGATATCGCCACGCTTAGTGACATCGCTAGACATTGGCTTTCGCGTAGACTTCTGTGAGGGTGTACTCGTCGGGCGGGAATGTATATTTGGTTCTTCTTGTTTGACCCCTAACTCGCCTAGCAGCAAAGCTAGTTCTTCTTCCCAGCCAGCCATAGCATACCTCCAAGTGAAATAACTGCAAATAGTGCTGTCTAAGTCGGACCCTCAAGTCCGTAAAAATCCGTTTTGTTGGAAGAGGATCACAATTCTACACTTGTAGGTCACGTATTGTGTATCCTTCGCACAGTTCTTACTGCCCCCGAATTCTTATCGGAAGTGTAACACAGTGTATCATCCTTGTAAATGACCCAAATTGGCATATATTGTCGAGTACCATATTTCCAATATTTCGTTATATTCCGTCTTGTGACAGCCTTGATACATTATCAATACATGTCTATTTTTGTGTCCTCTATACTACAAGTGGATGAGGAATGTATGAGCTAATAAACATAGATATTTCTTGCCTTAGCAAACGTCTCTCCAACACTACAATATAGTTTCGTCAACAACAAAATACAGAAAATAAGGAGCTCCTGACAATGGGCCAAATTCACGTTAATACAGACCTTATGCGTAACCTTGGAAATATCTTCGTCAGCCTCAATGGGCAGATCGCAAGCCAGCTTGAGCCACAGATTGCACATGCAGCCGCACAACTTGAGAGCGATTGGGTTGGCGTCAGCTACGATCATTTCAACGAAGTGTTGATCGAGTGGCGCGCCACTGTTGCTCGTCTGACCACCTATGGCGAGGAACTGGGACAACACCTGGCTCACACCGCACAACTCTTCGAGCAGGCAGACAACAGTTTGTAAGCTATTAGGGGAACGAAAAGTGCTCTCCTGAGCAGCAAATTTGCTGCTCAGGAGAGCACTTTTCGTTCCCCGAATATAGAGGTATAATGAAAGATACAAAACACATGTTCTTGCCCATCTTTCTGCTCAAGGGTCTTATACATGAACGAAAAAATTCAATCTGTCCTTAACTCGCTTCCCCACAAGCCCGGCATCTACCTCATGAAAGATGTTACAGGCACTATTTTGTATGTTGGGAAAGCAATCTCGTTGCATAGCCGCGTGCGCTCCTATTTTCAAGAGTCAACCGACCTCAGCCCCAAGAATCGGAGCATGGTGGCGAAGATCGATGATATCGAGTTTATCGTGGTTAAAAACGAGGTCGAAGCTCTAGTCTTAGAGAGCAACTTTATCAAGCAGCATCGCCCAAAATATAACGTTCTGCTGCGTGACGATAAAAGCTATCCCTATATCAAAGTCTCACTAACAGAGGACTTTCCGCGTGTCTATCGTGTACGCAGCTTTCAACGTGATGGCAACCGCTACTTTGGTCCCTATACCAATTCAGGGGCCGTTGACGCCACGCTTGACCTGCTCAACAAGCTGTTCTCGTTCCGTACCTGCCGTTATGATGCTGGTGCATGGGCACCCCCACAAAATGGCACGCCCCCTTCTGGATGGAAACAGAAGCTCTTGCCGCGTCCTTGCACCCAATACTATATTCATCGCTGTACCGCACCCTGTGTTGCCCATACCACGCGTGAGGAGTATGACACGATAATCAAGCAGGTAATTCTCTTCCTTGAAGGCAAGCACGACGAGGTTATCAAGAGCCTTGAAGAGAAGATGGAGCAAGCGGCCGAGAACCTGAATTTTGAGGAGGCTGCACGTTTTCGTGACCGCATAAAGTCGGTTGAACGTGTGCTTGAAAAGCAACGTATCATCAATACTGAGGGCCAGGACGATCAGGACGTTGTCGCATTAGCAAGTGGCGATGATGAAACCTGTGCTCAGGTATTCTTTTTCCGCACTGGTAAGCTTGTGGGACGCGAATACTTCATCTTACAAGGAACACGCGATAGTAGCTCTGGCGAAATCATGACCTCGTTTCTGCAACAATTCTATGAAACCTCACCACACGTGCCCATAGAAATTATTGTCGAGACAGAACCAGACGACCTTCCTGTTGTACAGGCGTGGCTCAGAGAGAAGCGTAAGAATGTTACAGGCGCGAAAAATGCCTCCGTGACGATTAGTTCACCAAAACGTGGTGACAAAGTACGTCTTGTCGAGATGGTCAAACAGAACGCGAAAGAAGTATTGGAGCAGCAGCGTATCAAGTGGCTCACCGACACTCAGAAGACACAACTTGCACTGGAAGAATTACAGGAGGCACTCAATCTCTCCTCACCACCACAGCGTATCGAGTGTTATGATATCTCGAACACGCAGGGTACAAATTCTGTCGGTGCGATGGTTGTCTTTCAGGGAGGACGTCCGAAAAATAGTGAGTACCGCCGCTTCAAAATCAAAACCGTTGAAGGCTCTAACGACTTCGCAAGCTTACAAGAGGTCATACGTCGCCGCTTCCGTAAAGCTGCCACCGCTCAGGGGAAGGTGCTCGATGAAGAAGCGACCGTTGCCGTTGAAGAGATCAGTGTCATTAGGGGTGTTGGGGGAGTTGAGGGCGTTGGACAAGCGGAACAAGTTGAGAGCCTGGAAAGTGTAGGCCATATCGAAAATACGGATGATGGTCCCGATGCAAAACCCCAGTTGCATCACGAATGGGCGTTACCAGACCTGGTTATTCTTGATGGTGGCAAAGGCCAACTCAGTTCGGTCATGGAGGTTATGAACGACCTGCACCTTGATATTCCAACCATCGGTGTAGCGAAGGAAGATCATACACAAACCAGTTATCAGGAAGAAATTTATATCCCTGGCTCGCCTGACCCGATCATTCTACCGCGCTCTTCCCAGGGATTGTACATGGTGCAGCGTATTCGTGACGAGGCGCACCGCTTTGGCATTACATACCACCGTAAGGTACGTTCTGAGCGTACCTTCAAATCTGTCCTCGATGAGATACCGGGTATTGGTCCCAAACGTAAGCAAGCTCTACTCAAGCACTTTGGCTCGGTCAAGGCCATCGGTGCCGCTACTCTTGACGATCTTGCCGCCCTCGATGGCATGACACGTGATGCCGCCGAAAAAGTGAAAGAGTATATCGGGAAAATGGAATAAACTGGCTCCTAGCGCGTGTTTGTTACCTATAGAGTGCAATTCTGTAAAAGTCGTATGAGTCCTTACGGCTTGATTGACAGCAGACCTAATTCAGGATAGTATACGTATACTCTAACAAGAGGACCTTTACAGGTACCCAACGATGTACAAGAAAACATCTTATTATAGAGAGCTAGTGTACATCTAAAAATAACAAGGGGTGACTGGTATTATGCCAACGTATGAATATCTTTGTAAAACATGTGGGCATCGTTTCGAGACATGGCAGAAAATGGCTGATGAGCCGTTAACCACTTGCCCCGACTGTGGTGCCCAAATTCGTCGCGTACTCTTCCCAGCGGGCGTCGTATTCAAGGGTTCAGGCTTCTACAAAACCGATCATCGCGATAGTGCTAGCCTTGCGTCAAGTGCTAAGGATGACCCAAAATCTACTAGTGAGAATGGTAAAACTGAGCCAGCAAAAGCCGCGAGCGATGGTAATGGTAGCAGTGACAGCAGTAGTAAACCCGTCGAGAGTGGGAGCAACGCGTCAAGTAATACACCGAGCAAAACATCGAGCGATAGCAGCAGCAAATCGGCTACGACTACAAGTGCGGCATAACTGTAGGGGTCTCTCTCATTCATTGCAACATATCGTTTTCGCCAATCACTTGTATTGCAAGAGCTAGAGTAAAGACAGCTATGTTAATGATCTTCAGGATGGTACAGTGGTAGAAGAATGTAATGAATGAAACTCCTACAGAGGGAATTGTCAAAACGTGTAATTATGCACCTGTATGTAGGATATCTATGAATGACGTTTACAGAAAGATGTAGCATCATGCAAGAAGAATCTATGCTCGCAGCGATACAACGCCAGCAGATCGAGATCGCAGTTAGTGAATTGCTTCTGACCTCTGACCATTATATGCGCGGCTCAATTGCAGAGCGTATTCGTCATCTTATCGCCCACGCGGATCGAACACTCGACATAACACGATTCAGCGAGGTTGCGCAAGAGGAACTAGAAGAACTTAACCTGTTACCTGCACGCGAAGCAAATTAAGACTTTATTAATGATTTGAGTAAAGCGGACAATCTACGCTATTTTCGTTCTCTAACCTACCCAATATTCCTACTGATAACTCTTTCATACAGCTCCTCTTTTTTGAGAGTGTATACTAATTACACAACCTTCGACAGAAAGAGGTTTGGATGTAATCAGGGAGATAGTGGGTATGCAGGTGCAACAAGTGCAAACGCAGGATGAGAACATACAAGAACTGCAACTTCTGGTGGCTAAACTGACGGCAGAAAAGCTGCTATTGCAAGAGCAGTTAGCTAGCAAAGAGCAATTTACAGCGATGATTGCTCATGATCTTCGTAGTCCACTGACACCCATTATTAACTACGCAAAACTGATTATTCGTCAACAAGGTGGACAACCAAATCCCTCTTTACATCGCAGTGCCAACATTATCATCAGTCAAGCCCAACGTATGACACGTCTTGTGGGTGATCTACTTGACATGTCACGCCTTACCGCAGGAAAATTCGCTCTTATTCGTGAGCAATGCGATATTATCGCACTGGTGACGGAGGTTGTCGAACAATTACGGCCTGTTGCCCCACGTCATAAACTTGTCCTTGATGTGCCAGAGGGGTCTCTGAGCAGCAACTATGATAGTGAACGATTACAACAGGCTGTTGGTAATTTGCTCGACAATGCTATCAAATACTCCTATGAGGAAACGGTTATCACCTTACGAGTTTGGACAACAGCTAATACAGTGCATGTGAGTGTCCACAACATCGGTATGGACATTCCCGACGAAGAGATTGACCAGCTTTTCCTACCATTCGTGCGACTACAAACGGCCAACGTGCGCAAAGGTTCCGGCCTCGGCCTCTTCATCACCAAATCAATTATCGTGGCACATGGTGGTGAACTACAGCTAGAGCCATATGTCGTCGATGCGAACTCGGACACCCCCAAGTGTTCCACAGGCACAACCTTTAGCTTCACGTTACCCCTGTAGTGTAAGTACTTAATGCTTTTGCACAGTTAGACCTGGAAGAGCAAGTATGCTACACTGGATAAGTGCTTAACTCAGGAGAACAGGAATTTACCGCAGGCAAAGCTTCAGAAGGAGACAGGAGTGCAGACATCCCTTGAATACTATGCTTGCACGAGACACATTACAGATGTGGAACCATTTGCTGATCTCCTCAGCAGTTTACCCTCGACCATTCCGAGCCTCTGTCACCTCATCCAGGGAGTAATTCTGCATCTCTTTGAGGCACGTCACTATGGAGTGAAGATTCCAAGAAAACGCTGGCAAGAACTTGACCTCTGTGAGGTTGTCTTTATGCTGCAACACATATGGGAGTTAGATCATGCACCACTGGGCATCCAACGTTCACTGAAAAAACGCTTGCTAGGCAACTGCCGTGATTATGCAACGTTGCTGTGTGCTTTCTTGCGCTTTCAAGGCATACCTGCTCGTGTGAGGTATGGCTTCGCGACCTACTTTGAAGCGAACTTCTACACAGATCACGTTGTCTGTGAGTACTGGAACACGGAACAAGCCCTCTGGACTCTGGTTGATGCGCAAATTGACGAGGTGCTTCGCCAAGCCTATGGAATTAGCATCAACACGTTGGACCTTCCTCAAGGCACCTTTCTGCACGCGGGTCATGCTTGGCAGCTCTATCGTGGTGCGAAGGTGAACCCAGAGTATTTTGGAATCACCTCGTCAGGCCCGTGCGGTGTCTCGTTCACTCGGACCGGAGTGGTCCATGATGTGGCTGCACTGAACAAAGTCGAACTCTTATGTCAAGTGGAGTGGGACATCGGTGAGGAGGAAGAGCAGCTCCGAATTGTGGATCAGTTAGCTCAATGGACTCTCAATCCCGATATGTCACTAGAGCAACTTCGCCAAGTGTTTGAGCAGGGAACAAACGTTCCAGTGCCATCACAGGTTCGTCACTATGCCCAGGAGAATTTTAGGCTATTATAGATAGTTTCCATTTTCTTTGCTACACGGATAATGCATTGATCCACAGAAGATATAATAACAACGCAGGATTATGGACGCCTCACTAGATGATTCTTGACGCACTTGGAGAATGGCAGTGGCATCGCTCGTTTGTTTATTACATACATTTCAGTGATATACGATAGAAGAAAACTTTGAATTTTTTCTTGCCTTTATCTTTTTACAGCTACACTTGCGTCAGTTTTTCTCTATACTGCGTATCAAGTTGGGAGAAATACTTCTCAAATAGCTCCAATCATGGCTTCGGAAGCAAGAGCGCAAGAAGGTTTTTCTGAAGCCATGCTAGACGAAGACAGTAGAGCAGGAGGTGATACTCTCCTGCAGCGGGCTGATCTCCACAATGCTGGGATAATGGAAAGGACAATTATGATGGCAGAGAACACCAAAGCGAACATTACCGCAGTCCCTGAGATGAAACTTGAGCTGGTGCCGGTCCCCGTGTCTGATGTTGACCGTGCCAAAGCCTTCTATGAAAAGGCTGGCTTTCAATTAGGAGTTGATACGCGCCTAACCGACACTATGAGGGTTGTCCAATTCACGCCGCCTGGATCGGCTTGTACGATTGTCTTTGGAACCGGGATGGGCGAAATTACTGCTATGAAGCCTGGATCGGTGAAGGGGCTGCATCTGGTCGTAGCGGATATAGACATAGCTCGTGAGGCACTCGTGAAACGTGGACTGGAAGTTGGCGAGATCACAGATGTTCAAGGAGTGAAGTATGCCGGATTCCGCGACCCCGATGGCAATTTGTGACTGTTGCAGGAATTTCCGCCAGAGCTGAGACAGCCTGAACAGAGCTTCTATAAGTAAGAAAGAGCAAGGCCAACAAGCAAAGCCTGATGTTCCATAAGTACAGCGGCTTCTGGTTTCCTTGCTTCTCGCAGGAAGGCCGCGGCATCCAGACTACGACGACTGGCAAGGGGCAGGACAAACTGTACCAGGCAGTTGCTGATACTGTCAGGAACCTGGCCTTGCAAGTCGTTGATGAGCAGGTGCAAACCTTCCACTCCGCCATACGCCACCGGTCCACCAGGATTCGCCTGTACATGCTCAGGAAGAAAAGGCAGGGCTTGTTGAATGATCTCCTGGCGGCTTGGGTGGCGCACCTGCCGAAAGTGACTACGCAGCGTGTAGGGGCCGCGACCATATTCAACGCTCTCGGCTCGCCAAGCTTCCAAAAAGTGTTTAACGGGAAGAACCGCACAAGGATAACCGCCTGGATCGTGCAAGAGCACATGATCGTCCTCTACTGCTAGCGCAACCACAAAATGATCGTAGCCAGTGGTGTGATGATAGTCTGGATAGTACGAAAGATATCCTTGATCAACAGGGCCGATGAGGACGGGAGCTTCCTGTACTGACTTGCGAAGTCTCGACAGTGCTTCCTGGCTATCATCACCGTACCACTCCTGACATTGCCAGCCGAGCAGTTCTATCGCTCGTTGTAAGCCCAAATCAGGATTGCTAATAGGCGAACTGAAGAACACCTGAGGGCCGTCCTCAAGGCGCAAGTACAATTTCCCGAATGGCCCACCCGTTAAACATTCAAGAAAGCCAGGCTTGGGAAGGTCTTTTGCGTCTGCCCCTGCTCCAAGTAAGCTCATATGCAGGCTATTCGCGTAACAATAGGCACCATTACCGCTGTATGAGAGAAATATGCTTATATCCTCCACGAGATAGGTTACTTAGCAAAACGCCATTACTTACTGAGCAATTTCCACATTTGTACAGAGAGTCTGGGTGGCTTCATGCTTGCTTCTCTACAAACTCTACCATCTCCCGTAACTGGAGAATCAAGCATTTTGACTGCAAAGCTACAATTATCTTAAATGGATGGTAACACGCACGCGCCCGGCGTCGATCAATCGGTTCATACGCATCTTTGCTGATGAAAAAGATGGTAGAATACAAATGGATAGATCTCAATTCCTTTTCTCAGGGCTTTTTCCAGTCCTCAAGCTTTGCTTTGGGTCATGTCAGATAGCTGTACAGAACGCGCAACAAGCTGCTCACTGACCTTCCAGAGACGTTGCCCAAGCGCCTGATCGTAAGAGCTTCTGGCAGACTTTTTCTCTTGATTATTTGCAAAGTACTTGCCGGTCACCCCTTCTACCTGGGGCGAGGTCGCCAGGTAGAGCGTGGTCTGCGCTCCTTGCTTGACCGATATACCTGCAAAGAAGTAGACTACCTCCCCAATGAAATGTGTCATGCCTTTCGTGCCGCTATTGAAATTGGAGGCAACCAGACCAGGATGTAGAGCGTTCACAGTGACACCTGTTCCCTCAAGGCGACGAGCTAGTTCGTACGTAAAGAGGATAAGAGCCAACTTGGCCTGACCATAATTTCTCATTGCTGCATAGCTTTTCTCACCTTGCAGGTTGTCAAACGCAATGTTTCTGCTATGTGCCATGGAACTGACATTGATAATCCGCGCTGGTGCGCTCGCTTTCAAGGTATCGACCAGTAGTTCGGTGAGCAGAAAAGGGGCCAGATAATTCAATGCAAGAGTCGCTTCCAATCCCTCGGATGTTACTTTGCGAGGACTATAGACACCACCAGCATTATTCACGAGAATGTGTAAATGACTGTATTTTTGTTGAAATTCTACAGCCAGACAGCGCACCTCTTGGAGCAAACTCAGATCCGCAACCAGCAGATCAACGTTTTCATTCCCTGTCGTCTGCTTGATTTCGGCCTGAGTCGCCTCTCCTTTCGCACGATTGCGGCTCACAAGAACCACCGTCGCGCCCTTGTTGGCTAGTTCTCTGGCCGTGACTTTGCCAATACCCGAAGTACTACCTGTCACCAAGCAAATCTTTCCTTGCAAACTCATCTCTGTCATTCTTGATAACTCCTAACTGAAAAACCATCTCTAAAATCCCGATTGGTATGTGCTATGTGCGTAGGCACGCGCACACCGCTCAACAGTGGAAGCACTACCCACATACAGAATGCATGACCTCTTATCTTTCTACAATCTTCCCCTTTCTAAAGATTGACGCCGCCTGAAACTTCTATTTTCTGCCCGTTGATCCAATGGGTCTCCTCAGAGAGTAAAGCCGCGACGACACCGCCAATGTCTTCAGCCTGCCCAACACGACCAAGTGCCGTCTGCGAGGCAATCTGCTGGTTGACAGCTTCGTTATCACGAACAACGCCACCTCCAAAGTCCGTTGCGATGGCACCGGGAGCGACAGCATTGACGGCAATGCCTCGCGGACCAAGCTCGACTGCCATGTAGCGCGTCAGCACCTCGATCGCACCCTTGACTGCACCATAGACACTATTGCCTGGGTAGGAAAAGCGTGCGAGTCCTGACGAGATATTGACGATTCGTCCGCCACCAGCCATCAAGGGAAGAAGTGCTTGTGTGAGGAAGAAGACTCCTTTGAAATGGACATTGACCAACTGGTCGAATTGCTCTTCGGTCGTCTCGGTAAGTAACGCGTGAATGCCAAATCCAGCATTATTGACGAGGAAGTCAAAATTATCCCTGTTCCACATGTGTTTGAGCGTCTCCTTCACAACTTCTCCAAAGGCTGCAAAGGACGTTGTATCAGACACATTGAGCCGCAGAGCTACGGCTTTGCGGCCACGCTTCTCGATCAAAGCGACCACCTCTTCTGCCTCTTGTTGTTTGCTATTATAGGTCAGGATAACGTCATGCCTTTTGCGGCGATATTCATCGCCATAGCTTTTCCAAGCCCACGACTTCCGCCAGTGATAATTGCAACTTTCATGAGCATTCCTTTCAAGAATACGTCTTATTTTTCTTTGATGATCTGCCTTGCAAGGCCAGCAGTGATCTCACTGATTTCTTTCACCTTTGCATCGTCGCCACTCTGCATCGCTTTCCAAAACGCGACCTTGTGCTCTAGGTAGCGAAGATGCTCTTGCTTCTGAGCCAGCTCTTGCTCCAATGCTTTTCTCTGCGCTTCAAAAAGCGCAAGCTGTTGATCGGCAGCCGCTTTTCCATCTTTCAGAAGTGCGAAATACGTCCGCATATCCTCAATCGACATACCGGTTGTTCGTAAGCAAGCCAGTGCCTCAATATTCTGGACATCTTCAGTGGTATATCTCCGATGGCCACTACTGCTGTCTCGATTGACTCTATCAAGTAAGCCAATCCGTTCGTAGTAACGCAACGTATGTTCGCTCAGACCACTTCTCTGAACCACTTCCTGAAGCGTAAAGTAGGTTGGAGTTTTCATCTCTGTATCACTCATAGAGATAGTATGCACTACCTAGAGTGCTCTAGGTCAAGAGTTTGTCGCGTCTTTGTGGAAAGCTGAAAAAGTGTATCGTGATTGTGCGCGTACTGCTCAGGGGTGTAAGATATCAAAAGTCATATCTTGTTGCTATACGGATAAAGCATTGATGCGCAAAAGATATAATAGATAGATGAGTTTTTGTGTATCATACTATAAAGGGAAACAAACAATGCTTCTTTGGTTGTTCAATAATCGTTTCTATACAACGCTCATTGTCGGTATCTTTTTTTCGTTTGCTGGCTCCGCTCTTTATCAAAGTAAAAGGCAGTTACGTTTAGCGAAAACAGTTGGTCGAACTGTATCTACAACTCATCGATTCCTGTTAATTCTTATCAATAGCGTACTTGTTGGTATTGGCCTGGTGGCTTTCGTATTAGCATTGTATGCGGATTATATGGCTCAAGGGACTATTTTTAATACGTGGGCATTAGCATTTGTTACTGGTACTATACTTTTTGGTCTTTTATACAGTGCAATACCAGGTACAGCACAATGGCTTGATCAACGCATACGAAAAAAGCCATAAGTGGTATGTGATGCCACTTTGCCTGAGACCATGTGATACCATTTGGTAGATTAGACTTTATTTTCAGGGCGACAAACAAATTTCAACTTCATGTAGATGAACTGAATGTTTTTGTTATTTTTGCGTTATGGTAGACTGTATATATGTATTTACACATAAGGAACAGCACAATGGGCAGTAATCAAATTTTGCATGTTAACATTCCAACACCACAGGGCCATCTCGAAGCCATTCTCAAACCAGAAGAAGAGGGCTCGCAACCGCTTTATGCTGGCCTTGTTTGTCATCCACACCCACTTGGTGGTGGTACGATGCATAATAAGGTGGTCTTTAAGGTCGCACAAACGCTGCAAAGCCTTAATATTCCCGCTTTACGCTTCAACTTTCGTGGTGTTGGACATAGCACGGGCACGTATGATGAGGGACGCGGCGAAATGGACGATGTGCGCTTTGCATTAGAATTTTTGAGTCGTCGCTATCCAAGTGTGCCCGTTGTTGTTGCTGGCTTCTCCTTTGGTTCATATGTTGGTCTGCGTGTTGCCGCCAATGATGATCGCGCCCAGGCCTTGATTGGACTAGGTATGCCCGTAAAATGGTTTGAGGGCGACACGTTACAGGACTGCCACAAACCTAAACTGTTCGTACATGGCACGCAAGATGAACTTGCCTCCTACGAACTCGCGCTTCACTGGTTTGAGCAGGTGCCCGCTCCCAAAAGTATGGTTGCCATTGAGGGAGCGGATCACTTCTTCCAGGGAAGACTCGACGAGGTACAGGCGATTATCGCGAATTTCGTGCAGAACCTCGACGTGTAGGAACCAAATAGGAGCATGGAACGGCCTGTAGGGGCCTCATTCTATGACGCCCTTTTTCCGTCACAACAACTTGGCAATCAGCCAAAAAGGCGTCATAGAATGAGGCCCCTACAGTCATTTCCCTTCTTTGGTGTTCAACATTCATTAGATTTTCCAGACAAAACAATATGTTGTCAGACAGCAATTTACATGCCTGTCTGCGGCATCCCTGGCAAAGTAGGAACGTCCATACTCAGGCCAATCACTTTGAGTTTCTTTTTGAGCGATTCCTGGGCATACCGTGGTGAGAGCCAGGGATCGCCACCAGAGGCCAGAATATTGGGTATCTGAGCAGGGTCGGGCGCGAGAGCCTCTAACGCGATAGGTGCGAGTTTTGTTATTGTATCATGAACACTTCTCGCGTTATTAGAATCATGGCGTATCATGTCGCGTAAAAACTTGACGCCGAAAACGACGTGACGCGACTCATCACGGGCGACAGCGGTAAAGCCACCCCTGAACGCGGGAAAGAGATTGCCTTGCCGATAAATCTCCAGGATATTCCGCTGTCCCGCCAACGCCATCGTGCCTTCGATAATAATGTGGTAGAGCGTGACACCTTCAATCAAGTGCGCCATATATGTCGGCTCTCGACGGATACGGTCGGATACATCATTAAGCGAGTCGACCAGGATGTAACGCAACTTATCGTTCATGTTCTGACTAACAACGGCGAGTGTCTCTTCTAAGCGACCATAATCGATACCGAGTGCTTCCCCAAAGAAACGCGCAAAGAAGACGGTATGACGTGCCTCATCAACAAGTTGTGTTGTCACAAACATCCGCATCTCATCGTCAGGCATAGCAGTTACATAGGGTGCAAGCGTGTTCGTGACACATTCCTCACCCTTAAAAAAGGCTGCTAGTCCAAAGAGACGCATACGTTGCTCCTCCGGTGGCATCGCTTGCCATTGAGCGCGGTCAGCAGTAAAATCGATGTCTTGCGCTTTCCATTGCTGCCGCTCCCAGCGATAATACAGTTCGCGGTACGTGGGCAGATGTACAAGTCCTTCATCGATAATATTCATCACATTATCGATAGGTGTTTGTTGTAGTTGTGTCAGGGATGCATTCTCAATGGGCATTTCAATGGACATGATGTTTCCTCAACTCTTTTTTGTCTATTTTGCCGATAGCATTACGCGGGAGTGCGTTCACAAACTCAATTTTGCTTGGTGTCTTGTAATTCGCTAGTTTCTCACGACAGTAGGCCATGAGAACCTCAGCGTCGATAGGGGTGCGTAGGACTACATACGCTTTGACCTCTTCCCCCATGCGTTCGGAGGGGATACCAACCACCGCCACCTCGATAACCGCAGGATGTGTTGTAAGCACCTCTTCAATATCTCGCGGGTAGATGTTGAAACCACCACGAATAATCAAGTCCTTTTTTCGCTCTACAATATAGAGATAGCCGTCTTCGTCAAAACGTCCCATATCACCTGTATGTAGCCAGCCGTTGCGCAGTGCCTCTTTCGTCTCTTCAGGCATGTTGTAGTAGCCCTTCATCACGTTAGGGCTACGTGCGATGACCTCGCCAATGTCGCCTGTTGGGAGCGGGTTATCGTGCTCATCAACGACTTGTATTTCAACTCCTACCGCTGGTTTGCCAACTGAACCGGGCTTACGCACAATATCCTCACTGTGACCGGATAAGACAGCACTCCCTTCCGAAAGTCCATAGCCTTCGCGTATCGTACAGGCAAATTTCTGCTCAAATCCTTCTAATATGTTAACGGGAAGTGGAGCAGAGCCACTGACACAGTACTGTAAACTACTGGTATCGTATTTTTCGGCTTCAGGTGTGTAGAGTAGAGCCACAAACATCGCTGGTACACCTGCAAATGCAGTAATGCGGTGACGCTCGATAGCTGAAAGGACGGCATTGGTATCGAAACGTGGATGCATTACTACCCTTGCACCGGAAAGATAGATGACATTGAGCACGACAATACCAAATGCGTGCGCCAGTGGCAAAATTGCGAGTTGTGTGTCCTCGCTACGTTGCTCATACTCTTCTCCACGTCCTCCTAGTGCGTTAGAGACGAGGTTACGATGTGAAAGCATAACACCTTTAGGACGTCCCGTCGTGCCAGAAGTGTATAGGATGACGGCTGTATCCTCTGTACTCGGAGTGATACCGTCCAGATGCGTCATATACTGCTCGGCCTTGTCAGCACCTTTTGCCACAACATCAGTGTATGCTAACACCTGTGGTACACCATGTGTGGAAGGAGCTTCTTCTGACGTGGATACATCGGTGCTGATGATATAGCGCATTTCAGGAAGATCGGTAAGCGCGTTTTGCAGCAGAGGGAGCAGTAACGCACTGGTAAAGATAGCTTTCGCGCCAGAGTTCTCGGCGATAAAGTGGAGCTCTGGCCCTTTAAGTAGCGGCAAGACCGGAATAATGACCGCACTGGCACGTGCAATCGCCTGATAGCCAATTACAACTTCGGGGCGATTCGGCATCATCATCAGTACACGATCCCCGGGTTGAATGCCAAGGGCACGGAGGCCACCTGCAAGCTGTGTAGCCTCTTGTGCTACTTCGATGTTGGTATATTCACGCACCGTTTGCTGATCTTCATAGAGGAACTGTTTGAAAGAACCAAAGCGGGAACAGTTATAGATAGCCAGATCATAGAGAACGTGGATGTCCTGATCGGTCATACGCCGCTCGTCGATCATGAAAGATGCTCCTTAAGAGTTGTCGGTTTACACACAACATATACGGGAGAGATATTGTAGTACATGCACTGTACCATGCAAACAAGAAATTCAGCAAGAAAACACCGCACATTATACTCATGTGCGACCGAATGCATCGAGTGGACAGTATCTCAAAACACGTATTCATTTGCCTCATCACTCATAGTTCACCATACACAATTCTGCCACCCAATATTGTTGCTTGTACACCGTTAGCAGACATCTTCTCCTGTGGAACATTCAAAATATCTTCACGTAGCACAACTGCATCCCCCAATTTACCCGTTGTAAGCGAGCCTTTATGTTGCTCCTCGGCTCCCGCATAGGCAGCCCCTAAGGTGTAGCCCCAGAGAGCATCGGCAACTTGTAGGGCTTGATCTGGTAGCCAGGGAGGCCGTTGCGTAGTTGGGTCACGGCGTACGGTGGCGGCATAGAGAATAGACAACGGGTCAAAGCGTTCAACGGGCGCATCAGACCCCATCGCTAGCGGAATACCCATATCATGCATTGTGCGGTAGGCATAGGCGCGACGATAACGCTTGCCCCAATAGCGTTCCGCAATGTCGCGGTCAACAACGGCATGGAAAGGTTGAATCGATGCAATCACACCGAGCCTACGCATACGTTCCAGGTCTTGCGGTGCGATTAACTGCACATGTTCCAGACGATAGCGCAGACCTGAATGTACATCTTCGGTGGTCCCCTGCTCTGCCATAAGCATCTGAGCACGTTCAATCGCGTCGAGTGCAACCTTTGCCGCGCGATCTCCAATTGCATGAATGGCAATGGTCAGTCCCATCTCGGTAGCGTCATTTACGTTATCCAGCATCTCTTGTTCAGGGATAGTGAGGATACCATAGTTGCCAGGGCTACCCTCGAAACTCTCAAGCATTGCAGCAGTCTGTGAGCCAAGAGTGCCATCAGCAAATATTTTGATGCCTCCGATGCGGAGCAGATCATTTTCATCATTGTTGATTCCCTGTGTGCGTAACTGTGGGAGCATTTGTCTTGGTAGAATCATTTGTACACGCACACCTAGTTTGCCCTCGTCGCGTAGCACACGAAACAGATTAAGTGAGTTCTCGCCTTCGATATCATGAATCGTGGTGATACCACTACTCTGCAATTGTAATAGAGTACGCTCAATTAGTGCGCGGTCCATAAGAGGGTCTGAGTCTCCAATCAAACGAAATACCCGACTGGTCGCGCCTTCTTCTTGCAGCACACCTGTAGGCTCACCGGAGCCATCCCGTAAAATGTTGCCCGTTTCAGGCTGTGGCGTCTCAGCTGTAATATTCGCACGTTGTAATGCCTGAGAGTTGACCCATAGCAAGTGTCCATCTTTGCTTGAAAGTGCAACGGGATGATTGGGCGCGGCGGCATCAAGTGACGCTTTGGAGGGAAAACGTGCGTCAGACCAGAGATTTCTGTCCCACTGTCCACCTTGAATCCAATGTCCCGTTGGTGTCTGGCTAGCCCGTGCGCGCACCAGTTCTGCCACCTCATCCTCGCTTGTCGCATTACGGGCATCAATCTGATTTTGACGGTGTGCCGTATGAAGCAGATGAATATGCGCGTCGATAAATCCTGGCAAGACAGTTTTGCCCTTCAAGTCTAGGATGTGTGTGTGTTGTCCACCGACGCGTCGTACTTCGTCATTCGTGCCGACCGCCAGAATGCGCCCATTTGTATCATCAATAGCCATTGCCTGAGCGCGCGGAAGTGCAGCATCTATAGTGTAAATATTCCCGTTCAAGTAAAGTATGGTTGTCATTGTAGATGTCCATCCTATCTCAGTTTAGTTACTTCATAGTTCGCCCTTGCTTGTCATACCACCTATATTCATTCTGTAATCGAAGCAATGCATCAATTTACGTTCGCAATAAAACGAGCAATAGCTTGTGCCAGGATACGTGGCTGTTGTAATTGGATATCATGTGCTGTGTCCGGCATCCATAACACCGAGCACTGTTGAATGATTTCTGCAACCTGGGCTGCCATATAGCCCTTCATAGCTGCGAACTCGTGAGTATGCTCAAGGCGCTCAGGAAACTCTTTGTCCGGCTGCGGCACGCCAGCAGCGGGAATGAGCAGGACAGGACAGGTCAACTTGCTGTAGTACGAGAGGGTGCGGTCATCCCACAATGACTCACGAATAGAACGCTGATTATCGGGATGAAGGCACTCTTTGAGACGTCCATCGGGAAATTCTTGTACCGTTTTGAGCAAAATTGATTCCACCTCTGACGACCAGAAAGGCAGCATTTCCTGACGCATCGCATCTATAAATGTCGTGCGTGACGTATAGAGATGCGCTGCATCTACCTCACGGATAAAGCGGTCTCGCGTCATACCAGGCCAGTGCCTCGGCTCAACATGAGGGCAATCAACAAGTATGAGATGACTTACGAGCGCGGGGTGTCGTGCCGCCATCACGAGTGCGACTCGCGCACCCCAGCCATGTCCAACCAATGCGACCTGACCCAGGCCGAGGGCGGCCATACCTTGTATCGCATCTTCCGCTATAGTGGCAAGATCGTAGCCCTTCGTAGGCTTATCACTTTCGCCATGCCCACGCTGATCGAAGGCAACAACAAGGTGTTTATGACACAGGTCTTGTGCCACCAAACGCCATGTGTCTGCCGTCGCACTAAGACCATGTAGCAGCACAATCGGTATTTCATCATCACCTTGCATCACCGCTTGTTGCCCCTCAGATGCACGTACAGGATCCCATGCGAGATAGTGCAATCGTATTTCATCGGTATTAACGAAAGAGCAATGAGGCTCGATCATAGAAGATGTACCCTCTCTTTTTCACTACTGTCGCGAAATTAAGAAAACGCTAACCACGATTAAAACGCCTCCTACAATGGTGGTCGGAGTCAATTGTTCATGTAGCAAGAGAACGGCTAAGGCGGTACCGAGAAGTGGTTGCACAAAGAGGTGATGGAGTCGATAGAGTCATATTTCCCTGTATGGTAGACAACGTACTGCTCCTTAATAGTGACGTTATGTTTTACTTCTTATACAAGGATATAAGTACAAGAGGGTGGTTGTCAAATGAGAGATGTATATTACCAGGGGTTTCTAAAGGTCGAAACCAGGGTATTCTCTTATGAATACCCATACGCACCAACTTAAGGACTTAGTACCCAGTTTGTGGAGCCCTGCTGGAGAAGCTGAGCGGCATTGGGATGTTTCTTGCGCTTATTCAATTGACATCCTGAACGCATCCGAC
>JAABUZ0100002049.1_pt1 | contig 35056 bp, 31 predicted proteins | sample 5562091 | NCBI WGS metagenome assembly JAABUZ01 (sample SAMN12813069, study PRJNA571459) | rock metagenome | isolation source: Antarctica rocks | place: Antarctica: Victoria Land, Linnaeus Terrace sud | collected 2015-12-21 | reverse complement strand
GCGAAGGAAGCTGAGTGCGTCAGCAAGTTCGTGTGGAAGATACGGGTCGTAAACGCTGACCGCGACGTGAAACGGTCGGACCAACGATATCAAGCGTCGGCCAATGTGGCCACAGCCGATCAGCCCAACACGCTTTCCTGTGAGTTCGCCATGGACATACCCAAAATCCTCCGGTCGTTGTTTGACCACCTCTCCGTTGATGAGCCCGCGATAATACCGACCGGCGTCCCGGAGCGCGATCAACATCAAGGCGAGTGCCCATTCGGCGACCGGATACGATGACCCCTGCGTGGTATCAACGACGCGAATGCCGCGTTGGATTGCATTGTCCACGTCGATACGTTGACCAAAGCGGTCTCCCTCCAGTTCTCCGATCAGCCGCACGCGTGGAGCGTCATCCAGCCAAGCCTGGTCGATGCGTGGTGCACCGTGGCAAACGACAAGCGCATCGGCTTCGCGCACCGCACCCCGCAAAGGGGTCAGGTCGTCACCGTCGCTGACAGGAACAACACGATAGTCAGCGAAGCGACCCAGATCCATGAGGTCTTGTTCCGCAAGATAGGTAGCCCGAAGATCATCACGGAGAGCAATGACAACGGTGGGACGTGCCAAATCGTTTGAACTGTTCATCACGATGGCCTCTCTGTACTACCGGGCCGCAATCAACCCGCAGTGCGGGAGCGCCACTAATACACCACCAGTTGACGGGCGGCCTCCACGATTTTGGGGGCATCGGGCATGCAGAATTGCTCCATCCCTTGTTCAAATGGCATGGCTGGAACATCTGGCGCCGCCAGACGGCGGACCGGTGCATCCAGGAAGGGAAACGTGTGCTCTGTCACCGCTGCCGAAATTTCCGCCCCCAATCCTCCGGTAAGGTTGTCCTCGTGAACAACGAGCAGTCGGCCCGTCTTTCGAACCGAAGCGATCATCGTGCCCAGATCGAGGGGTGCCAGTGTCCGGGGATCAATGACCTCCGCCTGGATGTCCTCCTGAGCGAGAAGAGACGCGGCCTCTAGCGCGTAGTGTGCGACCATTCCCCAGGCAACAATGGTCAGGTCACAGCCTGCCCGCCGGACCACAGCTTTTCCGATTGGCACGGTAAAGTCCCCCTCTGGTACGTCGTCGCGGATACCTCGATATACACGCTTGTGCTCCAAAAACAGCACAGGATCGGGATCACGGATAGCTGCCCGCAAGAGGCCGGCGGCGTCAGCCGCTGTCGAAGGTGCGACAACCTTCATGCCCGGCACGTGGCAATAAAACGCTTCGACAGACTGGGAATGATAGAGACCCCCGTGAATCCCCGCTCCCCACGGCGCACGAATCACCAATGGACAACTCCAGGCACCGCGGCTCCGGTAACGATACCGTGCCGCTTCACTCACAATCTGACCAAACGCGGGATGCAAATAGTCCGCAAACTGTATTTCCGCAATCGGGCGGAGGCCTTGAAGCGCGGCTCCGATCGCCACCCCGACGATCGCCGATTCCGAAATGGGCATATCGATGACCCGGCGCGGACCAAAGCGCTCCAGGAGTCCTTCACTGGCTTTGAAGACCCCACCTTTCCGTCCCACGTCCTCACCGAGCAGAAAGACGCGATCGTCGCGTTCCATTTCGTCAGCGATGGTTATCCTGATTGCCTCAATGGTCGTCAACAACGTCATCAGTTACTGATGGTGTGACGCGAAAACGTGTGAGAGGGCGTCGGCCGGTTCCGGCGGGGCGCTCTGTTCGGCAAACGCTGCTGCTTCGTCAACATCTCGCTGGCATTGAATCCGAACGGCCAAAATCTCGTCCTGGGTCATAATCCCCAGGGCGACCAAACGCCGCTCGAATGTTGGAAGGGGATCACGCGCCTTCGCGGCGGTGAGTTCCTCAGGCGTGCGGTATAGGGTCTCGTTGTCGTCGCTCGAGTGCGCTGTCATTCTGTCACACACTGCCTCGATAAGTGTCGGCCCTTCCCCGGCAAGCGCCCGTTCCAGAGCCCTCCGCGTCTCGCCATACACTGCTACTGGATCCCGGCCATCAACGGTCACGCCCACCATACCGTACGCAGCCGCTCGCATGGCCGCACGCTCAATGTGCATCTGCAATGCCTGGGGGACGGAGATACCGTATCCGTTATTCTCACAAAAAAATAGCACGGGTAGCTGGTGTACCGCGGCAACATTCATAGCCTCGTGGAAGTCACCTTCGCTGGTGGTGGCCTCGCCGAAGTACGTGATGGCGACAGCATGTTCTCCGCGATAGCGAATGGCGAGCGCCGCGCCCACCCCGTGCGGTATTTGCGTCCCCGTGGCGCTCGAACCAGAGACAATGGCGAGCGCACGGTGGCTGAAATGCATGGGGAGTTGGCGACCGCCACTGCTGGGATCAGCCGCGCGCGCGCGAACACCGAGCAGGATATCGCGTGCCGTCATACCCAGTGCGACAGCAACACCGAGATCTCGATAATAGGGAAACACCATGTCGGTTCCCGGTCGCAGAGCCAATGCACTCCCCACCTGCGCCGCCTCGTGACCACGCCCCGTGATCACGAAATGGGCTTTCCCTTGTCGGCTGAGAATCCAGGAACGGATGTCTATTTCCCGCGTCAGTGCCATGCGCTGATGCATGGTGCGGAGTATGGCACAATCCAACGCCAGGGCGGGGTCGGTCGCGTCTTCGGCGTTGTCGGTCGCGCGGTACACGCTCACGGATGCGCATGGCCGTGATGGGAAGGCAAGGGTAAAAAAAAGGTGAAAGTCGCTCCTTGTCCCTCTCCGGCACTTTCCCCCCAGATGCGCCCCCCATGAGCCTCTACGAGCCGCTTGCAGGTGGCGAGCCCGATACCAGTACCTCCAGAGTGCCGTGTCGAGGCCGGCTCCGCCTGATAGAACTTCTGCCAGATGTTCTTCATACGTTCCTGGTCCAGCCCTATGCCACGGTCCTGCACGCTCACGCAGAGCCCGTCACTGTCGTTCCCGCCAGATTCTGCCGACACGGACGGCAGCCACGCCCTGATATGGACCGATGCTCCCTGGGGCGAGAACTTTATCGCATTCGATAGCAAATTCTCCAGTACCTTCGTCAGTCGGTTCTCATCGATGTGTAGTGCGGGAAGACCAGGCGCCACGTCACGGGATACACGGATCTTCTTGTCTTGCGCCAGTCGTGAGCAAGCTGATATCGCGCTCTCAATCAACCGACCAATATGCGCGGGTTGCAGGGTGAGCCGAATCGTGCCACTTTCAATGGTCGAGAGCTCAAGGAGGTCATCGATGAGCGAAAGCAACCGGCGGCCACTTTGCTCAATACTCGCAATACGCCGTCGGTGGGTTTCACTCAACCCCGCTCCCCGCATCAAAAGAGCGGTATAGCCCAGAATTGACGTGAGAGGGGTCCGTAATTCATGACTGACGGTCGAGAGAAAGTCCGTCTTCAGACGATTTAACTCTCTGAGCTCCGCATTTGCTCGTTCGAGTTCCCATGCCTTTTCCAGGGCCGCACCGACATCGCGACTAATCGCCACCGCACCGACCAGTTTCCCCTCGCCATCTCGGATAGGTGACGCGGTTGTGCTGACAATGAGGCTGTGTCCATCCGGATAACTTAGCTGTATCTGCACGTCCTTCACAATCTCGCCCTGAAGTGCCCGGCCCACCGCAAAGTCGGCGGCCTCAACAGGTGACCCATCCAGTCGGCGAGCGAGGGCTGCGTCCGCATAGGCAGCAAGCGATCGAAGCCCGTCCTCCTTGCTCCGCAGCCCCATGTGTTCGAGCCATGCGCGATTCAATTCAACGACGTTGCCAGCAACGTCCACGACTGCGACGGCGTCCGCAATGCTGTCAACAATGGTTTCGAGTTGGGCCGCCCGTGCCTGACTTTCTGCGTACAGTCGGGCATTTTCAATAGCAACCGCCGCTCGCTCCGCGATAGCCATCGAGAGCGTCACGTCCGTGTCTGAGTAGGCACGATGTGACTGATCCACAATCGTAATCATCACGCCGAGTACACCCCGTGCCGTCTTCAGCGGCACAATAATGGCCGAACGGATGTTGAGGCGCCGCACGCGAGACAATGATGGCTCGGGCAACAGCACATGCTGCGCGTCGGCAAGCAGGATAGGACGTCCGGTCGTGGCAACAGTGCCAGCAAGCCCCTCTCCGAGCCGAAAGGGCAGTTCCCGGAGCAACTCCAGGATAGGAGGGAGAGAATCCGGATTGCGGTGGTAGGCGCTGACCATCTGTAGTCGATCATCCGAGAGCCCCGTGCTCGGGTTCAGGAATATGCCGGAAGCGTCACCCATCACCTCCGTAGTCCGTTGCGACACCCGCTGCAGCACGGTATCGAGATCCAGCGACTCAGTGAATATGCGACTGAGTTCGGCAACCAGGAGAAACAGTTCCCCGGGTAACGTGGCCTCAGGAAGTGAATTCACGCTACCTACCCCTCCTGGTGTACGCCAGGGCTACCCCTCCAGTGACGCCTCGCCCATGACATGACGGTAGTCAAAAACATCATACGACGCCGTTATCTGCGCGCCGCCGCCGTGCTGCCACGTCAACTGACGGCAACAGCATCCCCGACTTTCGTGAGGTTCATCCGCTGGCAGAAGCGGGCGGGACGCACCTGCGTGTCCGGCGCATACCACGGAGCTACCGCGGCAACTCTCCGCGGATCCATCGCCACCCATTGCCAGAGATCCCAGTGGTGCGGGATAAGTACGTTTGCCCGCACATCCCGGGCGATGCGCACAGCGTCAACTTCACTCATATAGTACGTCTCGTTTGGTGGATTCTGAGCCACGGAGACGCAGATGACGTCTACGTGCCACGGTGACAATTCTGTACCGATCGCGTCGTACCAGAGGCTATCCCCCATATTGACGATCGTTGGTCCGCTCGATTCGAGGACGTAGCCGAAACAGCCTTTTGCCATGGGATCATTGGACCGCACGGTGGTAATCTTCATGTCACCAACAACAATGCTTTCCCGATGGCTCAACGACCGCGACCGTTCCACGGGCCAGCCGAATCCAATAGCGGTCTCAATAGAACTGGCAGGACCTATCAGTGGAGCGTTGGTGCCATCACGCATGGGCAGTAACGTGTGTGGGTCACAATGATCCAGGTGCTCGTGGGTCGATAGAACAGCATCACACTGCCGCACCCGTGCTGGGTCGAAAGGGGGTGGGATGAGGCGTACCCACTTGGTGTCGATTGAGACGCCACAGTAGGGATCGATATAGATGGTCGCGCCGGGTGTACGAACAATATAGCCCGCGCCACCCGTATACCACAGCGCCACCTGGCCAGCCTGAATCGTGGCGTCTTCAACCTGCTGTATAAGGTCCCCAGAAGCAATTGCTGGTTCCTGAGACGGATGCATCGTGTCTCCTTCCTAGTACGAGGGGCCGGGTTGAAGCACGTTCGCTCCCAGAGCCGCATGGTTGCTTTATGCCTGAAGCCGGTAGAACCGTGCCGCGTTATCGTGCCAGAGCCTGCGCTGAGACCCGGCTGAAAATTGATCCGTGAGCACCGCGAGGGTATCGACCCATCGCCGATAGGAAGATGCCTGAACCACCACTGGCCAGTCACCACCAAACAGGATACGGTCTTCGCCAAAGGAGGCTACCACATGGTCCACGAACGGTTGGAGGTCTTCGGGGGTCCAGCGCTCCATGTCTGCCTCCGTCACCATGCCGCTCATCTTGCACATGACATTGGGCAGGTCAGCGAGAGACGTGATGTGTTCACGCCACGGATCGAGCAGATACTCTTTAATAGCTGGCTTGCCAATGTGATCAAGAATAAAGCGTGTGTCCGGGCATTGCCGAACAAGGGATATCACATTTGCCAGCTGCCGATGCTGGACGCACAGGTCGAAGGACAGATCGTAGTCGGCAAGGAGCTGAACCCCGTGAATGAAACGCGGCTGAAGACAGAACTCCACCGATTCTGACTGTATCAGCCGCCGGACACCTTTGATCAACGGGCTGATGCCTGTGAGGGCATCCAGGTAGGCGCGCGCCTGTTCTCCATACTCGAGCGGCGCCCATGGAATGATTGCTTGAAGGCGCGGTTCTGATCGCGCAAGATCAGCGACCCACTCTGCTTCGAGTAGACCGTAGGATGGTTCTACTTCGACCTGCATATACACCATCCCACGGATATCAATTCCGGCGGTGTGCTGATCATAATCGTCAAGGAGGTACGGTTTGTCGAGCATGGTGTTGCCATCCAACCAGGACATGCGAAAGCGCGACGGATCCCAGAGATGAACGTGAGCGTCGATGATGCCCGTGTCGGCCATGAACCCCTCCTCCCGTAGACGGATCCCAGGTACGGTAGCGTGTCGCGTCGTTCACCCCAAAGATTCCCACTTCCGAGGTCGTGACGCAGCAACGTCCGGGCATCCTATGTTTTCTGATAGGTCGAGACATGGTGTCACCGCCGTCGGCGAAGAACGACCATGGCCAGGCGTATCAACGCGTTCAAACCGCGGCAAACCGCCCATACCAGCGCCGTGCCAATCACTGCTGCCGTCAGGGACGACATGGGCGTCGAGGAGGTTGGCAACGACAGAGTGCGAACAACCAGATAGAGAAGCGCAGCCAACAGCGGCCAATACCGATCCGCTATGTGTAGGACCGAGGATATCAGTGGACGAGATTGTACCGGTTTCGTTTGGGCGGTTACCCCGTGGGCAGGTTGCTGGGATGGAGAGCTCTGCGTCCGCCTCCAGGGGTTGGCGTCAGGACGCATCAGAAGAGCCGCGATCGTCGTGGAGCGGGGGAACGGTCTCGGTGGTCGCGTGATCTCGGGCTGCCATCGTGGGAAGCGATGCGTGCATGGTCATACCGTGGTAGCGGTAGTAGCGCCTCAGGAGTTCGGCCATGACATCTCGCTCATCGACCGTACTCAGCCGACGAAGGAGCCTGGGGTACAGGAGACGCCAGCTTGTGTACCAGGTGGAGGCAAACACCGCGGCGTAGGAGACGGCCTCGATAGCTTCGAGTTCCCATTGCGTCGAGAGGGAACCGGGCCACATTACGGGTTGAGCACCATGGATGAACGCGCGTACCGTCGCCACGAGAGCATAGACCGGAGGAAAACTGGCCGGCCAGAGAAGCAAGCCGCCGATCATGTCACCCCACCGTGAGACGCCCTGGGGCCACCGATAGAGGAGCGCGGTAAGCATACCCACGATGCACGCGTACAGCACGGCGAGAGCACCTGCCAGCAGCAACTTGTTCAAACCCACCTCGCGAAGGGAGGCGAGGAGCAGCAATGTGATCACGACCAGCAGGGCTAAAAGCACAGGAAGCGCCGCGAGCGAGCCGGAGGCCATGACACACCAGAGAGGACTTCGTTCGGTGAGGATCGTATCTCCACCAGCAGGCGTGCGGTGCGCCGGCATGTGTCAACTCCTCACAGTCGTACTCATGCACATATTGACGGACGACGTATGGCGCCACGCGGGTTGACCGCATGCTGACAGCTTACTATACTGCGGCAGGAGACGCACACCGAACAGTGCGAGTGTACGAAGAATTGCATGAGGAGACGCAGTGTGACTGTATCCAAGGACCGCCTGAAAGTCGTCGTCATCGGTGATCCCGATCGCGATAACTGGTCATCGGCCCGAACACCACTCGATGACGCGGGTGTTGATCTGGTCGTCGTTCGAGCCGGGTCGGTTGATGACCTGGTTCGGCAAGCGCCCGACGCTGCCGGGCTTGTACAAGCCGGCCTGCGCTTTGACCGATCGCTGTATGAGCGATTGACACAGCTTAAAGCGATCGGGGCCATGGGCATTGGCGTGGATACCATCGACGTCGCGGCGGCCACCGAACGAGGGATCATTGTTTTCAATCTTCCCGGACTGATACATCGGGATGTGGCGGCACACGCGATGATGTTCGTGCTTGCGCTCGCCCGCCAACTCGTGCCTTTTCACCTCGCGATGAAGACGGCCCAGCGCCCCCAGCAGTTGAACCCAATTCCGCACCTGCACGAATCGACCCTGGGCCTCATCGCCTTTGGCAGCATTGCGCGGGAAGTGACCAAGATTGCTCAGGCGATTGGCATGAATGTCATCGCGTCTGATCCCATCGTGGACGCCGATGCGATGACGAAAGCAGGCGTTACGAAAGTGACACTCGACGATCTGTTCCGGCAGTCAGACTTTGTATCGTCGCACGTGCCATTGTCTGAAGAGACGTTTCACCTTGTCGGCGCGCACCATTTCAATCTTATGAAGCCGACAGCGTACTTTATCAATACGGGACGAGGCAAGACGGTAGACGAGCCAGCACTGATTCAGGCGCTTCGTGATAAAAAACTCGCCGGTGCGGGCCTGGACGTCCTGGAGCAAGAACCGGCTTCCCCGGAGAATCCGCTGCTCTCCATGGACAACGTCTTGCTCACCCCACACTCGGCTTCTCAAAGTGTCAATACACGCGAGGAACGGAAGGTACGCATTTGCCAGGAAATGGCGCGGATCTTTACCGGGCACTGGCCCGCACAGGGCCTCGTGAATCGCGAACTTCGAAACCGACTTCAGTTGGCAGATTGACCCCGTTTCACTACCTTGTGTCTGAGCCCGGCCCTTTCTGGCTCACGACACGCGCTCGCAGCACTGCCGCGATTGGAGCCAGAGTACATACGCTTTTGTGAACGCAGCGATTGCGGGAGCGATGGGTAGTATGCACCAGGGAGCGGCGGCGACCAGGCGAGGGAACGAACGAACACCGGGGTTGCTACCGTCGTACGGCCCTCAAAACGGTCTGCACATCCCGCCAGAGTCGTGATCGTTCCAACACAACGAGCACCAGCACGTACACGACAGCGGGGGACAGTATGTGGGCAATGAGACCAGCAGCCGTGTGGCTGTGGAGGGAAAGAAACCGGCCGGCAAGAATTGTGGCCGCGGTTGCCGCAAATGTGGGAAGGTAATCGTATAGGTCGTCCCACTGGGGGCATCCAAGATGGCGAGTCACGGCCAGCGCAAGCCCGCCAATACCGATCATGACGGCCACATCCACAACGACCGCGGCACCCATTGCTCCCCACTCCCAGGCAGCAGCCGCCAGAAGTGGGATAAACAGGACGAGTTGCGTCAGTCGTACCCGCATGACCGACGCGACATCGTCGCGGGCAAGCAACACGCTCGCCGCATGCTCGTACAGGGGATAGAGCAGCGCCAGGAAGGCGAAGATCCGTAGAAAAGGCGCCGCGCCCAGCCACCGCTGTCCGTAGAGCAGTTCAAGCAGTTCGGTGGGTGTCACGAGCAACACGACGACAATCAGGGTGCCGGTTCGTACCACCATACGTTGCACCAGCGAGAACGCCCGCCCGAGCATCACAGGTTGTTCAATCAACCGGGCATAGGCTCCAAGACCTACCTGTGCCAGCACAGGACTGAAGGCACGTTCGCTGTCGCCGCCAAGAATAGCGGCTTCCGTATAAAAGCCAAGCACCGTTGACCCGCTCAAATAACCCACGCCGACGCGGTCCAATCGCTGCTGGAGCGTCTCGGCCGTTCTCGCCACCAAGACCTGCCCTCCCACTCGGAGGAGACGATGAACAGACGGCCCGTGCCAGAGCAGACGTGGCCGACGGCCCATAAACACGCACAGTATGCCGAGCGTTACCAGTGCGGCTGCCACGTCGCGGGTCAACAGCGCCCACACGCCGCCACCCGCCACCGCGACCCCGATGGCCAGCGCCTCACCGACCAGGGTGCTGAACCCTGCCGCGACAGCAAGCAGTCCGAAACGAAGTTGGCGCTGCAACGTCGCCCCGATGCACCCGGCAGCCATTGCCAACGTCATCTTGACGGCGAGACCCGGTAGGAGCGGCGCAACGCCTGCCTCCAGATATTCGGAAAGGAGCCAGGCGCCCGCTGTGATGCCAAGAATGAGTATCGCGCCGATGCCTGCCGCCAGAGACAGTGCACTGCCAAGTAGCCGGTCGTCCCCGGCATCGTCTTGAATGAGCACAATTCCGAAGCCCCAGTTTTTGATGAGACCTACGAGTTCCGCAATGGAAAACGCAAGACTGTAGATGCCGTAAGGCGTCGGACCGAGGAGACGAGCCAGAATCAGGCTGGCGGCAAACCCGAGCAGACCCTGAACGGCCGTTCCGAGAGACAGCCACAGCGCGCCACGCGTCGACTTTGTTGCAACACCGGCAACAGGGGGACGGTTCCCATGTAAGTCGCTGGGTGCGGCATGTGGCTGCCCGCCGGGATGTACGATAGGGCTCAGACGGTTTTCACCGCATGGCCACCAAATTGATTCCGCAATGCGGCAATCACTTTATCGCTGAAAGCCTCTTCTTCGCGGGAACGGAAACGAGTCAGGAGAGATAGTGTAATTACGGGCGCTGGCACATTGTGATCGATGGCATCGAACACAGTCCAGCGGCCCTCTCCCGAGTCCTCAACATAGCCACGGATATGTTCGAGCCGTGGATCAAGAGCGAAGGCGCGTTGCGCCAGTTCGAGTAACCATGACCGAATTACGCTTCCGTGGTTCCAGAGCGTTGACAGTTGTTCCAGATCGAGGTCGAAGCCCGAATGGAACATAATGTCAAAGCCTTCCCCGTAGGCTTGAAGGAGAGCGTACTCGATGCCGTTGTGGATCATCTTCGTATAGTGGCCAGCCCCACTCTTCCCAACGTGTGCGTATCCGCCTTCAGGCGCAAGGGTCTTGAAAATAGGTTCGGCGACCGCAAAGGCGTCCTTGTCCCCTCCGATCATCAAGCAATAGCCTATCTGAAGGCCCCAGATGCCACCGCTTGTCCCACAGTCGAGGTAATGGATGTTGTGTTGCGCAACGTCCGCGGCACGGCGCATCGAGTCCTTAAACATGGAGTTGCCCCCGTCAACGAGGACATCTCCCGCGGACATCACCGGCACAATTCGCTTAATGGTCTGCTCGACCGGATCCCCCGCTGGAATCATCATCCAGACGACCCTTGGCGCCTTGAGCCTCGTGACCATGTCTTCAAGACTTGTGCTACCTACCGCACCGTCGGCCACTGCACGCTCGACAGCGGCGGGATTAGGATCAAACACATGAACCTGATGACCGCCTTCAATGAGACGGCGCGTCATATTGCCGCCCATACGACCAAGGCCAATGAGGCCGAGTTCCATCGTTATCCTCCTCCGCACTGACACGCCACCAGGCGCGGATCCTGACGATACGCGTGCTTGGCAATGGTTCCGCTTCGCACCGTTTATACCGACGTGGAAAGCCGCGATGGCGGAGACGCTGGATGCTCATTAGGACGCGTACTGATGTCCCACCGCTGCTCTACAAGTAGATGATACAGGGCCCTTTGCCTCTCCCGTGCTGCCTGATAGATAACGTGTCGATCCATACGGGGCAGATATTTCTCCCCGAAGGTTGCGGGGGCGTCATCAAGCTGAGCAATTGCGCCAATGGCCTCCAGGGCAAGCACGGCCGCTCCACGTGTCGACGCCTCAGGCTCGCCGGAAGCGACGACGGGTTGACCCAGCACGTCGGCCATAATTTGCACCCATACCGGCGAGTTCAGGAGTGCGCCGCCGCTGGCAACGATCTCACGAGCGTCACTCGCGACAGGACGAAGTAACTCATAGATCAGCGCGAACCGGTATGCTACTGATTCCAGACCCGCCTGCAACACGTCAAGTGGGCGGGAGTGCAGGCTCAGTCCCACAACGGCTGCCCGCGCATGGGAAGCCCAACCAGGGCTGCGTTCACCGGCGAGAAACGGCAGGAGCGTCAGGCCGTGCCCATCGGGTGTCGCAGAGGCAAGCTCAGTCTCCGCCGCCGACAGGGAAGCGATGCGGAAGGAATCGGTGAGCCATGAAATCAAAATCCCGCCATTACTCAACGCCCCACCGAGGACAAAACGCCGACCATCAGCTCGATAACACCAGATGCCCGGCGGAACCACGACGTCGTCGCCCGGCCAGATCACACGCATGGCACCCGACGTACCCACCATCAATGCGATACGGCTCGGAGTAACGCATCCCGCCCCAATGTTGCTGGCCGCTCCGTCGCCAATTGCCGGAAGCCACGGTATCTCGGCCAGGGCGGGCCAGCGCGCCGCATAGGTGTCGCGGAGCCCATGTGCCGGTTGGTCAAGATCGCCAAGTGGGGAAAGTTGTTCAGGCGCAAGATGGAGCAAGTCGAGAACCGGTCTGTCCCACGTTTTCGTGTGCTGATTCAGGAGTCCCGTCCCTGAAGCCATGGAGACGCTACAGACGGCATCTCCAAAAAGCTGGAGATAGAGATACTCACCGAAGGACAGCCAGCGCCATGCGCGTTTCCATACATCCGGCTGCGTCTCCCGTATCCACCGGAGTTTGGCAGGGAAATAGCTTGTGTGAAAGAAACAGCCGGTACGCTTATGCATCTCGCGCTCGTCCATCTCACCTTTGAGTTCATCCGCCGCCTGTGCACTCCGAGTATCGGCCCAAGTATAGAGGGGTGTGATGGCATGCCCCTGCTTATCGACCCCGATCATGCTGTGCCAGATGGTGGACATGGCAACGACCCTGATACTGGTCGCGAAAGCTCCCGCGGATGCTAACACGGCATCCACCGCATCAATTACATGCCGCTCGATCTCCTCGGGGCTAGTCTCCACCCCACCGTCAGCGGTGGTGTGCATGCTGTATTTTATCTGCACAGAAAGGCCACGTACGGCCCGGCCCCGCGCGTCCATCACCTGCGCCCGAAATGACGATGTGCCGACATCGAGCGCAAGGACGCACGGGTGGAGCGCCGACTCCCGAGCTACATCCGTCATACCCGACTGTTCTCCCCACGTCATCCCTGGACATCGCCGTGCTGACTCTGGCACGGATGATACCACCTGCCTCCACGCTTGCGGCATGAACGCGCAGGCATCTACGATTGCCCGCAGGCGGTGCAAGCGTGAGATGGAGGCGCGGCACACCCACTCAGGATGTGCGGGGCGAGGCCGAAGGGCACGTGCCCGCGGAAAGGAATTGGATCCAAGCATGGAACGAACGCCCATAGCAATTGTGGGATGTGGCGGAATGGGGCGGCGGCACCTCACGGGGATGGCCGCCCTCTATCGAAGTGACTTCTGCAATCTGGAGCTCCAGGCAGTCTGCGATTTGAACGAGCGCAACGCGGAAGATCTTGCCGATGAGGCGCATGAGTTACTCGGGCAACGGCCTCGCGTCTTCAAGGACCTCACTGTGATGGCGAGAGAGGTGGAGGGACTGCAAGGTGCTGACGTGCCCACAGACACAGGCTCCCATCATCGCGTTGCCACGGCCTGCCTCGAAGCGGGGCTCCATGTGCAGTGCGAAAAGCCGTTGGCCATTACGATCAAAGGGTGTACGAAAGTCATCGAGACGGCGGAAGCTACCGGCAAAGTCCTGTCAATTGCCGAAAACTACCGTCGCGACCCGATCAACCGACTGGCCAAGGCTCTCATAGATGACGGCGCCCTGGGCACGCCGCAGATCATGTTTGAAACCTCTGTTGGCGGTCGGAACAATCTGTTTATCACGCCATGGCGTCATCAAAAATTGATGGGCACGCTGACGCTGGACGCCGGTGTCCACAATGCCGACATCCTGCAGTACTACCTGGGACGCGTGCGGGACGTCTACGGAGAGGCTCGCCTGTACGAGAAATTGCGGTACAAGACTAACAGCGGCGGCCCGGGAGGATTCTATGCGAAGTGGGCAGACAACGTACCCGACGTGGTGGAAGCGACCGGTGAAGACGCGATGTTCGGGTACCTTCGGTTTGAGTCCGGGGCGATAGGTAACTGGGTGAATCATCACGCGGGCCATGGCAAGCCGCTCAATCAGCGCATGATCTATGGGAGCAAGGCATCGCTCTCCACCCCGGGCGATCGCAATGGGCGGCCCCTGGTGCTCCATCTTGACGATCAAGAGATTGGCGATGGACGTATCCTCGACTATGCCCCGAGCTACCAGCTGGAGCCGCTGGCCGCCCAACTCTTCGGTGGGGAACGGGTCTGGACTTACAACTTTCCGTTTGTCGACGTGGATGCGAAAATTCTTGCCCTCGAATACTACGAGTTTGGCCAATGCATGCAAGGCCAGCGCGTCCCAGAGGTCAATGGCGAGGTGGCGCGGAGCGCCGTGGCGCTCGTCTATGCACTCTTCGAATCGGGGCAACTGGGTCGAGCCGTGACCCTGGACGAGATCGAGCAGGGGACAGTAGCCAGTTATCAGGAGGAGATCGACCGAGCGCTGAAGCTTATCTCATAGCAAGGGATGGGTGTGCTCCGTTTTCGCGAAGCACACCCCGAATTTTCGTGCGTCAAGGAATTGGGTGACGCAGATACTCCTCATCAAGTGCTCTGGCAATCGGCAGAATATCCTCGACGCGTCCTTGTCCAGGTTCCGCATAGAGCGTGACACTCATCGTCACGCGGCCGTGGCGCCATGCGATGGCAAACAGGCCAAGCGAGCTGTTAATGCCCCTGTAGGCCGTTGTATCATCGCCAAGCTTGATGGGTGCCGGGATATCCTGCAGTTCCTTCGGAGTGTCGTTCGAAACAGCTGCCTCTTTCGCACCGTTCGCGTCCTTGTACACATCGAACTCGGTGGCGTAGGTTGGCGGATCATGGGAGCCGTAAAACTGCTGGATCGTCCCCTGCCAGCCTCGCTTCGTGACTTTTTCCTTCAGAGCAGTGGTGTTCTCCGCCCCGCTTGCAAATTCATTAAGTGTGTCCACGATCTGGCTTCCGAGAATATGCCGTTCCGGCCCCGCCGGGATGATAGACTCGGCGGGTTGCACCGGCCCCAGGATCGCGGCAATCTCATCGCGCGAAAGTGCAGGATGCGGGCCGGGTGTGAGTGACAGCACGGGCTGTTTCGTCACCTGTTCCTGAAGCAACGACACCGCCTTGGCAAGCTGCGTATCATCAGCACCTGCGCCTCCGCTTGACGTGACGTCAGGAGAGACACCAACTCCATCCAGGGACTTGTCTCCCTTGCCGCTGAAGGCTGCGGCGACCGTCACCTGAATGCCGGATGCGGCGGGCAATGGGAGAATTTCCGAGGCATTGACGGCGCCAGCGGTCGTCTCGCCTACCACAACGCCACGTCTATAGTCCTGTACGGCCGCCGCCATCAGTTCAGACGAGGATGCGGACGAGTGATTGATCAGCACTGCCAGGGGACGCTGCGCGCCAAACAGATGTCCGTCGACGAGCGTTTCCATGCGATCTTTCGCACGTCCGATGCTCACGACCACGGGCCCATTAGGGATGAATCGACCCGCCATCTCCGCAAGCGCCGCAACCGACCCGCCAGGGTTATTCCGCAGGTCGATGACCCAGGCTTTCACGCCGGCCTGTTCAAACTCTGCGAGTGCGGCATCCAGTTGCTCCGAAAAGGTCTTCCCATCGCCAAACTTGACGTATGTCTGTGGGAATTGATCGAGCCGCATGTAGCCAATACCGTTCGGCAGCACACGGCTTCGAAAGACCGGGCTGACAAACGGTGCACGGGTTATCGTGATGTTTTGTACCGTTCCCGCACGTTGGAGGCCGAGTACAATCTTCGTCCCCTGTTCGCCCCGCAGCTTCGCGCTGAGGCGCTGAAGGTCAAGTGCCGTGACGTCCTGTCCGTCGACCTGCACGATAACGTCGCCAGCCTTCACGCCTGCCTTTTCAGCGGCTCCCCCTGGTAGGACGGTCTGAATCACGAATGGCGCCTTATTGCCACTGAGCTCAACTCCCAGCCCAACAGACTGACCGCCGGTCGAACTCTGTTGGAAACGGGCGTAGACGGCTGGTGAAAGAAATGCCGTATGGTCGTCCTGAAGGCTCGACGTCATTCCCTGAATCGCGCCGAACGCGACTTTTGTCGCGTCGATGTTGGGCTCGCCAGCCAGCAGGGCCTGATACCGGTCCTGAAACAGCTTGATGTCCGTCTCTCGGATGCCGGTGAACGCAGGCGTGGCCAGACTGCCGGTGGGTCGGGCGCTCTTCGCCTGGTCCACCGCACCGGTCCACGCGGCTTTCAGCAAATCGCTCGATGTGATCGGCTTGTAGTACTTGTCCATCAAAATAGTAAAGGCCGAGTTGACCGCGGCAAACTGGGTCGGGTCTGTCGTTTTCGTCGACGACGCGCCCGGCGTGCCGTTCTGCGCGCCAGCGGGTGTAGCGACGGAGAGCACGGTCGGGGCGGCCGTGAGCGAAGCCGCTGTGGCCGCCGGAGTTGTACTCGGAGCCGTGGATGGGGGTGTTGCCGACGAGCCCGACGCAACCGAAGGTACCGTGGTCGGCGACGACGCGCCGGGCGGGGTCATGGCAACCGCAGCGGTCGGTTGCTGGGTTGCAATCGTGGTCGGGCCCGCCGTACTTTGGGCAACCGGTATGGCTGTTGGGGCCAGCAGCGGGGACTGCGCCGTCGATGCGGCAGTGGCCGCCGACGTTGGTGATGTACCGGTGCCGGTGGCGCCTCCTGGCGCGCAACCGGCAACAAGAAGACAGATCAGTATCCATGTGAAGCGGGCGTTGGGCATCGTGTGCTCCCTGGCCGAGTGTCGTGCGGCGGTCGACACGACGGGCGGTGGTCTATCAATATGTGTAGTATAGCCGTTTGCGGCGCTCATTCCCGCTGAACTACCGACCGCGCGCCAGTTCGGACGTCGGCAAGGTACTATCCGGTGCGAATAATGCTTCTCGGGCGCTCGTCCACATCAATCATGTCTACACGCTGGTAGACAAACGACCCCGTGCGGTTGGTGTAGCCGGTCGGACGGCCCCCCGCATCCATGGCGACGATGTTCATACCGCCAGCATACGGATCGATGACAGAGGACAGATCTTCCATTGCAGCGGCGCATGCGCCATCGATCGACATTCCCATTTTTACGTAGAGGACGACGCTTCTCGCTGTACCAGCTCGGATCGCCATCTCACCGCGGCCGGTGCAGGCTGCCGCCGCATACCGATCATCGACGTAATTGCCCGCGCCTATGACTGGCGAGTCGCCGATGCGACCGGGATATTTCCAGGCGAAGCCGCTGGTACTGACACCGCTAGCAAGATGCCCGTAAAGATCCCGCACCAGAACGTCTACCGTTTCATGGCTCTCGTGTTGGTCTGCCAGTTCCGAGATCCAGGCGCGGATGGGCCGGAAATATCGTTCTTCGTCGCTCGTGTCGCTGTGAAACCGACGGCCCACGTGCTCTTCCCACTGCCGTCGTGCTTCAGGGCTCAACATATCTCGTTGCTCCGCCCCGATCTCCCGCGCAAACCGCTCCGCCCCGTGCCCAACGAGGAGGACGTGTGGAAGTTCTTCCATCACGCGCCGGGCAATGCTGATGGGATATCGAAAACCGCGGACACAGCCAACGGCCCCAGTGGCGAGCGTGGCTCCATCCATGATCGAGGCATCCAGTTCAACCTCACCCAGCATGTTCGGTAGACCACCGTACCCGACGCTCGTGTCGCTCGCGTTATCTTCGACCAGCCGAATCACGGCTTCCACGACGTCAATAGCCGGCCGACCAGCCCGCAACAGCGCCATGCCGTCGGCAAATCCTATCCGCGCATTCGCGCTCGCACAGATGCCTGCTGTCGTTGCCATTCGCCTTTCGCTCACCAGATAACGTCCCCAACCATGCATCGTGGGACTATAGCAAACGTTGATCCATGTGCCACAATAATCGAAGGTAGGCACGTCCCTGTGCGTTCTGAGGTCATGCATGGCAAAGCGAGCAGGCACCCTGTTGATTGGCCAGAGCGGCGGGGGAACAGCGGTCATCAATGGGAGCCTTGCTGGGGCGGTGGTCACCGCTCAGCAGATGGGCGTCGGTCGCATTCTCGGCATGCGCCACGGCATCGAAGGCGTGCTGCGAGAGGAATTTATCGACCTCTCCCACCTCGAGGCGCCCACGATACAGGCACTGCGACGAACGCCATCCGGCGCACTCGGTCTGTGCAGGTACAAAATGACCGAGGACGACGAGACTCGGGCGTTGGAGACGCTTCGCCGGTGGGACGTACGGTGGCTCCTCTACATTGGCGGCAACGACTCAGCGGAGACGGCAGCACGACTCAGCCGAAAAGCGCTGCAAAACAACTATGAGCTTGCCATTATCAGCATTCCCAAGACCATCGACAATGACCTTCCCATCACAGACCATACACCCGGATACGGTACGGCGGCACGGTTCGTCTCCTCCGCGACGCGTTTTCTCGACGCCGATGCACGCGCGATGCGCTCGGTGGATCGTGTTCGTGTCCTGGAGGTGTACGGCAGAGATACCGGTTGGCTAGCGGCGGCCAGTGCGCTGGCGAAGGATCGTGCTGATGCGGCGCCACACATCATCCTCCCACCGGAAATTCCTTTCCGAGTCGAGCATTTCCTTGGTGCTGTGACGAACGTAGTGCGGCGATGTGACTATGCCGTCGTCGTGGTGGGTGAAATGCTGCGAGACGCCACCGGCGCGCTCGTCGGCTCTGTGCAGGGCAGGTCGAAAGACGCGTTTGGCAACGAAGAGTCGCGGCGGCCTGGTGACTATATAGAAGACCTCATTGAACGGGAACTGGGCATGCCAGCCAAAGACGACAGACCGGGATCACTTCACAAGGTGGCCGCGTGGAGCTACTCACACGTCGATGCGGATGAAGCGTTCGCTGTGGGTGAGGCGGGGGTGAAGGCGGCGCTCGCGGGCCACACGGCCATGATGGTCACAATTGTGCGTGATTCGCGGCCCGGACCGTATGCCTCCTCCACGGGCCTCACAGATGTGGGCTCCATTGTTCGAGCCGTCAAACCGCTGCCGCCGCACTACTTTGACGCAGACACGTACGCCGTGACGGACCAGTTCCTCACCTACGCGCGTCCCCTCATTGGAGATCCCCTGCCAGAACTGGCGTGCTTCGATACGTATCCCCTTGTCGGTCCCACCCGGTGAGCAGCCAACAGACGGCGCAGTCCATAGCCGTCCTTGGCGCGGGAAGCTGGGGGACCGTCCTCTCCCATATGAACGCCGCCGCGGGGAAAGACGTGGTGCTGTGGTGTCGATCGCCCAACATCGCTGATACCATCAACAGTGACCATGCAAACACCGACTATTTGCCCGGTGTAGCACTCCATCCAGGCATAGCGGCCACGACCGATCTCGCACGAGCGGTGCGGCAGTGCCACGTGGTTCTTATCGCGGTACCAACCTCCGCCATTCGGTCGATGGCGGGGGCAATCGCGCCACACCTCGATGGATCACAGATCGTCGTCTGCGCGGCAAAAGGTTTCGAGGCGAGCACTGGAAAGCGCATGTCTGAGGTCCTGGCCGATACACTCCCCTCTGGCTGCTGTACTGGCACAGCCACGCTGTCGGGACCGAACCTGGCCGGGGAACTTGCGCTGGGCCACCCAGCGACCAGCGTCGTTGCCAGTACACAACCTGAGGTGGCTCGCGCCGCGGCTTCGGCGCTTCAGTGCCCCACATTTCGTGTCTATACCAATCCAGACCTGATAGGGGTGGAATATGGTGGCGGACTCAAGAACATCGTGGCGATTGGCGCAGGGATCGTCGACGGCCTCGGTCTCGGACAAAACGCGAAAGCGTCGCTGCTCACCCGGGGACTCGCGGAAATGACGAGGCTCGGTGTGGCGGCAGGGGCACACCCGCTGACATTTGCCGGGCTGGCAGGCCTCGGCGATATGATGGCCACCTGCTCAAGTAATTCGAGTCGGAACCACTTCGTCGGGCAGCAACTCGCCATTGGTAAGACGTGGCCGGAGATCTCGGCGGGCATGCATAGTGTTGCCGAAGGCGTGAACACGACCCGTGCCGCGCGCACGCTCTCCCTGCGCTATGGAGTTCCTATGCCCATCGCTGATCAAGCCTATGCCATCCTGTTCGAACAGCGGGACATCCGGGGCGCACTGCAAGAATTATTGGATCGTGCGCCACGCGATGAACTGGAAGATCTCCGCGTCTGGCAGTCTCACCTGTAGGCACGACCACGCTGACACCGTCCCTGTGCACGCGTCACCGGCCAGACAGCTGGACATGCTACCCCTCACTTAGCAGGAAAGAACGGAGACATCATTCCCTACAGGGTGAGGGTCGAAACGGTGCCATCACTGAGCGACAGCACGCGGATGGCGCGGTTATTAGTGTCAGCAATATACAGCACATATCCTACAGATCCCGCCGTTCGAAGCTCCTGACAGCGAGAACGAGGAGCGCAAGGACCCATGCTACGGACCACACGGTCAAGGAAGTCGGGGAGGGCGCGCCTGCGAAGAAGGGATTGCCATTCATGCCCGTACTACGCCCCAACAGCACAACACTTTGCGGTTCGAGGTTGTACATTGCGCTGTGCCATAGACTGTCCGTCGGGAGGATCAGATTCATCACGGTACCGACGTGTACCAGCGCGGGATAATCAAACGCAGACCCGATGGCACCAGCTATACCGCCGAACCAGGCGAGTCCGAACGCCACGACAGCAATGACACCGCCGGTAATCGGTGATAACCGCGTACTGAGGAACAACGCCAGGGTTAACAGGACGATGCCTTCCCCCCCAACGCAAAGAATGGCCCGGATGGGATGGGGAGGGGCGTAGTCGGTGACCCGCCATACCACCATCAGTTCCACCCCCGCCGCCACCAACGTATAACCCGCGACAAGAAAAGTCAGCCCTAGCCACCTGCCGAGCACGATGTCACTGCGACGAATCGGGCGGGGCAGGAGGGACAGGAGGACTCCTGACTCCACGTCCGCCGCGATCGCTGGCGCGGCGATAAATGCGGAACCAATGGCCAGCACGAAACTGAACATGAAGGTCACGAGAATAACCATCTGTGATGTGACCAGCCGAACTTGAACCTCTCCACAGGGACGACCTCCGCACTGCATCAGGTGCAGGCGCGAAAAGCCCCACCCTGTCGCGCCAATGGCGCATACGGTGAGGAGGAATACGGCCAGCACCAGGCGCCGCCGCGTTAGCTCACCCAGGGTCAGAGCCGCGAGGGTCAGCAATGGCATCGGCGTGCCCTTCCAGGAGCTGGAGGAATCGTTCCTCAAGGCTGTAATGCTGCAGTTCCACACCGTAGATACGCGCGCCGCAGCCTACAAGCGCGTCCACGAGGACCGGCACGATGTCCTCGGTTACGCCGCGCACAGTAAAATACTGGTCGGACTGCTCGACTGCTCCAAGCGCGGCCACGCGCTCCCATGCTACCGCATTCACCTCGGTGGCTCGGATTCTCACGCTCGTGGTCGTGCCCAGCACGTCACCGAGGGTTCCCAGGGCAATCACCCGCCCGTGATGGACGATGGCAACGCGATCGCATACTTGCTCGACCTCCGACAGGAGATGTGAGTTCAAAAATACTGTGGATCCTCGTTGCTTCAGTCCCCGTAATATCTCCCGGACGTCGTGTCGCCCAATGGGGTCCAGGGCGGACGTCGGCTCATCCAGGAAGACAACCTCCGGCTGCCCGAGGAGCGCGACGCCCAATCCCAGCCGCTGCTGCATACCTTTCGAAAACGTTCCCACGCGGTCATCCGCACGCGAAGCCAGGCCAACCGTATGCAACGACTCGTCGATTTCACCCGGCCACGAACTCCTTCCGATGCCAGCCAATCGACAATGGAGGGCGAGTACCTCGCGAGCCGTGAGCCAGTCTTGATAGCGAAAGAGTTCCGGCAGGTACCCGATACGGCGGCGCGTCAACCGGTCGCCTATGGGCGCACCGAGCACCTCGGCCATTCCTGATGTAGGCCGTGCCAGCCCAACCAAGAGTTTTACACTCGTCGTCTTGCCCGCGCCGTTGGGCCCGAGGAACCCGAACACTTCACCACGTGGGACGTCCATCGTCAGACCGGCAACGGCCGTGATTGTTCCGTACCGTTTCGCGAGCTCGACTGTGCGGACAGCCGGGGCGGTACTCCGCTTTTCAAGTCCGTAGGAGACACGACCCGCCGTTCGCGTTGGTGGCAGGGCGTGTTTCGCTGTGCCAGCGTCTCGTGATGGAGTCGCGTGCTGCACATCAGTGCAGGGAATTCGCAACGGCAAGCAACTGCTGCTCAACGTGCGTGCCCGCGACTGCGTAGATGACACCGTTTTTTTGCCAGACGACCGTCCCGATACCTGTAGCATCGGATAATGCCAGGCCGCCCACGCCCTGCACGGAAACCGGATGGGACATCGCACGGTCAACCGGAATAGGGATGGGGAGCGTAGCCGCCGGGTCACCAATGGACTTGATGGCCGCGGCGAGTCCCGGCGCCACCCCAGGCTGTGCTAGAAGATACTGCTCGAGCTGCGCTGCCGTAGCACCAGTCGAGGTGACAACAGGTACTTTCACCTGCGCGATGACAAGTGAGGGAACGTCTCCAGCGAGATTTGGACCAGGCCCCGGTTCTTTCACACCACGTGCGCGGTCAACCTGTGGCTTCACCAGTGAGGTCAGTGGAGACGTCGGTTCAGAGCCGCTGATCTCTGCGTTCCCATAGTATGCGACAACGCCGGGACCGGCGTGCACCGTGAGCATACTCCCATCAATGTTCGACGGCATGGGTGGGACAGCGGCTCCCTTTCTGGCAGCGGCATCCCGCGCCATGGCCGCGCGAAACGTGAAACTGGCAGTCGAATCGTGCAGCACCGCATATCGTGCCGCGGATCGTACGTTGGGCGGCAGCACCACTGGCGTCAGGACTGCAAGGCCGGATGCGGCAGACGCCTCTACCGCGCTATCTGCATGCGAGATCGGTGTCTGGACAACCTGTGATATCGTGCCGTATTCGTCGAGGTGAGGCAGCGTGTGCAAATCGCTCAGATTGATCGGTACCGCGGCAACCTGTTTCGGCTCAAAGATGGTCAGGAGTCCCTGGGCCCACGAGCCAGCAGGCGTGACGGCCAGCGACACCACTATCGCGGCAGCAGCGGCCAGACCTGCAGCGACCTTGCCAAAACGACCTAGACCAAGCGAAGACAGCGCCCCGCGCCCGTGATGCCAGCGTCGGTCATCCTGAACTGACGATGCGGCAATGCGTTGTCGAACCCTACGGAGAGCGACGGCGGGTTGCACCGACGGTTCAGAGACACGCAACATGCCATCAGCGGCAGTTGCGTCCCCACTGATGACGAGGGACCGGCCACGACACAGGCCACATGTGGCGGCGTGACGCGCAGCTTCAGCTGAGATGCCGGTTGGTTCGTCGAGCCATCGGCGCAGATCGCCATCAGATACGTGACCCATTTCCATACTCCTTTCGTAACGCAGCCTCAGCACGACGCAGCAACGTGCCCACCTGATCAGGCTTTATGCGCAAGGCAGACGCAATCTCTGCATAGCTGAGGCCACCATAGCGCAGTGCCAGCACCGCGGCGCTCCGTTGAGGTAGTTTCGCGAGCAATGCTTGCACTTCCTGTCGTCGTTCTAACACCTCAAGCGCCTGTTCGGGATTCAGCGCTTGCTCAGCGTCCTCGGTAAGACGTACGCGTGACGTCGCTTCCAGCGTTTCCCGCAACAGACGGCGACGCTTCCCGCGAATAACATTCAGGGCCGAATGCGCGGCTGCCGCATGGAGCCAGGCTGCTGCGAATGGCGCATCAGGGGGATAGCTTCGGTGGTACTGACAGAAGACCTCCTGGGCCACGTCTTCGGCTTCGTGGCTGTCGGCCAGCACCCGATTGGCAATGGCTACGACTTTCGGATATTCCTCCATGAAGAGCCGGTCGAACATGACGGAACTGTCGTTGCGTCTCATCGCAATCCGTGACTCCGCAACCGTCGCCATCAATCCCCTCGTCCTCTACTCACCAGGCCCTATGCTATTAGCACCGGTGGTGATCTGTTTGTGGCAATCTTACACACGCGGCGAGATACACGGCACGCGTTGCGTACCGGGCTCTCCCGGGAGCAACCGATGCAACCTCCCGTTCTTCTTGCCAGGCAGTGCCCGGACAAAACCCGTATCGTAGAAGCATGGGATTTGGACCATCCGGTTCACACGCCGTGCGGCCGGACTCTTATGGTGCATAGGTGAGGTAATTGGTGGCAGGCCCGATCGAGGTTCGCTGTGTACGCCTTCACACAGGGGCGCACCTTCCACGCTACGGGCGACGCGGAGATGCCGGTCTGGACCTCTCTGCGACTGAATCACAGACGTTGCCGCCAGGTGGACGGTACCTTTTCGCGACCGGCATAGCCGTGGAGATTCCCGACGGCTATGTGGGCCTCGTATGGGATCGGAGCAGTATGGGTGTTCGCGGGCTCACCACATTTGGTGGTGTCATCGACAGTTCCTATCGAGGTGAGATTAAAGTATTGCTCTACAACGCGAGCGACATACCCCAGGTGGTCGACGTGGGTGATCGTATTGCTCAACTCCTCATCCAGCACCTCGAAGAAGTCACGATCGTGGAGGCGGAAGCGTTATCAGGATCGGACAGAGGGACACGCGGCTTTGGGTCAACCGGCAGTGGCGACTAGATTCGGACTTCTTTGAGCTCTCCCGGGATACGCGTGTACCTGAGCGAGTCAAGGCTGACCAGACGGTCCACAAATAACTTCCCATCGAGGTGATCGATCTCATGTTGAAATACGATCGCCAGCAGTCCCTGAGCGGCGACGCGCACCTCTTTGCCATTCCGTGTTCGTCCCTGGACGACAACGTTCGCGGCACGCTTAACGTCCCCGTAGTAACCGGGCATGCTCAGGCATCCCTCTTCGCCAATGTGCTCCCCGTCCGCGCGCAGGATTTCTGGGTTAACCAGCTGATACACGGTATCATCGACTTCAACGACCAGCAGGCGTTGCAACACCCCCACCTGGTTAGCGGCCAGGCCCACGCCAGGCGCATCACGCATCGTTTCAAGCATGTCGTCAAGCAGTTTTTGAACCGACCTGTCGATGCGGCTGATCTTCTTCGCCTTGCTCCTGAGGGCAGGATGCCCCACGACTTTTATTGGTAGGAGCGCCAGGACTCTCCTCCTAACATGTTCTCGCGTGTAAAACTTGTCCCTAGCGCCTAGGGAACCGCATCGATAAAGTCTGCCGGGTTGATAAATGGTTGCTGGTACTCTTTTTTGTCATTCGCGACGATGGTGGTAATTCCCGCCCCAGTCCCGTACACCTTCACTTTTTGATTCGTCTCGATCTTCGCAATCTCCCCCCGGATAGAGGCGTCGATGAATACGCGATCGGCGGTGACAATCTGGACCCAGGTACTCTCTCCGTCTGGGCGTTTGAAAAATACAGTCCCAGTGACAATAACCTTTTTGCCTTTGTACAAATCCGACTGCTGGAAGAGCGTCTGGCCGTCTACCGGTGTGTATGCCTTTTTCACTTCCTCAATTGACGGCGTCGCTGTTGGCGCAGAGGTGGCGGTTGCCGCCGGCGTGGTTGGCCGCGGCGTCAGCGCCAGCCGTGTGGATACGGCCACCGCCTGGGCAGTCACCGCATTGGGGGACGCCGTAGGCGATGAACGAGCAGTGCTTGCCTTCGCGCCCGCCGCCGTCGCACTGCCTCCTGGAAGAAGGCGCGCCGCAGTCACGAGCATAGCCATGCAGCCAATAGCAAAGAGTCCGAGAACCGTGATGAGTATCAGTTCACTGACCCAGGATCGTTCAGTCATAGGTTCATCCTGTGAGGGTGAGAGGTCGTCAGACCTGGCACGACCTGGCACGGTATGGGCGAACACCAGCGCACCATCTTGCCTGAGTATACAACGGGAACGGGTCGTGGGCGGGTATAGGGGCCACCGGCTATACTGATCGCTGCCAGATGGTTGGCGAACGCATGGTGACCGCCTGTCTCCCGCATGCCACGCCGAATACCAGTGGCAAGCCGATCGGTCACCTACAACAGGGCACGGTCGTGTCATAAGGAGCATCAATTGAACAAACAGTGGTCCACATCGCCAGCGATGAAACTGAAGCCTGATACGGCCTATAGCGCCGTGCTGCACACCTCATTCGGGGACATCACCATCGACTTGCTTCGCAATGAGGCCCCGAACACGGTGAACAACTTTGTCTTCCTTGCCACGGAAGGCTTCTACGACGGCGTTCCATTCCACCGGATCATCAAAGATTTCATGATTCAGACGGGAGATCCAACCGGCACGGGTTCCGGTGGTCCAGGCTACCGATTTCGCGATGAGCCCGTGGTGAGCGAGTACCGAGCAGGGACCGTCGCCATGGCAAACTCTGGTCCCCATACAAACGGCAGTCAGTTCTTTATTTGCCATACAGACTGTCGTACGAAGCTTGCAAAGTCGTACACCATCTTTGGGCGAGTCCGAGAGGGCATGGATGTGGTAGACCGCATTGCGACCGCCCCTGTGAGATCGTCCGGAAGAGGGGAATCATCAGTGCCACAAGAAAAAATTACGATCTCATCGGTCGATATTCAGGTGACATCCGAGTAACGTTGTTGCCAGTCGTCGCCGCGAGTAGGCTGCAAGAGTTGCATCGAACACGCACACTGGCGGTCAAGCCCGGGGCCGTTGGCAGGCTCGGAGAACCTGCCAACTGTACTACAGTCGGGATCTGGAACTGAGTGGATCGCCAACCGCGCGTTGATATATTAGAGTGTGTCCCCGCGTGGCGTATCACTGGAACTGAGGCGAGCAGCAGAGTCCTCAATGCGCGCTATCGCACGATCAAGGTACGAGCGAGCCGCCAGGAGATTCTCGCGGCGAGCCGCTAACACATGCCGTTGCACCTGAGACGGCACCAGTTCCCTGGAAATGTCTCGCATGATACGGAACGGGTTCCGCCCCCTTGCCTGTTCGTTGCGCTCAAGTTCCATCAGCCGAAGCCGGTCTTCAAGTTCAGCAATTCGTTCGTCGGTCGTCATAAGGCCATCCCTCCTCAGGAAGTCGTGCAACGTCCAGCATCTCTGACGGGAGTTGAGACGGCGCTGCACGGACATGTGAGCGTGTACACCGGCAGACGTCGTTCGCCGCAGCATACTACCGTCACCTGAGTATACCGCACCGTCAGTCGCACCTCCCGCCCCGACGTGCTGTCGAGCATCCTCCACCTCGCCGACCAGGCGAGCAGATGACGTCTTGCCGTGTGGCTTGCTAACGCGCTCCCACTGAGCCACGACACGGCCCTGCGCTGAGGCGACCGTCCCACCTCGGCAGCGACCCGCTTGTTCGTGGATATTACACTAGAGGAGCGTCAACATTGTGTGGCGCAACGCGCGGACGCGGAACGCATGGGAGACGGTTGATGATGCCGGTGCCAGAAGAGACGGTTCGGGAGTTGGCCACGCGAAATGACCAGAAAATCGTTCTACTCGTCATGGACGGGCTCGGGGGCCTCCCGAATGCGGCTGGCACAACAGAACTTGAGCAGGCAGCGACGCCCCACCTCGACGCCCTCGCCACCCGATCTGAACTCGGGCTCAGCCATCCCATCGCGCCGGGTATCACACCGGGAAGTGGCCCTGCACACCTCGCACTGTTCGGATACGACGCACTGAAGCACAACATCGGGCGCGGTGCTCTCTCCGCGCTGGGTATCGGGATTGACCTTGGACCCGGGGACGTAGCGGCACGCATCAACTTCTGCACGGTAGACGCCGATGGCATCATCACGGACCGGCGCGCGGGGCGGATCCCGACCGAAGTCAACGAAGCACTGTGTGCAAAGCTGCGTATGATTCAGCTACCTGGCGTGGATATCACGATCGCCACCGAAAGCCAGTATCGGGCAGTTGTGGTGTTCTGCGGTAAGGGCCTCAGTGATCGACTGACCGATACGGACCCGCAGCACACGGGTCAACTGCCCCTGGCGGTAGCGTCCACGGCGCCAGAAGGTGAGGCTACCGCGAGGTTATTCAATGCCTATGTTACCCAGGCCCGCGAACTCCTTCGTATCGAGCACCCGGCGAATATGATCTTGCTCCGAGGCTTTGCCAAGCACCCCAGTCTGGAAAGCATGGAGGAGCGTTTTCTCCTGCGCTGTGGGGCCATCGCGGTCTACCCCATGTACAAAGGCCTAGCGAAAATCGTAGGGATGACGGTTTTGGGAGAGCCACACAGCGCCGCTGAAGAAGTGGCACTGCTCGAGCAGCACTGGAACGACTATGATTTCTTTTATGTCCACATCAAACCGACCGACAGTGCTGGTGAGGACGGGAATGCGACGCTCAAGCAACAGATCATTGAGGATGTTGATCGGCTTATCCCTCGCATCCTGGCATTGCGCCCGGGTGTCCTTATCGTGACGGGAGACCACAGCACGCCGAGCCAGCTTATGTCACACTCGTGGCATCCACTGCCCGTCTTGCTGTCGTCTCCATGGGTGCGACCCGAAGGACAACCAGGGTTCTCTGAACGTGCGGCGGCACGTGGATTGCTTGGCACAATTCGTCATTTGGACGTGATGAATCTGGCGATGGCCCATGCGCTCAGGTTGGACAAATACGGCGCTTGAACCCCGCCATGGTGCCTGGCTCGCGGCGATAGGAGCGCCAACAGAGGACAGATCAGCGCCCGCGGTACTTCAGGTAATCCTCACGGATGGGCGCGAAGATGTCCAGGGCACGGGCCGGCTGATCCAGGTTTTGCACGCCGTGGGTCACGCCGCCCGGAATGATGTATGAATCCCCGGGACGCACCCGTTGCACGTCGCTCCCGATCGTAAAATCGGCCTCGCCTTCGAGCCAAATACCGCACTGCTCGTGGGGATGGCTGTGCATGGGAACGGCTGCGTGGGGCTCAAGCGCGACCATCGACATCATCGTTTGCTCGCCCGTGGCGATCTGCAGTTGGACTCCTTGCCACGGCGTGTGTCCTGCAACACCTGCCCAATCAAACGCACCGGTCGCGACTGGTGGTTGAGGCGATTCACTGTTCACGTCGCTTCCCTTTCTGGTGTTGATACGGCGGAGCCATCGCTCGCGCTAGCCACTGCTGGCGGCAGACTTCGACGGGTGCTCACACTGGTACCGTGCGGAGCCATGGCAAATCGCGCCGCACCGGTGACCGCAAGCATAGCTGACCCACCGGAATAAGCGTGTACAATGAAGTGCGGCATTCGCATGATCCGCAAGACCAGTAAACACAACCATCATACGCCCGAGGAGCATCACCACCGTGGCCGACCGAATTGCCATCATTGGCGCAGGGCTGATGGGCCACGCACTGGCCGGTGACTTCGCGCGCCACGGTTTCGAGGTTGCTATCACCGACAGAGATCCAGCACGTAGAGCGGATGTTCGTGACCGCGTGCGCACGACGATGACTGCGCTGGAGACAGCCGGGTTGCTCCGGGGCGACTCGCTCGACACGCTCGTCAGTCGGGTCACGCCCGTAGACACTGCCGCACTTGCAGTTCAAGGAGCCTCCTTCGTACTTGAAGCGGTCAGTGAAGACCTGAGCGTGAAGCGCACGGTCTTCAAAGAACTGGACGATATCTGCTCCTCCGAAGTCACGCTTGCCAGTAACTCATCGGGGCTCATGGCATCGGAAATTTCAGCTGGGCTTACCCACGCCGACCGGGTCATCATCACCCACTATTTCAATCCGCCTCACCTCATACCCGCTGTGGAGGTGGTCCCTGGCCCGGCGACACGTGCCGATGTCACGGAGCACGCGGTGGATACCTTGCGCCGTGCCGGAAAATCGCCGGTGCTTGTCAAACGTGAGGTGCCGGGGTTCATCGCAAATCGACTTCAGGCGGCACTCGTCCGCGAAGCGATCGCCCTGGTTGAAGGCGGCGTGATCACACCCGAAGACCTGGATACCCTGACAAAGACCAGCTATGGACGGCGTCTTGATATCCTGGGGGTGTTCGAGGTGCTGGATTTCGCGGGCGTCGATGTATGGCGCGACATTGCACGCTATCTGTATGCCGACATCGCATCGCAGACCACTCCACCGCGTATGCTCGGAGACCTCGCGGCCGCTGGTCGCCTTGGCGTGAAGAGTGGCCGCGGCGTCTACGAGTGGCCACCCGAAGCAGTCAAGGCTGCACAAACGCGGCGGGACCAGGAGCTGATCCGACAGCTCCAGCGCGACGCGGCAACATCGTAGCAGCGCTCGCCATCGCGGGCTTCCAGAGGAGAGTTCAGTGCAGCCACAGCCGAATCCAGATCAGCCCATGCAGCCGCTGATGCCTGAAATGCCCCCCCGCCCCGACCCGCAACCGGTTGATCCCAAGGATAGGCCCCGGTCGCTCAACGATACCGCGCTCGAACTGACGCTGGAGTGGGTCAGGCGATCTTCTGAGGCATCAGAACTTGCTGTCAACGATATGCGGCTGGCGGAGATTCAGGCACGAGCGATCGCCCACTTTTTCAATGTCGTCCGTCAGGAAATCGGTGCCAGTTTCGGGCAGACTCAGCCCCGGCCGTAGCGCCGCGGCCACCGGCCGCTCAAAGGCCCCCGTGATTGCGGCGCTACATCACTGCTGTGATTTTGGAGCGTTGAGGTCGTCAGGTGAAGGTATGGCCGCTGCTTGCGGTCTCGAGGATCGCACGGGCGGTACCCAGTCGCGTCCGAGGCCTTCATCCTTTGGCTGGCCGATGCGGGTGCCCGCAACCCCCTGTTCACGGATGGGGTCAACTGTTCGCCCGGTCTCGCGAAGTCGGCGGTCCAGGTAGGAGTCGAGCTTCCGCTTGAGTTCCGCGACGACGTCAGGATGTTTGTCGGCAATGTTGTCCTGCTCTGTAGGATCAGCTTCCAGGTCAAACAGCTCCTGCATCGGTCGACTGTGAAAATCTTGCTCAATCGAATCAATAAACTTCCATCGGTACGTCCGGACGCCACGCTTGAGTTCCCACGTTGCTTCGCTTAGATAGAGCTCGGAATAGTTTTCGTCGCGAATGCCGTAGATGCACGGCAGAAGGCTCGTCCCCTCCATTCGCTCGGTGTCGGCGACGCCACACACCTCCAGGATGGTAGGGGCGATGTCGAACTGCTGAACGAATCCGGGAACGCGGCGACCTTTCGGAAGCCAGGTGGGTCCGTACAGCACGAGCGGGACATGGATATTGCCTTCGTACAGCCCGTGATGATCGAACTGTCCCTCCTGTTCCATCAATATCTCGCCATGGTCGGCGTTGATGATGAACAGCGTGTCGTCGACGATGCCGGAGGACCGTGCGGCGCGAAACAGATCCCTCAAGTGGCGATCCAGATACGCGGTTTCACCGTCGTACTGCGCTATCGGATAGTCGGCGTCGGTGACACCGGGCATCCACTGATGGAAGTACCAGCGAAATGGCTCAAAGTTCCACACAGGATCCATACTCGTGTTTGCCTTATCCCGCGGATCTTTGGTACGCGGGTAGAAGCGGCGATCGTACGGAGGCGGCGGGAGGTACGGCGTGTGCGGGTCCCAGTAGTGGATGAACATGAAAAACGGCGTGTCTCCCCGCGCCGCTTCCTGGAGAAGCGGAATGGCCTGAGCGTTGGCGGCCTCAGCCTTTGGGAGACGGGTGGGCCGACTGCGGTCCCACTCGTACGAACGGTAGATGTCAAACCCACGGCTAAAGTGGCGACCCATCGTGTCGACCGCAACCGTATGGTACCCGGCGTCGTGCAGTACCTCAGGCAGGAGACGGATGCCATCGGCCAGCACGCCCTTACTGCTGATGTTGACAATGTTATGGGTGATCGCCTCTTTTCCCGTCAACATCGTGGTAAAGCCCGGATGTGTCGGGATGTTCGGACTGTAAAATCGCTCGAAGAGCACCCCCCGATTCGCCAGACTATCGATGAAAGGACTGGTAGGTCGTCCATACCCATAGCAACCCAGATGGTCGGCACGCTGTGTATCGAGCGATATCAGCACGATGTTTGGAGCACGTCGCGGCATGCCGGGATCTCCTCTCACGTCTCGCCCCGACCCTTAGGCCGGTTGTAGTTGTGCCTTGATCAGACCAGGCCTCTTCCCACTCAGCAGCCCGAGAAACACATCGGCCCCCTGGCTCAGCGGAAACTGCTGCGTCCACGAGCCCACTTCCACCCGTCCGCCGACAATGAGCGCCAGCGCCCGTCGAAAGTCGCTGTCGGTGTAGGCGTATGATCCCTGGATCCGGCGCTCCTGATGGACGACCTCGTTTCCGCTGAGCGTCATGGAGTCCTGCCCCGTCCCGATCCACACAGCGGTTCCAAGCGGTCCCAGCGCTTCCAGTCCGGCGCGACGGGTCTCATCGCGCCCGACGGCGTCAAGGACCAGGTCAAATCCATCCGTGCCGGTGACCTCCTGTCGCACCAACGCAGGGTTGCCCGTCCGTGGATTGAGGACACGGGTGGCGCCGAGCGCTTCAGCGACTTTGAGACGAGCGTCGTCGACATCAACAGCCACAACTGCTGACGCACCCGCGACGACCGCCATCTGTAGACAGACGAGTCCAATGGTTCCGGTGCCCATGACCATGACCCGTGCTCCTGGCACCGAGACGTTTGCGATACGCACGGCGTGGACGGCGTTCGCAAGTGGCTCGACCATGGCCGCCTGGCTGAGGGACACGGCGGGCGGGAGCTTGAACACGGCACGCTCGGGAGCCGTGACGAGTTCCGCGAAGCCGCCTGGACGTCCCATCCCGATGAGTGTGCGGTTGCGGCAGACATCGCTTGCACCCCGCAGGCACATGTCGCACCGACCGCAGACGATAAGCGGGTTCACCACGACAGGGTCGCCTGCCTTGAGGGTTATCACGTCTGGCCCAACATCTTCAATCGTGCCGCTGAACTCGTGTCCCATGACAAGGGGTGGCACTCTCCGTGGACTGCGGCTTGCAAAGCCTTCGAGTTCCGATCCACAGATACCGGCGTGGGCCACCCTGATCAGCACCTCATCCCCGTGTACCCGTGGCCGGGGCTCGTCCCGTACTTCCATCGCTCCGTGAGCGGTGTACACCAGCGCTTGCATATCTGGCTCCTTTGTCAGAAAAACGGACGCCACGGGCGTCGGAGGGGACTGTACCCAGCTACCGCACATGGTGTCAATGATGCATGAGGAGCCTGAGGTGTAGAGATTGGTGATGACGCGCATGACGATGCCAGCGGTCGTCGCCTTTCTTGAAGACAGCCACATCTGCGTCTGGGAGCGGTATGCGGGACGGGGAAGGCAGCGTTACCGTAGCATGTCAGAATCGTGTTTCGCGTGTGGGACGCGTGGCTACGCATATGCTCAGGGAGATCGCATGGTACCGCATCCCGTGGTCGTGGTCATTATCCCCGCTCTCGATGAAGCAGGCGCCATTGGTCAGGTGATTCGTGGCATACCCGCCGGGTACGCGGATCACGTGGTCGTGGCAGACAATGGCAGCACGGATGACACCGCGAACATTGCGGAAGCCGCCGGAGCGATGGTGATCCATGTTCCTCGAAAAGGGTATGGCACTGCGTGTCTCGCTGGGTTGCGATCTGCGGTGTCACTCCATGCCGACGTGGTGGTGTTCCTGGACGGTGACTTTGCCGACGACCCCGCGTGTCTTCCACGCGTGCTCGACCCGGTCCTGCGCGGCGAGGCCGACCTCGTGCTGGGCAGCAGGATCCTGGGTACGCTGGAGGAAGGTGCAATTCTTCCACACCAGCGATTTGGCAACCGCGTTGCGACGCTACTCATCGTGCTGTTCTATCGTCGAAAACTGACCGACATACCATCATTTCGTGCCATACGTGTCGCGAAGCTCGAAGCGCTAGGAATGAACCACCCCACCTTTGGTTGGCCGGTGGAGATGGTGGTCAAGGCGCTCCGGCACGGGTACCTCGTGACAGAAGTTCCCGTGAACTACCGACGACGCATCGGCCAGGCAAAAGTGGGGGGAACGCTCAAGGGTAGCCTGCTGGCCGGATACCATATGATTGCGACCATACTTCGATACGTTCGGTGAAGGACACGTGATGCAGCAGGATACCTTTGATCATGGCACCTTTCTGTCGGTGTGGACGTGGCGGTACGGCAGTGACGAGATGCGCCGCATCTGGTCCGAAGAGAACAACAGACTGATCTGGCGGCGTATCTGGGTGGCCCTGGCGGAAGCCCAGATGGCGGCAGGACTCGTTACCCAGGCCGAGGTGGATGACCTGAAAGCGCATGCGGATCAGGTGAACATCGCTCGTGCCCACCAGATCGAACGTGATACGCGTCACGACGTGATGGCGGAGATCCATACGTATGCCGAGCAAGCACCCGTTGGAGGCGGCAAGATTCATCTCGGAGCAACCTCAACCGATGTGGAAGACAACGCCGATGCGCTACGAATTAAGGAGGCACTTGCGCTCATCGAACAGAAGCTCGTCACGGTGTTACGACTCCTTGCCGACCAGATCGACCGCTATCGTGACACCGTGACCATGGCGTACACCCACTTGCAGCCAGCTGAGCCAACAACGATCGGCTATCGGCTTGCCATGTACGCACAGGACCTGTTACTGGATCTGCACCAGCTACGCTTTGTCGCGGGTCACGTGCGGGCCAAGGGTATCAAAGGCGCTGTGGGCACCGCCGCATCATATGAACTGCTCCTGGAAGGGCGCGTCATGTCTCCAGATGCACTCGAAGCGGCGGTCATGGGCGCCATCGGTATGGAAGCCTTTCCGATAACTGGCCAGACCTACCCTCGAAAACTGGATCTCCTCGTGACCAACGTTCTCGCAAGCATCGCACAGTCGCTGTACCGTTTTGCATTCGACGTGCGGGTTCAGCAGTCGCCAGGGTTTGGCGAGATGGCTGAGCCTTTCGGATCACAGCAGGTGGGTTCGAGTGCCATGCCCTTCAAAAGAAACCCACGCACCACCGAACGCATCTGCTCGCTTGGGCGCTACGTCATGGGGCTGCCAGCCATCGCTGCCGCCAACGCCGCCCACAGCCTCCTCGAACGCACGCTCGACGACTCGGCGGCGCGGCGCGTCTTCTTGCCGGAAGGATTCCTCGGAACAGAAGATATGCTGATGCTCACCGCACACGTCCTCCAGGGACTTGTCGTTGATGAGGCGGCAATTGAACGGAACCTTGACTCCTATGGCCTCTTCGCCGCGACCGAAGTGCTGCTCCTGAACTGGGTGCGTGTGCATGGCTTCAGCCGTCAGGAGGTACAC
>JAABUZ0100002048.1_pt1 | contig 35082 bp, 39 predicted proteins | sample 5562091 | NCBI WGS metagenome assembly JAABUZ01 (sample SAMN12813069, study PRJNA571459) | rock metagenome | isolation source: Antarctica rocks | place: Antarctica: Victoria Land, Linnaeus Terrace sud | collected 2015-12-21 | reverse complement strand
GAAGAATAAGACGTGACATATCTTTTCCGTCTCGACGAAGGTCGAGAATAGGCGTCTGCGCCCCACAGCGTAGGAATTTATTCCCACGCTTCTTTTTCACGAGGGAACAATTTGACGCTTACCGCCGCTATTTTCGCCGGGGGCCAGAGCCGCCGCATGGGAACCGACAAGGCCGCGCTGGAAGTAGAAGGGCTGACGCTTTTGGCACGCACCGCACAAACGGCGCTTCAGGCGGAGCTGCCCGTGCTGGTCGTGGGCCGCGTCCGGCCTGCCGATTGGTTTTTGGAAATGGTAGTGTTCGCGGAAGACAGCCAGCCCGGCCTCGGCCCACTGGGAGGGCTGGCGACAGCACTGGGGCAAAGTGATACGGCGGTACTGGCGCTGGCCTGCGACCTGCCGCTGCTGACGCCGGACGCCGTGCGCTGGCTCGGAACGCAGCTAGGGCGCGGGAACGAACACGGGCTGATTGTCGTCAACGACGGGAAGTGGGAGCCGCTGTTCTCGGTTTACCGACCGGCCTGCCTGCCGCTGATCGAAGCGCGGCTTGCCGAAGGCAGGCGATCTCTGCACGGCCTGATTGAATCGGGGCAATTCGCGTTCATAGACGCGCCGGACTGGGTCGCCGCGCAGCTTGTCAACGTCAACACCCCAGAGCAGTGGCAGGCGCTTCAAGAGAACATCAATCAAGAGAACATCAAATAGTAGAAACACAGGTACAATCAACGCATGAACAACTTCATCAACAAAAATCGCTCACTCAACAAATTGCTGTTGCCGCTGGTCGCCCTGTCCCTTGCGGCTGCTCCCGCCGGCGCTGCTCCAACGGGGGGCGCGGGCGCTTCTGCCGTCCCCGTGCCGAGCTATCATTTGCTGAAAAAAGTCACGCTGGGCGGCGAAGGCGGCTGGGATTATCTCTCGGTGGACCCGGATGCGCGGCGGCTGTATATCAGCCGGGGGACGCATGTGATGGTCGTGGATGCCGATACTTATAAAGTCGTCGGCGACATTCCTGACACCAGCGGTGTCCACGGCATTGCCATCGCGTCTGATCTCGGCAAAGGCTTTATCAGCGATGGCCGCGCCAATGCCGTCACGATTTTTGACCTCAAAACGCTGAAGCCGCTGGGAACGGTCGCGGTCGGCACCGAGCCGGACTGCATTGTCTATGAGCCGAAAACCCAGCGCGTGTTCACGTTCAACGGGCGCAGCAGCGATGCGACGGCGGTAGACGCTAAGACGGGCAAAGTGGTGGGAACAATCGCGCTCGGCGGACGGCCTGAGTACGCCGCCGTGGACGGCACGGGTATGGTCTATGACAATTTGGAAAGCACAAGCGAAATTGTCGCGATAGACGCTCAGGCGCTAAAGATCAAGAAGCGCTGGTCATTGGCCCCTTCCGAAAGCCCGTCGGGTCTGGCGATCAATCAAAACGAGCACCAGTTGTTTTCGACCTGTGACGGCGGAAAGATGGTCATTTCAAGCACTGTTTCCGGCAAAGTTGGTGCGACCGCGCCTATCGGCAACGGTCCCGATGCGGCGGCCTACGATTCAGGCGAGCTCCTGGCGTTCAGTCCAAACGGCCAGGACGGCACCCTGACCGTTCTGCACGAAGCGACGCCGGGAGCCTACACGGCCCTGCAAACCGTTGCAACCCAGGCGGGGGCGAGAACAATGGCGCTGGATACGAAGACGCATCAAATCTTTCTGGTGACGGCGACGCCGGACCTAACTAATCCCGGCGAGGGCCGCCGCCGCAATTACGTTCCCGGCTCGTTCACGCTGCTGGTTGTCGGGCCGTAAGGGACCTACCTCCCTGCTTCGCTCATTCTTCGCTTCGCGGGGTCCTCCCTAAAGGGAAGATTAAGAAACAAGCGTAGGGGCGTCGCTTGCTGCGCCCTCTTGTCTTACATCCGTATCCTCCCTTTAGGGAGGACACCGCGAAGCGAAGAATGAGCGAAGCAGGGAGGTAGGTCTCCTGCGAAAAACTCCTTGACAAAGCGCCAAGTTTATGGTACGTTGAACAGTAGGCCGGCTTGCTGTTTCCCCGGCATACACTGTCCCGCCGCAACTTAGGCGATTTCAAGTTAGGCGATTTCAAGGAGCGCACCAGCCATGCCAACGGGTAAAATCAAATGGTTCAGTGATACCAAAGGCTACGGGTTCATTGATACCGGCGCGGGGAAGGACCTGTTCGTCCACTTCTCCGCCATTCAGCAGGACGGCTACAAGTCCCTGCGCGAAGGCCAGGAAGTCGAGTACGAAGTGGGCGAAGGTCCCAAAGGCGCTCAGGCCGAGAAAGTCGTGCCGCGTGCTTCGGAGAGAAGCGCTTCGGAGAGAAGTGCTTCGGATAGAAGTGCTTTCAAGTAGAGCGCTCCAAGACACTCTGCGGCCTGTTGGCATGGTTTCTGCATTCCTCTCTTGGTACCAAGCGATTCAACCGACAATTTTTCCGAGGAAGTAATACCGACTATGAGCCATGTTCTTCGTTCTGTTCTTCTCTTTCTCTGCCTCACTGTTTCTGCCCTGTCTCTGCTGACCCAGCCGCTTTTGGCACAGGCCCCGGCAACGATTGATGCCAATGCCAAGCTGCATATCACCGTCGCCAACGAAGCGCAGCTTACCGGCGATTACACGGTGGACAACGCCGGCAACATCACCATGCTCTATATCAATCAGGTGCATGTGCAGGGGCTGACCCCGGCGCAGGCGGCCGCCGCGATCCGGGGAGTTCCCGCCAGCGGGGGGCAGGCGGCGACTGGGCTGTCCAAGTTCTATGTTGCGCCCCAGATTGTCGTCACCATTGCCGAGACCGGCGGGATCGGCGTGGATGTCACGGGTCTGGTCAGTGCGCCGCGCCACTACACCCTGCCTTCCAGCGCTCATCTCAACGATGTGCTGGTGCAGGCGGTCCCGGCTCTGAACTCAGATTTGAGCAAAGTGGCGATCAGCCACACCGACACGAAAACCTCGGACACTGTAGATTACCGCGCTTATCTGGATAACAAAGTGGAGGCCGGAAACCCGCTGCTTCGCAGCGGTGATGTCATCAATGTTTCCAGCAGCGAGCCGCTGCCGATCTATGTCAATGTCCAGGGCCAGGTCGTGAAGCCGGGCCGCTTCCAGGTGCCGGCTGCGACCACCGCGTACACGGCGCTTCAGGCCGCCGGCGGCCCGACGACCGCCGCAAACTTGTCGGCGGTTGTGATCAAGCACTTCGGCGTCACCAGCACGATCCCGTTCCAGTATGAGCTGGCCGGACAAACCCCGACTGATGTCACCCTCAATCCGGTGCTGCTCGACGGCGACACGATTATTGTTCCGGCGGCGGTCATCACGTCCACCTACACGATTACCGGACCCGGCGTCCGCAACCCGGCGGAGTACGCGCTGCCGAACGGTGCGCCGATCACGCTGGCCTCCGCCATCGGCAAAGCGGGCGGCCTGTCCGACCGCGCCCAGATCAAAGCGGTTCAGATTGTCCGCACGGACCCGAAGACGCAGGCAACGCAGACAATCAAGCTGGATGCGTCCAACCCGGATGTGCAGGGAACGTATTTGGTTCGGCCCGGCGACAACATCACCATCGGCCAGGGCAGCCCGCCTTCCAAGGTTGACCTGTTCCAAATTTTAGGCATCGTGATCGCCGTCATCAGCATCGCGCACCACTAAGCCCATACCACTAAGTGAGCGGCAATAGAAAAAACTTACAGAAAGAACCTCACGTAAAGAAAACCTCACCCCAATAAAACCTCACCCGGCAGCAAGCTGCCACCCTCTCCTTGTTAAGGAGAGGGTCGGAACGAAGTTCCGGGGTGAGGTTTTCTTTACGTGAGGTTTGATTACCTCGACTCCGGCTGGTTTCCACCCAGGGGGATGGGAATAAGGCCTGCCAGGCGCGGCGCGGCGCAGAAGCGGCGGCTGATTTTGGCAATCTCCCGCAGGCGGCTGATTTCACGGTTGATGTTCAGCGCCTCAATCCGGGCCAGATCGTGGCTGTCCAGCGCATTGATGACATTTTCCGCCAGCCGGATCGCGCCGAGGGCGACAATCTCGTTGTCGTAATCCACGGTCACATAAAACAGGCCGCGCGGGTCCACTGTCCAGTTCCAGCAGGTTTCGCCCGACAGCGGCGCTCCGATCCCGCGCCGGACCTGGTTCTGGATTTCGATAATCAAATGCTCGAATAGGTGCGGGATTTCCGTGGCCTCCGCTTCCCGGCGGAATGAAAGACCGTCATCGTTGAAGCAGTGCTGGGTCGCCATCTGCGGCAGCAGCTTGAACAGGATGCGCGGGATATGAGGCCGGCCCGCAGTCGTGAATGCTTCTGTGTCCGGCATCTCGACAACCAGTGTCGCACGGCAGGTGTCGTGAAAAATAATTTCAGTGACGTTCAAGTATTTCTCGTGCGTTTTCGGTATTTCCGGTATGTTCCGGGTGGCAGCCTCTTGACAAGGGCGGTGTCAGCGGCTATAATATCAATGGCTTTCGTTCCCTGATAGCTCAATTGGCAGAGCGTTCGGCTGTTAACCGAAATGTTGTAGGTTCAAGTCCTACTCAGGGAGCCACTTTCTCTTCTAGTCCCTCTCGCTGAACACTGCTGTCCCCATACGCGGCATTTCCCAATTGTAACATAAGAATAGCCATTTGTCCACAAAGCACGCAAATATCCCATTTTTTCTCGGCCGCTCATCTCGGCATAAAGCCTAATTGGGAGGGAGAAGCTGGGGATAACAAGCGGCAAGCAGGCGCAGATCGTGCGCTGTGACCGAAGGCGCATCTTCCGGCAGAGGATCGCCGGTTTCTGAGTAGCGAACAGTTTCCACGGGAAACATCAGGTCGCCTAAGTCCCTGCTGTGCTGCTGGATGCCAAGCGCATGGCCGAACTCATGCGCCGCCGTCGCTTGCAGGTATTCCAAAGTTCCCGCGCCTTCCGCCAGCCGAATAAACGCTTTTCTCAGCGTAGAGCCGGACCAGGTGACCTCGGTTTCCCCGACGGTATGCGTGTCTGCCGACAAAAACATTCCGGCCTCGAACCGTACTGTAATATCCGCCGCGTTTGGGTCCTTCGTGGGGATGTAACAGACCTTCTCGTGCGTGGCGTCCACCCATTCATCCAGCCCCGCCAGCGCGACAAGCGCCTTTTGGTCATGTTCGCCGTCTTTTGCCTCCACGTAAACGCGGACCGGAAACTGCGCCCAGTGCAGCGGCTTCGCCGCCGGGACAGGCGCAGGCTGCGCCGGAAGGGGAGGGGCAATGAGGCCAAAAAAGGCGCAGGCAAGCGCAAGCAGAACAAGAAGTCGTCGGTTCATCAGGTTTGATATTACGCGAAAACCGGCCACGAAAGTTGCGGCGTTTTCCCGAAGATACATTCCACATGGCAGCCTTTGCCTCTGAACTTGCCGGCGCTTGCCGCCGACAATAAAATTAAGCGTTAAAATTAAGCGTTAGAATGAGGTATTTCCGTAGAAAATGGGAACAAAACACCATGCCCGGTCGTTCTCGTTATTAGAAATTTTGATGAACCAGATTGAATCTTATGAGGATGCGCGGGAAGCCTGGCTGCTGCGTGCGGGTGCGGAGCTATGGAAAGCCGTTGTTGCCGAGGCCGGAAGCCCTGCGGAAGACACGCAAATCGCGCTGGCCGCTGTCCGGCACGCCCTCGACTGCGCCCGCCGCCTGCGCCGTGCTGAGGAACGAGAACATGTCGCCCTGCTGGAACAATGTGCCCAGGCCACGAAAAATCAGATGACGGCGCTGCAGCAGTGGGGCCGGGGCAGAGGCTTGAACTGGGATGACGATTGGGGGACCCAGTGGGGCGAGACACTGTCACTCGAAAGTCCACCGCCTGGCCCCACCGAAGATGCTACGCGACTGTGATGCTGTCTTTAGCGCCGCGAGCAGCGCTTTCCGGCAGCCGCTCGCTGCTTTTCTGGTCGTCGCCTGACAGGGCTTTGACAGCCAGATACGCTGTGATGGCGAACCCGACTTTGTTGACAACGTCGGCAACCGATGACAGCACGTTGAACCAATCCAAATTAAGGTTGGGGTTGTTCGCCGAGATGCCCTCTGCAATGTAGACAATGGGATACACGCCCCACAGCGACCACAAGTAGACATTCATCTTGTTGATGCCGTTGCGGATGGGTTCCGGCTGGGTCGCCGCCAGCTTTTTGCCTTCGGTCAGCAGGATGCCCAGAATCGCGAGGTAGCCGAGAGTGGAAATGAAGCCCCAGACATAATGCTCTGTGACGCTGTGGCCGGGGTTGAGAATCCAGTGACCGTTCACGGTGTGGCCCGACAGCTCGCCGATAAAGCCCGTCACGATCATAAACAAGTCCGCGACAATGAGCTTCGTGGCAAGCCCGATGCCGCGCACCCGCAGCATCTCCGGGTACTTCAGCACCAGCAGCGGCGTCGTCACCGTCCAGTCAAAGTAACGGATGTCGGTCGGAAATGTTTTGTTCGGGTCATAGTTGCTCGTCAGGAAATAGTACGCGACGGCGGCAACGCCGCAAATGATTGCCGAGGTGACCATCGTCCCTCGGTAGTCCGGCAAAATCTTCTCTTTCTCCACGAGAAAGAAAACAAAGCCTGCGGCGAGCGCAAACATGGCGGCAAATAGGCTGTAATGCACAAATGCCTGCGAGGTAGTGAGTGTTGTCGCAATTTCGTCAAATCCCATAATTGTAACCCTTCTAACGTATGAGTGTCTCTACGCTAATTGTGTTACCCCGAACAAAATTATTTTAAGCGCGGCATTCACGCAATTCCTCAAACTTAATCAGCATAGATTACTGAGACTGCATTGTGAGAATGTAGGTTACCACCGCAGTGAGGGAAATCGCCCCGGCAATCGTGATGCACCACAGCGGCAGGTGGTGCTGCGCGGCGTAGTTTGCCGCGAAAAAGCTGCCTACAATTACTATCCAGCAGAGATATTTGGCAGGTTTCTTCGCCATGCAAACCTCCTGATTCTGCGAAAGACGCACTCTGCGAAAAAGCCGCGCCCGTTTTGGGCGCGGCTCTGTGTTTAGGAATGTCCCTTTGGTATGTAAGAGAAGGCTACGCTCTGGCGAGAGCCGAAGACTCCTCGAAAGTTGCAGCCCCGGTCTTGGCATCGTTTTCGGTCTTGGCAATGGCGATGAAGTAGATGAACACGCCGAGGCCGACTTTGGCGATGACATCGGCCACCGTATAGCCGACCTGAAGGCCAACTTGCTTGCCGTCATACGACAGGCTGTTGCCGAGCAGTGGGATCATATAGGCAATCGGGTAAAAGCCCCAGCTTGCCAGTGTCAGCAAACGTGCGCCCTTCACCAGCGGCTTGACCGCGTCCGGCTGACGATCCAGTGACTTCCCAAGCTGGCCCCATAAGACAACCAGGATGTACACAAAGGGGATCGTGCTGAGGGTGCCCCAGATTGTTCGTACTGTCAGGTTCTGCGAAGTCTCGCCGGGGTAGCCAAGCGCGATCATGAAGAACGCAGCGACGGCCAGCTTGCCCAGCAGCCCGCGGCTTTCTTCTTTCGGCAGGGTCAGCACGGCGACCAGCTCCACCAGCAGCAGCGGGACCGTCAGAAGCCAGTCCATGTAGCGATACGCATCATTAAACGTCGTCTGGGTCAGCGCGTAGTCGCCGGTGCTGGTGACGGCATGCGCCTCAATCCAGCTATTGAAGATGCGGAAGTAGTGGTAGCAGGCAATCGCCGTCACCAGCGCTGAAACCAGCAGGGCAGGGCGGTACTTGAAGCCGACCTGGGAGCGCGAGTAGAAGAAAAACAGCGTTCCGGCAAGCATCGCCGCGGTGGCGAAAGAGAGGGCGTTGAAGACAGCGCCGTAAGAGCCGGCAGTGAGCAGGCTTGCGTCATGTGCGTCAGGCATTGTATTAACCTTTCTAGGTTAACGGTCAGTTCTAGGTTAACGGTCAGCGGGTTGTATTCTTACATCGTCGTCGGTAAAGAACGTCACTCGGCAGAAGCGCAGTGCGCCTGTTTGCGAATATCCTCCTGACTAAATTCGTTGTCCTAAGCGAAGGGCCATTTTATTCCCAGCGCTATTGTTGCCAGACAACGAGCAAAAAAGAAAAGCGCCATCGTCTTGACCTTCGTGGGAGCCGCTTCAGGCACGGGCGCTTTAACTAGAGTTATGATACCTAAGAAAACAATAATTACAATACAGCAATACTAGAATGATGACTTTTTTCTTTCAAGGCAAGTCAGTGGAGCAGGTTATACTCTGCTCCACTTTGAGAGGCTTGCACTGAGGCGCTACACCGCTTTCTTCTTGGACACCTCGGCGAGATGCGCTGCTTCGTCGACTTCAATCTCGGCGATGCTTTTGCGGGACGGCTCTGGGGCGTCGGCCGGCAGCAAATCCGTGAGGCTGACCAGCAGGCTGTAGCGCAGGGAAAACTTCTTTTCGGCGGCGGACAGCTTGTTGCGGCCTTCGTCGGAAAGCCCGTCCAGCCATTTCTGGCGCATGGCGTCGGTTCCGGCCTGATGGCGCTTGCGGATGTCTTCGGGCAGGCTGTCCGGGTCAATGGCGATGGCGGCGGTGTTGTCGCTGTAGAGTTTGGCGATAGTGCCGGTCAACCCCCGGTAATATGGGTAGAATAATCCCGACTTCGTATCGGCGGCGCTGGTCTCACGATCCGCGAGGCGCACCGGTGCGCCTTCGGTCAATAGGGGTGTAACTTGGTGTGCCATGAGGCAGTCTCCTTTGAATTTAAAACTAGGCGGGAAAAACGATGGCTGACATTCTCTTTGATATCGGGTTATTTTTTACGATCTTAGCTTTGGTGGGCCTGATCGGCGTTCTGATTTTTGTCGCAATGACCGCGCTGAAGCTGAAAACGACGGTGATGACCAATGCCGGACGGCTTTACAAGAGGCCGCTGGCGGCGGGCAAGAATCTGGTGACGACGGCGAAGGGAATCGCCCAGCAGGAAGCGGTACGCGGCAAGCATATCGGCGCGTCCGCGAAAACTGCCGGCCTTGCCGTCAAAGATGCCGCGCTGCATATCAAAGACACCGCGCAGTCGGTCCACCCGGAGCATCTCAAGCCTGCTCTGGCTTCGGTCTCCAATATCGGCAAGGCGCTTCAAGTCGCCTCCAAGCTGTCCCATGCGGGAGCGCAGCAAAGAAAGCGCTGAGATAAAAAAGCGCTCAGATTATTTGGCCGCGTTTTGGATTGCCCCGACGACCTGCTGCGGCGGCGCACTGGAAACGTCTCCATTGATGACCGGCTTGCCGTCTACAAAAACGCCGTTTCCGGTCACTGCCTGCGCGGCAGGAGAGCGGTCCGAGGTTGGGACATCCGTGTTGACGATCTCCGCCGAAACGCTGCCGCCGCTTTTTTCCACATACGACTGAACGGCCTGAAGCGGAGTCGCCAAAGACTGCGGCTTCTGCTGGTTCGCCTCGTTGTAGGACCAGCCGACGGTAATATGATGCTTGGCGGTCGCCGGATTGCCGACCGTCTGCTCGGCGGGCAGGGCGGCAGGCGCGGTGGACGGCGAGGCCGCCGGGGCTTTCGCGGCGGGCGCGGGCTGCGCGGCGGCAGCCGGGGGCGGGGCGTCATCGTTGTCCGGGAGGCCGGACTTTTTGATGCCCTGATTGAGAAAAACCAGCGCGACAATCAAAATTGCCAGGCCGGCGACCACAAACAAACGATTCATTCCTATTTCCCTTTGATTCCTATTTCCCTTTGATTCCTAAAAAAGCCGCCATGCGCCCGGTCGCGCCGTCGCGCCGGTACGAGAAAAAGTCCCGCTTGTTGCGGAACGTGTCCTCGTCGCAGACGGCGATTGACCCCGCCGGCAGGCCCGCGTACAGAAGTTGGCCGAAGATCACTGCCCGCAGGTTCAAGTTGTAAGTCCCGCTAATCTCGCTCCGGGGCGTCACCACGCTGGAAGCGCGTGCGCCGGGCAAAGACCGAAACTGATCGGCGACTTCCGCCCCGACTTCGTAGCTGCCTGCGCCGATGGACGGCCCGACGGCGGCAAAGCAGGCCGACGGCACGCAGCCAAACTCAGTCGTCATCGCTTGCAGCGTTTTACCCGCGATGTTCACGGCAGTCCCGCGCCATCCGGCATGAGCCAGACCGATCACTTTGCGTACCGGGTCTACGAGATAAACCGGAACACAATCGGCGAAGAACAGCATCAAGAGCAGATCGGGGGTGCTTGTGACCAGCGCATCCGCCCCGGCGATTGGCGCTGCCCCGGAACCTGCCGAAACAACCGCAACGGTGTCCCCATGCACCTGCTCCGCCAGCGCCACCTGGCTTTCGGGTGTTCCGAGATCGTGCCACACCCGCCGCCGGTTCGCCTGCACCTGCGCCAAGTCGTCCCCGACATGCGCCCCTAAATTAAGCGAATCATACGGCGCGACACTGACCCCGCCGTGCCGGGTCGTAAACCCTTGCGTGATGCGCGGCAGCCAGGCCATCGTTTTGGCCTGATACAGCGGCAGGTCTCCAATCGGTTGTTTGCGCCATCCAGTCAATTTTTTGTTTGTGTTCCTAAAAGCTGCGCCATTTGGCGCTCAAAGTCATCGCAGTCCGTGTATAATTCCGCCTGCCAGCCCCGCTGCTTCGCCGCGTCCACATGGGACGGCGAATCATCCCAAAACGCGATCTGTTCCCCGCTGAGGCCAAGCGCCGCTTCCACAGCTGCGTAAAACCGCGCATCCGGCTTTTTGACGCCCATCTCGCACGAGAAGAACAAAGCGTCGAACTGTCCCGAAAAGTCCATGACTTCTCTCATATACTTGGCCCGATGCTCCTCTTGATTAGACGCCAGGCCGCAGACAAAGCCCGCGTTCCGCGCCGATTTCACGGCTTCCATGACCCGCACATCTACGGCATCCTCCACCGAAAACCAGAGCTGCATGAACTCCTCCGCCGACCCCTGCCAGCCCCACTGCGCCAAGTAGGGCGGCAGCATCGCGCTCAAATTTGCTTTGCCGAGAATGCAGTCGGTAAACTTGTGCTGAAAGAACGCCTGCGTCGCTTCCTGCGTAATCTCATGCTCCCGCGACAGATGCTCGGCAAAGCGGTCAGGAAACACTAAAACACCGTCGGCGTCAAAGATTACGGCTTGTATGCTCATTCAGACGCTTCTATCTCACGCGCTTCTTTCCGTGTCATCGGCTTCTTGGCGGCATGGCGAATATGAATGATCGTGACCGTCGGCGCATCGTCAGGGTTCTCGCGCAGGACAAACAAAACTCGGTAGGCTGGGCCGCCCGGCGTCCGGCGGTACAGCATCCGCCGAACGCTTTCCCGAAATAGCTTATCTTCCTCGGCAAGCGGCCACATGGCGGGAAACTGCGCGAGTTTTGCAATCTCCGCATCGAGTCCCTGCCGCCAAGCGTCGGCAGTCTCCTCGCCTGCGGTTCCCGCAAAATGACGCCAGGCGGCGGCGATGTCGCTTCGTGCCCGGCGGTTGAAACGAATTGCCCAAATCGGATGCTCTCCGTTACCTCTCATTGAGATTCCGCAGCCGGCTGTGGGGGCGAATGTTTCTCCGCCTGTTCCCGCCGCCATTCGGCTTTGTCTTTTTCCAGAAAGGCGAAGGTCTCTTCAAGAGAGTATGTTCGTCCCGCCTCTAAATCCGCCAAGCCTTCCCGAATGCCCGCAACCGAATCGTCAAAATCGGCCTGGTCTTTGAATTCCGTGAAGTCAACCACTTGGTCGTTTTTGGTCAGTGCCGTGATGTATTCAGCCACATCCTGCCCGCGCACCGTAGCGTTCATGCGTATCCGCGCTTCGGCTTCCGGGCTGAGGTCTAAAATGAGCGCCATTGGTTTTTCCTTGTGCTTGTTTCTAATCGGCCAGCTCGTACAAGTCCATGCCGCCGGAAAGGAGGGCGTTTTTAGACTCGGCTTCGCAGAGGATGTCGAGCTTTGCCAAATACTCGCGGACGGTCATTACGACGGTGGCATGGGACCAGGTGAGGGGCGAGACAGAGATGGGGTCGCCGTTGTACGGATGAATTTGCTCGGCGAGAACGCCCGATTCCAGCGTATGCTTGCGGACCCACTCTAAAATCTCTAAGGCTTTGGTCAGATCGGACAGTGTTTTGGCTTTGGCGATGTACCACTCGGCCAGCCACAGCGTGCAGATGATCCACGGGTTTCCGGGGACAGCGCCGACATCCTGGCTGATCTGGTGGTAGTAATCGTTCTCGTAGCGGGCGACGCCGCCGATGTCGGTCTTGCACCACAGCCGCTCTTCAATCTGCTCCATCGTCGCCACCACTTTCGGGTGGTCGGCGTCCAGCATCCCGAACTGAAAGACGCCGTACAGGCTGGCGTCAATGTTCAGGTCGGCATCAATCGCGCCCGTATCCCGATCAACCATAATGCGGCGGACAAAGCGGCCGCGCTCCTCGTCCCACAGGTGTTCCAGAGCGGCGGCCTTGATTTCTTCCTGCGCGGTCCGAAAGGCAATCGCGTGTTCTTCGTCGCCGAACGTCTCCGCGAACATCGCGGCGGCGTTCAGGCCGGCCCAAACGGCGGCGACGGTGAACGTGTGAATGCCGTGGCGCTCTTCCCACAAGTCGTAAGACGCGCCGGGCAGGCCGGTATGCGGCTCGCGGTAGTGGGTCATAAACTCGCCGGCTCTTCGGATCAGCGGGGCGTACAGGCCGCGAATGAACTCCACATCTTTGTAGCGGGAATAATGCTCCCACAAGGCCCAGATGACCAGCGATGTCTCGTCTTCCTGGATCGGAAGCTGAGAATGACCGTGGCCGTCGGCCCAGGGGTGCCACGACGAGCCGAGCGATTTGTCCGGGTTGTATTTGTGCAGCAGGTAGCCTTCGGGCAGGAGAACGTCGCGGCAGAACTCGTAAAAGTGGCGGGCCACTTCCGGCTGGCCCGCTAAATCCAAAGCGTAGGCGACCAATGCCCCGTCACGCGGCCACATATACGAGTAAGTGTCGTTGTTGAACGTCAAATAATCGCTGTCGTTTGCCGCGATAATCGCGCCCCGATTGTCAATCTGCGTGCGTAAAATCAGCAGCGACTGCTTATACAGCGTGACCAGCGGGTCCGGCAGGTCGCCATAGGGAATGTCGTCTTTGTTGACCCAGCGGTTCCAGTAGATACGCGCCCGGTGCTGGAAGAACTCCGGGCCTCGCTGCTGCACCAGGTTGTGGATGAGCTTGACTGCCGCGTAATCCTCGCCTGCCGCCAGCCAGTAGTAGACCGTCGCCGTGCGGTCAAGTCTCACGTGGGCGGCAATCGTGCTGTCCACGGCCCCCTGCGCGACCGTGTTCATGCCGAGAGCGCCGTCCTCGGCATCGCGCCAGGTGCCTTCCGCGCCGTGGGCATGAGAGACGCCGATGGCGTAGTGATGCACGCCGAAATCCGTCGGGCTGCCGTCTTGATTGCTGCCGTCTTCCACGCACACGCTCGCCAGCATCCATGTTTTGCCTTTGTAGTGGATCACGGCTTTGAGATTGGGCGCGTAATAGGCGGTATTACCTTCCGACGACTCGTTGAGATTAAAGTCGTGATGCCAGAACAAGCGGACATCGCGGGTCATCGGCAATAAGTTTTCGATCTCGACTTTTCGAACATACAAATCGCGGTCAAAGTCCACGCAGTCGCGGCAGATTAGGCGCAGGCCGAGGCCCCAATGCACCGCCGAGACTTCCGTGACCAGGGTTTCGGCTTCGTAGCGCAGGGTTTTCTGCCAGGCCGGCTCCGAAATCCAGGACATCTGCCCGTCCACCCAGACCCCAAACCGGCAGGCCTGGCCGCGCGTGTGGTTTGATTGGCCGACAAAGGGATAGTAAACGTCGCGCAGGGTGTAGCGAGAGTCAAACGTCAGAAGCAGGTTACCGTTACCGATGGGAATGTCGCGTGGCATGGCGTTATTATACCCTGCCGGCAAGCGTTCCCGCCTGACTGCTTTGTTGCCGTGAGCGGCGCTCAGAAAATAGTCATAAAATAATTCATGGGCCTATTGACATCTTCGCCCGGTTGTGTTACACTCTTCTCAGCGCACCGTTCGCGCCGAGCATTCGTTGTTTTCTGCTCTTCTTGTCTCTGCTCTTCTTGTCTCTGCTCTTCTTGTCTCTGCTCTTCTTGTCTCTGCTCTTCTTGTCTCTGCTCTTCTTGTCTCTGCCGACAAGAGGTACTACCGCTGTTCTGATGACGCTGTTGAGAAGTTCGCATAGGAGGCAATCATGCCCGCCAATTCCGTCCGTCGTTTCGCCTTTCTAAACCGCTTCGGCCCGCCGACGCTGATTGTCCTCGGCTCGCTTTGGGTGCTGCAAAGCGTGTTCGCCCATACGGGCAGCCACGGCGTTATCATCCGCAACCTCAACTATGATGCTGGCACAGTCAAGGCCGGCAGCATTGTCACCGACAACGTGCGGCTGATCAACCTGTCTTCGCAAACAGTAGAAGTATATGCCCAGCCTGGCTGTGGTTGTACGGTAGCGGATGTGCCAGAAAAGCCTCTTGCTCCGTTTCGTAGTGAGGTAGTCAAACTGGAAGTGGATACGGATGGAATGGACCGGAAATCACAAGAGAAAGGGGTGTTACTAAAGATGGTGTCTAAAGAGAATGCTTGGCAGCAAGTAGCCACCATGAACTTCTCGATAAATAAGTAGCATTGAAAGCGTCAAGAAGGGAAAATACATGATGAAGTTGACTTTGACTCAAATGCGTAATCACAGTGCATCGGCTGTATTGGCTCTGGGTTTGTGGCTAGTGGGAAATGCTTTGCTGGGAATGCAAAGTGCAAGCGGGCAAGAAGTAGCAAAGAACTATGGTGCGTGTGTTAGGGATGCTCCAAGTCCGTATACCATATACTCCTCTTCTTGTTCCGGCAGTGCAAGTTCGGGTTGCAAGGGTGCTTGCTACTATTACACCTTTGACACATCATCTTGCGATAACAGTGCTGGTTCGAGTAGTAACCCTTGCAATAATGGAACAGGTGCTGTCAGCAAAAACTTTGTCATCAGCAACTGCCATGCTCCAGGGGACATCTTGACTACTCCCTGTACCTGTAATACAGATACGGGAACGATCATTGGATTAGGTGATGTGACAACAGACAGCAATTACAATACTTGCGAAGGAAGTATGGCGTAACACATCCACAGCCGAAGATGTTCGCGTCGCTGGAAATATGCGAAACGCCTTTCAAGGTACATTTTAATGAACGTGCCTTGAAAGGCCATATGTTGCTTGTTCTGTATCAGTTCCGGTCAGATGAATACGAAAAACACCTCGAAGATTGTATGGAGAATATGATGAAAAATAAGCTAGTAGTGCTTTCAGCAACCTTGACTGCCATTTTCACAATTCCAATTGCATCCTATGCAGGTCAAGTTCCTGGACCTGTGGCGGATATGTTACAGCAACGCGAGCAGAGACTTGGCCACACCACTTCCGACTGGCAACTAGCGCTTGATCAAACGGTTCCCGCTCAACCGCAAAACGCAATTTTAGGGATGCAACGAGCTATGCGAAAGCAATTTCCTGGCGCGTTGGACAAAAATGGAGTCACAAACAAGCAGACAAGACAACGGCTAACGGAAGACGAAATTAATTCCGTAACTCGTCTTATGAAGGGCTTCTCTTTAAACTCTATCAATGTATGCCAAATTGTCAGAGATGGTAACTCGACACTTGTGACTGGAATCGTGCAAGAGAAAACCATACGCAAAATTTTGGAGTTTTACACTGGTAGCACAGGAATGATCGTTAATCGGTCAAACCATTCAACAGCAGGACGTAAGTTGCCGGCACTTTTTCCTGTGGCTTGGGGGACTCCAGGTAATGCATTAGATTATCGGGAACCATTCCGGTACGGATTCGGACTGTTGCCAGAACATTTTTCAGTACTTAGCGGTACAAATCCTTTGGCAATGTACGGAACGGCGTGGGATCTCGTTTCAACAACACCTTCTACTTGGGTTATCAAAAGCCATGTAGAAAAAGGTGCCTTTGCACCATTTTCAATACAAATAGTGTTAGACCGTAAACACGATGCTGCGCCCTCTAGCATCAAAGTAACAGGTGAAAAGTCGTCAACTCAGATTAACGTGTTAAAGTTCGCACGTTACAATAATGAATGGATTAGTGACAAAGTCGCGGTATCTTCGGAAGTTCCTGGCATCAGAATCCGCAATGAAGTATGGACTTTGGAAAGGTTCATGCCCTCAAAGCCAATTTCTGTTTCTTTGTCAACTCGCCGACCTATTGCAGACTATCGCTTGCTAGGAAATAATCTGACTGTAACTGATGCACTGTTTACGACAAAAGAACAAGCATCCAACATCGTTTATTATCCCTGGGTTGGTCATTTCCCAGACATGAAAGACCTTGCGAAAATAAAACGTATTCAGCATCCGGGCGAAGCGACACCAGACCCATCGCAATCTGGTTCCGCTGCCTCAGCCTCAAACATAGTTGGCTCTGCCCTGCCGTTTGCGGGCGGCGTCTTGTGTCTTGTCGGCGGCGTGTGGATGTTTAAGCAGCGCAAAACCGGCTAATCCCTGCGCTCCGTTACCTGCCTTCTTTGAGATAATGCCATGATTGCGTTCTATAACCGCTTTCGGGGGCGTGTTCTGCTGGTCGGTGGGCTGGTCCTGTTCGCAGTGCTGGCCCTGCTGCTGACCAACTACTTCACCAAGCCCGGCGGCAGTGCCGATGTCGCCGCTCCCGTCAAATCCGCCGCCACGCCCTCCCGCGCCTTGCTTCCGTTCCCGTTCGTGTCCACCGACCTCGCCCGTAAGCAGATCAAGTTCGTCACCTGCCTGTGCCGGGACAAACAGGGCTGCGTCTGGATTGGTACGGAGGATCAGGGTCTTTGGCGCTATGACCCGGCTGCGCCTGTTGCTGCCGACTACACGCACTTTGCCGCCGCCGACGGGCCGGGTGACGACACCATCTATGCTCTGGCCTGCGACAAGAGCGGGCGCATCTGGGCGGGAACGCTGAACCACGGCGTCGCGGTCTTCAACGGGCAGAAGTGGGGCAGCTATGCGGGCCTGAAACATTTCGCATAAATGTTTTCATGTACCCATTGACATATTCGCCCGGCTGTGTTACACTCTTTCCAGCGCATCGTTCGCGCAAGAGCAGATGCCCTTCTTGTCTCTGCCCTTCTTGTCTCTGCCCTTCTTGTCTCTGCCCTTCTTGTCTCTGCCGACAAGAGGCACTACCGTTGTTCTGATGACGCTATTGAGAAGTTCGCACAGGAGGCACTTATGCCCGAAAGTTCCATTCGTCGTTTCGCCTTCTTGAACCGCTACGGCCCGCCGACGCTGATTGTTCTTGGCTCGTTGTGGCTCCTGCAAAGTGTGTTCGCACACACAAGCAGCCACGGCGTCATCATCCGCAACCTCAACTACAATGCTGGCACGGTCAAGGCAGGAAGCGTCGTCACGGACAACGTGCGGCTGATCAATCTTTCCTCCCAGCCTGTCGAAGTAGACGCACAGCCCGGATGCGGTTGCACAGTGGTGGATGTGCCGAATAAGCCTTTAGCCTCGGTTCATAGTGAAGTCGTCGAGTTGGAAGTAGATACAGATGGCATGCGAAAAGGGCAACAGCAAAGAAGTGTATTGCTGGAGTTTCAATCAGGACGTAGAAGTTGGGAGCAAATGGCAATTGTCAATTTTCGGCTAAATTGAAAGTCTAATATCTAAGCAGGAGTGAAATCAAATGATGAAAGCTAATGAAAAACAGGTTCGATACTGCGTTGCGCCAGTATTGATGGCATTAGGTTTATGGTTGACTGGGAATGCTTTGCTGGGAATGCAAAGTGCGAGGGGGCAAGAAGTGGCCGGGAACTTCAAGACACCTATACCAGCTCCTTACTATGGTAATGTGACCAATATGTGTACTAGATCTGACTCTTGCACAAGGCTATATGAGGATGTATGGGGTTGTAAACCTGCTGGCTTTTTTGATAGTTGCCATGACAATGTTAATCGGTCAGTGGCAGTTTATTCTCAAAAGACAATATGTACTGCCATTGATCCCGGCGGTCTTGTATGTGACTGGAATGCTGCCAACGGCAATATTGTCAGCACGAGGCTTCCAGATGCATGCGAATACAGCAGCAAAGCAACGGGGACTGGCCATTGCCTTGAAGCCTCGTCACCTAAACCACAACATGAATGGAAAGTTGTCCGAAGTTTACAACTTGCTTGAATATAACATCTTCGAGGGCTGTAAGTTATTCTAGGAAGGTAACATGAAATACCTAAGCAAGTATCTTTTGGTGACCTTGTTGACCACTGGCGTATTTTGTGCTTGTCCAAGTATACATTCTTGGGCAGACGTTCCACAAGAGGTTCAATCTGCATTAGTTGCCAGACAAAATCTGTGTGCAAAAACAACATTTGTTTGGAATGTTTCAGTAGCGAAAAGTCAACCAAACCCTAATGCGAAAGACTATGCCCAAGAGCAGAAAAACATTGTTCAGCAAACCGAACTTCGTGCCAAAAAGATGGGCATAACAAATCATTCGCAAGTTCAAAGATTTGTTCAACGAGAGCTACAGATTCTGCAAAACGCTGAGAATGGATACTCCTTTAACTTTGCAGATCAGTGGCGTTTCTCCAACAACAATCAGGTGACCGAGGTGGTTGGGCGAAATCAGTTTACCCCAAGTGCTTCTTTTAACTACTACGAGCGTTATGAAGACAATCAGGGGATGATTGCGAATACCGATTTCAAGTCGGCTGGCCTTGCTTATGTATGGGCTACTGCTGGCGGCAGCACACAGTTCTTCAGTCCGTTTCAGAACAGTCTCAACCTTAGACCAGATGATTTTGCTCTATTCGCTGGTAAGAACCCGTTGAATATGTATGCGGCTAAATGGAAGGTAACTTCTAAGGCGGGTAATCCTATCGTTTTGGAAACGCAGCAAACGCAAGGGGCTTTTGCCCCCTTTAAACTATCAATGACTCTGGATGCAACGCATGGATACGTACCTTTACAGATAAGGACTGTTGGTAAAATATGGGCCGCTACGGACACAGTACAGGATTTCCAGATGTTCAAGGGAAGTTGGATGCCGGTTCATGTGACTATTGATGAACATTGGTACGATATCCAAATACATCGACGAATGACTTTAGCGGCGGTGAAGCCGACTGTAACGGCTATATCCAAAATACCTAAGCTCTCAGTAGTGGACTACCGACTTATCGGCAAAAATCTCTTCACTGCCCAAATACAAGATGCTGACCGCCACAAAGACCCAAGAATAACCAGTTATCCTTGGTCAGGAAGCATTCCAAGCTTAAATAAGCTGAATAAATTACAGCAACAACAAAACCCCGGCGAATCTTCGCCTGATGTGGGCCAGACTGGTGCAGGCAATCCCTCATCTGCGGCAAGCATGGCTAGTTCATTCCTTCCGTTCGCAGGTGGCGTCCTCTGCCTTGCTGGCGGCGTGTGGATGTTCAAGCAGCGCCGAGCGAACTAAGTCTCGCTTTCCGTTACTTGGGCTTCTAAGGTGATGCTATGAATGCGTTCTATACACGTTTTCGGGGGCGTGTTCTAGTGGTCGGTGGCCTGATACTGGCGGCTCTTATCGGCCTGCTGCTGACCAGCTACTTCACCAAGTCCAGCGAAAGCGCCGATATTGCCGCTCCTGTGACATCTGCCGCTAAACCTTCTCGTGCGTCGGCTGCCCCCTCACTCCCCACTGTTTCCAAAGAGGCCGCAGAGCAGCAGATCAAGTTTGTCACCTGCCTGTGCCGGGACAAGCAGGGTTACATCTGGATCGGCACCGAGGATCAAGGTCTCTGGCGCTATGACCCTGCCGCGTCTGTCACCGCCGACTACATTCATTTTGCCGCTGCCGATGGACCGGGCGACGATAACATTTATGCCCTGGCCTGCGACAAGTCCGGGCGTGTCTGGGCGGGAACGCTGAACCACGGCGTCGCGGTCTTCAACGGGCGCAAGTGGGCAAGTTATGCGCCGCCCGACGGGCCGTTAGGTTGCCGCGTGTTTGCCCTGGCCGTCAACCCCATCAGCGGCGGCGTGTGGATGGCGACGGAAGCGGGACTGGCCCGTTACGAGCAGAAGCAGTGGACGTACTATACACGCGCAAGTGGCCTGCCGTCGGACAAGGCGACGGCATTGGCGTTCGCGCCGAACGGAACACTGTATGTCGGAACCGAATGCGACGGCATTGCGATTGGGTCGCTGCACGATGATTACCGCTCCTGGCGCACCGTTCCCGGCCCGGCGTCGCCGCCGGCAGCGTTGCGCGGCGTCGGCCTGCCGTCCGCGCTGATTAACTGCCTGGATGTCACGCCGGATGACGAGGCGTGGGCCGGAACGACGGCGGGGCTGGCGCATTCGGGCGACGGCGGCCGAACGTGGCAGTTCCGGCGCGGCAACGACTGGAAGGACAAAGCCTTTGGGCGGTTTACGAGTGGCTACGCTGACTTCGCTAAAGTCAATGCCATTGAAGTCATCCCCATGAATGGGAGCGCGTTCGCCGTTCGTGCGTCCGGCCCGAAGGTCGGACGGTTTCTTGCGGCGCGTGGCTTTATGGGTGGCTGGCCTTCAGGAACGACGCGCCCGATTGATACCGCCCATGCGAATCACCCCGCGCCCCAGGAAGTTTATCGAACCGAGCGCTACGGCAATTTTGTATTTACTGCCCCTCGCCAAAGGCCGCAAACCCTCTGCAAAATACGCCTGCATTTCACGGAAACATTTCATAACGCGCCCGGTCAGCGCATCTTTGACGTGTTTATCAATGGCAAGCGCGTTCTGAACCATTTTGACATCTTCAAAGCCGCCGATGCAGAAGACCGCGCCGTCGTCCGCGAGTTCACGGCACGGGCGGATACGCGGGGCCGCCTGCAAATCACGTTCAAGGGCGGAACGCCGGGGCAGGATAGCTCAGGCTTAGGCGAAGATTACGTGACTTGCCTAGCGGACGACAGCACAGGGCATCTGCTGATTGGCCACCGGCAGCAGGCCCCGGAATTCCTTGACCTGAAATCCGGCGTGTCGCAGGCTTTGGGGCCAAATGCGTATGTCAATGCTCTGCTTCCTTTGTCTCCCGGCAACGCGCTTGCCGGAACTTACGCAGATGGCCTGTCGCCATTACCCGTCAAAAGCCTGCACGCGCCAACGAAATTCCCACCCGCTTCCAAAATCGCGGCGGCGCTGCCCCTGCCGCCCGCGCCGCCGGATTTGGCACGGCTTAACACAATGCTGGCCGAAGTCAGCCGCGTTGCCCCCGACCCGCAGGAACTCCGGCCTCATGTTGCTGCCCTCGCGGATGACTGGCAGACGCAGGGGGACTGGCTGGGCCGCTACGGGCGCTACTGGGCCACGCTTGCCGCGTTCTTCCACCCGATTCCCGCAGACTATCTTTGGGGCGCGGGCTGGGAGCCAATTGATTATCGGATAACGATGGGGCCGAACCACGATCCCGGCGACGGCCTGCGCTACTGGCTGCAATGGCGCTATACCGACAACCCACGCGCTTTAGAAATGCCTGCCGCCTATACGTCAAGCCGCGTCCAAAAGCATTACACGACCTGGAACCAAGACCGCCGCGAGACCGAAGTAGACGATCATGGCGAAGCATACCCGCAGGATATGGACGGCCCAAATGTTTATGCCACCGTCACCGTTCCCGAAGGCCTGTACTATTTATCCCTGTACCATCTCAACAAGGACGGACATGATGCCGATAACCGAGAGCGGGATTACCGGCTCTCGGTGCGTACTCACAGTGGGCTGTTCTTGGAAGATGTTCGCGGATTTAATACGCAGCCGGAGCTTGCTCATGGGCGCGTTCGCAGCTTCTGGGGCGGCGTCTGGAAACGCTTTCTCGTGCGCGGCCCCGCTACGCTGACTGTGGAAGTCAACCGGAACAGTTCCTTTAACGCTATTATGTGTGCCGTTATGCTGGATTTGGTAGACGAAGCCCCGGCTCCGTACTTTCGCACGGTCGCACAGTGGAATGCCCGCGAAGCGGCAGACGAACAAGAACGCCGCTTCCTCACGCTGCACCCAGGGAAATTTGTGCCGGCACAGTCGGAAGCGCAGGCCGCAAGCCTACTGTTTGACAGGCTGAACGAGAAGCGGCTGATAAACTCCGTCTGGTGGGCGACGGAAGGCAGGCGCGACTATGCCGCTCTCCTACGCTGGTACACGCAAAACTCCCAAAAACCGCCAAAAACGCTGCAAAGTCAGCGCGATCTGCACTTGGCGACCTGCGAGTACCAGATGGGCCAGTATTCCCTTTGGGAGAAGTGGCAGCAGGCGGCGGGCCTCACGACGGCCCGGCAAATCGAACAATCCCTGCGCTGGGACGGCGTGACGAACTCCTATTCCGGCCTCGGCTACCAAATCGTTTCCGCGCATCAAAGTGAGCCGACAGGCCGCAAAGTCAGCCAGGCGCATTGACATCTTCGCCGCATTATGTTATGTTCTGTTCAGAACCCTGTGCTTGGAGGCCCGGCGATGATCTGCTCCCGCGTTGTTTTCTCGATTTGCGCCTTTCTCGCCGCGCTGACGGCGCTTCCCGTTCACGCGGACACGCCGCCTGTCCAACTCACACTGCCGGCCAAAGTCGGAGACGCCTTGCAGGAACGGGCACAGGCGCTCAGCCATCTCACGTTCACCTGGCAGCGATCCGATAAGGAGCAGATTTTTTGCTCTCTGTCTCCATCCCAAATGAAGGATGCACGGGAGAAAGAACTGGAAGGTTCAGAAGCTGACTACCGTAAGCGAGGCATCACTGACGAGGCGCAAATCAAGCGTGACGCCATGCTTGATACACAGAGTCTTATGACGGCTCTACAAGGAGGTTCAGTAAATTACTCGAATGTGTGGTCGTTTCAGCGAGACGGTTCAGCTACCCTAGCGACGGGAACGACACAGACATTCAATGGGCTAATCAGCACGTTCCGCCAGTTCTACAAAAACAATCTGGCGCTCACGGTCACCGACCAAAACTCTTTCAAGGGGAAAGAAGTCTCCACGCAAGACGCCACCGTCTGGCGAACCACCGGGGACAGCACTTCTTACCCCGCCCCCGCCGCAATTGGTCTGGATGTGTCGCCGGAGCACTTCGCGTTCCTTGCTGGAAACGATCCTCTGGCCCTCCGAGGAATAAACTGGAAAATTCAGTCCCAGTCGGCCCAATTCCTCGTGCTGAAGGCCGGCTTTATTGAGGAACACACGGCCTGGAATGCGACACTGACTCTCGCCGTTAAGAACGGCTACGCGCCGTCGGAAATTGTCGTCCGTTGCCCCTCCATCACCGAGCGGTACACCGCGTCCCATTTCCGCCGTTACAAAGACACTTGGGTCAGTGACCGCGTCGAGTATTCCAAAGATGCCCCCGGCTTCGTGCAGGAAGACCAGGTTTGGACCCTGCAAGCTCTCACGCCGTCTGCCCCGATAGAAGTCCCTGTGACAGGCAAGGATACGGTCCGGGATTTCCGCTTCGTCGGTGCTGATCTAAGTTTCACCAACATCATGCGGGCGGGAATGCCGCAGGACAGGCGCTTCGGCAAGATTATCACGTATCGCTGGCTTGGGAACTTCCCGACGGCTGCGGAAGTAATCCCGATGTTCCAGAAGCAGCACCCTGGTGAGCCTGTGCCGAATCCCGGTTAGTCCGCTTCAGCCGGTCGCGCCGATGCTTGACGGGGCGCTGGGTTCGGGTTATAATGGAGCATGGCACAAACACTGGATACCGCAAGAACGCGGGGCAGAGCAAAGAAGCGGGAGAAGCCGCTCGGAGTGGCGGTGGCGCTGGGACTGGCAGCGGCGCTTGCGGTCGCAATTTTGATCGTCGTGGTTCAGCTTCTTATCCCCCATACGGTCTTGAATAACTTTTACACGCTGGTGCACTACAACGCCAGCGCGACCCTGCCGCTGGACCCGCTGTACCAAAAGTGGTATGAGACGCTCTCTGAGGAAGACGTGTTTGGAACCGCGTTCTCGCTGCTGTGCGGCGGCCTGGTTGTCGGCTGGTTTGCGCCAAGCTACGTGTCCCGCCCCCGCGTCCTGGTGGCTGGCGCAGCGCTGGGTTTCGGTCTCCCGCTAGTGTGCCTGGCCTTCTTGTGGATTGGGGGCGTCGTGGAGCAAAACACGCTGAACGCCCATGAAGGCGGCCGGCAGGTCGGCCTCGCCGCGCCGCCCGTATTGATCTTGACCCAGGCTGCGTTAGTCATTGTTTGGGCCGCGATCTGCGTTTTCGGAACTTGGGCCGGCCTCTGGCTGCGCCGCCGGAGCCGTGCTGTCGAGGGCGCGGCAGCGGCCCAGTAGACCTCACCCCGTCTCGTTCCTCGCTGACCCTCTCCTTGTTAAGAAGAGGGTAAGAACAATAAAGACGAAGAATAGACCTTCGGCCTCCGCTCTTTACTTTCTTTTCTTCACCCTCTCCTTGCTTAAGGAGAGGGTCGGAACGCAGTTCCGGGGTGAGGTGCCTATTCCATTCCCACTAAGCGCACCGCGCTTGCGTCCAAAACAACGCCGCCGGGCGTGTGGCGCAGCGTTCCCGCGACCACGACTTTGTCCCCCTGAATGACCGGCGGCAGGAGGCCAGGCGCATTCACTTCAATGGGTTCCTGGCCCAGCTTGTCCGCCGCAAAGAAGTGGCCGCCAAGCCGGTCCGAGCCGCTGGACACGACAACTTCCCCCAGAACAATCTTTTGGCCCTCCGGCAGATCGCTCAGGCCAATGACCGACGGCGTGAAGGACTTGTCCAAATCCGGCGTCCAGCGCGTCACCTGCCCGGCTTGAACCGCGATGCCGGCAGGCGGCGTGTTCGGCAGGGTTATCTGGTAATCGCCGGGCGGCAGAGACGCGAACTCAAAGCAGCCGTTGCCGTCCGCGACGGCGGTCCGCGCGGCAGACCCGCCCCGCGAAAGCGTGAGGACTGCGCCGTCCATCGGCGTCAAATCGGCCCCCGCCAGCAGCGTTCCCATCAGTCCGCCCGTTTTAGGGTGCGCCTTCCAGGGCATGACCGGCGGCGGAACATCGCGGGTCCAGACTTTAGGCAGCGCCGCAAACAGCGCCGTGCTGCCTTCAATTTCGCGCCCGTTCTGCCCAACAGACGTGTCGTAGCAGTAGACGACGGAACCCGACGCAGTATGCCCCAACGCCGTCGGCTTGCGGCTGTCTTTGATGGCTTTTAGCGTTTCCGGCACGGGGTTCAGATAGCCGCCCACGCCCATCGCGCATTCCCGGCCATAGGTCCGGTTTTTAATAAACGTGTTCCATCCCTCCCACCGCGCCGCCGACTTTTGCAGGCCGAAGTAAGCCATCGGGCAGTTCAGGTCCAAAATCCCTTCGCGCATCCAGTCCCGGAACGGCGCGAACACTTCCGTATACGACGCGCTTTTTGTTTCATAGGCTTGATCGCTCACGGGCGCATCGCCCCAGCAGATTGTCGCCGCGCTGACAATGAGCGTGGGTTTTAATGCCGTCGCCGACACATACACCCGGCGCACCAAATCCGTCACCTGCTCCCGCCGCCACGCCTGCCAGCGCGGATCGTTCCACTTGGGGCTGCCGAACGTCCCGTAGCGCCGGTTGTACCGGGTCACCGACACCGCGTTATAGCCCCAATGCCCGGCATTCTTTCCTTCGCCGCCGTACCGAATAAAATCTAAATGGATGCCGTCCACAGCGTAATGCCGCACCACATCCATATACACCCGGTAGGTCCAGTCCGCCGCCAGCGGATTCCCCGGATCAATCTTAGTCGCCTCGCCGTCAAAGTCCGCCCCCGTATCCGACAGCGACAGCCATTCCGGGTGCAGCCTCGTCAGCGCCCCCGCCGTCGCGTTCCCCCCAACCGCGCAGGCATTGATCCACGCATGAACCTGGATGCGCGGCTTCCCCGGCGCGTGAGCATGAGCGCACAGATACGCCAGCGCATCAAACTGCTCCGGGTCATCGGAAGCCCACCCTTCATAGTGGGACGCATAATACGCATCCGCCCGCTTCCGCATCTGCACAAACACCGCGTTCGCGTGCATCGCCCGCAGCCGGTGCAGCAGCAAATCGCACTGCCCCGGCGTCTTAAATCCATCATTAAATCCATCCACCCAAAACGCCCGCAGCTCCGGTTTAGGGGGCGGGGCAGGGGAAGCAAACCCCGGCAGCAGCGCACCGCATAGCAGCGCGAAAGTCAGCAAAACAACGTGAAGACTTCTCATACCTAGATTATAGCCGATTTCGGGCAAACGGTGTATAATCAAGTCAGCCGCCGAAAGGAACCAGCCAGCCATGCTCACCGTCTCCCTACCCCCGGATTTAGAAGAATACGTCACCGCCAAAATGCAGAGTGGAAACTACTTATGCGTAAGCGAAGTCTTCGTCCACGCCCTGTACCTACTGCAAGATGAAGACACCCTGCGCCAAATCAAGCTGGAACGCCTGCGAAAAGAAGTTGCCATCGGCATAGAGGCCGCAGATCGCGGCGAACTTGCCCCGCTGGACTTTGAAGAGATCATTGCAGAGGGTAGGAAACGACTGGCGCAGGATAATTAAGATGCCATTGCATGAATACATTTTGCCGCCACTAGATTTATTGCGTGAAGCGCTGCCCTCGCCGGTACAGCCCAAAGCAACCGTAGATACGAATCAAGCTATCTTGATACAGACCATAAACAGTTTTAGAATTGGCGCACATATTGCTCATGTAGCGATAGGGCCAACCGTCACCCGCTACGAAGTCCAGCTTGAACCCGGCATTCTGGTCCGCAAAATTGCCGCCCTCGCCGACAACCTCGCCATGTCGCTCGCCGCGTTCAATGTTCGAGTCGAAGCGCCCATCCCCGGCAAGGCCGCTGTTGGCATCGAAGTCCCAAACGATGTGGCCCAGATAGTATGCCTGCGCGAGTGCTTGGCAACCAACGAGTTTATGAACGCGCCCTCCAAGCTGACGTTTGCCCTCGGCAAAGATGTTTCAGGCGAATACAAGTACGCCGACCTGACCCGAATGCCGCACCTCTTAGTCGGCGGCAGCACCAACAGCGGCAAGAGCGTCTTTTTGCGTTCCCTGATTGCCAGCATTCTTTACCGGGCGACTCCGCGCGAAGTCAAGTTCGTGATGATAGACCCCAAGCGCGTCGAGCTGTCCCTGTACGATGGCGTCCCCCACCTGCTGTCGCCGGTCATCAAAGACGTCAAGCAGGCCGCCGGCATCTTTCGCAGCGTTCTGAAAGAAATGGAAGAGCGTTACGACCGCTTCGCCCGCATCGGCACCCGCAACATTGACGGCTTCAACAGCCGCGTCCCGCCCGACGAGCGCCGGCCGTTTATTGTCGTGGTCGTAGATGAGCTGGCTGACCTGATGATGCAGCAGGGTCCCGAAGTCGAAACCTCCATCTGCCGGATTGCCCAGCTTGCCCGCGCCACCGGCATTCACCTGGTCATGGCTACCCAGCGGCCCTCGGCAGATGTCCTCACCGGCACCATCAAAGCGAACATCTCCAGCCGCATTGCGTTCGCCGTCGCTACCCAGATTGACAGCCGAACCATCATTGACATGCCCGGCGCGGACCGCCTCATCGGGCGCGGCGACATGCTGTACATGCCGATTGACGCCGCCAAGCCCCTCCGCGTCCAGGGCTGCTACGTCGGCGAGCGCGAGACCGAAGAACTCGTGAAGTATCTACGTAACCAGGAAGAAGCCGTTTACACCATGATCCCGTCCGAGTCCAGCGGCGGCGGCCACGGGGCCGACGGCGACGACGACGGCACCTCCGACGAACTCTTCGAGCCTTGCGTCCGCTGGCTCGTCATGCAGGGCCAGTGTTCCACCTCCAGCCTCCAGCGCAAGTTCAAGATCGGCTACACCCGCGCCGCCCGTTTAGTAGAAACCATGGAAGCCCGCCAAATCGTCGGAAGTCAAGACGGCGTCAAACCCCGCGAGATACTCCTACGCCCCGAAAATGTCGAAGCCTTTTTTGCCAAAAATTATAAGGAGCCGCATGTAACCCAAACCGTTCGGCAGAAAACCAAACAACCTTCTCTTCCCGCTGCACCGCAACAGGAAAAGCAACCAGCTTTATCCTTAAGAGGAGTATCCGAGAAATCAGTTCCTTCGCCCGATGCTTCAGCCCTTCTGAACAATCTAAATAAACTAACTGGCCTTCAGCAAGTTAAGGCTGAAGTCGCCCAACTTGTCAACTTCCTTCGCGTTCAGAAACTACGCAAAGACAAGGGTTTGTCGATTCCTGAGCAAAGCCTGCACATGGTTTTTACGGGCAATCCCGGCACGGGCAAGACAACGATTGCGCGGCTCATCGCGCAGATTTACAAAAGCATGGGCCTCTTGTCCAAAGGGCAGTTTGTGGAAACGGACCGGGCGGGGCTGGTGGGCGGCTACTTGGGGCAGACGGCGATTAAGACGCAGGAGGTTGTCGAAAGCGCTCTCGGCGGCGTTCTGTTCATTGACGAAGCGTACAGCTTGACCGACAGCACGCACGGCCACGACATGTACGGGCAGGAAGCGGTGGCGACGCTCTTGAAGCTGATGGAAGACCACCGGGACGACCTAATTGTGATTGTCGCCGGGTACACCGAGCTGATGCAGAAGTTTATTCGCAGCAACCCCGGCCTGCAATCGCGCTTCAACAAGTTCCTGCACTTTGACGATTACGCGCCTGCCGAGCTGACAGAGATATTCGGGTACTTCGCGGCGCAGGGCGATTACAAACTGCACCCGGCGACGGCGCTGAAACTGCACAACGTCTTTGCAGACCTTTACGCGAAGCGCGATGAGACGTTTGGAAATGCGCGGCTGGCGCGGAATATGTTTGAGAAGGCGATCAACGCTCACGCGAACCGGATGGTTTCGGCGGGGATGCTGGATGAGGCGAGCTTGGTCACGCTGTACCCGGAAGACATTTCCAGTGCGTGATTTTGTCTACGCAGACGAGCGCAGGAGACGCAGCCGCTAGACGGAATACTTGGCAGCCCTGTAAATCAGGTATTATCCCACTGTTGAGACCAGAGGGAGCCTGGGCCATGTGGAAGGACCAAAAACTTGGGTTGCTTTTGCCGAAACTTCATGCCCGATCAGGAGACGGTAGAACTGCAAGCCGTGATGCCAATGCTGCGCTTCTGGAAGCGCTGAAAACGGCGCTGGTCTCTTTAGAAGGCAGCCGCGTTTATAACCTGCTGGAAAAATACCGGCAGCAGCATGGAGGGATGGCCCGCGAAACGGCGTTTTTGACCTATCACCACTGGCGGGAGGGGCGGCAGGTCTATTGGGATACCACGACATCCCGGCTCTTTGCTCTGCTTCCAGCCTATCTGAACGAACACGAAAAACTTTCCCTGCTGCGGCGTTTGCGAGTGGACGCGCTGGAACGGTTGCCGCCGGTCACGGTGAAATTGAATTTGAAGCGGCCCCGCGACCTTGCGGCAATGGTTTCGCAGATACTGCCTCTGCTCCGGCGGGTGGACACACTTGATTTGCCCGCAGAGATGCCGCTTCTGCAAAGCTGGCTGTGCGAGGACGAGATGCCGGCTCTGGCCCGGATGGCGGAAGAAGCGGACCGGCTTCTTGCTGTGCGGCGTTTGGCGGATTTAATTGTTCAGCTGACGACTTTGTTTCGTTTGAGCGTTCTGGCAGACTGGGAAACCAGAATATACGTTTCCGCGCACTTTGTCATCCCGACAGCGACGGTTACGCTTCAATTTCGGGACTCGTTTTGGAAGGCAAGGCAGATGAACGATAACGACTCGGCACGCGATTTCACGGACCAAGACTTTTTAGTCCGGCTGCAAGATATGGCACTGACGCAGGAGTGGCAGAACGGCGCGATGAGCTATGTGGATTTCGTCATGCGAACCCTCACCCCGGCGGAACAGGAAAAGCTGCGTGCCATCGCCATCGCCGAGGGCCTGCGGACCGAAATACTGCTGCGCGAGCTGCATGTCAAGACGCTTGCGGCCAAAGCCGACATTGAGCTAACCATTGCCACCACGCAAAATCTCAAAGAGCAGCACCATCACGGAAGAATTATGTCCGAACATGCCACGGCCTCCGGCACCACCCGCATTGAAATTCTTCTGGAACCCTGCCCGCTGCTCAGGCCGCTGACGCGCTGGCGCAAGCCAAAACGCCTGGAAACTTAATGTCTTACCCCAAATGGTTTCAGCGGGACTGCTGAATGAGGCGAGCTTGGTCACGCTGTACCCAGAGGATATTCCCAGCGCTTAACGGTGTATAATGGACGTGGAGGCACTTATGACGACGCTGAATGTTTCTTTGCCGGATACGCTGGGCGAGTTTGTGCAGGAACGCATCACTCAAGGCGGCTATGATACGGTTGATGACTACCTGCGCGAATTGATCCACCAGGACCAGCGTCGAAAAGCACAAGAAAAACTGGATGCGCTGCTGCAAGAGGGATTGGACAGCGGCCCGTCTACGCCGATGACAGCGCAGGACTGGGACGACATTCGCTATGAGGTACGGCGGCGGAGCGCGGAACAAGCCGCGCAGACGCCAGTCGCATGAACAAAATTCTCAAAACGCCAAAAGCAAAGCTGGACCTTATTGATCTGGCGAGCTACTTGTATAACGCCGATCCTATGTCACGGGTTTTGCTAGTTTCTCCGTTACTCAGACGGCGTAGCGCGTGACGTTCATCGTGTCTAGTCCCAGGGCCGTATTGAAGTAACGCGCCAGCGAAAACGCCGTAGCTTTGGCCTGCGTTCGGCGATAGATGCCTTCATCACTGCGTGCCAGCATGTGCTCAATGCCAAAACACTCGGTCAAAACCGAAATGACGCCTTCGATGGGCTTCCTGATCTTGTCCAGAAGCAGTTGCCAGAATACCGGCGGCAATTCCTTCTCGTACCAGGCTTTCTTGTAGTCACGTGAACGCGCCAGCAGGAACACGTCTTCCTGCTCGGCAGCGGCTGCGGTGAGCGCCTTGTGACCAAAACCTTTGTCCATAATCCAGTCCTGCCCGCACAGAATACGTTCCTGCTGTTGGCACTCGTCCAGATAGCCAGCCAGCAGGCGCGTGTCCGCCATGTGGCCGGGAGCCAGGATGATGTCGTCAATGTAACCGGAAGCCGTTAGCACCAGGCACGGGTGTAGGCCAAAGAAGAACTGTTTCTTGCTGTCGTTCCAGCCGAAACTGGCTCCGCTGATGGGCTGCATCCAGGGCTGAGTGGACTGGCCGATGCGATAGCAGGCACAGAGCGGCATCGGGAAACTGTCCAGCAGGCGAATAGGCTCCAAGTCCGCATCGGCCCAGAACAGAATGCTTTGGCGCAAGTCCCGAAGCAAGGGCCGCACCCGTTGAGCGCGACGGGAGAAGCGTCCATCGGAGGGTAAGGCCGGAAACAAGAAGCCGTAGGAAGCGCGTACCTGTCGCAGCCACGCACTTTCGCGTCGGCACTGGCAAAGTTCTCCGACGAGTTGGACAGCGAGCGTTTCGCTATCTGTAAACTCTCCTTCTTTAGGGCCGCGCCGCTTTCGGGGGGCGTTGGCGCTGTGGCAATTTTGTTTCATCCAGTCGTCCACAAGGCAAAAGACGGTGGTAAAAAGATCAGTTCGGCTGAAAGTATGGGATAATAGAGACAGGGAAGGGTGAGTGAGCATGGTATTCCTCCGGCAAAAGTTGGTTGCTTTCACTGAAGATTTACCAAATCTTCGCCCTTTCCTACACTTCCCATAGCTCACTACGAAAACTAGCAAAACCCGTTATGTCTGATGCTTCCGAGCGTTTTCTGACGGCTGCGGAGAACGCTTTCTCTCGGTTAGCTGATTTCCCTGGTGTTGGGGCTGCTTATTCCACTGCCGCCGGCAACTTGGTGGGGCTGCGCCGCTGGCCGATCCCCGGCTTCCGTAACTACCTTGTGTTCTACCGCACGGTTGGAGCGGACGTAGAAATCGTTCGCGTTCTTCATGCCGCCCGTGACATCAACGCCGCTCTTGAAGAAGACGATGATGGACTAATGCCGTAGATCGAGCTTTAGAAGAAATCAACAAGATTAGGAGGATCGGATGATGACAAAAGCGGAAGTACGAAGCGCAGAGCGCGGGCAGGCGCTTTATGACACGCAGATACGGGCGCAGGTGGAAGGGGAGCATCGCGGCAAGTTTCTGATTTTGGACGTGAACACCGGCGATTACGAAATAGATGCCGAAGATCTGACCGCGTGCCATCGCCTATTGGAGCGGCGACCGGATGCGGTTCTTTTTGGTGTTCGCGTTGGGCATCGCGCCGCGTACCGGCTTGGCATTCGCTCGGTATCTTTGAAAGGCTGAAACTGATGATGACAGGGATTGTCACGGCGAACCGGGAGGCTGTTCTAAGTCTTAAGGTGCAGGATGTCAACGGAGTGATGCAGGAAATTGAAACCGTAGTAGATACAGGCTACAATGGGTTTTTGACTTTGCCTGCCGATTTTGTTGCCGCGCTCGGCTTGATCGCCTATGGGCAGCGGCTGGTGACACTTGGCGATGGGCAGGACGTTCTGCTGCAAGTCTATGAGGCGACTGTTGTTTGGGACGACGCGCCGCGTCTCGTCCAGGTACTCGCCACAGACGGCGATGCGGTTCTTGGAATGTCCCTGCTCTACGGTTACCGTGTCATCATGAACGTTGTGGATGGCGGCCTTGTGACTATAGAAGCAAGACCGTAGCAAGGGGCGTAGGCCACGGATGCTTTGCACTTCAAAAGCCCCGGTCTGGCAGACTGGGGCTGTTCTTATTTCCGCTAGATTAAATCTCCCAGCAAGTTTATTGCGTCCTGGACGCCGGCGGCGAAGACGGACAGCACGGTGTCGATCTGGGGGCGGGTGATGATCAGGGGCGGCTCGAAGCGGATGACTTTGGGGTTATTCAGGGTATAGGCGGCGATGACGCCTCTATGCACCATCGTGCCGATAACCAGCTTGCCGATGTCGCTGTCGGTGAACTCGGCGCCCAGCATCAGGCCGAGGCCCCGCGCTTCTTTCAATATCTTGGGATGCTCGGCGGCAATTGCTTTAAGACCGTGCAGGAAGTACGCGCCGTTCTCGGCAGCTTTTGCCGGCAAACCTTCTTCCCAGGTGACTTCCAGCGCGGCGAGAGCGGCAGCGCAGGCCATCTCGCCGCCGCCAAAGGTTGTGGTGTGGATAAACGGGTTTTCGCGGAAGACTTTGCCCCAGATGGCTTCTGTCGCCATCGTCGCGCCGATGGGCATGACGCCCCCGCCGAGCGCTTTGGCGAGAATGAGGATGTCGGGCTTAACGTCCCAGTGGTTGATGGCGAACATCTTGCCGGTGCGTCCGAGTCCCGTCTGCACTTCGTCTACAATTAAGAGAACGCCGTGCTTGTCGCAGAGGGCGCGGACGCGCGGGAAGTAGTCGTCCGACGGGACTTGTATTCCGCCTTCGCCTTGAATGGGTTCCAGAATCACGGCGGCGGTTTTGTCGGTGATGGCGTCATTGATGGAGTCGGCGTCGTTAAACGCCGCGAAGCTGCCGCCGGGGAGCATGGGTTCAAAGGGCTTGCGGTAGACTTCGCGGCCTGTGACCGCAAGCGCCCCCATTGTCTTGCCGTGGTACGCGCCAATCGTAGACACGAAATCAGTCTTGCCCGACGCCATGCGGGCGATCTTCAGCGCGGCTTCGGCGGCTTCGGCCCCGGAATTAGAAATGAACGAGTATTGCAGGTCGCCCGGCGTGATTTCGGCCAGCTTCGCGGATAGATCGGCCAGCGGCTTGTTCAGAAACGTCTTGGACGCCATCGGAATACGGTCAAGCTGGTCTTTGACGGCCTGCACGACTTTGGGATGCCGGTGTCCGAGCGAAAAAACGCCGTAGCCGCCCAAACAGTCTATATAAGAGTTGCCGTCCATGTCGGTCAGCGTCACGCCCTCGGCATACGCTTCAATATGGTCAAACCCGCCGACTTTCAGCAGCGCGACCTGCGTTGGGTTCACGAACTTCTGATACTTTTCAATCACGTCCAGCGTGACCGCTTCGGCGTCTTGGGGTGAGTATTCCATAGGGCTACTTTAGCCCAATGGGGTGGGGGTTGTCAAGCCGGGCTGACCGTGTGTTTACCTGCTAGTGCGTTCGGGTAGAAGTGACTGAAATCCTTTTTTGGAGCGTTGCTGATGGAACACCATACACCTCATTTCACCCATCCCTTCTATGCTATCATCGTCCTCATGCTTTACGGCGTCGGCATGATGATTTACCGTATTCCGCAGCAGAATAAAGTGCGGGGAAGCTATCTGGTACGGAAAGATAGGAACATGATGCTGTTCCGCAAGCCTCTGCCACTGCGCCGTTTCACACTCGCGGCTGCGGGATTTGGCATTCTGCTTTTTATCAGCACTCTGGTGCTCGCGTCGGAAGCCAGAAACCCCCCGCCGGCTTACGTTATGAGTGTCGCTACGTTGAGCCTGCCGGTGCTGTTTTTGTATCTCTCCGGCCCCAGCGACATCCGCCTCGACGGCAGCCAGCGGACATACGAAAGGACGCAAGGCTTTCCGTGGAAGCCGGTGACTCAGTTCGGCACGTTCAGCGGTATCAAGGGAGTCAGTGTCAGCCCTCAAAACAGCGTTCAGTTAGTACTGGAAAAGCCGGGCGCAGTTTCTAGAGGTGTCATGTTATGCAGCACTGGAACGAAGGCTACGGCTGAGGCACTGGTTGAAGAGCTGAGGCAGATATATGGATTTGCGAGGGTGCCCTATTCGACGAAGTAGAGTGGCAGGCGCGGGAGAAGAGCGTGGGCGTTAGAAGCGTGGGAATAAATTCCTACGCTGTGGGGCGAAGCGCCTAGTGTCCGCCTTAGCGGACAAGGGTTGGAGAACGGAACAGGCGGGCGCAGCAAGCGACGCACCTACATTTACGTCCTGTATGTCCTGTTCTTTGTCCACGAAGGTGGAGACTAGGCGTCTGCGCCCATAGCGTAGGATTTCAATCCCACGATTTCTACATCCCCACGCTTTTTATTTTATAGAATCTTGGGCGCGGGGAAACCCCGGCCTTTAGGCCGGAGAGGAAGCGCCTTCTTCGGAACGAGCGCTTTTCTGCCGAGGCTGGAAATGCACACCGTCCCCTGGACAGTTTCCCTGCTATA
>JAABUZ0100002047.1_pt1 | contig 35113 bp, 39 predicted proteins | sample 5562091 | NCBI WGS metagenome assembly JAABUZ01 (sample SAMN12813069, study PRJNA571459) | rock metagenome | isolation source: Antarctica rocks | place: Antarctica: Victoria Land, Linnaeus Terrace sud | collected 2015-12-21 | reverse complement strand
GTCTTAGCGCTAACCACACTGCTAACCGTACTCATGTTATCTGGGCAAAGTACACCGTCTAGGCTAATTAACCAGCCATTCCAGTCCAAGTGGGTTTGGACCCATTATCTCCACCAAATCCCGGACTATAATCTCGAACCAACAACTTTTGGTTCGCTGTATCCCTTGGTGCTGACATCTTCTAGCACAGCGCCGAGCCGAGCCTCAGATCGTGTCCAGCAGATGCAGGATGCTGGCATCAGTGGAGTCCAAATCCTCTTCTACGGCAACGAAGACCCTACGGGAGTAACGGCTGACTGGATGACTATGGCATCAAGGCATCCGGGTTTTGTAGTTGCGCCCTGCATTTACCCTGACACGGAAGACCAAGCGGTTCGCCTGGTGCAACTCTACGCATCTGTTGCGAACAATTATGTAAGCGCCGCCAAAGAAAACGGAAAGCTGGTCGTCTTCACCTACGGCGCTCGGTACGGGAAGGCACCAAATTTCTGGCAACATGTTCGCTTACGCCTGAATAGTGCCAGGGTAGCCACATTTCTCGTCAACGATACGGATGCAGACCTTGGCGTACATGGAGGTTTGCAACCGGAGCTATTAACGCCCTACTTTCCGATATTCGATGCTAGCTACATGTTTGACGACATGACCCAAAACTACTGGGGCGACATTCTCTCGCTTTTCAACCAGTACAATCATGCCTATGCTGGTGGCGTCATGCCTGAATACAATCGGGAAATCACAAATGGCGGCTATACAGATGCACAGGCAACAGAGCATTATCGTCGGGATTGGGAATTAGGGTTAAACGCTGGTTTACGATGGCAAACCGTTGTGACGTGGAACGATTATGTTGAAAAGACCTTAATCCGCCCCAGCAGCGATTGGAACTGGACCCGCGCCGATATCACTGCCTTTTACTCAGCAAAACTCCGTGGTACTCCCTTTCCCAAGAGTTCTCCGCAACTGTATGTCACCACGCCGCAGATGATTCGTCTGGGAAAGGCACCACATGCGGAGGGTCTGATCCTCAATTCCAGCGGCAGCACAATGACCGTCAAAATCCAGCTGTTTGACGGCAACGAACACCCCTATGGGGATGTTAGAAGCGCCGACGTGCCCCCCCATTCTGCTGGGGATGTCACTATCCCCGACAGCTCAACTATTGATGACTTCCCGTCTGGTCGCTTCCTGCGGGCGCAGGCAACAATGTATGATGCTGCAAACAATATCGTGCAGCAAGTGACCAGTGCTCCCATACTGGTTTACGGCGACAGCCAGGTGCCGGAACTCTTAGGACGAACAAAGTACTACTCAATTCCTGCTGCTAGGTGTAGTGACCTGCAATACTAATCGCTCCGACCCGCAATAAGCGCGATTTTTGGGACCACATTAGTTGCAACTGAAGTGGCGGCTCAGCCCACACTAACTGCAACTGGGACCACATTAATTGCAACTAGACTACAATCATCCGACTCGACCCAATTTAATTGCAATTACAAAACCGCGAAACAGTTGCAGTTTTGTTTTCTCCTGGAATGTCACCGCCAGACCACTTGAGACTCCCAGAGTTTTATGAAAAATTGAACTTCAATGAACGCTGCTGTAATCTCAGGCTCTCCAGGCTTGAGCGCGATGCAACAGTTCAGCAACTAATGCACCCTTCTTTTGGGAATAGGCTAGCAATGTCCTTATCCCGCTTTTAATCAAGTCTTGCTTATGCTGCCCATATCGATTAGCCACCTCCGGGTGCGTGCGCAGAAAATCTCTGAGCAGCAGATTATTAGTCCACAACTCGCTGTCCCACTGTACTAAGTGAACATTGAACGCCTGAGAATGACGGCGGCGAAAATATAACCGCCCTGGTATACCAGCTTCACCCAAATACTCGTAGCCAAGTGTCTGGAGAACAGCGATGGGTTCAGTGGCATTTTCAAGCGCCTGCAACCCAATCAGGATATCAATGATAGGCTTAGCGGCTAAACCAGGAACTGCGGTGCTACCAATATGTTGGATATCAAAAATCTGTCCAGTGAGTGTCTCTTTTAGGCGCTGTTGTTCCTGATGAAAAAGATGAGGCCAATCAGGCTGATAAGGAACTACGGTAATCGACTCATCTATCTCCATATAGTGCTTTAGCCCTTAAGTAGCCCGAGTTTGGCTTTCACTTGCTGTCGGCTTCCTTGGGTATATCGAACCGTGGTCTGAATAGCTGGAGTTCCCTTCTTAGTGATGTGACCAAGGTAATAAGCGACCTCCTCCAGAGTCCAACTTGCTTCACGGGCTCGATGGGCGAAGTCATGCCGCAGGTCATGAAAAGTGACGTCATGAATGAGTTCCCACTCATCAACGGTGGCGTGAGCTTTGATATTTTTCCACCAGCGGTGAATGCCTGCTTCAGTCAGTTGATTTGAACGCTGTGAAGTAAAAGTGTAGGGACTGTCAGGATCTCGTCCCCCGTGATAAATGTATTCGTACAAAGACCGTCTGGCGGTGTTCACTAAATCAATATCCCGTGCTTTACCACCCTTGTACCCGATATGTAGCCAGCCTACCTTAGGGCCAACATGGGTATGCTCCATCCGTAACCAAGTAGCATCACTCACGCGACAACCCGCCCAGTATCCGAGAGCAAAAAGTGCTTCACTGCGTGGATGTCCATCACGTTCAATTAGATTGCGAAGGATATAACGCTGATCAGTAGTCAATTGCCTTGGAGCGTATAGTGGTTGCGGTGGAATGTTTAGCCCTCTAGTGGGATTGCGCCGTAAAACACCTTTCTCCTCTATTAGCCAAGTCGCAAAACCACTGACAGCCGACTTGACTCGCGCCTGGTGAGCGATGCTGTAACCTTGAGCATCTAAGTAGGTGATATAAATTTCCATCGCTGTCTTGGTCAACTGATCAGGATGAAATTCCCCTCCACTTCCTGGGCGTTCTGCTATCCAAAATGTTAGCTGTCGTAAGGATCGCATATAAGCATCGACCGTGCTATGAGTCTTACCAGATAGGAACGCTTGATACTCTTGGAGCAGTGCTTTTGCTTCAGATAGTGGGAGTGCATTCACAGTGCATTTCTCCCTTTTAAAATTTCTGTGGTGAGTTTTTTAGCCTCATCTGAGGCCAACTTCACCCAATTTACCAGAATTTAGCCCTAAACTGGTAAAAGAATGTAATTTCTGTGACGAGTTTTCTGGTACAAACAAGATAACGCTCTCGCGCAGGCGAGTACATTTCTCGTGACCCGCAAACAGATCCCAGCCGAGGCTTTAATCAACTTACGTCAGCGATTGGACATGTTACCGAGTCGCTGTCGGGAGCGTAGCCTCCTGATGGCAGAGACAGCAGCATTATATGGCGTATCGAGTGATACTCTATATCGCGCTTTGCGTCAGTACTCGCGGCCCAAGGCTATCCACCGCTCGGACAGTGGAACACCGAGAAAGTTATCGCCAGCCGAGATGGAGCGCTACTGCGAAGTCATCGCGGCGTTCAAAATCCGCACCTGCAATAAGAAAGGGCGACATGTTTCCACCGTGCGAGCGATTGAACTACTGGAAGAGTACGGGATGGAAACACCACACGGCTTTATCAAACCAGCTAAGGGCGTACTGACCAAAACTACTGTGAATCGCTATTTGAAAGCGTGGGGCTACGACCACCTCAGCATGACCCGGCAGCCGCCAGCGGTGCGCTTTCAGGCGACTCATAGTAATGAATGCTGGCATTTCGATCTGAGTCCGTCTGATTTGAAACACGTCAAGCAGCCTTTGTGGGTCGAACCAGGCAGAGGAAATCCCCTGCTGATGCTATATAGCGTCGTCGATGACCGCAGTGGTGTTTGTTACCAGGAATATCGCTGCGTCTATGGGGAGGATGTCGAAGCAGCTTTGCGCTTCTTGTTTAATGCGATGACAGCGAAAGCGATGGACGGGTTTCCCTTCCAGGGGATTCCGCAGATGATCTATACGGACAACGGACCGATTGCTAAAAGCCGGCTATTTCAAAACGTGATGGATTGTCTGAGAATCAAGCTGGCCACGCATATGCCGAATGGTAAGGATGGTCGTCGGGTTACTGCCCGTGCCAAGGGCAAAGTGGAAAGACCGTTCCGGACGGTCAAAGAAGCACACGAAACCTTGTACCACTTTCACGAACCAGATTCCGAAGCTGAGGCGAATCTGTGGCTGCGCAAGTATCTGCTGCATTACAACGATCAGCCCCACCGCACGGATTCGCACTCACGGATGGAAGACTGGCGACTGTATCTGCCAGCAACTGGCTTGCAGGAAATGTGCACTTGGGAGCGGTTCTGTAACTTTGCTCGTGAACCAGAGCGACGGAAGGTAGGTGCCGATGCCAGAGTCTCCGTTGAGGGCGTGGCCTACGAGGTGGAGCCAGACCTGGCTGGAGAAACTGTGGTTCTCTGGTGGGGTTTGTTTGACAACGAGCTGTACGTCGAGAAAGACAACCAACGCTACGGACCATTTCACCCAGTCGATGGCCCCATTCCTCTACACCGCTACCGCAAATTCAAGAAAACCAAAACTGAAGAACGGGCTGACCGCATTGCAGTGTTAGCCAAACATCTGAATTTGCCTCGCTCTGCTCTGGACGGTAACGCGGATTTACAGTTGCTAGTAGATAAGCATAAAGCACCGGAACTACCCGTCACGCCCTTCTGCGACTCCGATCCATTTCAGGAATTCACTTATCCCACCGTGCTATTGGCTAAGCGAGCGATCGCGGATTATCTCGGTCAACCACTGGCGAAATTGTCTGCCGAACAGCGAGCATTCATTGATGCACTATTAGCCGAAACCTTGAACAAAAAGGCAATTATGGAGCGGGTGCGGCAGTACTTCCACTCTTCAGTGCGAGGTGAACAACATGCTCACTGAGGTGATGGAACACTATGGCTTGGTCAGGGAGTTCCGCCAAGCTGGGTACTATGAGACGGCGCACCAAAAGCAAATGTTCAAAGACATTAAAGCCGCGATCTACTCAGGTAATCTAGTTGCTCTAACTGGGATTGTCGGCTGTGGTAAGACCATCACTTTGCGACGGCTGCAAGAAGTCTTGGAGACAGAAGGTAAAATCTTGGTTTCAAAGTCACTTTCCGTAGACAAGGACCGTGCCACACTGGGAACACTAATTGCTGCTTTGTTCTACGACTTGTCAGCGGACAAGGAAATCAAAATTCCTACTCACGGCGAAAAGCGGGAGCGGGAACTACGCGACCTAATCAAGAAAGGGAAAAAGCCGGTGGCACTCTTTGTAGATGAGGCTCACGACTTACACCGCGGTACCTTGACTGGACTTAAACGCTTAATTGAGGTTGTCGAAGACAGTGGTGGCACACTCTCGGTGGTACTTGCTGGTCATCCCAAGCTAAAGAACGATCTGCGTCGTCCGACAATGGAAGAAATCGGTTATCGAGCAACGGTCTTCTCGTTAGACAGCATTGTTGGTAGCCAACGAGAGTATATTGAATGGCTGCTCTCAGGATGCACCACTGAGGGACTTCAAATGCGTGACGTGCTGGAGGCGGAAGCCATTGATCTGCTTGCCATGCGACTGAGAACGCCACTGCAAATCGAACAGCATTTAACGCTAGCTTTCGAGGCTGCCTACCAGGTTGGAGAAAAACCAGTCACAACAGCAATTGTTGAGTCTATTCTATCGAAGCAAATTGACGACCTAGAACCTACCCTGACCCGGCACGGCTATAACGTGAAAGGCTTGGCTGAACAGTTCAATGCTAAACCATCTGAGATTAAATCACTGTTTCGTGGGCAGCTTGACCCAATGCGTACCAAAGATTTACAGGATCAAATGCTGGCAGCAGGACTGCCGATTTGAGGCGCTAGTGTACTCCCAACTGGAAATGCCTATTAGTTGCAATTAATGTGGGTCGAAGTGGATGATTGCAGTCTGATTGCAATTAATGTGGTCCCAGTTGCAGTTAGTGTGGGCTGAGCCGCCACTTCAGTTGCAACTAATGTGGTCCCAAAAATCGCGCTTATTGCGGGTCGGAGCGATTAGTATTGCAGGTCACTACACATAGCCATGCAAAAGAGCTTGCAAACGGAGACTGTCTCCGTTAATATATTAAATGTGGAGCCCAACTCCGTTTTAGCAAATCCACGTGGCTCGTTGATGTAGGTTGCGTATTCGCAGCCGGAACGGGCCAAAAAGGAGATAGAATATGCTCATCTTTGTCACGGGTGCCACGGGCTTTGTAGGTTCTGCCGTCGGTGGTGTTCTAAATCTGTTGTTGATGAGATTGATGCTTGCCTGAACTCAGCAGTTTCAGATCCCAAACCACAGATCTGCAACACTAGCCGCGAATTACTGCTCACGGGCGAAAGGGAATGCCGCGGATTGGTGGGTGTGATGCTGGCGGCTGCGCCCAAAGCGAAACCATTCGTTCAGCTATCCAGGATTCAGATGAAGCCAGAGTGAACTTTATCAACCACACATAAGGAGACTTACCCATGCGTGTTTTTGTCACTGGTGCTACCGGATTTATTGGTACTCCTGTCGTCAAGGAACTGATTACAGCCGGGCACAAAGTCCTCGGCATGGCCCGTTCGGACGAAGGGGCAAAATCCTTAGCGGCCATCGGCGCAGATGTTCATCGCAGCTCGCTGGAAGATCTTGAAAGCCTGCGCCGTGGTGCGGCGGCTGCTGATGCCGTCATTCATTTGGCCTTCATTCACGATTTCTCGAAATTCGTGGAGTATTGCGAGCTCGACAGGCAGGCCATCGAAGTGATCGGTTCTGAACTCGCCGGTTTTGAGCGCCCATTTATTGCCACGTCAGGGCTGGCGGGATTAGCTGCACCGGGCCAGCTTGCGACCGAAGATAGTGTCATACCGCCGAATTTTCCATTCCCGCGTGTTTCAGAACAGACGGCGCTTGCGCTGATACCCAAGGGTGTTCGTGTTTCAGTTATACGCCTGCCTCAAGTTCACAACACTGTGAAGCAAGGACTTGTTAGTTCTGCCATCGCCATAGCGCGCGAGAAAGGTGTTTCCGCCTATGTTGGGGAAGGTCAGAATCGCTGGGCGGCGGCACATGTTTTGGATGTCGCCCGCCTTTACAGGCTCGTGTTAGAAAAGAACGAAAACGGTGCCAAGTACCACGCGGTAGCCGAAGAAGGTGTGCGCATGCGTGATATTACCGAAGTTCTCGGTCGCGGTCTGAAGGTGCCTGTGAAATCAATACCGCCAGAAGAAGCGGAGGCTCATTTTAGATGGTTCGGTATGTTCGCTGGCCATGACCTTGTAGGCTCAAGCGCTATCACGAGAAAAAAACTGGGCTGGAATCCTACCGGACCGGGCTTGATTGCTGATCTAGAGCAGATGGATTACCGAGGTTAGGCGAATTACACTGGAGTTTTGACTAACATTAGGACCAGCAATTCTAAATTTAAGATTTGATAACAAAAAGGTAGTAGTGGCAGAGCTAAACCAGATGATGAATTATATTCTGCGGGAGTGCAGCCAATGGTGGGATAAGGACAACTGGATTTCGCCTGCCTCATGGGCTACTTACACAGGGTAATAGCCCAGATAGAGGACCCCCGCCAACCAAGTAATAACACGCAGTCCACCATCAAAGATGCACTTAGGAGTGCGTTTTCGGTATTTTTCATCCAGTGTGAGTCGTTTTTGCAGCATCAACGACTGCTTCAGACTCAAAAAGGAAAAGACAATGCACAAACGTTATTTGGGGTAGAGCAAATACCGAGTGACAACCAGATCAGAAATATCCTAGATGGCATCAGTGCGGCAGGACTGGAGCCGATCTTTAGCTGGGTCTATCAAGCACTCCTCGCTGGAGGACATCTGGCAGCATACCAGTGCTTTGAGGACAATTTACTGCTTGCCCTCGATGGCACGGAATATTTCTCGTCCCAGAAAATCAACTGTGTGTGTTGCTCTCATCGAACTCACAAAAATAGTAAGGTGACGTACTTTCACAGTGCCATTACACCCGTCATTGTTGCACCGGGGTTAGAACAGGTGATGCCGCTGGCACCTGAATTAATTACTCCTCAAGATGGACATAACAAACAAGACTGTGAACAAGCAGCAGCCAAGCGTTGGCTCACAGCACATGGGGCAGAATTTGAGTCCACTCCTGTGACCTTGCTGGGGGATGATCTCTACAGTAAACAGCCCCTGTGTGAGTTAGCACTGGCGCCAGGGTTCAATTTTAGCTTCACCTGTCTACCAGAATCCCATCGGGCGTTGTATGAGTGGCTTGACTACCTGGATGCTCATGGGGAAGTGCAGCCGTTTGCCATTTGTGGCATCACAGTTATGTCTAGCCGACCGAGGATATCAAGGGTTTGCTCAGCGCCATGCTGGAGCCTGTATCCCAACCAAGAAACCGCGCAATAAACCGTTGCCCAACCAATACTTCTCGGTTAAGGGCTAAGCAGTATTGGGAATAGAAAACGTAAGTGGTTCCCGTTTAATTCCACTTCCCCTGTGTATAGGTTTTTTTGAGGAAAATTTCGACCGAGTTTTTTTGACGACACGAGGATTGCTTCTGCCTTGACGTGCTGGAATCTGTTCAGTCGCAATTTCTAGCATCAGCCAAGTCCAAAAAAAGGGAGTTCCGTAGGTTGAGACTGCTGGAACTGGGGAATGGCCCGCCGAATAACGTTAAGTGTGCCAGTAAAACCAAGACGCAAAGGAGCGATTCCTGCCTGCTCAGCCGCTTGGAACATTAAACAACGCACTGCCCAATGAGCCAACAGCCAGCCATAGATTTCTTGGACAACTTGGCGAGGCTTGAGCGAACGGATAGGCGTCTTGCGAGCGTTGAGATGGGTTTTCAGTTCGTCAATCGTGTTTTCGACTTCCCATCTTTGATGATATTCGGCAGCGAGCAAGACAGCTGGAAACAGAGCCAAATCAGTCAAGCTGGTAATCAGACGATAAGTCTGTGGCTCAGGAACAGAGTCAATCGTGTACTCAACAATTCGCACCTGAATCCGAGTCGCACCTTTTTTCTTCGACTTCCGGTCTGGGGCAATCCAACTTAAATACGACCCATCATCTAAGACCTGCACCACCTCAAATTTGACATTCGCAGGCACTCGTCCCAGATAATCACACCCTGGGGCAATGGTGGCGTTAATAATGGCATAGGAATGGAGTCCTCTGTCCCACATCAGCAGCATCCCCAAAGTGACTGAGCGCAGCAGTTTCTTAACCCGCACTCGTTCTCCCATGTGGTAAGGACACATCAAGGCATCGACAATCAGATGTGTTCCAGCTTCAACTAGTAGTACCAACCGGACTTTGGGAAACGCGGCGCGCGTCCCCCGACGACTGCCAGGATATCCAAAAACTCTGGCATTCGCCTCAGTGTCTGGCACATCGAACACCGTTCCGTCTACTGCCATCACCCGCAATCCTCCCAGAAACGCTCCTGAAGTCTGCTGTGTAGCCAGGGGCCGCACCACCTGATGAAATAGCTGACTCATCACCTGACATCCGATTCGCTGTCTGGCTTCGCTGATAGATGAACTGCTTGGCACTCGCCAATACTGCGTCAGCCGAATCCACTGCGTACTTAACCCATTCACCAGGTTCTTCAAGACTGTTTGCATCGAGTCTGATGACCACAGATTCATGGCAACCACTCTTACTGACCACCAAGTGAGAGGGGAGCTTGCGTTGGCGCTCTTCCACGCTGTCGGTTTTGTCTACTACCTGTGCAATCGCATTGGCAGGTATAGCAGTTTCTATGGCGCTGAAGACCTCGGCTGCTTCAATCACTGGGGAGATGAAGGAGAATTCTTTGAGATGCACTTCGCTCTTTTATTGCCCTTTGAGGAAACATAGTCAATTTAACCGATTCCAGGCTTAACCGAGAAGTATTGGTTGCCCAACGAAGAAAAGCAGCATAATCGAGCCAAGGCTCGACTGCGAGTTCGAGTTGAACATACCATTCGACGCTTCAAGATCTTTCGCATCTTTTCAGGTCGCTACCGCAATCGCAGAAGGAGGTTTGGTCTGTGCCTGAACTTGATTGCAGGGCTACTCAATTACGAACTGGCACAGCCCCAATGATTTATGTAGGAGGTCTATTGTGTGGATCGATAGATGATGACGAGTAGGTTGAGAGCGATCGCTAATTGACTCTATTGGGTAGTGTATTTTTCAGCAGGATGCACGATTCCAACGTAAACTACCAGCGAGGCGATCGCAAATAGTGTCATTACATTTGTCATGGCATTTGCAGTCCGCCCATCATAGAAAAAGGCAACGAGTGCACTGGCAATCGTACCACCCAGCAGCATCTGCGTAAATCCCAGTACAGCGGCAGCCACACCTGCAATCTCTGGTAATGGTTGAAGTGCTCCATGCTTCGCATTCGGTGCGATTAGCCCAAAGGAAAAGGTGTTGAGAACGAGCAATGGCAGTAGTGTTGAAACACGCACCTCGTTACCGATCGAGACGATCGCCAGTGCAACCGCTGAGGTAACGGCAAGCATTAGTCCAACCTTGAGTAACTGCGACGGAGATACATTCCGAGTGCTTAATTGCCCATTCGCGAATGAGCCTGCCATAATTGCGAAGGCAGTGGCGGCAAAAAAACCGCTGTAGACTGTTGTTGAAACGCCTAAAATATCAATCAGTACGAGTGGTGAGCCAGCAACGTAGGCAAACATGCAGCCAAAGCTTAATCCGTTGACTAGGGCGTAGCCGATACAGAGGCGATTGCTCAGAACTCGGCAGTAGTTGCTCAAAAGGCGACGGGGCGCGAGTGCTAGTCGATCGCGCTGATGAATCGATTCTTCAAAGCCGATCGCGATCGTTATAGCCAGTACCAAACCACCAGCGGCAAGTAGGCCGTAGATGGCTCGCCAGTCGGCAATCGTCAAAATCCAGCCCCCAATTGTCGGTGCAACCATCGGCGCAATGCTCATCACGAGATTGACATAGGAAAACTGCGCCCGTGCAGCAGCCCCCTCAAACAAGTCTCGGACGATCGCCATTTCTAAGACTGCGGCTGCCCCTGCTCCCATACCAGCAACAAATCGCCAGCCAATCAGTGCCTCGATCGAGGGTGCGATCGTACACATCACACCAGCCATTGCAAAAACGCCACAACCCGCTAGTAGAATCGGTCGCCGTCCGTAACGATCGGAAAATGGCCCAAAGACTAATTGCGCGATCGCAAAGCCAGTCATGAATAAGCTCAGAGTCGATCCCGTAGCAGCAGGTGATGCCTTTAAGGATGCACCTAGTGCCGTGAGCGCAGGCAATCCCATATCGATCGCCAACGGTGGTAACGCAGCGAGCGCACCCAGCAGCATCGTAAAACCCAAGGATTTGGGTTGAATTCGCATGTTATGTTCTCCTGAGTTGATATCTGCCGATCGCTCGTCGGTCAGCAGGACAGGCTCTGCAAGCCGAAACCAGCTTAGTAACCAACAGTAAAACGCTGCTGGATATGCTTTGGCTGCTCGATGAGATCGAGCAGGGCAAAAGTATAATCTTCGTAGGAAATCCAGCTTTTACCATCTGTGCCGATTAGCAACTTATCTTTCCCTAGACGAAAAACACCCGTGCGTTCTCCCGCCTTGAATAGTGCTGATGGACTGAGGAATGTCCAATCTAGATCCTGAATATCTCTAAGATAGTCAAGGTATTCCTTCCCCTTAGTTGCTTCAGCTTTTACAAAAGCTGGAAAATCTGGTTGTTCGACGACTAGCTCTCCAGGGGCAACTTCCAAACTGCCAGCACCGCCAACTACCAGATAGCGACTCACACCTGAGTCTCTCACCGCTCGAACTAGCAAGGTAATATCGCTGTGGAGAAACATAATCGAACTGACCACAACGTCGTGTCCAATAAGTAACCTCTCAAGCTTAGCTGGATCGTTAGCATCGCCTTGGAGCATTGTCAGCCCGTCTTGCGCGGTAAGTTTAAATGGATCGCGAGCGATTGCGGTGACATGATGGTTGCGGTAAAGGGATTCAGCTACAATCCGCCTGCCGACATTGCCAGTTGCACCGATTACTGCAATCTTCATTTTGTACTTCTTGTGAATAAAATTTTTACGAACTTAGTTTGTCTCTGAGTCGGATGCTGTGAGATTTTACCAACTAGTTACTAACCGATCGAGTTCTGTCTGGGCAGTTGCTAGTACGCGCTCGCGCTCGCCCGCATCTACACCATTAGCATTGACAAAGGTAATATCGGTAATCCCAATAAATCCAAAAATCGCTTTGAGATATGGTTCTTGAAAATTGTAGGGAGCCATTTCGGGAGTACTAAAGTCACTACCGCTGGATGTCACGAACAGAATCTTTCTGCCACCAGCTAGCCCTTCATAGCCATTGGCACCGATGTTAAAAGTTTTACCAACCCTTACGATTTGGTCGATGTAAGCTTTGAAAGTCGAAGGAACGTTGAGATTGTACATCGGGACGCTAATTACCAACCGATCGACTCCTAAAAATTCGTCGATGAGGGTGTCGGAAATCTCGATCGCTTGTTGCATTTCGGAAGAGCGATCTGCTAGTGGAGTATAAGCACCACCGATCCAAGCTTCGGTAACGTGCGGAACTGGATGATGCCCGAGATCGCGATAGATCGTCTCGGTTTCGGGATGTTTAGCTTGCCAAGCAGTCATAAAATATTTGGCAAGTTGGCGCGAATTAGATTGATCGCCACGCGGACTCGTATCGATATGTAGCAGTTTTACCATGATTTAATCTCTCCTAGAGTACGTAAAGATTGTGGATCGATTCACAATTCGATGATTAATGAGTGGCAGGCGGCCATGCACCCAACTGTTGCAACATCCCAAACCAATCTTCAAGATGCCAAGTGTGCGTGATGAGGCCATCCTGCAAGTAATGGAACTCATGCAGAGCTACTTTCACAGACTTGCCCGTCGGTGCGATGCCGAAGAATTCACCCTGATGGGTACCCGTAATCTGCGCTCGAACCCCAACGCGACCAGAAACGCCAAAGATTTCATCAATGGTGATTTGGAGATCGGGGAAGGCTTTGATAAAGCCGTGGATTAATGGCTTGAGTCCTTCGGGGCCTGGGCCTTGTCCTGGCGCGAGTGGAATGTCTTGCCAGTCTGGTGTGACCGCACGATCGAGTAAGTCTGGATCCTGATCCGAGAAAGCGCGGTAAAAAGTGTGGAGCGATCGCTCTTCAGCCTCGGTGATAGGTATTAGGGGATTACTTTGCATAAAAGAGACGTTTTTTCGATAGGACTGACGTAAATGTTGAGTCTGTCAAGAAGTTTGGGTCGATCGGCAATTCAGCAGTAGATTGATCGTCTTTTCTAGATGAATGCACATTTGCCCACTAGACATCATGTTAGGCAGAGCTATATTATTTGTCAAATGCATGAAATTGATTTTGAGTATGCACGAAATAGATTTAAGTGGGATCGATCTCAATCTCTTGTTAGCTCTACATGCTTTACTGGAAGAGCGGCACGTTACTCGTGCCGCTCAAAGGATTGGTTTGAGCCAGTCAGCGACGAGTCATGCCCTGGCTCGACTACGCGAACTATTCGCCGATCCCTTGCTGGTGAGGTCGTCCCAAGGCATGGTGCTTACACCCAGAGCCGAACAGCTCATCGAACCATTGCGGCAAACACTGGCAGAGATCGATCGAATGCTCCACCCACCAGACTTCGATCCTCAACTCGCACAAGGCACGCTCCGGCTGGCGGCGACAGACTATGCAACTACAGTGCTACTACCTGCGGTACTCAAACGGCTATCTGTAGAGGCTCCCCATCTCAACTTAGAGTGTCATCACTGGAGCGATAATACATTGTCCGAGCTTAGATCTGGTTCACTCGATCTGGCTTTGACTGGGCCGAGACAGCCCGATCTCAGTGAGTTTAATTTTCACAAACTATTTGTCGAAGACTTTACATCGGTAGTTCGTGCTGGTCATCCGCTGACTACCAGTGAGCTAACTTTGGATACTTACATTGCGTGGTCTCATGCACTGGTTACATTAACCGATTCCCGTGCTGGCTATGTGGACAAAGTACTCGCACAGCATAGAGTCAAGCGTCGGATCATGCTCAAGCTGCCACACTTTCTGGCGGCTGTAACGATCGTCGCTCAAACCGATCTCGTTCTCACGCTACCTCGGCGGCTGGCAACTCTGTTTACAAATTTTGCCGATCTTCAGGTGCTAGAGCCACCCATTCAACTCGATCGGTTTGACTATATTCTGCTCTGGCATTTTCGTCAAAATGCTGACCCATTACACCTGTGGATACGCTGTCTATTCATTGAGGAGTCTAAGTCTATTTAAGTGAATTTTTTCGTTAGCACACAGTTTCCGATGACTGAAAACTGATTCGAGAGTCAAATTAAGCGACCATCTCACCCCTATTAGATCTTTACAAACGAGGTCAACAGCAGTATCTTCGGTACGACAAGCGTTCGGGGGATTGAGCCGGGAGGTTGTGCGTCAGAGAAGCGTGGGAAAGGTAGCAAAGGTGTGCCAACACCAGGGATCTGAAGCTAATCCTGCTCTTTGTGCAGCAGTATTACCAAAGCCACTGTGTTGCCACATCCAGTTGAAGTAACTCACCACCAAACGGGTCGTGACCAAGGTCAGCTCCCACTGCTTCCCAAACTTGTTCTGAGTCGCGATGCCATCTCCCCGTTTGAGTAGCGCAAGATACCGTTGGTCCTCTCCAAACGTTGGGTCCGGTCCTGACCAATATAATGTTCAACTTCCGGTGGCAACACAAAGCGAGTATCCACCCCACCCATCAGTATCCCATTCCTGGCAGTCTGTTTTTCCTTCTGTACTGACGACCAGTTCTTCAATCAATAGAGTTCTTGCATAAATGAGGATGTGATAGAAAAAGTAGGTCAACTGAGGCCGAATCATGACCTACTTGCGTTACCAGCAGCTCAAACCAGAAGATTTCAAACGACTTTGTGGAGTTCATCACCAAACGTTTGCGTGCATGGTGGCGGTGCTGGAAGAACAGGTCGAGTTGAAAAAGAAGAAGCCCGGTAGACCAAGTAAATTCAGCATTGAGGACCAAGTGCTCATGAGCTTGGAGTATTGGAGAGAATACCGGACATACTTCCACATTGGACAAACCTGGGAACTGCATGAGTCGACGGTTTCACGTATTGTTAGAAAAGTTGAAAATGCAATAATTCAAGCTGGTAAGCTGAAAGACATCTAAGTTGCAACAATTTTATCTCCCTTGTTACGGACCTTTCTATTCCAGCTAATCACTAGCTCACCATCATTGAGTAAACTTTTCAGCAGTTCCTTAAGCTGCTCGACGGACTGAAATAGCCGATGTGCAATAAACTCCTTACATGCATGCCACACTAATTCAATCAAATTAAAGTCTGGGCTATAAGCAGGTAAAAAACACAACTGAATGTTGGGTAGTGCTTGCTCTATTTTCTCAATGATATCTTGCCGCTTGTGATAGCTGGCATTATCCAAAATCACTAAAACTCTCGGACCTATTTTTTCATAAAGCTCAAATTGATTCCCTTGCTCGCTCCATTCTTGTTTCACAAATTCATTCAGGTGTGACAACTGCTCAAAAAAATTCTCTGCATTGCCTTTATCAATAAAATAGCATAATCGTTTTCGGTCATGATAACGCAACCCTCCCATGACATTCACTCGACCTCGGCTGCGTTTACCTGACACTTTTCGCCTGTGACCTCGACGTGTCCAGCACTTGCGCCGAATGACTCGTAAACTGAAGCCAGTTTCGTCGCGCAGGTTCGCCGGGCAGAGTACTCTGTCCGGCGACTCTGCGCCCAAAACCATACCTGCAAGAGATCTGGTGCTACTTGTCCTGCTTTCAGACAAGTCTCTAATTTCTCTCTAAATATCGCTCGTTCTGCCTTGTTTTGCTTAGAATCTAAGCTTGATTTTGCCCAGATGTAAACGTACTTTTTTTCGCAATATTCGACTAATTTGCTTACCACTAATCTGAATTCCCGTCTGTTCTAATAGATAAGTTGCTAAGCGGTTAGCTGTCCATCTGCCAAATTCATAACCAAATTCACTTGAAGCTTTTTCGACTACATCTTGCAGCAATGTAATATATTCTTCAGTCGCTTTTCGATAATTACCCTGGTGCCGTCTGTCTCTTAAACTATCGAAATTATCCGGGTCGCCATGCACACACCAATATGCTACAGTACGGTATCCACAACCAATAAAATCAGCAATCTCCTCATAGGTCTTACCATCGTTTTGAAGCAACAGTATCAGGGCATGTGTTCGCAATCGCGGACAATCGTCGGAGCGCACTGCCATTTGCAATCGTTCCTTCTGTTCTTGATTGAGGAACCCTTCTGTAGGCATTGTCCAATTCACTCTGCGTCTTTCAAGCTTCCATTTTATACTTTTTAGAGGTTCATTAGCTTATTCACTTCGGCGCGGTTCAATTTCCGCAGCCTGAGATTACAGTTAAATACGATGTCGATTCTCCTGCCGCCGCCGCGCAACGTGCAAAACAGTTTGTTGATGCAGCAAACTCTCGTCAGATGGTAGCAGCAGCACATCTGCCTTTTCCAGGAATTGGGCATATCCGGGCGGAAGGTGAAGGCTACGTCTGGATACCTGTGGACTGTCGCTGGCGCGAACAATGAGGTTACGTTGCGAAACGACGAAACATAAACGAATCCTTTAGAGATTCACGAATTGCGTTTGAGGTTTCAACTGAGTTTATTTTCAATGTAGATTTCTATGAAGCGCTGTCAAATGTTACTTTCGACAATTGCACTATCACCCATCCTATTTTCGTCACTGCTTTCGGATCGAGAGAGCACATTTTGCGGGTCTAAAGTGTGCTGCTGAAAATTGCGATCGATGTCAGCAACTGGATAACATCCAAGCTCGCACAGCAGGAAAAAATCTTTCGACACTGTCAGACTAAACCCGATAACGCATCTCGCAATCGGCCATACGTCCTATACCTTCACTGCTTCCGCGCTGCGGTGTGGTGGCTTACAGCCGATGGTCTATTGCTCCCAGATCCGAGCCAACTGACCCGCGCGAGTCAGGCGTGTTCACCGATGGGCTCGCGGTGTATCGCAACCCGTCGACGAGCAGAGCAACCATGCGGCGCACGTAGTCGGCACGGTCGTCGTGAGCTGACATACACAGGCTCCCAACCGCTCTCAGTAGATCGTCTGGCTCTATATCGGTGCGCACCTCACCTGCGCTAGCCGCTGCGTCGAGCAACGTTTGTAGCGCGGGTCGGAGTCGCTTATCGAAGTAGGTGGGCAACGTGTTGAATGCTGGATCTCCAGAGTGCAAGGCTTTTGCAAGCCCGCGTTTGGTCGCGATGAAGTCCGCGTAACGCTGCATCCAAAGAGCCAGCGCCTCGCCCGGCGCATGTTCCGCCGCCAGGACAGGTGCGGCGTCAGCGCAGGCGTCGATTTCGCGACGGAAGACAGCTGCGATGAGGTCGGAGCGCTGCGGAAAATGGCGATACACGGTGCCGACGCCGACGCCCGCCTTGACGGCGATCTCCCGTACAGGAGCGTCCACTCCAGAGGTCGCAAACACCGCCTTGGCCGATTGAAGCAACGCGTCGAGGTTGCGCTGTGCGTCGGCGCGCACGCGTCGATCCGTGCGGTTGCCAGGTTCCAAGCTATCACTTGGGTCTTCCGTTTTGTCGTTCATCCAAGTCACCTATTGCAAACGGAACAGTGTTCCATATATAATTGGAATGTGGTTCCGCTTAAGCCAATTAGCATAGCACGGCGGCGTTGACCACCCATTCACAAACAAAAGGATAAAGCTGTGAAGTACCGCACACTCGGAAAAACCGGCATCAAAGTCAGCCCTTATTGCCTGGGCGCGATGATGTTTGGGGCCGCGGGCAATCCCGACCATGAAGACTCCATCCGCATCATCCAAAAGGCGCTGGATGCGGGCATCAACTTTATCGACACCGCCGATTTCTACAGCCATGGCGAGTCAGAGGAGATTGTCGGGAAGGCGCTTAAAGGTCGCCGCGACAACGTCGTGCTGGCCACCAAGGCGCACCTCCCGATGGGTGACGACCCGAACCAGCAGGGCAATTCGCGCCGCTGGCTGACCCGCGCAGTAGAGGATTCTTTGCGCCGCCTGCAAACCGACTACATCGACCTCTACATAGTCCATCGGCCGGCACCGGATACCGACATTGAGGAGACCCTCTCGGTCCTCACCGATCTGATGCGGGCTGGGAAAATTCGCGCCATCGGCACGTCCACCTTCCCCGCCTCGGAGATTGTGGAAGCCCAGTGGGTCGCGCAGCAGCGCTCTCTGGCACGCTTTCGCGCTGAGCAGCCGTCCTACTCCATCCTCAACCGCGGCATCGAACGCGAGGTGCTCCCCACTTGCGAGAAGTACGGGATGGGCGTGATGGTTTGGAGCCCGCTGGCGATGGGCCTACTCACTGGCCGCTACCGCAATGGCCTGCAGACCGATAGCGCGCGGATGAAGTTCTTTCCCCAGTACATGACTGACGCGGCCAAGCTGGACGCGGTCGAGCAACTCATCCTTGTGGCGGAGAAGGCAGGGCTGTCGCTGACGCACATGGCGATAGCCTTCGCGATTGCACACCCCGGTGTGACATCGGCAAACCTCGGCCCACGCACGATGGAGCAGATGGACGATTTGCTCGTGGGTGCTGAGGTTGTTCTGGGCAACGACATCCTGAACCAGATCGACAAGATCGTTCCGCCCGGAACGGATGTTGGCCCGCTGCACGCGGCGTACAAGCCGCCGGCAATGACAGACGCGAATCTGCGCCGCCGTCCGGCCACCGAGCGAGCCGCTGCCTGACAGGATCACAAGGCAGGAGTCTGGAAATTTGGATTCCTGCCTCGCGGCTGACATTTCATCTTGATGCAAAAAGGAGATTACGATGCAGAACAAACTCGTCGCCCTGGTCACCGGGGCCAACAAAGGAATCGGTCTTCAAGACCATGCGTTGATCGGTAAAGCCGAAAACATACCGGTCAGCGCGCCCACGCCTGTCGTCTCTGTCAGTCCAGTGGTGCTGTCAGCTCCGGGGCGTGCCGTGGACCTCCAGATGCGCGTTTCCGCCCCGACAAGCGGGAGCGACCTGCCCATCATCCTGCTCTCGCATGGCCAAGGATTTTCGAACCATCTTTCTTCGTTGAACGGCTATGGCCCGCTCGCCAATTTCTGGGCCGCTCACGGCTTCGTCGTCATCCAGCCCACGCATCTGAGCTCAAAGACGCTAAGCCTCGATCCGAAGACCGCTGGGGCGCCCGGGTTCTGGCGATCCCGCGTTGAAGACATGAAGCGCATTCTCGACCAGCTTGACGTTATCGAGGCTTCTGTTCCGGAGATCAAAGGACGCTTGGATCGAAGCCGGATCGCGGTAGCCGGCCATTCAATGGGCGGGCATACGGCAAGCATGTTGCTGGGCGCGCGGTTAACCGACCCCGAAGACGGAACGGTAGTGGATATGGCCGAGCCCCGGATCAAAGCGGGCGTGCTGCTTGCCGCGCCTGGCAATGGCGGCGCTGATCTCAGCGCGTGGGCAAGTGAGAATGGACCATTTTTCCGACACCCCAGCTTTGCCGAGATGACGACGCCAGTCCTTGTGGTCGTGGGCGATAAGGACGTCTCCACCCTTCTCACAGTTCGGGGCGCGGCCTGGCATGCTGATCCGTACTTTCTGAGTACCAGCCCCAAGTGCCTGCTCACTTTGTTTGGCGGTGAGCACATACTCGGTGGGATTTCTGGTTACGACGTGGCTGAGACAACGGACGAAAGCCCCGAGCGCGTGGCTGTGATTCAGCGGCTTAGCTGGGCCTATCTTCGCACGACGCTCTACCCTGAAGACCCCGCCTGGCCCGCAGCGTGTGCTGCATTGTCTGAGCTTAAGGACCTGGGCCGGGTCGAATGCAAATGAAGCTCAATGATAATGCAGACACAAAAGGAGCTTATCGCTCTTTTGTCACTCTGATGAGAGCAAACCCTGAAACCCTATTAGGGCTTGGATTTCTGCTAAAAGCCTACAAATCGAGGAATGTGTTAGAAAATTTGGCTTGGAAGGCATACGGCACAACCACTTTCAACCCTTGATAATATTTTTCTTCATTCAGAGTGACTGAAGAGCGTTATACCAAGTTGCGTTCTAAAAGCTAATTCTCAAATGAGGAAAATATGTCATTGAACGTAACCGCTCTGGGTCAGAGGCAAGGTTTACAAGTCCCTTACAAAGTTCATCTACTACTTTGTCCATTGACTTTAATATTCGGTTGTAAAAGTAGTTTTCTCTAATGTCTTCCCATAAATGTTCAACTGGCATCAATTCTGGACTAAGTAGCTAGGCGGAATCAAACTTAAAACGCTCAAGCGAATATCCACCTGCTTCACTTCGCGATTCCATGCCCTTGATGACTGCGATAGCTAAATCATACTCATCTTCAAACATCTGTCCGACGATTTCATGCACTTTAAGTTGATGCCATTGGTCTTCAATCCGATTCATCTGAGCACTGTAGGGCGGTAAAAAGAATAGAAATAAGCCTTGCTCCTGCCAGCGTTGCCATTGCTGCCGCACAATCTCACGCTTATGAATTGAACAATTGTCTTGCACGACCACCGTGAAGCGTCCGGTTTGGGCAAGCGTCAGGGCGGTTTTGTCAGCAATCCAGTCCATGATTTTGATGTAGCTTTCCCCTTCAAACCCACCTTGTGCCAGGGCATACTCAAAGCACTGAGCCGGTTGCCACAGTCCGAGAATACTGATGCGGTTGCCACGGGTTGGCCCTTGTTCCAATCGCTTCTGTTGACCAACGCGACTATAGCTATAGCTGACCGGGCTGTACAGGCAGAAACCTGCCTCATCTAAGTACTTTAAATCGATGTGTCCTTCTTTGGCTGCTAACGCTAACGTGTCCAAGTCGGCTTGTTTAATCTGCTGCTGTTCTGAGTCTTGCCGTTGCTTTTGCGAGTGCCGAGTTCGCTTCCATCGCCACCCCTTTTTTGCAGAATCCGTCGCATCCGGTCTGCACTCAGTTGAATTTGTCTGTCTTGCTGCAGTTTCGTTGCCAATTGCGCGCTGTTATACGTGCGTTGGTCTTGCTGCAAACACGTTTCTAAATACTGGATATCTGCTTCTTGCCATTTGCGTTTGGCTCCTCGACCTGGGGCTTCCCACAATCCGCCCAGTCCCTGCTGCCGCCAGCGTTGGATGGTTGATCGCACCGTGTGCTCATGACAGTTAAAGATCTCGGCAATCGCTGCGACTGTCCACCCCTGAGCATTGAGGCGCAGCATATGAGCGCGATCTCGTGTTCGCTGCGGTACAGTTTGAGCCACTCGCAGTTCATTCAGCGTGCGGTCTTCTTCAGGAGTCAGGGTGATTTGAAGGGGAGCGGGCATCTTGATAGAACAGAGTCACGACTATCATCCCATTTTATGTTTAATTCCGCCTAGCTACTTATGAGCCGGTTGAGGCAGCAGGCGAATATTTTCAGGTATTTGTAAACTCTTCGACCGATGCCAAGCTGCTTTATCTACTTGCATAATGATGAAATATTCCCGGAACTCTTCCGAGACTTGCTTGAGAAACAAATTCATCATTTGTGTGTTAGCATAAGGCAGTACAAGAGTTGTCATCTGACCTAATTGGGGAGCCACTGCTACATAAGCATAGACGTACTCTCTAACTTGTTGTTTAGGAACAACGGGTCTGATTCCTGCAGGACACCAGCAAGAGCGGACTTCTCCAATCCGACCAAACCTCCCTTCATCCGCTGCCATGATTACAACTGGTCTGATGTCTTGAGGGTTCCTGGTTTCTAAGATTTGTTTAACTTGCTCTTCAAAGTTTTTTTAAAAGCTTCTTGCTCTTCTGGGTCGGCTTTAATATGGCAGGGGCGGGGCACTATTTTTCGCCATTCATGCCGGTCTAATAAACGATAAATCGTTGTTTTGTGAACTGTTTTACCTACCAACTGTTCATAAGCTTGTTTGATTTGTGCCGTCGTCGCAATCTGGCCTTTAACAGCTTTCTCCTTAAAAGTTGCTAAAAATGCTTTCTCTTGTTCCAGGGTTAAGTACTCATTTCGCCTACCTCCTTTTCCTGGTGTAGAGAGCGCCGCGGCTCCCTTAAGGTTGTACTGGGAGATTACCTTGTGGACTGTAGCGACTGATACTCCTGTATGTTGGGCTATTTCCCAAGCTGGTCGGGGGTCAATCAAGGCATTGTAAACAACCAGCCATTTTTGGCGATGCCAAAACGATTGTGGCGATTTCATCTTTTGTTTGACTGCTTCCACACTCAGGTGTGGGGCAGCAATACTTACTCTACTCATCCGCGTGAACAGATTCCTTAACAAGTTGATTTTTGGGCACTCGCCAATTTATTCAACCTTTTAGCGGCTCAAAGAGTTGACGTTCATACCCCCCAAAATAATTATACATTAGAACGCAACTTGGTATAAGCAGGCTTTTGACTCGGCTTTTTCGCTGATTTTTTAGGTTTAGCCGTGCTTTTTTTAACCACTGGGTAACGAGTTTTCTTTGGGCGTGGTTGACCCTGAGGCCAACCAGGAGACTTTCCTCGGGGTTTAGGGTCAACAGCCGGAGTGCCAATCGCCGCTAAAAGTGCTGGAAACCCCTGAGCCACCCGTCCTGGAGTCAGATCTGTCTGAAGCTTCTGCCAGGGCAAAGGATTGTCCTTGGCTATCTCACTCGCCAGCCACAACTGCCAACTCATTAAGGGGATCAAGTCACTCCAACGCTCCGCTAGTGGCGTTGTACTAAAGTTAGGAAGTGTCCAATGTAACCGCTGCTTCGCCAACCGATTCCAATGGTCAACTGCAAACCGTTGCAGGTAGAATCGCCATGTCTGCTCTAAAGAAGGCATTTCCTCGCCCTGCCAACCTAACCACATCGGCTTGGGGGAACGATTGCTCCTACTCTTACCGGAAGCGGCAATCCTTACTAACTGCATGGGATGAGCAGTCGAGGCACGAAAGTGCAATCCAGACCATTGTTGAATCTTGACTTGCCCCCATTTGGGGTCTTCCAACTCTAGAATGGCAACAGGCTGCGACCAGGTGGTGGAGTCAGAAAGTTTGAATTTATCGCCATGCACTTTGGGTCGTCCCTTGCCAGAGTAGGGCGGTGGAGCACTCCACAAGCAGAGATTTGGCCGTAGCCGCAACAACAGCTCAGCTTCAATCCCAGAGGTCTGCTTCACAAACGAAGCATTGCCGTATTCGCTGTCGTAAGCCACTATTGGTCGAACTTTCAAATTCTTGCACACTTGTTTAAGTTGGAAAGCTGCTCGGCTCAAAGGCGTCTCGAAGCTAGTGATGCGCTCATGTCTTAGAGGTAAGCTAATGTGCATTCAAGCTGCAATATGATTATTTCCTTTATTCTTTATCTTGCGATTCCATTTAATGAGTAAATTGCCTTGATTTAGCAGATTTTCCAGTAATTCTTTTAATTCATCTACTGACTTAAATAGTCGATGAGCAATATATTCTTTACAAGAATGCCAAACGAGTTCAATAATATTAAGGTCAGGACTATAGGCAGGTAAAAACTCTAACGTAATGTTGGGGAGTTCCTGAGCAATCTTCTCTTGAATATCAAGACGTTTATGATAACTGGCATTGTCTAGAATGATGATAATTTTCGCTCCCTTTGCTTGAAAGTCTTCAATTCGATTGCTCGGAGAAATCAATTCATTAGACTTCTTGCAAAAGTCCCCGGTAGTGTGGCACAAGTAGGTTATAGAGGAATGGCACGAAGTTAACGAAGGAACGGGAGGCTGAAACGCAAGTCAATTGGTAGCTCTAGCATCTGGTAAGATAAATTAGTCTTTTCTATATTCAATTTGGAAGCAGAGTGTAGTTAATCTAGTCGCCTTGATGACAAATTCTGCTCTCGTTGTTGGGCTTTACGTATCCTGTCGCTGACTTGTGGTTAAGTGCCGAGTTCAGCACTAAATCAAGGGAGAAATTCGCTCACAAAGTTAAGATATCCTTGGCGTCCGCCTTTTTTAGTCCATAAACGAATGGATGATTGAATCCAATTGATGCAGCTAACAATTTCATTTGGGGTCTTAGGAGTGGGGACTTCTGTGACTGGATTGGCCTCTGCATCTGTCAGCGTTACTCGACCAAGTCGCCATTCGCACATCTGCTGAACTGACGATGCCACTTGCTGCGACAGACCTTTGATGGGGCGTGAGGAGATTGATTTCCCTTGTGCTTGTGAACCGTAGGTGCGGATTAACGACTCGATAGCAATCAACACCTCCGCATCAATTAAATCGGGTCGTTCTCGGTAAACTTGGATAATAGCAGATTCAATGTTTTGTAGAACATCAACGCAATTCTGCTTCAAAAGTCATGGAATATCCTCCAAAAGCAGTCCTCCACTCAGGGCAGCAAGCATAACCAACTTCCATCCGGGAGAAGAAAAAACCGGACATATCCTGTAGAACAGGATTTGACCCTGAGAGGCTAACAATGTCTACATCTATTTTGCCGAATCGAGTCCAGATTCTCAAACAGAAATTTACCCAGAGTTTGGGATTACCGTTTCGGGATCTGCTGAGCGAAGCGATGATTACCGAAGCCCTAAAGGCCGAAGAGATTAAATACCGTCGCCGGTTGTTTGACCCCTTTGTTACCTTATGGACATTCTTATCTCAAGTTCTGGACTCTGATAAAACTTGCCAGAACGCAGTGAGCCGAGTCATTACCTGGTTGGCAGCAGAAAATGCGGAAATCCCATCAGTTGATACCAGTGCTTACTGTCAGGCTCGTAAACGACTACCTGAAAAACTGCTGCAACGGCTATTTGGTCAAGTAGCACAAGGATTAGAAAATCAGGTGACTTCGGAACACTTATGGTGCGGTGAGTCCAGCGCTGTAGGCGGGTTTCCCGCCGTAGGCGACTGGCGAACCCGAAGGGTCGTCACGTTAAAGTTATTGATGGTTCCACTGTGTCTATGCCTGACACATGTGTAAATCAAAAGGCTTACCCCCAACCAAGTAGTCAGGCTGAGGGTTGTGGTTTTCCCATTGCTAAAATTGGAGCCTTATTTAGTATTGCTACAGGGGCTGCCGTAGCTCTAGTTATTAACGTAGTGAACACACATGATATCAAGCTAGCAAGAGCGATATATCAATTACTTAATCCCGGTGACGTCCTGTTAGGAGATTGTGCGTTCTGCTCCTACGCCGACATGTTTTTTATCCAACACCACGGTTGTGATGCTGTCTTTCGTCTCTCTCCAACTCGGAAGAATGAGATAGAACGTGGTAGACGTAAACCATTGAAGTCTTATGAATCAATTGAAGACTGGCACAAACCAAAAACCCGACCCAAAGGTTTGTCATCAGAGGAATTTGCTCAACTTCCTAAAACATTAACCATCCGAGTAATTAAGTATTATATTCCTAGCCCAGGGTTTCGCACTAAATATGTTATTTTGGCAACAACTTTGTTGAACCCAAAACTTTATCCTACAACCGAAATTATGCGTTTATATGGGCAACGTTGGGAGGTAGAACTCAATCTGAGACATTTGAAAACAACTTTAGATATGGACATTTTACGCGGAAAAACTCCGGAAATCGTCCCTAAAGAAATCTATGCCCATCTGTTAGCTTACAATTTGCTGCGTACTGTGATGTGGTCGGCGGGGACGACCCATAAAGTTGACCCATTACGCTTATCTCTTCAAGGAACTCGTCAGCTTTTAGACCATTTTATTCCACACCTAGCCTCTGCTTCAACTCAAAAACGAGACAGACTTTATCAAACTCTACTTAAGACAATTGCTCATAAGTTGGTGCCGGAACGTCCAGGGCGATGCGAACCCAGAGTCCGAAAGCGCCGCCCTAAGGCTTATCCCTTGATGCGAAAACCACGTCAAGTCTTACGTCAGGAGTGTCTCGCCGCTAATGCCTTTCCTTAACTTAGTGCCATTCGGTTATAGAGAGGAGTATATATGACCTACGAACAGGTAAAAAACCTCAAAACAGAAGACTTCAAAAGGCTGTGTGGCGTGCGACCAGAGACTTTCACCCAGATGGTGGAGGTAGCGCGAGCGCATAGCGTACCAAAACAGAAAACTGGTAGACCAGGGAAACTGAGTTTAGCAGACCAAATATTAATGGCATTAGAATATTGGAGGGAGTACAGAACATACTTCCATATTGGTCAATCTTGGGGAGTAAATGAGTCAACAGCATACCGAATTATTCGGAGGATTGAAAATACGCTCATCACCTCAAGAGCCTTCACTCTTCCGGGAAAGAAGAAACTGCAAAGTTCTGATTACAGAGTCGAGGTGGTAGTAGTCGATGTAACGGAAACTCCCGTAGAACGTCCTAAAAAAAACAGAAACAGTTCTACAGTGGAAAAAAGAAAAAACATACCCTTAAGTCACAAGTAGTCGTAGACGCGGCTACTGGTAAAATTATCTGTACCGCTCATGGCAAGGGAAAGGAGCATGATTTTCGCATATTTAAAAATAGCAAAGTTCAATTAAGAGAGGATATTGAGTGCTTGGGTGACAAGGGGTACCAAGGAATTCAGAAACTTCATGCGAATAGTAAAACTCCAAAAAAGAAACCTCGGGGAGGTAAGTTAACTAAAGTTGATAAAAAGAGTAATAGAGAATTAGCTAAAGTTAGAGTTATTGGTGAACATATCAATCGTAAACTCAAGGTATTTAAAATTCTGTCAGACCGTTATAGAAATCGCCGCAAGCGATTTGGTTTAAGGTTTAATCTCATCGCTGGTTTGTACAACTATGAGCTTCACCTCCCAAAGACTGAATCTGCCTAACAGACTTTTGCAAGAGGTCTATTCTTAATCAATTCATTCAACTGTTGTAGTTGGTCATAAAAGATGTTTCCCTCTCCCTTTTTAACAAAAAGCAGACACGCTTTCGGTCTGATTCTCGAATCCCTCCCATGACATTCACTCGCCCTCGACTGCGTTGACCTGCAGGGCAAACGCATCTAAAATAGCGAAATCATTATGATTAGTGTTTTTAACTTGCCTATTACTCTGTTTAATAGTTAGTATTTGATATTGAGTTTGCAAGCAGGGACAAGTTGAAATAATTGAACACAAATTCTACTTCCCAAGAGTATGCGCTCACCAAAAGTCTCGGGTCAATTCTTTGAGAAATTGACAATGATAATTAAAGATTTATTATTGCAACTAAAACCTGCTCCGGTTTATCCAGCTAGGATTTTAGCCAAATACTCATTATCCCATCCGGCTTTAAGTCTTTTGTTTTTTATGCCAGTCCTTAATTTCTTTTCTTGGTTTAAAAGATTTAAAGCTATGTGTCGTAGCACGGCAAAGTTTTGTGGGGCATGCTCTTTCCTGATGCGACAATCATATAAGCAAAAAGCTACATCCAACACCCAGTGTAAAGGATTCTCAATTCCCCAGTGACTACGTACTGCTTGACCAAGTAGTTGAGCATTATTTGGGAGGCTGCTAATGTAATAACGAGTCTCAACGGTAGTTTTTCCATTGACTGTTCGCACCGACTCCACCATGCCTACACTTTGAATTGAGTCCCATTTTAACGTCGGGTCTATCTGGTCAATTATCTTGCTCAACATCAAATAATTGCGAATTTCGTCTCGACCATGACCATGTTCTTTAGTTTGATAACAGCTATGGTTAAATCAAGAAAATTTAGTTTTAATTGCTTGGTTAAATAATTCTTCTACCCGTTCATATAATGAACCTTGGTTCTTTTTTAATGTGATAACGTAGTCTCCTGATTGCTCGGCAATTAACTTTACAATTTCTCTCTGACAACCCATGGCATCAATGGTGACAATACAGCCCGACAGCTCCAAGACTTTGATTAACTCGGGAATAGCCGTAATTTCATTGGACTTGTTATTTACTTTTACTTGTCCTAAAACCAATCTCTGATCTGTAGCCCAAGCGCTTACCATATGAATAGCTTTTTCATTACTACCAGAGTCATACGAATGACGCAGCCTTTTGCCATCGATTGCTACTACTTCTCCGGGGATAATGTTGCTAATAGATTTAACCCAATTGAGAAAGCACTGCTGAAATTGTTCTGGGTTTAAACGGGAAAAAACCCTAGAGAACGTATCATGACTCGGTATGCCATTGGGCAATTCTAAAAACTCCTTCAACCACTCTATCTTTGATAAGCCGTAAGTCTCTATATCTACCCAAGTATCAGCGCTACAGATTACAGCACAAATAGCAATGGTAATTATATTGATTAATTTGTGTTGTTTTGTCCGCTCGATTCTGGGGTCATCCATCTCACCAAAGTGGTCGGCAATAGTGATTTTTGGCTTGAGTTTCATCGGACGTGGTATAGTTAATATTCTGCTTAATAAAAAACAATACTTGTCCAAAATACCACATTGCGCTACGCATAAAATTTAGATGCGTTTGCCCTGCGTTGACCTGTAATCTTTTTCCGTCGCCCCTTCTTACCCCAAGTTTTGCGTCGAATGACTCGTAAACTAAATCCTGTCTCGTCGCGCAGGTTCGCCGGGCAGAGTACTCTGTCCGGCGACTCTGCGCCCAAAACCATACCTGAAGTCGCTCTGGCTCTTTACTAGCAATTGCTAATTACTTAAATAATTTCTCCTTAAACTCGATTCTCTTCTGTGGATTCTGTTTATCCTCTAAGTTGTATTTAGCCCAGATATAACTATACTTTTTTTGTTTATAATCCTCCTCACCTGAGAACCACTTAGCTCAATTCCAGTTTTTTCTGCTAAGTATGTCGCTAAACGCTCTCCAGTCCATCGCCCAAATTCATAACCCAGATCTGATGGCTCTTTATCAATCGTTTCTAATAATAATCTAATATACTTAGAAGTCGCTTTGCGATTGCTCTCCCGGTTTCGTTGATTCTTCAAACTCTCCAACTTATCTGGGTCGCCATGCCTGCACCAGTATGCAACTGTTCTGGGAGAGCAGCCTAAAAACTGAGAAATCTCACGCTGAGTTTTACCGTCGTTCTGAAGCCGGAGAATCAAAATGCGTTCCCTCACATGCGACTGCTCGCTGTTCTTGAGCGCTTGTTGTAGCGTACTGACCTGCTCAAATGTGAGAAATCCCTTAACAGAGGATGGCATAAGTAGCTAAGTAGTTTTCATCTCATTATGCAGCTTAAATGCCGATTAGTTTATCAATGCCGGATACTCCTTCAAATCAAAAAGCTTACCCTCAGCCTAAAATTCAGGCGACTGGTTGCGGTTTTCCAATGGCTAAAATTGGGGCTTTGTTCAGTATTGCTACAGCCGCGGCTGTAGCTTTAGTCATTAGTGTATCGAATACGCATGACATCAAGCTAGCTCGAAAAATATATCAATTCCTTGTGCCAAATGATGTTTTATTAGGTGACTGCGCTTTCTGCTCTTATGCGGATCTGGTTTTCATCCAAAATCACAGTTGTGATGCTGTTTTTCGTCTTTCTCCTTCTCGGAAAAATCCGGTAGAACGTGGTAGACGTAAAAAATTGAGTTCTTATCAATCAATTGAAATCTGGCCCAAACCAAAACAACGCCCCAAAGCTCTATCACCAGAAGAATTTGCCAGTCTCCCAACGAAATTAAATGTCCGAGTAATTAAATATTATATTCCCAACCCAGGCTTTAGAGCTAAATATGTTGTTTTAGCCACAACTTTATTAGATCCACTCGTCTATCCCACTACTGAAATTATGCGTTTGTATGGTCAGCGTTGGGACGTAGAACTTGATTTAAGACATTTAAAGACTACTTTAGGTATGGACATTTTACGTGGAAAAACTCCTGAGATCATCAATAAAGAAATCTATGCCTATCTATTAGCATACAATTTGTTACGTACCGTCATGTGGGATGCAGCGACAACCCATAAAGTTGACCCATTACGCTTATCTCTTCAGGGAACTCGCCAACATCTAGACAACTTTATTCCACAATTTGTCTCTGCCTCAACTCAAGAGCGATCCAGGCTTTACCAAACTTTCTTGAAAATAGTTGCGAACATGTTAGTGCCACAACGTCAAGGACGATGCGAACCCAGGGTGCGAAAACGCCGCCCTAAATCTTATCCTTTAATGAAAAAAAACCGTCAAAATATGCGTGATGAGCTTCTTGCCACTAACATTTTTCGTTAACTTAGTGCCATTCCGCCATAATCCTGGCTTGCAAACCGGAACCATATTCCGTATAATTAAGGAACCCTGTTCCGCTTAAGCCAAGCTAACGTAAAGCGGCGGTGTTGACAACAATCGATAGAACAAAGGAGAGGACTATGCCAGACAAACGTATTGCACTGGTCACAGGGGCCAATCAGGGAGTTGGCCTTCAAGTCGCAAAAGAACTCGTGGCTAACGGCCTTACTGTGATGGTGGGGTCGCGCAACTTCGCACGCGGCGAGGCCGTGGCCAAGGAGCTTGGGCCGAGTGCCATCCCGCTTCAGCTTGACGTTACGGATCGGGTCTCGATCGCTACCGCGGCGGGACGTATCCGCGACGAGTTTGGCCGCCTCGATCTGCTCGTCAACAACGCAGCTATCTCAAATACAAGAAAGGGCAACTTGTCTCTACAGGAGTACGCGAAGATATCCCTCGCGAGCAACGCTTCTCTCGACGAAATTCGCGCGGTGTGGGAAACCAATGTGTTTGGTGTCCTCGCCGTTTACCAGGCAATGCTGCCGCTCCTCCGTGAGTCGTCGGACGCTCGTATCGTCAACGTGTCGAGCGGTGTCGGCTCACTGACGACGAATGCGGATCCGGCTTTCCCCTACCACGCGTATTACGGCCCGGTATACCCTGCGTCCAAGGCGGCTCTCAATGCGATAACGCTGGCCATGATGGTCGAGCTGGAGTCAACAGGTATCAAGGTCAACCTCGTTTCCCCTGGCTTTACCAAGACGAACCTTAACGGATATGCGGGCACCGAGTCTGTCGAGGAGGGCTCCCGCGAAGTGGTGCGCGTTGCGCTGCTCGGACCGGACGGTCCGACAGGAACGTTCACGAGCTGGGAAAACACAACGATCCCATGGTGATGTAGATTCTCAACTCTCGAGGAGAAGACACGAAACGGAATTTAAAGCACGCTAAGGATTTTGAGTGCGGCTATGCAGCTGACCGGTCGAGCTTGACGATATCGAGGACCGTATTCTTGCTGATCCCGAGTCGGTGGCTTATCTCGCGATACGACTGGCCTTCGCCGACGGTCTTCAGCACTTTGGGCGCGTAACTCATGGCGCAACACTGCATCGGATCCAGCCTCGAACCCGCCGCGCCGGCAACGTACACGTCGATGATGATCATCAGGAGCAGAAGACCAATCTAGGACTTACGCATTGACAGAAAGCTGAGGATGTGTGTACTGCCCCACCTTCTGTTTGAGGTGTTCGAGGATAAAATCACGAGCGACTTGAAGAGATACAGCGGTTCTCAGTTGGGTAAGGTATAGCAACAGCAGTGGGTAAACCAACCAATTATGTCCTTGGTTGTCACTGCAGCAAGAGCATCCGTGATGGCTTGGTCTAACTGAGCATAGGTTCGTGCCGAAGAGCGCACGCAGAAACTCTTTGACCTTCGACCAACAGTTCTCAATTGGGGAGAAATCTGGGGAGTAGGGGGACAAGTAGACGACCGTTGCCCCCACCGCTGCAATCGCAGAGCGGATACCATTAACTTTGTGGGCAGGTCGGTTATCCATGACCACACATGCGCGACTGCCAAAGGTTGGGTACCAACACCTGCGTCACATATGTCTTAAAGGCCAGTCCATTGGTGGCTCCAGGTAAAGTCATCTCTCCAACGAGTCCCCTTAGCGCCATCGCTCCAATCAAAGTCAAATTCTTGCCACGTTGATAGGGAGCATCACTATAGGCCCGGCTGCCTTTAAGAGAGCGAGCATAACGTCGTGTCATTGCAAAATTGTCGCCCGTTTCATCCGCAAACACCAGGTCTGCTAAATTCACTCCCCCAATCTCATGCCAATATTCCACTCTCAACCGCTGCACCCGTTCCGTTTCTCGCTCACAGAAAGAGCAAAGTTTTTTTTTCCGGGTAAGCTTGAGCTTTTGGACGATGCGCCCCATCGTGGCTCGACTAATACGCACACCCACCCGTTGCTCCAGTCGGTCGCACAACTCAACCAAAATCGCATCATTATCCTGCTCCACCAGGGTGGCAATTACACCCTCTTGTTCCGGGCTAAGTTTGGCCGACTTACCTCTTCCATGCGCTCTAGGCTCAACTGTTCTATCTATGCGATAGCGCTTCAACAAATTCGTAAATATTGCTCAAGCTCACTCTCAACCGTTTGGCTAGTTGTCGCTGTGACCCATCTTGCTGGTTATACGCATCAATTATTTTCTGGCGCAGGTCTACAGAGTAAGCTTTCATTTGGCAACATTCGGGTCTACTGCTCGAGTGTACCTTGCTCAATCAAGAACCGCTGTAACTGCAATGCCAAACCCAATCGGTTATGATTTCCCCGTCGCTTTTTAATCAGTTGTAGATCGTTATCGTCTAAATAAAAATACTTTGCCAGTTGTTCGCTCCTTGGTTCACTGTTGTAACATCCATATCTTTTCTCTTGTTCATCACTTAAAAATTCAACGGGCATTTATCTATATTTTTTTACTTAGATGATTCGATTTGCTTGTAAGATTTGCCACAATGTAGACAAAATTTGAATTTCAGCGACAAAATTGGTTCGTGACAACTCAAACATCGATCTCGCAATTGTGTACCGCAGGCGAAGCAATACTTTGACCGTAAAGAAGTCCACATTGGGCCACATCTAATGCAGCGCGAGCGGTCATTGACGTAGGTCGCTTGAATTTTCGGGTTGGCTAATGGCGGACCTTTAGGACAACATCCGCGAAACTTGAACGCGAACACTCCACCTATGCTCGTCCATGTCCCACTTGCACGGAAATGAAGCCGCAAGCGCGGGGCCGGGAACCAGAGCTTCGGGACACCGGCCCTTCACACCTGTTACGCAGCGGCTCGCTCGGCGGTTGATCGGCGACGCAGGTTCGCCTGCGTAATCGCCGGTGGGTTGTAGGACGCGTCGAGCGGTCTTACATCGGTGCCAGGCGGAACAATCTCGTCGATCTGTGGTCAGTGCCGCCCTGCTGCGCTAAATTTCACGCGATTGAGACTACATCACCACGGGACCGGGCCGTCCTCGTCGGAGAACGTGCCCGTCGGACCGTGCGCACCGATGAGCGCGAGGCGGACGGCTTCACGTGCGCCCTGTTCGACAGTGCGCGTGCCCGCGAAGTTGTTGAGGTCCGTACGCGGGGTCGAAACGGCCGAAGCTACACGGAGGGTCGCAAGTTGATAAAGCCCCGCCGACCCTGCGCCTCTCAGAGCATCATTTGCATTCGACCCGGCCCAGTTCGTTGATCTCAGCCAAGGCAGCACATGCCACGGACCAAGCGGAGTCTTCCGGGTAGAGTGCGCTGCGGAGGTAGGCCCTGGTAAGCCGCTGGACCGTAGCCACTCGTTCGGGGCTCTCGTCTGTCGTCTCAGCCGCATCGTATCCAGAAACTCCGCCGAGTAGGTGCCCTCCGCCAAATATAGTAAGCAAGCACTTGGGTCCCGTACTCAGCCAGTAAGGATCGGCGTGCCAGTCCGCACCCCGAACCGTCAGATGGGGGGAGACGTCGTTATCGCCCACGACCACGAGGGCTGGCGTCGTCATCTCGGCAAAGCTGGGGTGCCGGAAGAATGAATAATGCTCAGCCGCAAACGCGCTGAGATCAGCACCGCCATTGCCAGGCGGGGTAAGCAGCACACCCGCTTTGATCCGGGACTCGGCCATATCCACTTTCGTTCCATCCTCATCGGTCAGCTGCGCGCCCAGCAACATACCTGCCGTAAGCCCACCCATTGAATGCCCAACGACAGCGATCCGGCTTCGGTCCAAGCGCCCCGTGATCTCAGGAACGGAAGCCTCGATGACGTCAAGCTGGTCGAGGATGCGCTTCATGTCCTCAACTCGGGACCGCCAAAACAAGGGCGCCCCGGGAGTCTTTGGATCGAAGTTTAGTGTCTTTGAGCTCAGATGGGTGGGCTGGATTACTACAAAGCCGTGAGCAGCCCAGAAATTGGCAAGCGGGGCGTAGCCATTCAACGAAGAGAGATTGTTCGACCTTCCATGGCCGTGCGAGAGAAGTATGATTGGTAGGTCGCGCCCGATTGTCGGAGCGGAAACTCGTATCTGCAAATCAACGATGCGTCCTAGAGCTGATAACACTACCGGACTGACGGAGACGACAGGCGTGGGTGCGCTGACCGGTATGTTTTCGGCTTTACCGATCGCCGCGTGATCCTTTGGGATCTGAAGACCGATTCCTTTGTTAGCCCCGGTGACCAGGGCGACGGGTTTGTCCTGCATAGTAATCTCCTTTTTTGCATCGATGTGTGGTCTACGCCGCTGTGCTGTGCTAAATTGGCTCAAGCGGAACTACATTCCATATAATACGGAACGCTGTTCCGTATTGTCAAGTGGAGAGTGAAAATGAGTAAGAAGGCGGACGGGAAAGGTGATGACCACGGGCGCGAAGACCGCAACTCCCGGCCCTTGCGCGCCGACGCGCAACGGAATACGGACGCGTTGCTGGAAGCGGCGCTGGCGGTGTTCGCCACTTCGGGAGTGGACGCTCCTGTACGGGAGATCGCCGTCAAGGCGGGCGTCGGCGTAGGCACCGTGTATCGCCATTTTCCGCAACGCTCGGACCTTATTGTGGCGGTCTTCCGTCACCAAGTCGACGGCTGTGCTGACGCCGCAGCGGTCCTGGCGGCGGAACATGCGCCGGGCGAGGCACTGGCTCTTTGGATGCAGCGCTACGCGGACTTCATCGCGACCAAACGAGGACTTGCAACAGCCTTGCACTCTGGAAACCCGGCATTCAACACTTTGCCCACCTACTTCGATAAGCGACTCCGGCCCGCGCTACGAGCATTGCTCGACGCAGCGGCTAGAGCGGGTGAGGTGCGTACCGATATCGAGCCAGACGACCTACTGAGAGCGGTTGGGAGCCTGTGTATGTCG